>JADMIO010607223.1_pt1 | contig 18583 bp, 14 predicted proteins | sample 8958161 | NCBI WGS metagenome assembly JADMIO01 (sample SAMN16585339, study PRJNA669376) | soil metagenome | isolation source: Crop rotation soil | place: USA: Cullars Rotation, Alabama | collected 2011 | reverse complement strand
GGCGGGCGCGGGCGTGCCCGCGCCGCATCTCGCGCGCTACGTCGCCAAGCACGGCGGGGCGGGCGCGGAGTGGATGGCGGGCGTTCCGGGCACCGTGGGCGGCGCGCTCGCGATGAACGCGGGCTGCTACGGCGGCGAGACCTGGGAGCACGTGATCGCGGTCGAGACGATCGATCGCGCGGGCAACCTGCGCACGCGCGGCCCGTCCGAATTCGAGATCGGCTATCGCCACTGCGTCCCCAAGGGCGGCGGCGAGGAGTGGTTCGTCTCGGGCGTGCTCGTGTTCGAGCGCGGCGAGGAGCGCGAGGCCATGGAGCGCATGAAGGCGCTGCTGTCCCGGCGCGTCGCCTCGCAGCCGCTCAACCAGCCGAACGCGGGCAGCGTCTTCCGCAACCCCCCGGATGGCCACGCCGCGAAGCTGATCGAGTCGTGCCTGCTCAAGGGCTACCGCGTGGGCGGCGCGATCGTCTCGCCCAAGCACGCGAACTTCATCGTGAACACCGGCGGCGCCACCGCGGCCGACATCGAGGCGGTGATCGAGCACGTCCATGCGACGGTGCTGGCCGAGAAGGGCGTGGACCTCGTTCGCGAAGTCCGCATCGTGGGAGATCGCGCATGAGCCTCGGCAAGGTCGCGGTGCTCATGGGCGGCCCTTCGGCCGAGCGCGAGATCTCGCTCATCTCCGGCAAGGCGGTGCTCGAAGCGCTTCGCAGCAAGCGCGTCGACGCGCAAGCGTTCGATCCCGCGGAGCGCGACCTCTTCGACCTGCGCCGCGAAGGTTTTGCGCGCGTCTTCATCGCGTTGCACGGTCGCTTCGGCGAGGACGGCACCGTGCAGGGCGCGCTCGAAGTCATGCGCGTGCCCTACACCGGCAGCGGCGTCATGGCTTCGGCGCTCGCGATGGACAAGTGGCGCACCAAGCTCGTCTGGGAGTCGGCAGGCGTGCCCACGCCGCGCTTCGCGATGGTCCGCGAGGACAGCGACTGGGAGAAGGTCGCGCGCAGGCTCGGCCTGCCGCTCATCGTGAAGCCCGCGCGCGAGGGCTCGACGCTCGGCATCACCAAGGTGCGCGTCGCGACCGACCTGCTGGCCGCGTACCGCTTCGCGGCGAAGTTCGACGAGCTCGTGCTCGCGGAGGAGTTCGTGGCGGGCCAGGAGCTCACCGCGAGCGTGCTGGGCGACACGGCGCTGCCGCTCATCCGCATCGAGGCGCCCGGCGGCAACTACGACTACCAGAACAAGTACTTCACCGACGACACGAAGTACCACTGCCCCGCGGGCATCCGTCCCGACCTCGAGGACGAGATCCGCGCGGTGGCGTTGAAGAGCTTCCGCGTGCTGGGCTGCCGCGGATGGGGCCGCGCCGACGTGATGCTGCGCCCCGACGGCGCGTACTCCTTCCTCGAGATGAACACCTCGCCGGGCATGACGGGGCACAGCCTCGTGCCGATCGCGGCGCGGGCGGCGGGCATGTCGTACGCGGACCTGTGCGTGCGCATCCTCGAGGACGCGCGCCTCGACTCGCAGGGGAGGCCCGCGTGAAAGCGCCCGCCTCCGTGCCCGTGAAGATGGGCCGCCGCATCGTCTCGGCGATCGCCGCGGGCCTCGTGGGCGTCGCCATCGCCTGGGCCGCGTGGTACGGCTATCGCGACGTCGCGTCGCAGCCGATCCGCCACGTGGCCTTCGCGGGCGATGTCGACCGGCTCGATCCCGCGGATCTCGCGAAGCTCGAGCAGTGGGTGCTCGCCGCGCCCACGAGCTCGATGGAGGCGATCCGCGGCGCGGCGCGCCAGGTGCCGTGGGTGCGCGACGCGACGGTGCGCCGCGAATATCCCGACGCGGTCGAGATCCGCATGCAGGCCCACGTCGCCTTCGCGCGCTGGAACGAGCACGACCTCGTGAGCGACAAGGGCATCGTCTTCACCGCCGCCGATCCCGGCAAGCTTCCGCGCCTTCGCGGCCCCGAGGGCTCGGCCGCTCGGATGGTCGCCGAGTACCCGATGGTGGCCGCGGAGCTGGCGCCCCTGGGCTCGCCCGTGCGCGAGCTCACGCTCAACGCGCGCGGGGGCTGGGCTGCCGTCCTCGACACCGGCCTCGTGATCGCGCTCGGCCGCGGCGACTGGAAGCCGCGCGCGCAGCGCCTCGCGGCCGCGTGGCCGAAGCTCTCCGAGGACCTGCGCGCGGCGGAGTACGCCGACCTCCGGTACCCCGGCGGCTTCGCGCTGAAGCGGGTGGCCACCGTCACGACCGTCCCCCAGGCTCCCTCGCAAGGCAGAGGCAAGAAGAAATGATCAATCCCCGCCAGCGCGAAGGCCGCCAGCTCCTCGTGGCGCTCGATATCGGCACCTCGAAGATCGTGACGCTCGTGGCCGAGGTCACGCCCGAGGACACGCTGAACCTGATCGGCATGGGCAGCCACCCGTCGCGCGGCCTCAAGAAGGGCGTGGTGGTGAACATCGAGTCCACGGTGAACGCCATCCAGCGCTCGCTCGAGGAAGCCGAGCTCATGGCCGACGCCAAGATCAAGGAGGTCATCACCGGCATCGCGGGCTCGCACATCAAGAGCTTCAACAGCCACGGGATGGTCGCGATCAAGGACAAGGAGGTCCAGCAGTACGACATCGACCGCGTGATCGAGACCGCGCGCGCCGTGAACATCCCGATGGAGCAGCAGGTGCTCCACATCCTCGAGCAGGAATTCATCATCGACGGGCAGGGCGGCGTGCGCCAGCCGCTGGGCATGAGCGGCATGCGCCTGGAAGTGAAGGTGCACATCGTGACCGGCGCCGTCTCGGCCGCGCAGAACATCATGAAGTGCGTGCGCCGCTGCGGGCTCGAGGTGAAGGACCTGATGCTGCAGCCGCTCGCCTCCGCCGACGCCGTGCTGCTGGACGACGAGCGCGACCTGGGCGTGTGCCTCGTGGACATCGGCGGCGGCACGACCGACATCGCGGTCTTCACCGACGGCGCGATCAAGCACACGGCCGTGATCCCGATCGCGGGCGACCAGGTGACCAACGACATCGCGATGGCGCTGCGCACGCCCACGCGCGACGCCGAGGAATTGAAGATCGCGCACGGCATGGCGCTGCGCCAGCTCGCGAGCGCCGCCGACATGATCGAGGTGCCCGGCGTGGGCGAGCGCGGGCCGCGCGAGCTCTCGCGCCAGACGCTCGCCGAGGTGATCGAGCCGCGCGTGGAGGAGCTCTACTCGCTGGTGCAGCGCGAGCTGCGCTCCTCGGGCCTGGAGGAGCTGCTCTCGTCCGGGATCGTGATAACGGGCGGCTCGGCGCTCATGAAGGGAATGGTCGAGCTGGGCGAGGAGGTCTTCCACATGCCGGTGCGCGTGGGGCTGCCCAACTACACCGGAGCGCTTTCCGAGGTGGTGCGCAACCCGCGCTACGCCACCGCGATGGGATTGCTCATGGCGGGTCTCGAGCAGGTGAAGCGCGACCGCCATGCGCGCATGCAGGGGCAGGGCTTCAAGGAAGTGATGGAGCGGATGAAGGGCTGGTTCAAGGGGAATTTCTAGCCGATAGGCGATAGGCGATAGGCGGTAGGAACTGCAGTACTACAAAAGGAGACGGAAATGATCGAGTTGTTGGACACGAACACACCGGAAGCGGTGATCAAGGTGGTGGGAGTGGGCGGCTGCGGCGGCAACGCGGTCGACCACATGATCAACAACGGCGTGAGCGGCGTGGAGTTCATCGCCATGAACACCGACAGCCAGGCGCTCAAGCGCAACCTGGCGAAGAGCACGCTGCAGCTGGGCACCGGCACGACCAAGGGCCTGGGCGCGGGCGCGAATCCCGAGGTGGGGCGCCTGGCCGCCGAGGAAGACCGCGAGCGCATCACCGAGCTCGTCTCGGGCGCGGACATGCTCTTCATCACCGCGGGCATGGGCGGCGGCACGGGCACGGGCGCGGCGCCCGTCGTCGCGGCGGTCGCGCGCGAGCTGGGCATCCTCACGGTGGCCGTGGTCACCAAGCCGTTCGCCTTCGAGGGCAAGCGCCAGAAGGTGGCCGCCGTCGGGATCGAGCAGCTCAAGCAGCACGTCGACAGCCTCATCATCATCCCCAACGATCGCCTCATGCAGGTCCTCGGGGAGGACGTGACCTACGAAGACGCGTTCCGCGCCTCGAACGACGTGCTGAACGGCGCCGTCGCGGGCATCGCGGAGGTCATCAACTGCCCCGGCATGGTGAACGTGGACTTCGCCGACGTGCGCACGGTGATGAGCGAGAACGGCGTGGCGATGATGGGTTCCGCGACGGCCAGCGGGCCTGAAAGAGCGCAAATGGCGGCCGAGCAGGCCGTCCACTCGCCGCTGCTCGAGGACATCCACCTGTCGGGCGCGCGCGGCGTGCTCGTGAACATCACCGCCTCGCACTCGATGAAGCTCAAGGAAGTGCACGAGGTGATGAACACGATCCGCTCGTTCACCGCCGAGGACGCCACCGTGATCTACGGCAGCGTGATCGACGAGGCGATCGGGGATGCGCTGCGCGTGACGATCGTGGCCACGGGCCTGGGCGGCGCGGCCGCGCAGCGCAACCAGCCGCCGATGATGCAGGTGGTCGCGCGCACGGGCACCGACGACGCGGTCGGCGCGCCGGTCAACTACGAGGAGCTCGACCAGCCCACCGCGATCCGCCGCCGCCGCGACGTGACGATCGACGCGATGAAGCAATCGGGCGTGGACCTGCTCGACATCCCGGCGTTCCTGCGCAAGCAGGCCGACTAGGACCCGGTCCCCGAGTCGTCGGGGACCCAGGCTTCGGACGGCGCGTCTCCCGCCGTCCGGGGCGCATCGCCTTCGGGGCGCGGCCCGGCCGCGCCCCGCTTTCCCCCTAGCCCTTCCCGGGCGCGACCTGCTCGCGCGCCTTGCGCTGCTCTTGCGCCGCCTCGAGCAGCAGCTTGTACGACGCGTAGTACTTGTAGATGTTGCGCACGTACGTCGTGGTCTCGATGCCGACCTTCTCGGCCGTCACCAGCTCCACGTTGTTGAACCACTTGTCCGGATCCAGCCCGCGCTTCTTCGCCTCGGCGCGCATCTGCGAGATCCGGCCCGGCCCCGCGTTGTACGAGGCGAACGCGAAGAGCGTCCGGTTGGTGTCGCTGAACTTCGCGTCGGCGAAGTAGCGCGCCATGAGCTGGTCCATGTACTTCGCGCCGCCGTGGATGTTGGGCTCGGCCTTGCGGATGTCCCCCACGTTGAGCTCGGCGCCCGTGGCCGGCATGAGCTGCATGATGCCGATCGCGCCCACCTGGCTCTTCGCGTCCTGGTTGAGCGTCGATTCCTGGTAGCCCTGGGCGGCGAGCATGAGCGGGTCGAAGCCGTAGCGGTCGCCGTACTTGCGGAAGAGCGCGAGCGTGGCCTCGAAGCGCTTCCAGTCCGTGGTGCCCGTGGGATCCTTGAGCTGCTTCACGCGCGCCCCCAGGGCCTTCACGCGCGCCGCCTGCAGGTTCTGCTTGCGGATGAACTGGGCGTAGAACTCCTCGAGGATCGCGCGCAGGTGCGGGCTGTCCTTGCGCACCGCCCACCCGATCCTGCCGCCCGAGCGCACCACCGCGCCCTCGTTCACCTTGATCTTCGGCAGGATCTGCGCCCAGATGCGCGCCTTCCAGTCGTCCACGACGATCGCCTCGAGCAGGCCCGCGTTCAGCATCTCCATCATGTCCTCGTCTTCGAGCGCGTCGGGCACGAGGACGATTTCCGCGGGGGGCTTGCCTGCCGCCCGCAGCCGCTCGTTGAGCGAGCGCAGGCTCTCGTGGTAGCTGGATGCGGGACGCACGTGGACCTTGCGGCCCGAGAGGCCTTCGGCCGTCGCGACCGGCGCCGACTTCGGGCCCGTCAGCACGAGCTCCAGGACCTCGCGCTGGTCCGCGGGCGCGACGAAGTCCACGAGCTGGCGGCGCGCATCGGTCACGGTGATGTTCCCGGCGGCGATGTCGCCCAGGCCGTCGGCCACGTCCTGCAGCAGCTCGTCGCGCGTCGTGGGGATCAGGTACACGGTGAGCGGCCTCTTGCCGAGCTGCTTCGCGTACTTGCGGTTCACGTACTGCTCGAAGTCGCGCACGAGCTCCGCGGTGAGGCCGCGCTCCCGGCCCTTGTCGTTGTAGTAGAGCGTGCGGCTGTAGGGGACGGACACGCGGATCAGCCGCCGCTCGAGCATCGCGTCGAAGTCGCCCTTCCAGGATTTCACCTCGGTGGAGAGGCCGCGCTTCGGCGGGGCGGCGGCCTTGTCCTGCGCGGGCGCGGGGCCGGAAGCCGCGAGGAGGGCCGCGAGGAGGAGGGGGCCGACGAAACGTCCGCTCATGGGAGGGGCATTCTGCACGTCTTGCCCCAAGGTCGCATATCGCCCCATGGGGTGGACTTGTAGCCTCGGCGAAAAGCCCAAGCCACGCTCCAGCCCATGAACTCCCGGCGCTCGCTCGCCGCGCTCGCCGCCGTTGCGGGAGCCCTCGTCGTACTCGAAGCAGCCGCGCAGGCCCCACGTCCGAGGGTGGGGCTCGTGCTGGGCGGCGGCGGCGCGCGGGGCGGAGCGCACATCGGCGTGCTGGAAGTGCTCGAGGACCTGCGCATCCCGGTCGACTGCGTCGCGGGCACGAGCATGGGCGCTCTCGTGGGCGGCGCGTACGCCGCGGGGATCGATCCGTCGGAGATGAAGGCGCGCATCAAGGCGACCGACTGGGGCCAGATCTTCGACGACAGCGCCGGGCGCGACGAGGTGCGCTATCGGCGCAAGCAGTTCGACGACCGCTTCTTCTCCGCGCTCGAGTTCGGCGTGGGCGAGAGCGGGCTGCGCTATCGCGAGGGCGCCGTCGCGGGCCAGAAGATCAAGCTCTTCTTCAACGCCCTCGTGCGCTCCGACCTGGGCGAGCGCTCGATCGAGGAATTGAAGCTTCCGCTCACGCTCATCGCGACCGACATCGGCAACGGCGAGCGCGTGGCGATGAGGAGCGGCAACCTCACCAGCGCCATGCGCGGGAGCATGTCGGTGCCCGGCGTGATGGCGCCGATCGTGCGCGACGGCAGGAAGCTCGTCGACGGCGGCCTGGTCGACAACGTCCCGATCCAGGAGGTGCGCGACCGCTGCGGCGCCGAATCGGTGATCGCGATCAACGTGGGCTCGCCGATGCTCAAGCCCGAGGACGTGGGCGGGCTGGTCTCGGTGGTGGGCCAGATGGTGAACCTGCTCACCGAGCAGAACGTGACGCGCTCGCTCGCGCTCCTCGGCCCCAACGACGTCTACATGCGGCCCGAGCTGGGTGACATCACCGCCGGCAGCTTCGAGCGCCAGATCGAGGCGGCCGAGATCGGCCGCAAGACCGCGCTCGCCAGCGCGGACAAGCTCAAGCGCTTCTCGGTTTCGGCCGAGGAGTACGCGGCGTGGAAGGCGCGCATCCGCCTCGCCACGCCCACCCACCTCGCCCGGGTCGACGAGGTGCAGGTCGGCCCGACCCGCTACATCAACCAGGAGGCCGTGCGCCAGGCGATCACGCAGAAGGAAGGCGAGCCGCTCGACGTGCCCACCCTCGACCGCGACCTGATCCGCATCTACAGCGCGGGCGACCTGCAGACCATCGACTACAGCATCGTCACCGAGCGCGAGAAGCGGATCCTGCGGGTGACGCCGGTGGAGAAGCCGCTGGGCCCCGACTTCCTGCGCTTCGGCCTGAACCTCTACTCGGATTTCCGCGGCGACGCGCGCTACAACGTGCGCACGCTCTATCGGCGCAGCTGGCTCAACTCCCTCGGCGGGGAGTGGGTCGCGGGCCTGCAGATCGGCAACGACCAGCGCGTCTTCACGGATTTCTACCAGCCGATGGACACGCGCCAGGTGTGGTTCGTGCGCGGCTACTTCGACTACGTCAACTCCAACGTCCCGCTGTACCTCAACGGCGATCCGGTCGCGGACCTGAAGGCGGTGCGCTGGGGCGGCGGCGCCGAGGCCGGCTTCAACATGGGCGTCCTCGGTCGCGCATCGGTGGGCTGGGAGGAGCGCAAGGCCAAGGGCAGCGTGGAGACCGGGCCGCAGATCATTCCCGACGTCGAGGATCGCGCCGGCGGCCCGCGCTTCGCGCTCAACCTCGACACCTACGATTTCGCCTTCTTCCCCACGCGCGGCTACAAGGTCGATGCCGAGGTCTTCGACGCGCAGCGCGTATCCGGCGACATCGCCAGGTACGGCACCGGCGAGATCAAGATGGGCGGGGCGTGGACCCTGGGCGACGTGATCCTGGTGGGCCGCGCGGAGTACGGCAAGTCCACGCACGGGACGCTGCCGCCCACCGACCTCTTCTCGCTCGGCGGCCCGCGCCACCTCGCGGGCTACGGCACCGGCCAGCTCCGCGGCGACGACTACACGTACGGCTCCTTCGAGGCGCAATACAAGCTCACCAAGCCGATCCCGCTGCTGGGCCTGCAGCTCATCGCCGGCGTGCAGGCCGAGGCCGGGCGCATGAAGAAGCTCGTCACCGAGCCCACGCTCACCGGCTGGCAGAGCTCGTTCGGCGCGTACCTCGCGGCCAACAGCGCGTTCGGGCCGATGTACCTCGGCTTCGCCGACGGCAAGAACGGCAAGGGCCGCTTCTACTTCTTCATCGGCACGCCATGACCCGCTTCGTGGCAGGATGGCGCCGAACCCCTACGGAAATTCCATTGACGGAAAGGACAGGTTCCATGAACAGACTCTCCCTCGCGCTCGCTTCGGCCCTCGTCGCCACGCCCTTCGCCGCGTCGGCGGCGGGCGATCCCTGGGAGGCGCCCTTCGGGATCCAGATCGGGGCGTTCAGCTCGGATGCGACGACCACGGTGCGCCTGGACTCCAACTCCGGCCGCTTCGGGACCTCCCTCAGCTTCGAGAGCGACCTCAACATGGACGAGCGCAAGGTGCTGCCGACGTTCGACATGTTCTGGCGCTTCAATCCGCGCCATGCGCTGGAGCTCTCGGTCGTGTCGCTGCGCCGGGACGGCGAGACCAACATCCGCGGCGCGATCAACTGGGGCGAGCAGACGTTCCCGGTGAACGCGAACGTGCACTCGACCTTCGACTCGGACATCGTGCGCCTGGCCTATCGCTGGTCGTTCATCCACGATGACCGGACCGAGGTGGGGCTGCTGCTGGGCGCGCACTACACCGCGCTCAAGACGTCGCTTTCCGGGACCGGGAACAACGCGGGCGTGAGCGCCTCGCAGGAGGCGTCGGTCAAGTACCCGCTGCCCACGATCGGCCTGCGCGCGACGGCGCGGATGGGCGAGAACTGGCGGCTCGCCGGCTTCGGCCAGGTGCTCAAGGTGAAGATCAACGAGTACGACGGCGAGCTCTACAACTTCGGCGCCGGCGTCGAGTGGGCGTTCACGCAGGGCATGTACGCCGGCCTGGGCTACGACTACTACAAGTACAACCTCACCTCGACCAAGGAAAACGCGCGCGGCGAGTTCGATTACCGCTTCGACGGGCCGAAGCTCTACTTCGGCTGGAACTTCCGCTGATGCCTGCGTAACCGGCTCCCGGGTCGCGGGCGTGAACCGCACCCACGACGAGGCCGCGCTGCACGCGCAAACGCAGCAGGCCGCGATCTTCGAGCTGCTGAAGAGCGGCACCGCGACCGCGGGCGCCGTCGAAGCGTTCCGCAAGCTGACCGAGACCACGGCGCGCACGCTGGGCGTGCGCCGGGTCTCGATCTGGCTCCTCGATTCCACGCGCCAGGTCCTCGAGGCCGCGGACCTCTTCGATCTCGCGACCGCGCGGCACGAGTCGGGTTTGCGCCTCGAGGCCACGCGCTACCCCGCGTATTTCCACGCGCTCAACTGGAGCCGCGCGATCATCGCGCCCGACGCGATGACCGACCCGCGCACCCTCGAGTTCGCCGAAGGCTACCTCGGCCCGCTGGGCATCGTCTCGATGATGGACGCGGCGATCTGGCAGGACGGCCGCACCCACGGCGTGGTGTGCCTCGAGTCGGTCGGCGAGCGGCGCGAATGGACGCCCGCCGAGCAGCACTTCGCCGGCTCGATCGCCGACATCGCCTCGGCGGCGCTCTCCCACGGGGCGCTGCGCGAGGCGCGCGGCCAGGCCCACGAGGCGCGCGAGCAGATGCGCGAGACGCTCAACGCGATTCCCGACATGGTGGCGCTCATGCGGCTCGCCGACATGAAGCTGCTCTTCGTGAACGAAGCCTTCGACCGCTTCGTGGGCGCGCGCGGCAACGCGGTCGGGCGCACCACCGAGGAGATGGGGCTCTGGGTCGACCTCGACCGGCGGCGCGAATGGATCGAGCTCCTCGCCTCGACCGACGGGCCGGTGCGCGACTTCGCCGCGCGCCTGCGGACGACCGCCGGAGAGATCCGCGCCTTCGAGCTCTCGGGCAATCGCGTGCGCATCGCGGGCGAGGCCTGCATGGTCACGGTCGCGCGCGACGCGACCGACCGCCGGCGCAACGAACGCCTGCTCTACGAGGCGGCGCAGGGCGTGAACGCCGAGACCGGCGAGCCGTTCTTCCGCTCGCTCGTGGCGCACCTCGCGCGCGTGCTCGAGGCCGACATCGCCCTCGTGGGCGAGCTCGACACCGAGCGGCCGGGATACGTGCGCACGGTGGCCGTGCAGCGCGGCGATGCGGCGGCCGTCAACTACGACTACCAGCTCGAGGGGACGCCCTGCGCGAACGTGCTCTCGACGCGCGCCGCGTGCACCTACACGCGCGAGGTCTGGAAGCAGTTCCCGCGCGACAAGGGAATCGAGAGCTACGTGGGCGCCCCGCTCATCGATTCCGGCGCGCGGGTGCAGGGGTTGCTCGCCGTGCTCTTCCACCGGCCGATGGAGGATCCCGCTCCCGCGGAGAGCCTGCTGCGCATCTTCGCCTCGCGCGCCTCGATGGAGCTCGAGCGCCGGCACCAGCTCCAGGTGCTCGAGCACCTCGCCATGCACGACGCGCTCACGCGCCTGCCCAACCGGATGCACCTGCGCTCGCGGCTCGAAGCGGCGCTCGCCTCCGGGCGGCCCGCGACGCTGCTGCTCGTCGACCTCGACCGCTTCAAGGAGATCAACGACACGCTCGGCCATGCGGTGGGCGACGTCCTGCTGCAGGCGCTCGCGCGGCGCCTCGAGGTCGAGATCGGCGGCGCGGGCCTGGGCGAGGTGGCCCGCCTGGGCGGCGACGAGTTCGCGATCCTGTGCGCCGGCGAGGCGCGCGAGGCGGCCGCGCGCGAGATCGCGGCGCGCGTGCTCGAGCTCACCGGACGGCGCTTCGAGGTGGAAGGCTATCGCCTCGAGATCGGGGCGAGCGTGGGCATCGCTCTCGCTCCGCGCGATGCTTCCGATCCCGACGGCCTGCTGCGCTGCGCCGACGTCGCGATGTACAGCGCCAAGCGGGGCCGCAGCGGCTACGCGGTGTACTCGCAGACGCAGGACCCGTACACGGCCGAGCGGCTCACGCTGCTCTCCGAGCTCTCGGGCGCGTTCCGGCGCGGCGAGATGGTGCTGCACTACCAGCCGCGCGTGAGCCTCGCGCAGGGAAGCCTCCGGGGGTTCGAGGTGCTCATCCGCTGGAACCATCCGCGCCTGGGGCGGCTCGCGCCCGCGCAGTTCATCCCGCTCGCCGAGCTCTCCGACGTGATCCGTCCGCTCACGCTGTGGATCATCGAGGAGGCGCTGCGGCAGCAGCACGACTGGGCGCGGCGGGGCCATCCGACGCGGCTCGCGGTCAACTTCTCCGCGCGCCAGCTGCTCGACGACGCCTGTCCCGAGCAGATCGCGCAGATGCTCGAGCGCGAAGGCACGGCGCCCGAGGTGCTGGAGCTCGAGATCACCGAGAGCGCGCTCATCGCCGATCCGGAGCACGCGACCGCGACGCTCGAGCGCATCCGCGCGCTCGGCGTGCAGATCGCGGTCGACGACTACCGCACGGGGTACTCGTCGCTGTCGCACCTGCGGCGCCTGCCCCTGCACGCGCTCAAGATCGACGTCTCCTTCGTCCGCAACATGCTGCGCAACGCGCAGGACCGCGTGATCGTCGAGTCGACCGTGGGGCTCGCGCACAGCCTCGGCATGGAGGTGGTGGCCGAAGGGATCGAGGACGAGGCGACGCTCGCGGCGCTGCGCGCGATGGGTTGCGACGAAGGGCAGGGCTTCGCGATCGCGCCGCCGATGGACGCCATCGAAGCCGCGCGCTGGATGGCCGAGTCGTCGAGCGCGCAGCGCGAGGCCACGCGCCACTAGTCCGCGCTCAGCGCCTGCGCCTCGGCGAGAAGGCGCGTCTCGATGTCGCGCGCGTCGGTCGGGCGTCCCAGCAGGTAGCCCTGGCCCTCGTCGCAGCCGACCTTCCTGAGCGTCTCGAGCTGCTCCGCGTTCTCGATGCCCTCGGCGGTCACGCGGATGCCCAGGCCGTGCGCGAGGCCCACGATCGCGCTCACGATCGCGGCGTCGTGCGCGTCGGCGGCCACGCCGCTCACGAAGGTGCGGTCGATCTTGATGCCGTCGAGCGGCAGGTGCTTGATGTAGCCGAGCGACGAATAGCCCACGCCGAAGTCGTCGAGCACGATGTGGCTGCCGTTCGCGCTCACCTGCTGCAGCACGCGCCGCGTGATCTCGGGCTCGGTGATGAGCATGCTCTCGGTCACCTCGAGCTCGAGCAGCGCAGGGTCGAAGCGGCCGGCGCGCACGCAGTCGGCCACGGCGTCCGGCAGCGAGGGGTTCAGCTGCCGCGCCGAGAGGTTCACCGCCACCGGCACCGGGTGGCGGGCGCGCGGCGCCCAGCGGCCGATCGTGCCGCACGCTTCCTTGAGCGCCCACGAGCCCAGCTCGAGGATGAGGTCCGACTCCTCGGCGATCGCGATGAAGCGCGAGGGCGGGATGCTGCCCAGCTCCGGATGCGTCCAGCGCGCGAGCGCCTCGAGGCCGGTGATCCGGCCCGAGCGCAGGTCGAACTTCGGCTGGTACGCGAGGCGCAGCTCCCCGCGCGCGATGCTCTCGCGCAGCCCGTTCTCCACCAGCATGCGGTCGCGCACGCGCTCGACCATCACGCGGTCGAAAAGGCACGCGCGCCCGCGGCCCTCGTCCTTCGCCACGCGCATCGCCGAGTCGGCGTAGCGCAGGAGCAGCTCCGGGTCGCCCGCGTCCTCGGGAAAGATCGCGATGCCGATGCTGCACGACAGCCGCATCGGACGCTCGCCGGTCGGGAACGGCGCGTCGAACGCGGATCGCAGCTTGAGGGTGATGCGGTCGATCTCGCGGACGTCGCGCAGCCCCTCGGCCACGTAGATCAGCTCGTCGCTGCCCAGGCGCGCCAGCGTGTCGCCCGGCCGCTTCGCGTTCTCGAGGCGTCCGCAGACCTCGATGAGGATCTGGTCGCCCAGCGCGCGCCCCACCGATTCGTTCACCGCGATGAAATGGTCGATGTCCAGGTGCATCACCGCGATCGAGGTGCCCGAGCGCTTGGCCATCTCGATGGCGCGCTCGAGGCGATCGAGGGCGAGCACGCGGTTCGGCAAGCCGGTGAGCGAGTCGCGCGTGGAGAGGTATTCCGCGCGGCGCTGCGCATGTCGCTGCGCGCTCACGTCGGCCACGGACACGACCAGCCACTCCGCGCCGTCGATCTGCAGGCGCTCGGCCGACATCTGCGCCTCGAACACCTCGCCCGACCGGCGCCGCAGGCGCGACTCGAAGTTGCGCGCGCCGCCGCGCTGCGAGGCGTCGCGCACGAAGCGCTCGCGCTCGCGCGGGTCTTCCCAGATGCCGAGCTCGGTCGACCTGCGCCCGACCACCTCGTCGCGGGCATAGCCGAACATGTCGAGGTAGGCGTCGTTCACGTCGAGGTAGAACCCGTCGGCCACGCGGCTCACCACGATGGCGTTCTGCGAGGAGCGGAAGACCTTGTCCATCCTCTCGGTGGTGACCGCGAGCGCGCCCGAGAGCGCCTGCTCGCGCGCCCGGCCCGCGCGCACCGCGTCCATGAGGGCGCGCCCGCCCGCGGCGCACGCCGCGAGCACGATCATGAGATTGGCGAGGCTGCCCGCGCGAACGGGGATCGCGCTCGCGGGCCGGAATCCGTAGATCTCGCCCAGGCCGACCGCGAGGGCCCCGGCGAGGACCAGGGTGGAGAGGATCCAGTACGCGCGCTTCTCCAGGAAGAGGCATCCCAGGAAGAGCACCGCCGGATATACCGCAACGCCGAAATCCCGCAGGCCGTTGTTCACCCACAGGCGCATCGTGATCGCGACCACGGTGAGGCAGAAGAGGAAGGTGGCCGCGACCTCGATCCGGCCGCGCGCGGCGATGCGCCACGCGATGACGCTCACCGCGGCGATCACGGCGAGCATCGCCCCCCGGAGGTAGTCACCCGTCAGGTAGTCGACGACCTGGACCGCGATCGCGCCCACCAGCATCGCCGCGGTGATGGCGCGAAAAGGTGCGTAGAGCGCGTTCGGGTGGGAGGGCTGCGGTGTCGCCATGGATCCCCGAGGAGTACGCCGATAATAACAGTCTGATAAAATTGGAAAAATGATCAGGCAACGAACGCTCAAGACGGCCGTCCGCGCGACGGGCGTGGGACTGCACACCGGCCACAAGGTGGTCATGGTCATGCGTCCCGCGCCGGTCGACACCGGCATCGTCTTCTGCCGCTCCGACCTGCCCGGCAACCCCGCCATCCCCGCGCGCGCCACGCTCGTCGCCAACACGACGATGGCCACGGTGCTCGAGCATGAAGGCGCCCGCGTCTCCACGGTCGAGCACCTCATGTCCGCGCTGTTCGGCCTGGGCATCGACAACGCCTACATCGACGTGTCGGCCGAGGAAGTGCCGATCATGGACGGCAGCGCCGGGACCTTCGTCTTCCTGCTCCAGTCCGCCGGCATCGAGGAGCAGGCCGCGCCCAAGCGCTACCTGCGGGTGCTGAAGACCGTCGAGCTGGAGAAGGGCGACAAGAAGGTTCGGCTGGAGCCCTTCAATGGATTCAAGGTGGGCTTCTCGATCGAGTTCGCGCACCCGGTGTTCGACGCCACCCAGAACACCGTCGAGGTGGACTTCGGCCAGGTCTCCTTCGTGCGCGAGGTCGCCCGCGCGCGCACGTTCGGCTTCACGCACGACGTGGAGATGATGCGCTCCAAGGGGCTGGGACGCGGCGGCTCGCTCGACAACGCGCTCGTGATCGACGACTTCCGCGTGCTCAACGCCGACGGCCTGCGCATGGACGACGAGTTCGTCATGCACAAGGCGCTCGACGCCGTGGGCGACCTCTACCTCGCCGGGCATCCTCTGATCGGCGCGTTCCACGGCCACAAGTCGGGGCACGAGCTCAACAACCTGCTCGTGCGCAAGCTCCTCGCCGACGCTTCGGCATTCGAGGAAGTCACCTTCGACAGCGTCGACGCGCTCCCGCGCGCGTTTGCGAACCTCCAGTTTCAGCCCGTCTAGCCATCTAGGCCAAGCCGAAAAGCAGCACCAAGCCGGATTCAACCCCGCAGTCCAATCCAGCAAGCTCAAAGCGAACAATGAGGGAGAGATGATGAACGCAAAGTGGATGATCGCCGTTGCCAGCCTCGCGATCCCGGTCGCCGTGGCCCAAACCGCCGCGCCCGCGGCACCCGAGAAGGAGAAGACCGCGCCCGCGAAGTCCGCGCCCGCCAAGGCCGCGCCGCAGGGGGAGGAGAGCAAGATTTCGCAGCCGGCCAATACCGCGACCAAGGGCAAGGCCCCCGCGGCGCCGGTGAAGCTCACGCCCGAGCAGCAGAAGATGCAGGACAACACGGGCACCGGGAAGCGGGAAGCCGGCACGTACCACAAGAAGACGGCCGAAGAGAAGATGAAGGACAAGGAAGACGCCAAGAAGAAGCGCACCGGTGTCACGCCCGAAGAGCAGCAGAAGCAGCTCAAGCAGTCGCCGGGCAACTGAGTTCACGCGCAGTGACTTCCGCTCGGGCCGGACAGCTACGAGCGGGAGGTGGGTTGCCCCGCCACGGCGGGGCTTTTTCTTTCCAGGATCGCTGCGCGGGCAAGTCATGCTCGTGATCCGCGCGATCGGGCTCGCTGCCGCGCTGCTGATCGGCGGCCTGCTGATCGCCTGGGCGGTCACCCGCGACCGCAAGTACGCCCGCATCGCCTATCGCGTGGCCCAGGTCGTCGTGGGCCTCGTGATCGCCTTCGCGCTGCTCTACGTCTTCGAGCGCGTCCTGCTGCTCTGAGCGCGGGCGATCCGCTCGATCTCGTCCTTCAGGGGGGAATCGGCGAGCGTGCCCGCGAGCTTCGTGAGCTTCTCGGCGGGGATTTCGCCCCTCGGCTTGACAGGACGCCGCGGAGGTGCCGTGTCGACTTGCAGCTCGATTCTTATTGAATTAAGCTCCTGATCCCTTGAGTATTTTGTGCCTACGCGCCACCCCTCGCGCAGGCCTTGCAGCAGTCGGGGTGCGAGGTGCCGAAGGGCCGCCGCAACAGGTCCGGAAGCCGCACAAATCACAACAGTCGTACCTTCGATGGCGCACACCCGGCTCGCGGACGCGAGATTCTCGGGTGCAACAACCCGGTAGCGCTTCTGCAGGCGCTTGATCAGAACGAGCCGCTCCGCAAGCGGCCGCAGCTCGGCGTCAGATCCGAGCAGCTTCGAGATGGGTTCGGTAGCCATGAAGTGTGTGAAGCAGGAAGGGAGCCGATGAACATTATTCTTGTTTCCGACAGCCTCGCGAAGAGCCGGTCGGTCGCGCTGTCGCAAACGCAGGTGGTCCTGATCGCGCTGGGCATCCTGGTCTCGGGATTCCTCCTCGCGATGGTGACCTACGTCGTGACCATGCAGTTCGCCGTGGACCTGCGCAACCCGTACCTGCGCTCGCTGCTGTCCGCGCTGCACCAGGACGACCTCAAGCGATCCGAAGCCGAGATGAAGGACAACCTGTCGTCGCTCGCGGTGAAGGTGGGCGAGCTGCAGGCGCGCATCCTCCGGCTCGACGCGTTCGGCGAGCGTCTCGGCAAGGCGCTGAACCTCAAGCCCACCGAGTTCCGCTTCGAGGAGAAGCCGGGCCAGGGCGGGCCGCTCGTGACCGCCGGCAGCCGCGAGCTCACGATGATCGAGTTCCAGCAGATGCTCGACGAGCTGTCCCGCACGCTCGACGACCGCGCCGACAAGCTGGGCGTGCTCGACTCCTACCTGATGGACGATCGCCTCGCCCGCAAAGCGGTCCCGACCACGCTGCCGGTGCCGATGGCGTACTACTCGTCCAACTACGGCTACCGCATCGACCCGATCACCGGGCGCAATTCGTTCCATACCGGCGTGGACCTCATCGCTCCGGCCGGCACGCAGATCGTCGCGGCCGCCGGCGGCGTGGTCTCGACCGTGGGCTTCGTGCACGAATACGGCAACATCGTCGAGGTCGACCACGACAACGGCCTCACCTCGCGCTACGCGCACCTGTCCAAGAGCCTCGTGAAGGTGGGCGACGTGGTCCTGAAGGGCCAGCCGATCGCCAACGTGGGCGCGACCGGGCGCGTGACCGGCCCGCACCTGCATTTCGAGGTGCGCGAGAAGGGCATCCCGCTGAACCCCAACAAGTTTTTCTCGCTCGGCACGACCGCGGACGGCGTCCAGAACGCCTCGATCAGCACGGCCAGGAAGTAAGGGGTTGCGGTCCCGGGAGCCCACCCCCATATCCCGATATAATTGACGACCACCGGCCCTGTCAGGGCCGGTTTCGCATTCCGTCCCTCATCCCGGTTCCCTCGTGCTCTCGACCGCTCTCAAGGCCATCTTCGGCAGCCGCAACGACCGCCTCCTGAAGGAATACCGCAGGAAGGTCGAAACCATCAACGCGCTCGAGAAGGATTTCGAGAAGCTCACCGATGCCGAGCTCCAGGCGAAGACGCCCGAGCTGCGCAAGAAGGTCGCCGACGGCGCCTCGCTCGACAGCGTCCTGCCCGAGGCCTTCGCCACCGTGCGCGAAGCGGGCAAGCGCGTGCTCGGCATGCGCCACTTCGACGTGCAGCTGATCGGCGGCATCGCCCTGCACAACGGCAAGATCGCGGAGATGCGCACCGGCGAAGGCAAGACGCTGGTCGCCACGCTGCCTTCGTACCTGAACGCGCTCTCGGGCAAGGGCGTCCACGTCGTGACGGTGAACGACTACCTCGCCAAGCGCGACGCCGAGTGGATGGGCCGCATCCACCGCTTCCTCGGCATGACGGTGGGCGTGGTCGTCCCGCAGATGGACCCGGCCGAGAAGCAGAAGTCCTACCAGGCCGACATCACGTACGGCACCAACAACGAGTTCGGCTTCGACTACCTGCGCGACAACATGGCCACGCAGGTCTCGGAGCGCTTCCAGCGGGGCCTCAACTACGCGATCGTCGACGAGGTCGACTCGATCCTCATCGACGAGGCGCGCACCCCGCTCATCATCTCCGGCCAGGCCGAGGACTCGACCGAGCTCTACCGCAAGATCAACGTGCTGGTCCCGCGCCTCGTCCCGCAGGCGGACGAGAAGGGCGAGGGCGACTACTGGGTGGACTTGAAGCAGCACACGGTCACGCTCTCGGAGCAGGGCCACGAGCACGGCGAAGACCTCATGCGCGAGGCGGGGCTGCTGCCC
>JADMIO011683334.1_pt1 | contig 18584 bp, 22 predicted proteins | sample 8958161 | NCBI WGS metagenome assembly JADMIO01 (sample SAMN16585339, study PRJNA669376) | soil metagenome | isolation source: Crop rotation soil | place: USA: Cullars Rotation, Alabama | collected 2011 | reverse complement strand
GCGACTTCAAGTCACGTGAATTCCAAGCTTCGGATCCCACTGTGCTGGAAAGCTCGCGCGCAGGCGCGATGCGCAAGTTCGGGCGCAGGAAGGGATTCGACCTCGCTGTCGGCCACGGCTCCAACGATCTCGCGATCGCGGCGCGGCGGCTGAAGATCCCCGCCGTGAACATGTTCGACTACGAGTGGGCGACGGTGCAGCACAACATCGGCTGCCGGCCCGCCCGCCGAGTGATCACGCCGGACTCGATCCCGCCCGAGCGGCTGCGCCGCTATGGCGTCGGTCCGGACAAGCTGGCGCAATACCCGGGGCTGAAGGAGGAGTACTACCTGGCCGACTTCGAGCCCGACCGCACCCTGCCGGACCGGCTCGGGTTGGACATGCAGAAGGTCGTCGTGATCGTCCGCCCGCCACCCGACGTGTCGCTGTATCACCGCAAGTCGAACCCGCTGTTTCCCCAGGTCCTCACCCATCTCGGGCGCCACGAGGGCGTGCAGGCGGTGGTCCTGCCCCGCACCGAGGCCCAGCGCGACTACGTCAAGGGACTGGAGCTGCCCTCGGTCGTGGTCCCCGAGAGCGCCGTGGACGCCCAGACCCTGGTGGCGCTGGGCGATCTGGTGGTCTCCGCAGGTGGCACGATGAATCGGGAGGCCGTGGCCCTCGGCACGCCTGTTTACACGACATATGGGGGTAGGCTTGGGGGAGTCGACGAGGCTCTCATCCGGGAGCATCGCCTGCGGCCGCTGACCGATCCCCGAGGACTGGAGCTCCAGAAGAGGAATTCCGCCGGGGAGCAGCTGCGCCGCGATCCGGCGCTGCTGGTAGACATGATCCTCGGCGCGGTGCCATGAGCGCGCACAGAACCTCAGTCCGGGAACGATCACAGGGCCAGCCGCCGCTGACCCGCGCCCCTGCCGAGGCCGACATGATCGGGCCCATGACGCGAGAGTCGCTGGCCGAGCGCTACAAGGAGATGGCGCACGAGGGCCACGAGCACCGCGGCGTGGACACGGCGCTGCGGGCATTCGACCTCGGTATCGCCGGCATCACGCTGATCGTGCTGTCGCCGGTGATCGCGACGATCGCCGTGTCGATCAGGCTTACCTCGGGGAGCCCTGTCCTGTATCGCGGGCGGCGCGTCGGGCGCGCCGGGCGCATCTTCACCATGCTCAAGTTCCGGACCCTGACGCCGGACGCCGAAGCGCGGCTCGGCCCGTACCTCGGGGAGGAGCTCACGCAGCGCACGCGCACGGAGGTCACGCGCCTTGGACGCGTGCTGCGCTTCGCGCACCTGGACGAGCTGCCACAGCTGTGGAACGTGATCCGTGGCGACATGAGCGTCGTCGGCCCGCGGCCGATCCGCCCCGCCTTCTTCGAGGAGCTGTGCGAGCAGATCCCGCAGTACTGGCAGCGGCTGGTGGTCGAGCCCGGCATGACCGGCTTCGCACAGCTGCGCATGACGCGTGAGACCTCGTGGGCGGAGAAGCTCGCCCACGACCTCGAGTACGTCGCCGACCGCTCCGTGCGCCTCTACCTGCGCGTCTGCGTCGCGACGGCCTGGAAGATCCTCTCCAGCCCGGCGCGAGTCTTCACCCGCTAGCGATATGTGTGGGATTTGCGGCTTGCTGTCGCTGGACGGCGCGCCCGTCGACCCGGGGGTCGTGCACGCGATGAACGACACGCTCGTGCACCGCGGGCCCGACAGCGCCGGCGTGTTCGCCGAGGAGTCGGTCGCGCTCGCGGCGCGGCGCCTGTCGATCATCGACCTCGACGGATCGGACCAGCCCATCGGCAACGAGGACGGCCGCATCCAGGTCGTGCAGAACGGCGAGATCTACAACTACCGCCACCTGCGCGAGCGGCTCGAGCGGTCGGGACACACGTTCAGGACCCAGGGCGACACGGAGGTGCTCGTGCACCTCTACGAGGAGCGCGGGCCCGCGTTCGTCGAGGACCTTCGCGGGATGTTCGCGATCGCGCTGTGGGACCGGCTCGAGCAGCGGCTCGTCCTGGCACGCGACCGCTTCGGCATCAAGCCGCTCTACTACCGGCTCGAGAATCGGATGCTGTCGTTCGCATCGGAGCTGAAGGCGCTGCTGCGCCAGCCTGAGATGTCGCGCGACATCGACCTCGACGCGCTCGAGGCCTACCTCGCCTTCAACTCCATCCCGGCGCCGCTGACGATCTTCCGCGAGGCGCGCAAGCTGCCTCCGGGGCATCTGCTCGTCGTCGAGCGCGGTGAGTCGCGCCTGCGCCGCTACGCCCGCCCGCGGCCGGTGCCGGCCGGGCAGGAGCGTCCCGAGAGCGAGCAGGAGCTGGCCCTCGAGCTGCGCGAGCGCCTGCGCGACTCCGTGCGGGCCCATCTGGTCTCCGACGTCCCCGTCGGCGTGATGCTGTCGGGCGGCATCGACTCCTCTGCGCTGGCGGCACTGGCGGCGCGCGAGAGCTCGTACCGCGTGAGCACGTTCTCGATCGGGTTCGAGGAGCGCTCGTTCAACGAGCTCGAGCTGGCGCGGCGGGTGGCGGAGCTTTACGGGACCGATCACCACGAGCTGATCCTGCGCCCGGATGCCGTCGAGCTGCTGCCGCGTCTCGCGGAGGCCTTCGACGAGCCGTTCGCGGACTCTTCGGCGCTGCCCACGTACCTGGTCTCGCAGCTCGCGGCCGGCACCGTGAAGGTCGCGCTGTCGGGGGAGGGGGGTGACGAGCTGTTCGGCGGCTACTACACGTACGTCGCGGACACGCTCGCGCCGCGCATCGGCCCGCTTGCCTCGGTGCTGCGCCCACTGGTGGAGCGGCTCCCGAGCTCCTCGTCGAAGGTCAGCCTCGACTACAAGGCCAAGCGCTTCGCGCGCGCCGCGCACCTGCCGCCGCTCGAGCGCCACCACGGGTGGAAAGAGATTTTCTCGCCCGCGGCGCGCGGCGCGCTGCTGGATGGGCGCCGCGGCGACGTTGACCCGCTCGACATCTACCGCGCGCGTTACGCGGAGACGGAGGGAGCGGACGAGCTCGCACGCCTGCAGGACGTCGACATCGGGATCTACCTCGCCGACGACCTGCTGGTGAAGACCGACCGGGCCAGCATGGCCCATTCCCTCGAGGCCCGCGTGCCGTTCTGCGACCCCGAGGTCGCGGAGCTCGCGCTGGCCCTCCCGCGCTCGATGAAGGTGCGCCGCTTGGCGAAGAAGCGGCTGCTGCGCGACGCGGTCGCAGGCCTGTTGCCGCAGGAGATCGTGCGGGGCCGCAAGCAGGGCTTCTCGATCCCCGCGGCCGCGTGGCTGCGGGGTGATCTCCAGCCATTCGCCCGCGAGATGCTTTCCCCGGACCGGCTGCGGGCTCAGGGCTTCTTCAACCCCGGGACGGTCACGGGCCTGCTGGACCGCCATGTGGCGCGGAAAGAGGACCTCAGCCGCCAGATCTGGGGCCTGCTGATGTTCTCGCTATGGCATGACCGGTACGTTGGGCAGGCAACGCCTACTCCTGCCCGAATTGCGTAGCCAGTGCCTTCGCATCTAGACGCATTCCTTGCCTTCGCCCTCGCGCTGGTCGTGGTGTGGATCGCCACACCCGTCGTGAAGGCGCTCGCGTGGCGCATCGGCGCGATCGACGAGCCGCGCTCACGGGGTCTGCACCAGATGCCGACGGCACGCCTCGGCGGGCTCGCGATCCTGGCGGGCATCCTCGCGGCGGGGCTCGTGTTCCTGCCGCAGGACCAGCAGACCACCGGCATCCTCGCCGGCGCGGCGGTGATCGTCGCGATCGGCATCGCCGACGACCTGCTGGACCTGTCGGCGGACGTGAAGCTCGCCGGCCAGGTGCTGGCGGCGGTCGTGCCGGTCGCCGCCGGGGTGCGGGTGGAGACGATGACGCTCCCGTTCCTCGGGCACCTCGAGCTCGGCGATTGGTCGTACCCGCTGACGGTGGTCGGGATCGTCGCGGTGATGAACATCGTGAACTTCATCGACGGGGTGGACGGGCTGGCCGCCGGCGTGTGCACGATCGCCGCCCTGACGTTTGCCGTGATCGCGCTGTCGCTCGATCGCAACGCGGCCGGCGTGCTCGCGATGCTGACCGCGGGCGCGGCGCTCGGGTACCTGCGCCACGGCTTCCACCCGGCGTCGATCTTCCTGGGCGACTCGGGATCCAACCTGCTCGGCTACATGCTGGCAGCGATCGCGGTGCAGGGTGCGCTGAAGACAAACGCGGTGGTGGCTCTCGTATTCCCGCTGCTGATCCTCGCGGTGCCCATACTCGATTCGAGCTTCGTGATCGCGAAGCGGATCAAGTACGGGCAGCCGGTGTACCTCGCCGACCGCTGGCACTTCCACCATCGCTTCGCCAACATCGGCTTCTCCCAGCGGCGCACGGTGCTCTACCTGTACGGCTGGACGATCGTGCTTGCGATGCTGGCGCTGGCGCTGCGGTTCGTGCCCTACTCCGACGACCACGGCAACTTCGACCTCGGCTGGAGTCTCGTGATCGCCGGATTCGCGCTGGCGGCGGTCGCCGCGAGCGTCTACCTCGTGCTCGTGCTGGAGATCCTGAAGCTCAAGCGCTTCCGCACCTTTCAGCTGCGGCGCGAGCACGCGCTGCACGGTGAGCCGCCTCCGGACTCGGCCGAGGTCGATGCGCGCGTGGCGCACGAGCTCGAGACGGGCGAGTTCGACATCGTCCGGCCCCGCCAAGATCCGTGAGCGTCAAGACCATGCACGGCACGGTCGAGTTCATCTGGGACGACGAGATCCAGATGCTGATCAACCTGGATCCCGACGACCCGGCCGACCCGCACACCTTCGAGCTCACCGGAGAGCTGCGTGACCGCGTCGCGGGACTGCTGGCGGAGGGCGCGCGCGTCGAAGTCGACTACGAGGCCGAGCCCTACGAGGTGCTGGATCCCGATTCCGGTCCGTCCGAGAGCCTGCGGGCGGCGGTCGTCGACGTCCGCGTGGCCGGCTAGACCGGCCGGCCGAGCTCGTCCACCTCGTAGACGGGTGCGCAGACCCCCGGCGCCTTCACGGTGTCCGGGTAGAAGCCGTCGGGGTGGGTGACGATGTCTGCCACGCGGACCGGGCAGGCGACGAAGCGGTGGGCGCCGTAGGTGTGGGGCACCGCGAGCGCGGGGCGGGGGGAAAGGTGTATGCCGCCGCCGCACTCCTCCGCGCCGCCGTCCCAGTCCGGGGCCCGCGGCTCGGTGCCCGGCAGATAGCTCATGCCGTGGTAGGAGTTGAACTCGTCGTCCACCGCCTTGTAGAGCGTCACCACGCCGTCGACCACCTCGATGCCGTGGAGGTCGCACCATTCCTGCGCCGTCGTAGGGGCGGGCACGCGAGTCACGTTGCCGCCGTTCACGGTGGGGGTCGGTCCGTGGATCGTGACGCTCACGTGGTCGAGGGCGTCGACGGTCGCGCCGCCGCGCGCTCGCACGGCCGCGGCACCCAAGGCGCGTACCTTCGCCGTGCCGCCGGCCTCGACGTAGCACGCGCCCCGCGCCTCGACTGTCGATTCGCCGACGGCGCGTACGACGGCAGAGCCCCAGGCGCTGATGCTCGCCCGGTCGTAGGCGTCGATGGTCGAATGGCCCCTGGCCTGCACAACCGCGTCCCCATGTGCGGTCACCCACGCCCGCTCATAGGCCCGCACCTGGCTGAAGTCGAACATCCTGAGGGTGCTCCTCCCACGCGCCGTGATCCGGGCATTCTCACTCGCCTCGCCACTTGCCTCGGCGGACAGCAGGACGACCGCCGACCCACGCGCCCGCACGAGGCTCTGGCCGCCGCCGCGCACCGACACGTCGTCTCCGGCCTCGACGATCGCGTGGTCGCGGGCGAGCACCGTGGCCGAGTCGCCGGCGCGCACGGTCGCCTCGCCGCCGGCCTCGACCACCGCGCGGTCGCGCGCCGTCACGCGCGCCGTGTCGGCGGCACGCACGTGCGCATCGCCGCTCAGGCTGAACTCGCCGTCACCCGCGCACACGGGGATCACCGTGCCGCTCGCGAGCGCCGCCTCGAGCTCGTCCTGGGTCAACACGTCGGGCGATTCCATAACGTTGCCGGACATGGAGCAACCTTATCTCGCTGCCTGCACCATCTATCGGGACGCGGCTTCGTATCTGGCGGAGTGGGTCGAGTTCCACCGGCTGGCCGGAGTGCAGCGGTTCTTCCTGTACGACAACGGGAGCACAGACGACCACCACGACGTGCTCGCGCCGTATGTCGAGGACGGCATCGTGGTGGTGCACGAGTGGCCGCTGCCGTTCCTCGGCCGTCGCGGTAGGGCGGGCGCCATGCAGCGCGCATTCGACCACTGCCTGTTGACACATGGCGACGACGCGCGCTGGATCGCGTTCCTCGACCTGGACGAGTTCCTGTTCTCGCCCGCGGGCACGCCGATTCCCGAGCTGCTGCCGGAGTACGAGCGGTACGCGGCGCTCTGCGTCAGCCGCGCGGAGTTCGGGACGTCAGGGCATCGCACCCGCCCCGACGGCCTCGTGATCGAGAACTACGTACATCGCCGGCCCGTACGGCCCGACCAACAGGTGGCGAGCAAGAGCATCGTCGACCCGCGGCGGGCGGTGCACTGCCTGAGCGCCCACACCTTCGTGTACAGCGACGGCGTCCCCGTCGATGAGCACCACCGGCCGGTGGACCAGCTCGACGCGCGCGGCCTGAAGCCGGTGAGCTGGTCGAAGTTCCGCGTCCACCATTACGCCAGCAGGTCGGAGGAGGAGCTGGAGCAGAAGGTGGAGCAATGGCAGCGCATTGGCTCCACGCGCAGCGCGCGCGCCGTCACTCCCGGACGGCTCGGCGAGCGCGACGAGACGCTGGTCTCATACGGGCCGGCTGTGCGCGAGGCGATCGAGCGGTCGCGCAAGCGCGAGCGTTAGGCGCGCCCGTACACAGGGACGGCGGCGCCGCTCACCGGGGCCGATTCGTCCGAGCACAGGAACCGGATCACGCGGGCGATCTCGACGGGCGCAACCCAGCGCGAGTGGTCGGCGTCCGGCTGCGCCTTGCGGTTCGCGGGGGTGTCGACGACGCTCGGCAGCACGGCATTGCACCGCACGCCGCGATCGCGGTAGTCGGCCGCCACCGCCTGAGCGAAGGCGAGCACCGCGGCCTTGGACGATATGTACCCGACGGCGCCTCCGAACGGCTGCACTGCGGCCCGCGCGGACACGCACACGATCGATCCGCCGCCCGCGTCGAGCATGAACGGCACTGCCGCGCGCGTGACCAGGAATGTGGGGCGCAGGTTGAGCCGGAAGAGCTTCTCGAAGTCCTCGAGCGTGGTCTCGTGCAGCGGCGCCCCCGCGGCGTAGCCGCCGACCAGGTTCACGACCGCGCGCAGGCCGCCGCCACCGAACGCCGCGCGCGTGACCGCGTCCGAGACGTCGCTCTCGTGCAGCAGGTCGGCCTGGACCAGCTCGAGCCCTTCCCGCTCCTGCATGCGCTCGCGCTCGTCGGGAACGACCCAGGTCGCGACCACATGCCAGCCCGCCTCCAGCATCACGTCCACGACGGCGGCGCCGACCGCGCCCGTAGCGCCCGTGATCAGTACCGTCCGCTCGGCCATCTGGCGCAGCGTACGGCAGGCACCGTCAGGAGGGGCAACGATCCCTTGCTATGGGAGCTGACCGCCGGGTAAGGTCGCCTGACTGGGAACTTACCGACTGGAGGACGGCCGTGAAACGGATACTCGTGGTGGGAATCGCTCTGGTGGCACTGCCGGCGCTCGGGGGGACCGCCCATGCCACGCATGTCTCCTGCGGCGACACGATCACGGAGACCACGGTCCTGGACAGCGACATCGTCTGCACAAACGCTGACAACGTTTCCGCAGCGGTCACGATCGGTGCCAGCGACGTGACGCTGTGGATGGCGAGCCACACCATCAGCAGCACCGCCGATCAGGGGTTCGGGCCCGATACCGGCATTCAGGTGGGCGCGCCCCCCAGCAGCTCGGTCTCGAACGTGGAGATCCGCCGCGGGACGATCAGCGGGTTCGGGCGAGCCGTCTGGATGTTGGCCTCCGACTCGGCCATCTTCAAGGTTCATGCAATTGTGAAGAGCTATGGGTTCGAGATCTTCGGACCTCGCAACTACGTGTACGGCAACGTGATCGAACGGACCGGGGCCTTCCCAAGCGGCAGCATCGGGATCAACTTCGATGACTACTCCGGGTGCGGATGCGTGAGCACCGATGCCTCCACGTACGGCAACACCATCTCCGGCATGGATTACGGCATCGACAGTGTGTCTGGGGACAGGCCGCGGCACGTCCTCAACTACATCCACGACTGTGCGACGACTCCCAGCGGCGGGATCGGCATTCGTGTCGCCAACTACTCGACCAACGCCGTGGTCAACCGGAACAAGGTTCAGCTTTGCGGCCCGGGACCCGGTGTCTACGTCTGGGACACCATCAACTCTGGCGGTGCCGGCGCCCTGGTGCGCCTCAACCTGCTGCTGGACAACTCCGGGACCGGCCTGTTCGTCGACGACGCGACCGCGATCATCGGCCGCAACATGGCGAATCGGAATGCGGACGGGATCATCAGCAACGATGCAGGCACGCGCATCCAACACAACACGGCCAACGACAACGACGGCTACGGCATCTACGCGGCTTTCGGGACCGTTGACGGTGGCGGCAACACCGCTACCGGTAATGGGAACGGCACGCCGGCGGACCAGTGCCGCAACGTGTCCTGCTAGCCATAGCTGGGAACCGGACAGCTAGTGCTGAGGCCCGCTACGGCGGGCCTCTCGCTTACCTCGGGACCACCGAGGGCGTGATCACGATGTCGTCGGCCTCGTCCGTGTAGATCTCCACCCAGTACAGAGGCATGAGCGGCTGATTCACTCGACAGGTGCCGTGTGTCGGCCCGTCAACGTGCCCGAAGCTGCTGCCCGAAACCGGGGAAACCAGGCTCGGACCTGCTTCGACCGGCTGCGGAAACATCCGTAGGCCATTGAGACAGGTCGCCTTCACATCCACGACCACGGCCTGCGCGGCGTAGGCGTCCTGGATTCCCACCAGCGCCTGAGTCACGTATTTGCCCTCGGCCTGCTTGCTGTTGATGGCGTCGGTGCGGACCACCTGCGCGAAGGGGCGTGGGCTGAGTTCCAGGTGTCCCGTGAACCCGCCGGTCTGACCTTCGGGGTGGGTGTCATAGTGGCGGTCGCTCTCTTTCGTCACCTGGAGCCTCCTTCGGAAGTCGATGGTCACGGTAGCGCCGATGCCAGTGGTGGCGGGCATGATTATCTACTTGCCGCAAGGCTCGGTGGCTACACTGACGGCTCATGCGCGTCCGACGCGACCCCCCGCCATGGCCTCCTCCGGAACTGGAAGCGGCGAAAGATCGTCTCCGGGAGGGCTGGACTCCGTTCGAACCGTTCTGGCCGCGCCTGCAAGCCTTCGGTAGGCGCTACTGGCACGACATTCGGCATCTGCCAGTGGTCCCGTTGATCGCCGCTGGCCTCACCTTCTGTGGCGTTACGGGACTAGCCGTATGGAATGACGATCACCGCTGGCGATGGGTCGCACTTGCCCTGTTGCTGGTGGTCCTCGTCCAGCTGGCTGTTGCGTATCGGTGGTCCGTGGGCAGCCCAGCGGTGCGGCTCCGGACTATTGAAGGCATGATCGAAGAGGGTCTGGAACTCGCCCAGCGCGTCAAGACCGTTCGGCAGTTTCCACATAACCCGCTCGATCCTGCCGATCCGGATATGGGCCACCCAGACGTTCAACTTGCATGGGACTTCTATAGCCGCACCGAAGCGGTCTTGCCTGCGGGCTACATCTACGACCTTCGCGTGACCTTTGAGCAAATGACGGCCCAGTACGACGCCTTCAATGCCCAGCTAGTTCGTGAAGAGGCGGAGGCAGCCAAGCGAGAGGGACGCGAACCCACTCCGGTCCATCGCTGGTTGCCGCCCTTCATCGTTTCGGCAGCGGTGCGGATGCTTAGCGATGCTCACCGCGATCTATCTAGGGGCCGCTAAGAATGGCCTCGGGATCAAGCGCCTAGTCGCGACCGCCCTGGTGAACGCCGAAGTAGAAGCCAAGGGCGGTGCCCGTCAGGACGACAATCGGGGACAAGATGACCGCGGCTAGATCCTTCGCCTCCTCCACCGTCAGGCAGTCGGTACAGGTCAAAACGATCAGTAGTAGAGCCACGATGCCGAGCAGCACTGCAAGGCCGCTTGCAAGTCGGCCGCGTGTTTGCTCACGGTGCCGCCCCGGATCGTATTTCGCCGTTGTCGGATCGGCCGGCGGTGGCGCCCAGTCGATCCTTATTCGTGGTGGTTCTGGCCGGGGACTGGAGCCAGACGTAGCGGCCTCCTCGGGCGAGGCTGCCTCTGCCGGTTGGTCGTCAGTTTCGTCTGGCCTGTCCAACGCCCAGGCGGGACTAGGGCAGGTTCACCGTTACGAGTTCGCCATTCGACCGACGAAGCAGAATCGTGCCGCCTTCTGCAACGCGATCCCGAAGCCACTTCTCGTCGGTGATGGCCTGGCTAAGTGCTTGACCAATGGTGATCCCGCGCTCCCTGGACAGTTCCTCCAAGGCCGCGTAGGTCCCAGCAGAAAGCTCAACGGTGACGCTAATCGTCTCGGGCTGAGCCTGTGCGGTCTGGGGTGCCACACCAGCCTCCATGGGCTCCTCCTTTCGCTCCTGAACTGGGGTCCGCCTGCTTACCGCAGAATACTCACCTACCCTAGTCGACTGCTCCAATCCGCGCCATTAGTCCGTTCTGTGACCCTCGGGGTCCAGCGGCTTGATCGGGGGTCGTCCCGGCCGAAGCTGACCGGGCTTGTTCACCAGCTCGCGGTAAGGCAAAGGCCCGCCGTCCAGCAGCACCAGCAGCGTGTCCCTGAACAGGAACGGGTTCTCGCGGTTGTTGAACCTGAACTCGATCTCGTCCAGATACGCCGGCAAGTGCTTCAGCGACAGGTGGTGGTAGGAGCCGACGATGGACCGCTTGAAGAGGCTCCACACGCTCTCTGCCGTGTTCGTGTGAACGTCGCCCCGGACCCACTCTTCGTCGCCATGCGAAACCGTCTCATGGCGCGTGTCGTCGTCACCGATGCCTTCGTAGGACTTGTGCTCGTCGGTGAAGATGGCCTCGGCCTCGCCCGCGACGTGCTGGTGGATGAAGCCGTGAATGTGGTGCCTGCGCGTGTTCGGCAGCACCTTCAACCGAATCTCTCCGCCACGCTGGACGGCACCAATCACAACGGCCTTGTTGTCACGGTAGCCCGCGCCCATGCCGCGACGAACTCCGCCAACAAGCGTCTCGTCCACTTCCACGATGCCCTTCAACAGCGGCTGCTCGTCACTGCCCATCGCATCGCGGATTCTGTGTGTCAGATACCAAGCGGTCTTGTAGCTCACGCCCAGGGTCCGTTGAAGCTGCTTGGACGAGATGCCCTTCTTGGACTCGCACATGAGGTACACGGCCAGGAACCACTTCCACAGCGGCAGGTGGGACTTCTCAAACAGCGTCCCCACACGGACCGAGAACTGGTAGCGGCATGAATCGCAATCGAACTGCCGCCGCTTGTGGATCACAGAGATCGTGGTGCCGTCGCAGCGTGGGCAACGGACCCCGTTCGGCCACCGAAGCTCGCGCAGGTATTCGTGGCAGCGATCCTCGGAGCCGAACCGCTCGATCAGCGTCGTCAGGTTCACGTCCATTAGGAGCCGCCCATGCCTAGAGCCAAAAAGAAGCCCATGAACATGACCAACGAAGAGGCCATGAAGAAATTGTTCCCAAAGCGGGTGCGGGAAGAGGCCAAGAAAACCGCTATGGAGAGCCGAAAGAAGTCCACTAAGAAGGACTCTAACGAGTGATTACCCTTGTGTCAAGTAGATAATCATGGTGGCGGGTGTCACAAAGTTGTTACAAAGTCCAATTTTCCGCTATCCTTTGCGGCGCCGCTGCCACCCCTAGGTTTCGGGGATCGGGACGGGGCTCGGGCCGATCGCCCGGGCAATAGCCCTCCAACACGGTGGTTGTCTCGACAGTGGGCCGGCGTACCAGCCGGCTGTCCCTCCGCCTGCGCCCGCAGGTGGGTAGATTGCCGCTGGTGCGAGCCGGGTCCCCGGGCGGCGGCGAAGGAGATTGATGCTTCCCGACCGCGACAATCCCAGTGAACAGCAGCCCGGCAGGCGCCGGTGCGCTGCTCGTCGGCGCCATTCTTGCGTGCGCCGCGGTGGGTCTGGGGATCGGCGCGTTGCTTGGCGCCCCGGCCTTGTTGGCGCTGGCCGGCGGTTTCGTGGGCGTCGGCGTGGGGTTCTGGATTGTCTATAGCCGCTTCAAACACCTCTGACGTGGGCGAGCCACGTCCGCTGCCGCCCCTCAAGGTTCCGGCGGTCGTCCGGTATCTCGACCTCGTGGTGTTGGTGGTCGTGGCGCTGCCGATCTTCCTGCTCGCCGGCCTGCCCATGGCGGCCTACGTGGTCGGTGGGGGAGCGTGGATCCTGCAGCGGGTCGTCCAGGCGCTGATGCAGCAGCGCGCGGAGGCGTCCGATGACCCGCGCGTGGTCGCGGGCTGGACGGCCGGCAGCATGATCGCGCGCGGCTGGTTCTGCGCGCTTGCCATCTTCGCCGTCGGCATCGCGGAGGGCGACGAGGCGGGTCTGTCCGCCGCCTTGCTCGTGATCGCGCTGTTCACCGTCTACTTCCTCGTGCGCATGATCCTGCGCCCGCTGGAGGCCGCGCGATGACGACCGCGACCGCCCCTCAGCCCCGCAGCGGTGGATTGAGCCGCCGCGCCAAGATCTTCATCGGCATCGGCATCTACCTGCTGATCGGCATCCTGATCTACCTGCTGCTCGGCGACGACGGCAAGAACGAGGAGTTCAAGCCCCAGAACGAGTTCAAGCTCGACAACTGGATCACGCTCGAGATCGGCCCGTTCGACATGAGCATCACCAAGGCGGTGCTCTACCTGTTCATGGGATCGGCACTCACGATCGCGACGTGGATGTACATCGCGAACCGCATGCAGGCGCGGCCCAACCGGGTGCAGACCGCCGTCGAGACCCTCTACCAGCTGATGAAGACCAACATCACCCAGGGCAACATGGACACGAAGATGGCCAAGCGGTGGTTCACGCTGATCGGGACCCTCTTCCTCTTCATCTGGTTCGCCAACCTGATCGGGTACATCCCGTTCCCGACCAACACCGAGCACAAGGTCGACGTCTTCGGGCTCCAGGTCCCGTCACTGGCGCTGTATGCGGCGACGGCGAACATCTCGATACCGCTGACGCTGACCCTGATGGTCTGGTTCCTCTACCACTACGAGGGCGTCCGGGCCAAGGGCTTCGTCCCCTACCTGCGCGGATGGGTGCCCGCCGGCGTCGAGGGGGCGGCCGTCATACCGATCTTCATCATCGAGGTCATCTCGCACTTCGTGCGGCTGATTTCGCTCTCCGTTCGTCTCTTTGCCAACATCCTCGCCGGCCACCTGCTGATCCTGTTCATGGGAGGGGGGCTCGTGGTCCTGCTGGGCATCGCGGCGATCGGCTGGTTCACGCTGCCCATGGCGCTCGCGTTCTTCATCTTCGAAGTGGGGTTGGTGGCGACCCTGCAGGCATTCATCTTCGCCACTCTCTCTGCCATCTATCTCGGCGGCGCCGTCGCCGAACACCACTAGGAGGACCCCCGTGGTTGACCCAACGACAATCACCCAAATCGCCCAGGCGGCGGATCCCGCTGCCTACGGCACCGACGCCGGCAAGGCGATCGCGCTGGGCGTGGGCGCCGGACTCGGCACGATCGGGCCGGGCATCGGCGTCGGCTACATCTTCGGCAAGGTGATCGAGTCGGTCACCCGCCAGCCGGAGATGCGTGACGAGATCACGAGCATCCAGTGGCTCGGATTCGCCCTGACGGAGGCGATCGTGTTCTACGCGTTCATCTTCGGCCTGATCGCGTTCTTCCTCTAGATGCTGAGCGCAGCCACATCGGTCGTACTGGCCGCCACCGAAGGCGGGAGCAGTACATCGTCGGACGAGGGAGGCAACTTCCTCGTCACGCCCGAGCTGGGCCTGATGCTGTGGACGCTGATCGCGTTCGGCGTGACGCTGTGGTTCCTCTCGAAGTTCGCGTTCCCGCGGATCCAGGAGGCATTGGACAAGCGCCAGAAGGCGATCGAGGAGTCGATCGAGGCCTCAGAGAAGGCGAAGGCCGAGTCGGCGGAGCTGCTGCGCGAATACCGGGAGCGCCTGCAGGAGGCGCGCAAGCAGGCCGAGGAGATCGTGGCGCGCTCACGCCGTTCGGCCGAGGAGTCCGAGCGTGAGTCGCTCGAGGCGGCCCGCCGTCAGCGTGAGGAGCTGCTGGAGCAGACCCGCCGTGACGTCGAGGCAGAGACCCGGCGGGCGATCCAGGAGATCCGCAACGAGGTCGCCGACCTCACGATCCTCGCCACCGAGAAGGTGACGCGCAAGTCGCTGTCCCAGGAGGATCAGCGCCGGCTGGTGCAGGAAGCGCTCGGCGAGCTGGACTTCACCGCCCTCGGCGCACGAGACGGCGAGGCGAGGTAGCACGTGGAGGAGATCGCCCGGGTCTACTCGGAGTCGCTGTTCGATGTCGCGAAGGAGCACGACAAGCTCGACCGCATCCGCGACGAGCTGGCCGAGTTCGCCGACGCGCTGGACCAGAACCGCGACCTCGCGGTGTTCTTCTTCTCCCCCTATTTCTCGACCGAGGAGAAGGAGGCGGGACTGAAGCGCGCGATCGTGGACGCGGACCCGACGCTGGTGAACTTCCTCGAGCTGTTGATCGAGAAGCACCGGATGCCGGTGATCTTCCGCGTGCGCAAGCAGTTCGAGGTCCTCTGGGACCGCGAGCACAAGCAGCTGCCGGTGGAGGTCACCAGCGCCGTCGAGCTCGACGCCAACGTCGTGCAGGCGCTCGAGCAGCGAATCCGCGAGCAGACCGGTCAGAACATTCAGCTGGCGAGCAACGTCGACCCGGACATCCTCGGTGGGATCGTTCTGCGGGTCGGCAATTCCATTCTTGATGCCTCGATTCGCCACCGGCTGGAGCAACTGAGACGCGAAGTGGCGAAGGCCACCTAAGGAGAGACATGCAGATCAAGCCTGACGAGATTACGAACATCCTCAAGAGCCGCATCGAAGGGCTCGACGTCGCCGGAGCCGACTTGGCAGAGGTCGGCACGGTGCTCTCGGTCGCGGACGGCATCGCCCGCGTGCACGGGCTCGAGAACTGCATGTCGTTCGAGATGCTCGAGTTCCCGCATGACGTCACGGGCCTCGCGCTGAACCTCGAGTCCGACAACGTCGGCGTCGTGCTGTTCGGCGAGTGGGAGGAGATCGTCGAGGGCGACACCGTGAAGCGGACCGGACAGCTGCTCGAGATCCCCGTCGGCGACGCCCTGCTGGGCCGGATCGTCGACCCGCTCGGCAAGCCCCTCGACGGCAAGGGCGCGATCGAGACGACCGAGACGCGGCCGGCCGAGTTCAAGGCCCCCGGCGTCGTCCAGCGCCAGGCGGTCAAGGTGCCCGTGCAGACGGGCCTGAAGGCGATCGACGCGATGATCCCGATCGGCCGCGGGCAGCGCGAGCTGATCATCGGCGACCGCCAGACCGGCAAGACGGCGATCGCGCTCGACACGATCATCAACAACCGCGACAGCGGGCTCGTGTCCGTGTACGTCGCGATCGGACAGCGCATGTCGACGGTCGTGCAGCTCGCCGAGGTGCTCGCCGAGAACGGCGCGCTCGACAACACGATCATCGTCGCGGCCGCCGCCGACGAGGCGGCACCGATCAAGTTCATGGCTCCGTATGCCGGATGCGCGATGGGCGAGTACTTCCTGTACTCCGGCCGTGAGGCGCTGTGCATCTACGACGACCTCACCAAGCACGCGTACGCGTACCGCCAGATGTCGCTGCTGCTGCGCCGCCCGCCCGGGCGCGAGGCATACCCGGGCGACGTCTTCTACCTGCACTCGCGTTTGCTGGAGCGGGCGGTGAAGCTGAACGACGACCTGGGCGCCGGTTCGTTGACCGCGCTACCGGTGATCGAGACCCAGGCCGGCGACGTGTCCGCGTACATCCCGACCAACGTGATCTCGATTACCGACGGCCAGATCTTCCTCGAGCCCAAGCTGTTCAACTCGGGCGTGCGGCCGGCGATCAACGTCGGCATCTCGGTCTCCCGGGTGGGCGGCAACGCACAGCTCAGCCCGATGAAGAAGGTCGCCGGGCGGCTGAAGCTGGAGCTGTCGCAGTACCGCGAGCTGGAGGCGTTCGCGCAGTTCGGCTCCGAGCTCGATGTCGAGACACAGAGGACTCTGGCCCGCGGCGAGCGCCTGGTGCTCACGCTGAACCAGAAGGAGCGTCACCCGCTCCCCGTCGAGGACCAGGTCGTGCAGATCTACGCGGCGACCAACGGGTACCTCGACCGGATCAAGGTCGAGCGCGTCGAGGAGTTCCTCGAGCAGCTCACGCTGCGGTTCCGCGCGGAGCAGCAGGACCTCGGCAAGCAGATCGCCGGCGGCGAGTGGAGCGACGAGCTCCAAGAGCACGTGGACGCGTTCGTGAAGGACTTCGCGAACGACTTCGGATTCGATCTCGACGAGGAGGGCCAGCCGGTCGACCAGGACCAGCCCGAACAGCGTGAGCAGCGCGAGGCCCCCGCGGACGAACCTGAGCCGGAGCCCGAACCCGAGCCCGAGCCGGCAGCCGTCTAAAGGGACCCATGGCCCAGAAGGACCTGAAAAGCCGCATCGGGAGCGTGAAGAACATCCAGAAGATCACGCGCGCGATGGAGATGGTCGCCGCCGCACGGCTGCGCCGTGCGGAGCAGCGCATCGAGCATCTGCGGCCCTACGCGGGCGCGATCCGGCGCATGACGCGCCAGGCGGCAGCCGCGGCGGAGCACATTCCCAGCCTGCCGATCCTGCAGGAGCACGAGCAGGTGAACCGCGTGGGGCTGATCTTCGTGACCGGCGACCGCGGCCTGGCGGGCGCATTCAACTCCCAGATCCTGCGCGCCGGCCTGCGCGCAGCGACCGAGCACTCGACCGAGGGGCACGAGCTCGCCTACTACGCCTCTGGAAAGCGCGGCGTGTCGTCGCTGGCGTTCCGCGGCCTCGACCTGTCGGGCAGGTACACGGGGTTCACCGACCGCCCGGCCTATGCAAATGCGCGCGAGATCGCCGAGGACGTGATGTCCGCCTACGTCGACGGCGACCTCGATCAGGTCGAGATCTTCTACAACGGCTACATCTCCCCGCTCACGCAGGAGGTGCGGCGCGAGACGCTGCTGCCGCTCCAGCAGGCGACCATCTTGGAGGCAAAGGACGACGAGGACGACAGCGACACGGGGCATCACGCGCTCGTCGAGTACGAGCCCGACCCCGAGGAGATCCTGCGCCGCTTGATCCCCGACTACGTCGAGATCTCGGTCTACCGGGCGCTGCTCGAGTCCACGGCATCCGAGCACGGTGCGCGCATGACGGCGATGCGCAGCGCGTCGGACAACGCCGGCGACCTGATCGAAAGCCTGACCTTGCAGATGAACCGCGCCAGACAAGCTGAAATCACCCAAGAGATCATGGAAGTGGTCGCTGGGGCCGAGGCCCTCGGCTAGACCGCAAAGGAGCGAATGTGGAAGCCGCAACCCAGACGAGGAACGTAGGCCGCATCGAGGAGATCCAGGGCGTCGTGATCGAGGCCGTGTTCCCCGATTCGCTGCCGCACATCAACCACGCCATCACGGTCGACCGCAGCGATGGCGGCGTGCTCGTGTGCGAGGTGCAGCAGCACCTGGGCGACGATCGCCTCCGCGCGGTCGCGATGGATACGACCGACGGCCTGGCGCGCGGCGCCGAGGTGCTCGACACCGGTGGGCCGATCACGGTGCCGGTCGGGGAGCAGACGCTCGGCCGCATCTTCAACCTGCTGGGCGAGCCGATCGACCTCGGCGATCCCGTCGAGACCGAGGAGCGGTGGCCGATCCACCGTGACGCGCCCAACGTCGAGAACCTGACTCCGACGACCGAGATGCTGGAGACCGGCATCAAGGTCGTCGATCTGCTCGCGCCCTACGCGAAGGGCGGCAAGGTCGGCCTGTTCGGCGGCGCCGGCGTCGGCAAGACCGTGATCATCATGGAGCTGATCAACAACATCGCCAAGCAGCACGGTGGTCTGTCCGCATTCTGCGGTGTGGGCGAGCGCACGCGCGAGGGCAACGAGCTGTGGAACGAGATGAAGGAGTCCGGCGTGCTCGACAAGACGATGCTCGTCTTCGGGCAGATGAACGAGCCGCCCGGAGCGCGCATGCGCGTGGCCCTGTCGGGCCTCACGATGGCGGAGTACTTCCGTGAGCAGGGCGGTCAGGACGTGCTGCTGTTCATCGACAACATCTTCCGGTTCGTGCAGGCGGGCTCGGAGGTTTCGGCGCTCTTTCCAGCACATTGGGATCCTAAGCTTAGAATTCCACGTGGACAAGTTGTCGCGGCCGCTTCTATAGTGTCACCTAAATACTAGTGACTCCAGCGTAACTGGACTGGCCACAGTTAGGCCGCAAATGTAATCACACTGGCTC
>JADMIO010871530.1_pt1 | contig 18584 bp, 14 predicted proteins | sample 8958161 | NCBI WGS metagenome assembly JADMIO01 (sample SAMN16585339, study PRJNA669376) | soil metagenome | isolation source: Crop rotation soil | place: USA: Cullars Rotation, Alabama | collected 2011 | reverse complement strand
CCACCGCCGCTGCCTATGGCGGTATTGCCACGGCCCATGCCGATATCACCGGTAGCGGCGACGTCACCGTCAACGCCACCGCGATCGGCGGGGGCTCCGCCTTCTCCGGCGACGGCGCGGCCGGCATCGCTTATGCCTCGGGGCATTCCATCGGTGGTGGGAACGTCACCGTCTCCGTCGAACAGGACGGCGGCTTCGGAGGCGGCAGCAGTTTGAACGGCGGCAGCGGAGCGGATTCGGTCCTGGTTAACGCCGCCACCGGAACTACCACCGGCAAATTGACGTTGATCCAAAGCACCTATGGCGGCGACGCGGGTTATGGTTACTTCAGCACGCCGTTCCATACCGGGCTTAGTCGTTCAACCATCACGCTGGTCGACGTCGTCGCGTCCGAGCTTAACGCCACCGTCAATGCCACCGGCGGATTTGGTCCGGACGACAGCGTCGGCGGCAACGGCGGCGATGCGTACACTTCCGTGGAACTTACCGGGCGCGGGCCCGTCACCGTCAACGCCAACTCCGTCGGCGGATGGGGCGGATATTCTGATGACGGTCTGGATACCGGCGTCGGCGGGCAAGCGCAGTTCGGCGTCGTCAGCGGAACCTCCGTGGGGGGAGGCGCTGTGACCGTCACCGCGACGGGCACCGGCGGGCATGGCGGAGACACGTATGACACCGGCGCTGGCGGGCATGGCGGGGATTCCATCATGGCCAACGTCATCGCCGGCAGCACCAGCGGGATTCTCACGCTGAATCAAAATGCCCAGGGCGGAGAAGGTGGCGAAACCGATAACGGCATCGCCGGACGTGGGGGGAACGCTGCTTCGTCCCTCACGTTCTCCAGCGGCGCTTCGCAGTTGATTGGCACGGTCACCGCCACCGGAGGCGTCGGCGGCCATCGCTACTATGGCGGGACCGGCGTCGGCGGGAGTGCCACCACCTATATCGACCTCACCGGCGCTCACGTCGTCCACGCGACGGCCGTTTCCAATCCTGGCGTATCCGCCGGCGCGACCGCCCAGGCCCGCGCGGCCAGTCTCGACGGCGCCAACGTCACCGCCTCTTCGCAGCTCAACGGCTTTTTCGTCTACCGGACCGACGCCAGCGTGCAGCTCAATGGGCAGGCCGAAAGCCATGCCCGCACTGGGGTCGGCGTTGATTTCCCCGACGCCATCGCCGACAAGTCCCACGCGGATGCTTATCTTCGTCCGTTCCCATCGCCCGACGATGTCCTGGCCGCTTTCGCGGGCAATCCCAACAGCCACGGCGATTTCAACATCAAAGGCGAAGGGGACGGCGCGCTGAGCACGGTGCTGGGCCTGATGCGCCTGGACGCCGGCGGCCCGCTCAGCGGAACCGGGACCGACAGTTACTCCACCTCCGCCCAACTCCAACTCTCAACCGCCTTTTTTGGCGACCAACAGGATCTCATCCTGGCGCTGCTGACGCCTCAGCTATCCGGGAATGACATTCAAAGTATCCACTTCCTGGTTACCTTCGAAGGCGACGTCAAAGTGGACCAGACGTTTACTTCCGCGGCCGACGCCACCGCTTGGTTTACCGACCGCTCGGTGGACTTAGGCAGCTTGAAAGACCTGACGTTGATCAACCTGGCATTTGAACTCGACATGCAGGTTGCCCCCGGCTCCCCTGGATCGCCGCCACGGTTAACCCCAGCCGTCGACGGCGGCTACTTCAGCGCCCAATTCGCCTTCGCCGACGCTACGCCGGGCGCCGGACCGGGCCTACCGGAACCGTCCGCGGCCGCCTTGCTTCCGTTCATCGCCGTACTTCCCAGGCGTCGGAAGCGGCGGTGAAAGAAGAAAAACGCACTCGGAGGGACTCGAACCCCCAACCCTCGGTTCCGAAGACCGATGCTCTATCCAATTGAGCTACGAGTGCTCTTGTTTGGCACGGATATCACTTTAGTCGCTTCAGCCGTCTTGCTCAACCGCGGCTGGGCGGACAGGCTTTATTTTGGGCGGGGGAAGCGGCGAGCTACTTTTGACCCCAGTCGGGTACGACCGCGGCGTTGTTCAGCATGACGGCGGAATTGCTTTTGAGGCGATAGGCCCAGGCGTGCATCAGGGTTCCCGACGGGGGGAATGACGACGCCGGCAGGTCGTATTCGAAGCCGGATAGCAGGGCGTTGGGGGACGCCGTGGCGCGCACGACGTCTTGCCGGGCAATCCAAACCGGGGGGACGACGATGCAGATGGATTCGCGGCCTGACGCCGGATCTACGCGCGTCAGTAAGACCGCGTCGGCGGGGATGGAGTCGGCGTGGGGCAACACGGCCCAGCCGGAGATGTGGCAGACTTGCGTCCCCGGGATGGCGGTGAGGCCAAAATACCCGACCAGCTTGTCGGTCGGTTGCGGGCGGGCGATCTGTTTGATGTCGGGCGAAGTCACCAGCGGCGGGACGAATAAATGCTGCTGGTTCAACTGCCGTGCAAGCGAGATGGCTTCTTCGGGGTCATAGAAACAAAAGTTCAACTGGGGGATGTTCGGCGCCACCAGGCAGAACTGCACCGCGTCGCGGTCATCCAGGCGTTGTCGGACGATGCCGCGGATGGCGGGCGTGGCTTCGTACGCGGCGTTGATGAACGCCGCGGTGATGATCGCAACGACCGCGATGGTAAATGGCTGGAACCATGGACCCGGCCGCACCGGCCCGGTGCTGGCGGCGGTGGTGTTCCATAAAACGCCCAGCAGGTAGATCGTCGCCACCGGCAGCCCGATAGCGGCGCTGGCATAACGGTCCGCCAGGGATTGTTCGATGCCTTCGTTGAGGCGCGCCGAAGCTGCCAGGCCGGCCGTCATGACGCACGTGAAGCCGAAGATAACCCATGGCAAAGCGCGGGCGCGCAAGGCTTTGTCGCGCCACCGAAGGATGACCTGCAAGACCGCGACGCCGTAGAGCAGGAGGAGGACGGCTCCCCAAAAGATCGCGCGGGCCAGGGCCTGGCGGGTTTCGTTGGCCTGATAGTCATGCCAGTCTCCGCCGTATTGCAACGGGCTGCCGAGAAAGCCGCAGACGTAGCTGAGGGTGCGCAGCGGTTGGCTGAAAAGTCCGGCGGTAGGGGGGTGGGCCTGATAGCCGTGGAAGAAAAGCGCGGCATTGATGCCTGCGGCCGCGAGCCAGACCAGCAGGGCTGAACGCCGCTGGCTGGCCGGGATGTTGAGCATCAGCACGGGAATCAGCAGCACCCAGTACGAAAGGCCGCTGGCCAGGGAAAAGGTCGCGATGGTGGTCAGCGCGATGCAGACCGCGAGCTTGGCTGGGCGCGATCGGATCGCCATGGCGGCCAGCAGCGCTCCCGACAGGCACGGGTGCGGCATCAGCAGGTGCATCTGCATTCCCCAGAGCAGGTTGGCAAACTGCGTGGTGGAGAAGAGGAGGATGTTCGCGGGGACCAGCAGCAGGAAAGGCAACCAACTGCCGGACGGCATGGTTTGCCGGGCCAGCAGGAAGAGGAAGAGCGCATTGAGACTGATGAAGGTGAGCGTGGCGAACATCTCGGCGCGGGTGTCCCAATGGGTCATCATGCCCAGGCCGATGAACACCAGGCGCGGAAAGAAGATGCGGTGTTCGTTGCTTTGGAACGTTAAGTCATTGAGGGTGAGTTGGCCGGAGGCGGCGTGAATCATCGGGACGCCGATGGATTTCCACTGGTCCCAGAACGGACAGTTGACGGCGTGGGTGCGCACGAACCAGGCCGCCAGCATCATCGGAACCAGCCCTGCGACGATCAGCAGGATTTTCGCCGCGCTCGCGTTGGGTCGATCGGCGGTGACTTGCCCGCCGCCGGAGCGCATCGACAAAGGCATTTGGAGGTTGGACGTCTGCATATTGCAGCGGTTGGAGCGTGTTAGATGCAGCGTTTCAATCGCTGCATCGCCTCCAGCACGTTTTCGCGGCTGTTGAAGGCGCTGACGCGGAAGAAGCCCTCCCCGGATTTGCCAAAACCGCTGCCTGGCGTCGTGACAACGTGAGTCTCATTTAAAAGGCGATCGAAGAAATCCCAACTGCTGGCCTTACCCGGCGTCTGGACCCAAACGTAGGGGGCGTTGACTCCGCCGTAGCTCTTCAGACCCAGTTGGGTCAGGCTTTCGCGGATGATTTTGGCGTTGGCCAGGTAGAAGTCCACCAGGGCGCGGACCTGTTGTTTGCCCTCGGGCGAGTAAGTCGCTTCCGCGCCGCGCTGGACGGCGTAAAAGACCCCGTTGAATTTCGTGTTGTGCCGCCGGTTCCAAAGCTTGTGCAACGAAACTTGCTGGCCGTCCTTGCTTTTGCCCATCAGGGTGTGCGGGACAACGGTATAGGCGCAGCGGACGCCGGTGAAGCCGGCGGTCTTGCTGAACGATCGAAACTCGATTGCCACATCTCGAGCGCCTGGGATCTCGTAAATCGAATGGGGGATGGCGGGATCGGTGATGTACGCCTCGTAGGCAGCGTCATAGAGGATGATCGCATCGTTGCTTCGCGCGTAATCCACCCACTTGGCGAGTGTTTGTTTGGACGCGACCGCGCCGGTGGGGTTGTTGGGAAAACAGAGGTAGATGAGGTTCACGCTCTTCCCCGGCAGGTCGGGCGTGAAATTGTTTTCCGGGTTGCACCGCAGGTAAGTCAACCCGCCATATTCGCCGCTGGCGTCGGCGTCACCGGTGTGCCCGGCCATGACGTTGGTATCGACGTAGATGGGGTAGACCGGATCCATCACCGCGATGGAGTTGTCTTTGGCGAAGATGTCGAGGATGTTGCCGCCGTCGCACTTGCTGCCGTCGGAGATAAAAACTTCGTCCGCCGCCACTTCGCACGATCGTGGCAGGTAATCGTTCTTGACGATCGCCTCGCGAAGAAAGTCGTACCCTTGCTCCGGCCCGTACCCGCGAAAAGTCTCCCGCCGTGCAAGCTCGTCCACCGCGTTGTGCATCGCCGTCACGCATGCGGGCGGGAGCGGTTCGGTAACGTCGCCGATCCCCATGCGAATGATCTTCGCGTCCGCGTGCGATTGCTGAAAAACCTTCACCCGCCGCGCGATTTCGGGGAAGAGGTAGCCTGCTTTGAGCTTCAGGAAATTGTCATTGATGTACGCCATGAGTCAGCAGGGGAGTGTTACGTGGCGGGAAGGGGAAAGCAACAGTAGCGGGAATGCGCTCGCGGGCCGCCCGCTTCAGCGGGTGGTCTTTCGACGTTCCCAATCCCCGCGCGCCAACCGATACAACACGTGCCGCTTCAGCCGATCGCCATCGGCGATCCCCGGATGGTCAAAATCCTCCTCTTCCCGACGCGTCATTCCAATCCGCTCCATCACCCCGCGCGACCGAACGTTCATCGGCACCGTAAACGATACGATCTCCGCAAGGTTCGCCTTTTCAAACCCGAACGCCAGCGAAGCCTCCGCCGCCTCCGTGGCATATCCCTTTCCCCAATGCGCATGCGCCAGCCTCCACCCGATCTCCACGCACGGCGTAAAATGCGTTTGAAATTTCGGCACTCCCAGCCCCACAAACCCGATGAAATCCGCCATCCCCGGCACTTCCACCGCCCAGAGCCCAAACCCGAGCTTTTCGATGTTCTCTTCCAGCCGCCGCGCCATGAGGTCGCTCTCGGCCCGATCCAGCGCCTTGGGCAAAAACTCCACCACGCGCGGATCCGCGTTCAACTCCGCGAACGCCGGATAGTCCGATTCCCGCCAACGCCGCAGGACCAGCCGACGAGTTCGGAGCACAGCGTCCGTCATCATCGAATCTTAACACTTTCCAATCTTCAAATAAAAGCAAATAAAAGGGATCAAGCAAATAAAAGGGGTCAGGAAGGGTTATTACAAAACCCTTCCTGACCCCTTTTTCGCCTTTTTCGGCGGTTACTGCGCGCTTGCCTGTGCTTGGCCGGCGGTGCCCATCATCGGGCGGATGGCCTGCATGGCGCGTTCGGCGAGGGCTACCTGTTCCGGCTCCCTTTCCGTGGTCGTGCGATACCCGGAGTAGACCACCCACGCGTCCAGGCCGTTCATCGTGATGTAGCCTTTGACGTGGTACTTGTTGTTTTCCGCCTCGAACCACGAGCGCCCGATGGAATCCTTCCACTGCCCGATCAACCGGCCGTCGTCTTCCTTCTTGGTGTACTCCTGCTTGGCCAGCCACAGCAGTGTCCCCATCGGAAGCGGCACCGGCAGCTTGATGTAAACCACGCCCACCCCCGTGTGCAGCGAAGGCGATCGCCACTGCTTGTGCGAATAGAGCGCGTTTTTTCGGAGTGGCAGCCCGCCCCATTTCTCCGGCGCCGCCACCATGACCTTCAGCGCGTCGAGTTGTTCGGCCTCTTCCAGTCCCGAGACTTCGACCTCTTCCATCGCCGGCCGACTCGCCCAGCGCTTGGCCGACTGTGTCGCCGTCGTATAACAACCGGTCGATTGCACCACCGCCACGCTTACCACTGCAACCGCGATGAACGCCCGCACCACAAACGTCGACTTGATCAAACCCATCGGCCACACTCCCGCGCGCACCAGCAATAGCCCTAGCTCGCCCCCCATCCAAGGCCTACGGCATGTGCAACACCGGAGTTCAGTCAATGACCGGCAAACTCATCCGGAATTCCCACCCGCGTGATTTCGCGCGCCTCTTTGGCCAGCGCTAGTTCCGCCACGTTGACCGCCTTGTCCCGCAACACCCCCGCGTAAATTGCCCAGCCTTCCGATCCTGATGTAATCAGGTTCACACTGAGGCGATATTCTCCGCCCTCGGCTTCAAATCGCACGCCGGGCAGCGCCTCATCGCTCTGGCGCGATAGCAATGTCGCCTCTCCTTCCGTGCGGCGCATCTCCGACATGAAAAAGGGGAGCACAAATTCCGCCGACAACGCGAGCGGCAATGTGAAATGGATTACGCCGTACGCCGTGTTCCCCGAAGGACTAATCCAAACCTGGTGGGTATGTTTCTCTGACTTCTTCAATGGATCCGGCTTCCACCCGTCCGGTACCGCCACCATCGCTTGCACGTCCGGCCAAGCTTTCAATCCCGCCGGCATCGTCGTCGCCTGTTTCCTCGCCAGCGCCAGCCGCGTCGCGCGCGAGCTTTGACAGCCTCCCGACACCGCGCCCAAAAAGAGAAGCGCGACCGCTGCAAGAGCGGTCGCGCCATAATTCGAAAAAAGTTTGCTCAACAGTCCAGCCTTTATTTTTTCCCAGCCGTCGCAGGGGCAGCCCCCGCCTTTTGGAACGAATACGTCCCGCCGAACTTCTTGCTGAACCGCTCGACGCGCCCGGCGGTATCGACAAACTTCTGCTTGCCGGTGAAGAACGGATGGCAGGCCGAGCAGATATCCACGGTGATCTTCTTGGCGGTCGACCGCGTCTCAAAGGTATTGCCGCAAGCGCAGTGAACCGTACAAGTCTGGTAACGGGGGTGAATCTTGGCTTTCACGTTCAAATCTCCTCATCGCCCAAAGGCGTGCGAAACGGCACTTACCGCCATAACGTCAGCCGGGCAGGGGGGTTACGCGTTAGGCTCACGAAGACTTCTTCGTTACCAGTTTCGAACGCGCGGGTCGAAGATTCTATCTACCAACCCCCGGCCGAGCAAGGGGGCGCGCCCGCACGACCGCATAAGCCCGCTGCCGCCGTTGGCCTCCAAGCAGCACCTGCAAAACGCGAACAAGCTCATCAATCAGTTTCATCATTGTGGTGTTCCTTACTACTAATACGTCTTAGTGCAATGCCAGTTCCCCGAACCTCATCCATATGCAATTTATTGACTCACCATTTACGTCCTCGCACGGCCGTTCCTTGCAAGCGGTCGCCGGACTCAGCTATATTACGCCCTTCACTTTTTCCCGGGCCTACGTGTGGGAGACCGTCGATCGTGATAATCCAACGAAGCCGCCGCGTCCCAGCCATCCATGCCATCGCAGCACTTTCAGTGGTTTTTGGCGCACGTCCGACCGGCGCCCAGACCGCCAACAACGTTTCCACCAACCTCGAACAGTTCAACCGCCAGCTCGAACAGATCCAGCGCGAAATCCGCGTCCAAGCCGACCTTTCGGTCCCGTTGGACCAGCGGGCTCTTATCGACTACGGCGGTTACCTCAGCTCGCTGGTCCTTTCCACCGAAAACTCCGCCCAAAACGCGACCATGCTCCTTCAGGAAGACTTGGTGGGCTATGCTCGCGTCAACCTCGACGGCGCCCACGAATTCTTCGCCCGCGGACGGTTTACTTATCGCGAGTTCTTCGAAGGCCATAACCCGCTTGGGTCCGATGACGACACCGACAGCACCATCGATCGCCTGTATTACCGATTCGACCTGGGGCGATACCTGGAGTCGCAAACAGGCAAGACCCAAAGCGCCGATCTGGCCGTGCAGGTCGGGCGGCAATTGGTCAACTGGGGCAACGGGCTGACTCTGTCTGAAGAAGTGGACGGCGGCATCGCCGACGTCACTTTTGGCAACGCCTCGGTCGAACTCCTCGCCGCCCGGACGCGCGACGACATCGCCGACATTGACCCCTTCCGACCCCACTCCACCCACGACACCAAGCGCCTCTTCCTCGGCGCGCTGGCTTCCTACCAGTTCCCGAAGCACAAGCCCTACATTTACTTCCTTAATCAAAACGACCAGAACGATCGCGACACCCTGAACTTCACCACCTCCGCCGGCACCCTTTCCACCGCCTTTCATTACGACAGCTACTACATCGGCGTCGGTTCCACCGGCGGCATCACCGACAACCTCGTCTACCAGGCCGAATTCGTCTTCGAAGGCGGCCGATCGCTTTCCGCTTCCTCCGGCGCGACCTCTACGCAAACCACCGATGACATCCGCGCCTTCGCCGCCGACCTGCGCCTGGAATACCTGCTTCAGGACAAACGCAACTCCCGCGCCTCGATGGAAGCCATCGCCGCCACCGGCGACGCGGATCGTGGGAATTCATCCACGGCGTTCGGCGGAAACAGGCCGCACACGCAAGACAACGCTTTTCAAGGGTTCGGCCTGATCAATACGGGTTTCGCCTTCGCTCCGACCGTTACCAACCTGCTGGCCCTTCGCACCGGGCTGTCCACCTTCCCGTTCGCGGATAAGATCGCCCTCCGCAGGCTTCAACTCGGCACCGACGTGTTCCTGTACAGCAAGTGGCAACATGAAGCCCCCATCGAGGAAGCCACGCACAACGATTGGTGGCTCGGCACCGAGTTAGACGTCTACGCCACCTGGCAACTCACCAGCGACGTCTCCCTCCTGGTCCGCTACGGCATTTTCTTCCCCGGCTCAGCCCTCGTCGGCGACAGCGACCCCCGGAACTTCGTCGCCGTAGGAGTCACCTATGCTTTCTAACACCCCCAAAATACAACCCGCCTCCCCCTCTCCCTCCGGGAGAGGCAGGGTGAGGGTGCGCTCGATTCTCAACCGCGCTCTAATTCCCCATCTCCTTGTCTCCCTGTCTCCCTGTCTCCTTGTCCTCTTCCCCGGCTGCCGTTCCGCGCACGTCGCCACCACCATGCCCGCCAGCATGATGACCGACGCCCCCGATTCCCAAATGGACTTCTGGCACACTCTCCCCGACCACCACATCGTCGCTAACGACGAAGCCTTCCACGCCCTTCTCCTTTTCCTCGACGGGTCAGACCCCGCTGCGGATTACGACGCTCGCGTCCAACTCCTCAAAGACCGCCACCTCCTGGCGAAAAACTTTGGCGAACCCGCCGACCAGGCCGTTCACCGCGGCACGCTCGCGGTAGCGCTCATCCAGGCATTGAACATCAAGGGCGGCCTGACGCTCCGCCTGACCGGTCCGACCGAACGTTACGCCACGCGTGAACTACAGTGGATGGGCCTCTTCCCCACGTCCAGCCCGCAGCAGACTTTCTCCGGCCAGGAAATCCTCGGCATCATCGGCCGCGCCGAAGACTTCCAGCGCACCCAGGAACACGCCGCCCAACCCAAGGCGCACGAGGAACCGTCGATCCAGGAGATCGTCGCCCCCAGCGTCGCAACCCAACCTGCGTCGACGGAGCCGGCCACCCAGCCCACCGCCGAGCCGTTCAATACGCCCGCCACAAATCCGCCGCTCAAAAAACCCGCCACGCCCGCTCCGGGCACGCCGGTCCAGGAATGAAAAACCGCGACGGAACCGGTTTTACTTTCTATCGCGCAACGCTTTAATTTTCTCCAAATACCGCAAAGCGTCCTTGTCTTTGTTTCTTCCTGCCGCTCGTTTCGCAGCGATGAGCGCATCAAGGTTCAGCACGCGGCAACGGCATTCCTCTAACTCAAGTACATCCGAATTGCGCACAACTTCTGCATAGGATCCGACTCCGCTCACCTCGCCCAGAAAGTCGATTCGCCCCAGGTCTGTCAGAAGGTATAGGTTCTTCAGATTGTAAAGGTTGTGATTGTCAGGTTTTACCACGCCCAGGTCCGGCCGCTCAAAAAACTTCGGCCGCCATTGCGACAGTGCGGCGATGATCCGCCTGGCATTTTCGTCATCCAGCGGCGCGCACACGTCCACGTCGTGGGTAACGATCGGGGACCCATGCGTTGTCGCCGCCATCCCTCCGACCACCACAAATTCTATTTGATGGTCAACCAGGCTTTTCAAAATCTGTAGGAGCGGGTCCATACAGCTTTTCCCCAGCCTTTCGAAATGACTCGGCCAACAATCGGAAACGGTAATTTTGCTCTACCCGCTCGGCCGGCGTCAACGAAAGATTGTACTCGATCTGCTCCAGATCAAGCCCGTCCTCGTCCTGTAGGCATTCTTGGATCGTTCGTTTCACCATCGTGCTTCGATAACCGATTATAGGCGACGCGACATCACAGTGGAATTGGCAAGCGCTCTCTCTTGGCAAGTTGCAACCTGATCCTGCATTGCTCACTCAAACCCCAGCGGCGGCCCGAGAAGATCCATCCCATGTCCATCGAATAACCGTTGCAGCTTCTTGACCTGCTCCTGGCTGTAAGTCTTGTTGATCAACTGCTCGGCCGTAATCAGGTCTTCCATCGGCTTGCCTAACTCTCGGAAGAACGCCTCCATTTTTCCCGCCGGCTGGTAGACGTTGATGATCTTTCCCGGTTTGGCGTTGGCGTACGCCCACACGTGTCCCACCTTGCGCGGCAGGAACACGCTCTCGCCGGCGCGGAGCCGCAGTTGCTTCTCTCCCACGTGGATGTCGATCTCCCCTTCAATCACGTAAATCCACTCATCCTGATCGTGATGCATGTGTTTAGGCCAGCCGCTTCTGCCGGCAAATTCGAACACGCACATCGCCCCCTCCGTGTCTTGCCCCGACACTTTGCAGTCGTTGGGGTCCTCGCCCAACTTGACGTGCTGGCCGAAACGATCCTCTCCCGCCGCTACGCTGAATCCGGCAAACATCTCTTGCGTCTTCATCTTTTTCTTTCCTTTCAAATGTCCAATGGTCTTGTCGATGGTCTGGATCAACTGGTTCGTCCGCGCGCCCTCTTTCAGCAGGACCTTCCGGTGCGATTGCAGCGCCGCCACCACTTCAAAACCCCGCCGGCCCACGATCCGTTGGATTTTCTTCAGCTCGAACCCCAACTCCCGGTAAAAAAGGATCTGCTGGAGTTTCAAGATCTGCTCTTGTTCGTAAAACCGGTACCCGTTGGCCCCGCAATACGCCGGCTTCAGCAATCCCGCCTCATCATAAAAATGAAGCGTCCGTACGCTGACGCCAGACATTGCCGCTACTTTTTTGACTGTGTAGGCCATCGGGTATTGTCCTGTGCGAGGCTGGGTCCATTTTCCGGTATTACGCAACGTGAGGGTCAAGCCAATTTTGAATGACGCAAAGAAATTTGTGACGCTTGACCTTCTTTGGCAATTATTTGCATTTATCGGAGCGTTGCGCGTCAGTTGGTCCAGCCGGACTTCCGGGCAATTATTGGCTGGAAGTCATGCGGATCACAGGTATAGTAGAGGCTGGCCCGGCCCGTCGCTTGTAAGGCATCTTATGACTACATGCTATACCCCATCCGTCGAAGCGCCCCTTCGCCTTCCGCAATTCGTCGTGACGCTCGTTGCGGCCACCATTACGTTCTTCTGCATCGTCCTGCCTGCGCGCGCTCAGACCTCCGCTCCTGCCACGACCGAATCTGCCGCCACGGAGCCGGTTCCGGGTGAACCGCTTACCGCTACCGTCGTTGATGTGGCCGGCAACGTTCGCGTCCGTGCTTCCGAAGACCAGCCTTGGCAAAAAGCCGTCCCCGGCATGATCCTCCCCGAAGGCGGCGAGTTTCAGACCGGCCCGCGCTCCGCGGTTCGATTCTCCATCCCCGGCGGACAGCTCATCACGCTGGACCGCCTGGGCGTCATGAAAATTCTCACCGCCGTTCAGCAGCAGGGGAAAATTGTCACGGATCTGGGGATGAAGTACGGCCGGACCCGCTACGACATCAAGAAAGCAGGCGTTGAATATTCCTCCACCATCCGCTCGCCCGGCTCGACGCTGGCCATTCGTGGCACCGACGTGACGTTTGAAAACCAGGCGCCGTGGGTCCCGTCCGCCAGCAGCGCCGAAGGCCGGGCAGCCATGCGGAACCTCAAGGGGAACATCATCGCATTCGGCGGAACCAAGAAGGCCGACATCAGCGCCGACCACAGCACGCCGGGTCAGACGGCGCTCGATTCCACCCACGTCGACCCCAACGGCACGTTCTCCGGCCACGATTCTTCCGAATCCAAGATCATCACCGACAACCCCGCCATTGGCGGCCTGAACACCGGCTCGGCGATCCTGAGCAACGTGCTGCATACCGCCGCCGAGACCCAGTTCATCCCCCCGCCGACCGTCCCAGTCAATGGCCCGCTGGCGATCGATCTGATCTGGGCCTCGGTCAACGCCGAATCCCCCGGAAAGACGCCGGGGCCGACCAACCTGGACCTCGTCGTCGTCGATCCGCTTGGCAACATCGCTTCAAAGGACAACCCAACCATCGGCACCGGCAATGCGGTGGGCACGCACACTGGCGACCATCCCGGTACGACCGGCGCCGGCGTCGAATCCGTTGTTTGGCCGGGCCAGTTCCCCGAAGGCAAATTCCAGATTACGGTTAATCACGTTTCCGGCGACCAAGCCCAGGTCGCCGTCCTCGTCACCCGTGCCAACGAAGATGTCCGCACCATCGGCCGCGATCCGAAGAACCCGCTGATCCTCAGCCCGGGTCAAACCTTCACCACGTCAGTGGATATTAATGCTCCGCCGGTCGAAACGACCGAACCGGACGCCGCCCACGCGAACAAGTCTTCGCGCAAGCACCGGAAGCATTAAGCAAGCGGGAATTGGGGATCAAATCCTCCGTCTCGGCCGCTGCCTATATTGGAGGGCCCGGCTCCGTCCGGGCCGCGGTCGGCACAGAGGCCGACCCTCCAAGGAAATGCGGGGTCGGCGCAGAGCCGACCCTTTGGTAAGTGCGGTCGGCAAAGGAGTTGAACTAATACAACCGTGTCGGCTCGATTTTCTGCGCCGGCGTCCTCACCGAATCGCTCACCGCCGTCGCTTTGAATTGCACGTCGCCGGCGCGTAGCACTTTGGCCGTCACCTTCCACGTGGCGGACTGCTTGGGATCCAATTGCGGCACGGGGGCGAAGGTAATCGTTCGGCCGTTGGCCTGCGCCGGCGTCGCGCCGTCCACGCTGACGAACTGCACGTTATCGGGAAGCACCGCCTGGACTCGGATATTGCTATCCGCGCCCGATCCCTGGTTGGTGACGGTCACGTCGTATACCACCGTCTCCCCGATACGCACCGGGTCGGCCTCGTCATTCGCTTGCAGCAATAGCGCCGGCATGGTGAGGATTTGCGTCTGCACGACCTGCTTCGCTGCCACGGCGCACGCCGCCGACGCCTCGGCAGTGATCGACATCACGCCGCCGGAATTGCTCTGCGCCTTGACCTGCACCTGCCGCGTTTCGCCGGGGGCGAGCGTGCCCAAATCCTGCCCCGAACCAACCGACGCCGACGAAGCGAGCTGCGCGTCATTGGCGCCCCCGGCGCCGTTCGCGTTCACCGTGTTCATCGCCACCACCGACCCGATCTCCGACGTTCCGACCCGCACCACCGCCTGTCGTGCCGGCGCATCTCCCGTGTTCTTCACCGTGATGATGTACGTCCCGGCCTTACCCACGTAATCCTGTTCCGGACCTTTAATCCCCACCGCCAGCGCCGGGGCGCGAACCGTCGTACTCACAATGTCCGTCTTCAAACTATCATCGCGGCTGCGCACGTCCGCCTGCGTGGCGAACGTCCCGGTGCGCTGCGCCCTCAGGTGGGCCGTCACCTCGCGGCGCTGGCCTTGCGGGATGTCCCCGAGCTCGGCCGACACCACGTTCTTCCCGTCAGTCGTCATCAGGCCGTCCGGCAAACGCTCTTCCAGGACCACGTCGTGCGTCGTCCCCGTGCCCGCGTTGGCGACGGTATATTTGTAGATCAGCTCCTGACAAACGTCTGCCTCCGCCGGACCGGCGGCGCTGGCGCGCAGGGTCGGGTTCACCACGTTCAGCGACGTGCAGAGCATCTGCGGCTCCATCGTCACCGCGTAACACGCGTCCACTTTCCCCAGCTTTCGCGGCACCGCCACCACGTCGATGGTCCGCGATTCGTTCGGCCCCAGGTCTCCCACCGCATATACATTTGGATCGCCCGGCTGTGTCGTCGCGTAGACGTTCGCTCCCGCGGGCGGCGCAGCAATGGCGCGCGTCAGCGACAGCCCATCCGCCACCTGCGGACGCAGGCTAATGCCCTTGAGCGTCCGGTTAGTCAAATTGGTAACGCGAAGTTGCGCCCGCGTCTCGCGCCCGATCCGTACTTCCTCCGGGCCGATTTGTTCGACCAGCAGGGCGCTGCTTTTGCGGTCGCCGGTGGGGTAAGCGAGGGCGAAGTGGGTTTGATCGTTGGTCGGGGCGCGGGTGATGGTGGATGCCTGCACGGCCGGTGACGACACGCGGGCGGTTGAGGACGACGAATGGTATGACGAACAACCACCAACCAGTGCCCAAGCAGACACCGACGCCAAGATGATGCGCGCGCGAAGCATGGCTTACTCCTTGTCAAAAGGGAGGCGAACTCAACCAGAAGCAGGGCGTGTAATTACGAAAGAACACATCCCTACCCCATGCAATCGCAATGCCTTAAGTAACGTTAATTACCCTCAATTGCTGAGGGCGGCGCGGTTGTTCCCCTTGAAGATCTCCGGGACCGACTGCTCTGGATCAAGCACGACCGATGCGCCGCGGGCATCGGCAGGCAAGGCATCAAATTCAAAGGCGACCCTTTTGGGTATCAGGTCCACCGGCGCGTCCAAGCGTCCAAGATGCTTTGTCTGTATCGCCTCGCCATCCTTATTGACGAGAGCGATCACGACGTCCTCCACGCCTTTGCTTCCGATGTTGTGCGCGACGCCGGTGAGCTTGCCACCTTCTAATTTCAATTCCCGCGCCGACAGCGCCAAATCTGCTCGGTCGTACATCGCCTGCGTCTTTCGCAATTGCTTGAGTTCCAACACCTGCACTGTCTTCGACGGCAGGGTGATCGTGACATCCGTGCCTTTGATGACGTTGATAGTTTCTTTCCGAGCCGACTCACTCTTTTCAGGGCCAAAGTTCAATTCATATTTCCCTTGCTCCAACCGCCAAAGTCGGCCACTGCCAGTGATGGGCTTGTCCGATAGGTTGCAAAGCAGCACTTTCAGATGCTGGCCGGTGGCGCTGGTGACCAGGGCCGCGTAATCAGTGCCGAAACCGTTCCAGGTAATCGCGTAGGTGAGGTTGAGCTTATTTCGCGTGGTGTATCCGCCGGTATAGGCGATCGACGGGTTAATGATGGGGTAGAGGAAAACGCGATCGGTGAAGCATTCGACTTGCGTATACATGTAGGGGAACCGCTGAAGCTCCTCGATGTCTTTCTTGAGGGCATTGATGAACGGTTGGATGTCGCCGGCGGCGTAGAGCGGCGCATTCCACGGCCCGTCGTTGGGCGTGGCGTATAGCACGGCGTCGGTCGTGCCCTTCACCGTGGCGACGGTTTTTTCGGGGTCGGGAAGCATCCCCATTTGAAGGATTTCGGCCAGGTGAATGCCGGTATTTTTGCCGGTGGTGTTGAAATATTCCAGGTAAGGGCGGATGAAGCGCGGATCGCCGGTGATGTCGGAGAGGAACATAAAGGTGGAGCCGGTCATGCCCCAGCCGCCGGTGAAGGGGATGGGATCAGTTTTGGTGGTGACGTCTTCGGGGAGCTTGACGGCTGCGCCGTAGTCGCCGGGCTTCATGTGATCGAGCCACCCGTCGGCCCACTCGCTGAGCCACTTGATCGCCAGCGGGTTGTGGTTGTACCAGGCGACGACGAAGGTCGGATGCCACATGAGGCAATGCGTGCCATGTTCGCCTTCGAGAGGGCCTGGAGTGGCGATGTCCTTCACACCCTCGTCATTATTACGGAAGTGGCGGTGGCCTTTGTCGGTGAGCACCGTCATGCGCTCGGTCGAGCGGGCGGCGTTCATGCAGCGCTCGAGGTAGACCGGGTCGCCGTAATTCCAATAGGCCAGTTCGGATTCGAGGTTCATCCCCTCTTCGTAAGCGTGCAGCGGGTCCATGGAAACTTTGTTGACGCCTTGTTCGAGGTTTTCCTTCTCGGCCAGTTCAGCGATGCGCGCCGCGGCGTCCAGCACCTTTCCGCCGACGCCGTCGCGCTCCAGCATCGGGAACGGGGCGTAATTGCCGTACATGTCGGTGTCGTCGCCGACCAGGCCGCCGAATTCCCCGTCGGGGGTCATGCGATGGTCGATCCACCACTGCGGCACCTGCCGCGCCTGCATCCACGCCTGGTGCACAAGGCTCGCCCACTCGGGAACGCCTTCGACGTGGTCGTAATGCACGTCGAACGCCGGCGTCCCGCCGGGAGATTTCTTGAGGATCTTGCGGTAAATCCACTGGTAATACTGGCGGACAATCGGGTCTTTGCCTTGCGGATCCAGGTCGCGGCATTGCTGAAGGGTGGCCACGATCTCGTGGACCCAGAAGCGCAGGCGTTCCTGGGTGGGGTCGGGGTTGGGCGGGGCGGAAAAATATTTGGCATCGTCGCCGGGGAAGTTCCAGGCATTCCATGGGCGGGCCTCGCAGACGGGGGTATAGAGGGCGTGAAGGAGGAATTTGCGGTGTTCCAAGGCTTCGACGATGGCGCGCTCTTTGGGGATGCGGTATTGCTGAAGGGTGAGGTGGTTGATCCTGGCTAATCGGTCGGACGTGATTGAGAGGGAAAGGGTGGTGCCGACGGGGATTACTTGATCGGCAAAATTGCAGACGATTCGCACGTGGCCGTTGCCCGACACGACATAGTCCGCCCCGTGAAGTTCCAATCGCGGGTTCAACGGATCGAGGACGCTGATCGTCAGATTTGTTCCGGAAGGGTTTTCGTCCAAATCGAACTCCACCCCAATGGCCGCCAGCGATGTTTCCTGGGCGAACGGCGCGCTGGTCAGCGCCAGCGATTTATCATTTGTCTTTGGCTCCGCGGTTGGCAGCGGCTCGGCGCTCGCGTTCAATTCCTCTGCTACTCGCCGCACCCGAAAGAACGACACGTCGGCGATCAATCCGTCGCCCACGTCAAAAAAACTCACCTTGTTCGTCTTGACCGGCGAATCGAACCAGGCCCGCGACGTGGTCGCCTGCCCGGGGAATTCGCAAACCAGTTGGCCTGTGGAAGGCTGGTCGTACTTTTGCACGTCGCGCAGCAGGCGCGCTTTGATCCCGCCGCGCACGAGGACGGCGTTGAAGCCGGCATTATCCGCGAACGTGATGTGAAGCCCGTCGCCGTGCATATAGCTGTATTCCACCCCCGTGCCGCAATCGGGCATGTGGTATTCCCACAGTTTTCCGTCCCATGATCCGCTCTTGGTCGTGCCGTCGACCGGCGCTCCGACGAAGCCGCGCGTCGCGCGGCAATCGGTCACGCGCAGCTTCGTGATGACCCAAGGCTCGCCGCCGGCTCGGAGGGGAATGGCTGGTCCGAATTCGGAAGCGCGCAGAGAACCCATACAAGCAGTCAGCAGTATCAGGATTGCACAAAATCTAAAAAACAACGGTATTTCCCTTCGAAAATATTATTATAACATGGTATAAATAATCCGATGCACCGCCACTATAAAGCTGTTTTTGCACTCTTGGCCGCGTGTGTCCCTGCTTTTGCTCAGGATGCAACTCCCGTCGGCGTCGTGAGTCACCTTAACCTTGTGTCAGACAAATCACAGGATATCTCGAACCTTGAAGCGTGGAAGAAGACGTATATCCGCGAGGGGATGAGCGACCAGGAAAAGGCGATTGCGATCTTCAACACGGTGGTGCGTTACCGCCATCAGGCCAACCCGCCCAAAGAATATCTCACGTCCGACGAAGCCGGCGGGCACATTCACGATCCGCTCAAAAGTTTCCACGTTTACGGCTACGGGCAATGTTGCTGCGCTTCGGCCGAGGTGATCGGTCTGGCGCAATACGTGGGGATGGAAGCGCGGGGGCCTTTCCAGCACAGTGGGATCCGAAGCTTGGAATTCACGTGACTTGAAGTCGCGGC
>JADMIO011011163.1_pt1 | contig 18587 bp, 20 predicted proteins | sample 8958161 | NCBI WGS metagenome assembly JADMIO01 (sample SAMN16585339, study PRJNA669376) | soil metagenome | isolation source: Crop rotation soil | place: USA: Cullars Rotation, Alabama | collected 2011 | reverse complement strand
CCGCGACTTCAAGTCACGTGAATTCCAAGCTTCGGATCCCACTGTGCTGGAAAGTTAGAAGAATTGAAAAAGCAACTCGCGGGGAAAGAGAACGAGCCGGCTGCCAAGGTCTTCAAAAATATCCAACTGCTTACAGAAATGCCCGCTGGGCGGTTGTTGCGCGTTATGGAAATGGGTTACAGCAAATCACTTGGCGTCAGTTGCACGCACTGCCACATCGCAGGTGCGTGGGAGAAAGAAGACAAACCCACCAAACAAATCACCCGCGAAATGGCCGCCATGTCGGCAACCATCAACAACAACCTGTTGAAGAACATCAAAAATCTGCAGAGCGAACGGCCGGTCGTCAATTGCACAACCTGTCATCGCGGCCAGATCAAACCAGCAACCAGTTTGCCATAGCAGCCGGCTCTTTATTTTGCGCACGAGCACGCAGCAGAAAGAGAGGTAACAACGAAATGAAACAGATTTTTCTGATCACAATGTTGAACGTCACCTTAAGCGCCACCCTAAGCCTGGTGGTGTGGCCACAAACATCCAAACAATCCGATAAACAAGTTGGCGGGAAACCGAATGGCAACGCTGGCGTCGCACAGGAGTTGATGCAACTGGAACACGCCTGGTCAGCAGCTTACCTGAAGCATGATGCCATCACGGTTGCGCGTATCCTGGCCGATGATTATGTGGGGATTGATGGCCGCGCTATGTTCAGCAACAAAACTGAAGAAATGGAAGAAGCCAAAGCGCCCCTGCCCGGCACGCCACTACCCGAACGCAGCGTGCTGGATGAAACCATCAGTGATATGCAGGTTCGCGTGTACGGCAAGGCGGCCATCGTGACCGGACTCTCAACCGAGAAAGTCCAGTTCAAAGGTAAAGAATCCATCGTCCGTTATCGCCGCACCACCGTTTACATCAAACGGCAAGGGCGCTGGCAATGCGTCTCTTTCCACGCGAGTAGAATTATTGAGCCGCCCAAATAACGTACTGGGCTGCGAAACCACTGTTCCAAAGGAGTCTGCTATGAAACCTTGTTTCCTTTTACTTTTGAGCTTGCTTGTCTGTGGCCCACGGGTCTCGGCGCAGTCCAGTAATTCAACCGCACAGGATGCCGCCATCGCCGCTATCATCAAGCTGGGCGGCACGGTCGAAGTGGACGAGCAGAGCCCTAACAAACCAGTCATTAAGGTGGATTTGCACCAAACGCAAATTGGCGATGCTGACCTGCTACATTTGGCGGGTTTGACGGAACTACGCCATTTGGATTTGCGGCTGACCAAAATCGGCGATGCCGGTGTCGCACATTTGCGGCAATTGACCAAGCTGCGCTTCCTCAACTTGTTTCGCACGCAGACAAGTGACGCCGGCTTGAAGCAATTGAACAAGCTGACACAGCTTGAAACGCTCCTGATTGGCGGCACGCGCATTAGCGATGAAGGCATGATCTTGCTGAAAGCCTATCCACGTCTGAAAAAGCTCAGCCTGTTTGATACGCAGGTCGGCGATGCGGCACTCAAGCATTTGAAGGAACTGCGCAGTCTCAATGTGCTTTTAATTGGCAAGTCGAAGATCACGGAGGAAGGGGCAAAGGCGTTGCAAGCGGTTTTGCCGGGCGTGCGGTTTAGCGAATCAATTTAGGCTGGTTTTCATTTTGGTATAGTGGAATCCGCGCAACAGGATAGAACCGCGCGCATAAACAAACAGTGCGCTATCGTCTTCTCTGCTAGATGTGATGCGCGGCTTGCTCACGCGCGCGGTCCTCTTCCAACACTGTAGGCTTAGCCCTTGGCAGTCCAAGCCAACTGGCCCGCAACAATCGTCGCCACTGGTCCACCGCGCAATTCCCAGCCGTTAAATGGTGTGTTGTCGCTTTTAGATTGGAACTGGCTAGCATCCACTTTGATGTGTTTGTCCGGATCGAAAATTGTCACATCGGCTGCCGCGCCGATTTTCAAGGTGCCACGCGCCAGCCCGAACAGCCGCGCAGGATTGCATGACAGCAATTCCACCATTCGACTGAGCGAAATCACGCCTTGATGCACCAGCCGATCCAGCGTCAGTGAAAGCGCCGTTTCGAGCCCGATGATCCCGTTGGGTGAACGGTCAAATTCGAGCATTTTTTCGTTAGCGTGATGCGGCGCGTGGTCGGTCGCAATCGCGTCAATCGTGCCATCACGCAAGCCTTCGAGAATGGCATCTACATCATTTTGCGCACGCAGCGGCGGGGCCATTTTGAAATTGGTATCATAGCGGCTCTCGAAGACATCACGGTCGGTCAACGTGAAATGATGCGGTGCAACTTCGCAACTGACGGCCAAGCCTCGGGCTTTGGCCTCGCGCACTAATTCAACCGAACGCGCCGTCGAGATATGGGCAATATGTACGCGCGCGCCGGTAATTTCGGCCAGCATGATGTCGCGCGAAACGTGCAGGTCTTCGGCCAGGCCGGGCAAGCCTTTCAGGCCCATCAACGCCGAATAATCGCCCTCGTGCATCGCCCAGCCGCTTGCGCCGCAACAATCCTCGCAATGATCCACCACCGGCAGATCGAAATCACGGGCGTATTCGAGCGCGCGCCGCATCATGCCCGAATCCACCACTGGTTTGCCGTCATCGCTAATCGCGACGATGCCGGCGGCTTTCATCTCGCCGATCTCGGCCAGGTGCTCGCCCTTGGAACCTTGCGTGATCGCGCCGATGGGAAAAACGTTGGCCAGCCCGGCCTTGCGCGCCTGTTCGATGATGAAGTTTGTCACCGACGAATTGTCATTGACCGGCTTCGTGTTGGGCATACAGCAAACTGATGTGAAGCCGCCCGCCACTGCCGCCCGCGCGCCCGTTTCAATGGTTTCTTTGTATTCAAAGCCCGGCTCGCGCAGATGCACGTGCAAGTCAATAAAACCAGGGACGACGATCAAGCCAGTGGCATCAAAGGATTCAACATTTTCAGCTTCATCAACGTTGATGGCTTCGTCAAATGCTGCGATTTTGCCGTCACGGATGAGCAGGTCGCGGCGCGCTTCAAGGTGCTGCGATGGATCAAGGAGAGTGCCGTTTTTGATGAGCAAAGAGGACATAAAATCGAATTTGAAATTTGAGAGCAGTTATTCCCCGCCCGCCAGCAGATACAACACCGCCATCCGCACTGACACGCCATTGTTCACCTGATCCAAAATCAACGAGAACGGCCCGTCGGCCACATCAGAATCAATCTCAACGCCGCGATTGATCGGGCCGGGGTGCATCACGATGGCGCCGGGCTTGGCCAGCGCCAGGCGCCGGCGGTTCAGGCCATAATAGGTCGAGTATTCGCGCAACGAGGGGAAAAAGCCGCCCGATTGCCGTTCTAGTTGGATGCGCAACATCATTACCACATCGGCGTCGGCAATCGCGTCATTGACGTGTGGGGCGAAGGTCACAGAGCCTTCTGAAGGATCGAGCAGCTTTTCAAAGCCGAAAGGCAGGAGCGTGCGCGGCCCAGCGAAGACCACGTGCGCGCCCAGCTTGGAAAGCAGGTGCGCATTGGAGCGCGCGACGCGGCTATGCAACACATCACCGATGATGGCGACTTTCAGCCCAGCGAGACGGCCTTTATTTTGACGAATGGTCAGTGCATCAAGGAGCGCCTGCGTTGGATGTTCGTGCGCGCCGTCACCAGCATTGATCACCCCAGCCTGAATATGTTGGGCGATCGCGTGCGGTGCGCCAGAAGACGAATGGCGGATAACAACTGCATCGGGCGACATGGCCTGCAAATTCAGCGCTGTATCAATCAGTGTTTCGCCTTTGACGACGCTGGAGGTCGAAGCCGAAATGTTGATGGCATCGGCGGACAGGCGCTTGGCCGCGATTTCAAAGCTGGTGCGCGTGCGCGTCGAGGCTTCAAAGAAAAGATTGATGATGGTTTTGCCGCGCAAGGTTGGGACTTTTTTGATGCGACGCGTGTTGATGTCTCGAAAAGTCTCAGCCGTGTCGAGAATCAAATTGATCTCTTCGACACTCAGGTCGGCGATGCCAAGCAGGTCTTTGCGTTTTAAGGGCATTTTTGATTGCGGATTGCGGATTGCGGATTGCGGATTGGTGTCGAGCCAATCCGCTTACCACTAACAATTGCCTAAATCGCGCTTTGAGAACTTCGATGAGCCGAAAATCCGCAATCCGCAATCCGCAATCCGCAATTTTAGGGATGTTCAACAACGATGACTTGTTCGGTTTCGTCGAACTCAGGCAGCATCACTTTGATGATTTCGGTTTCGGTGGTCGTGACGGATTTGCCGATGTAATCGGCCTGAATCGGCAATTCGCGCCAGCCGCGATCAATCAACACCGCCAGTTGCACACGGCGCGGGCGGCCAAAATCAATCAGTTCATCCAGTGCAGCGCGAATCGTGCGGCCGGTGTAAAGCACGTCGTCCACCAGGATGATCGTTTTGCCAGTGATGTCAGCGGGCAATTCGGTTTTGTTGACGACGGGGCGTTCACCGACCGTACTTAGGTCATCGCGATAAAGCGTAATGTCGAGCGCACCGGTCGCCACGGTAACGCTGTCCATCTCGCTGATTTTGGCGGCAATGCGTTCGGCCAGCGGAACGCCGCGCCGGCGGATGCCGACGAGCAACACGTTGTCGAGGTCCGGGTTGTTTTCGACAACTTGCGAAGCCATGCGCGCCAGCACGCGGTTCATATCGGCGGCCGTCATCACGACCGATTTTTGGATGAAGTCCATCTGGATTCCTTGCTGTAATTAGTGATTTTGTTGTCCGCCCAGCTGGCGGAAGTAATAAGATTCGAGCAATTGTGTTTCAACTTCCGCCCAGCAAGGCAACGTTTGTTGCACCGCGTTGCCAGTGGTGCGCGTTTCGTCCAACAGGATTTCCAGGCAGATATTGACGCACTCATTGCAAAGAGACACCTGCGGACCAGCGATCAGCTGCTTGACGGCATCAGCGTGTTTACCACAAAAACCGCACGGCAATTTGCGCCCATCTTTTAGGAATCCCATTTACGTACTTTCCTTTCAATAAAGCCCATACACTCTGGCTTCGGTTTCGTCTTGCTCAATCATTTGGGCGGTAATGCCCGCCAAACTGGGCAGCAAATCCTGCAACGGCAAATCGCGCCGGGGTGCTTCTTGCGCCAGCATCTGCACGCAGACGTTGACGCAATCGTTGCAAATGGCGACGTAGGCGCCCGTCAGCAACAGTTTCACCTGCGTGCGGGGTTTGCCGCAAAAATTGCAGCGCAATTCTTCTTCGCGCTTTGGGGGTATAGCGTTTTCCATTGAATTCATCTTCGTTGAAGGAGTGACGCAAACGTTGCGCCGCGCGGAATATACAACGCTTATAACCGTTTCGCCAATTCCGCCTGAAAAGCGCGGATACGGCGCGCATTCGTGCCCAAATCACCTTTGCCAATGCGCGATTTCGAGCGCACATTAACGACTGAACCGCTGCCCTCACTGCTAACGGTGATGGTCACATCATCTTTGAATTTCATCAACCGCGTCGTTGCGGTCGCTTCAATCACGCCTTCTGCCGGTTCGCTCAAGCGGATATCCCAGCCATTGGCTTGCACCACAGCCAACGCGGCGGCGAAGACTTTCTCGACTGGGTGCTTGAATCGTTGCGGTTGAAGGTCAGCGTATTGCGGCGTCTCACCCGTGCGCACATCGTTGATGCGCGGCCAGATCAGTCCGAGGATAAAAGGGCTGCTCGCGAGCAGAATAATGCCCACAATCACGCCTGCATAAATTTTATTGGCTTTCATGCTTGTGCCTGCAAGTTGAAGTATTGGAACCAACCAGCACAATACACGAATAAGAGTTAATGCAACAATCTGCGCCGCAACGTCTAGCTTGTTCGTTTTGAAAAGCATCTGCTAGACTGCGGGTTGCTGCCTCAAATCTGCCCTGCACGGAGAAAACTTACCAAATCCACGGATACCAAAGCTGCTGATGAAAGACACCATCGCCACCATCGAACGCAATGACTTGAGCCAAGCGCTGTCTGGTCGCCGCTATGGGCGCTTACGGCTCTCTCTGCCAAATTCGTTCCCTATCCTGCCCGGACAGTTCGCCATGCTCAAAGCGGCTGGCATTTATGAACCACTGCTGCGTCGTGCGATGGCCTTTTACCGTTGCGAACGCACAGGCAAGGAATTGAAGTTCGAGTTTATCTATCAAATTTTGGGGCGTGGCACTGAAGCGCTGGCGCAATTGCAGGTAGGCGACGGTGTAGAGTTTCTGGGGCCGCTTGGGAACACCTACGATTTAGATGCGGCGCGCGGACGCGAGGCCGTGCTGGTGGCGGGCGGCGTAGGTGCTCCGGCATTATATATGCTGGCTGAAAAGCTGCTTGCCTGGCAGATTCCGACACGCCTGTTTATCGGCGGCGCCAGTCAGGGCGATCTGTGCGGGCTGGAAGACTTTGAAGCACTGCTTGCCAAAGGCAAAGTGCATGGCGCGACGATGGATGGCAGTTATGGCGCGACTGGGTTTGTGACTGCGCCGCTCGAAAGGTATCTGCAAGAAACCCCGACGATGCCAAAGATCATCTTTGCCTGCGGTCCTGATCCGATGCTGCATCGCGTGGCACAAATCGCGGCGAGTTACGACGTGCCCGCGCAGCTTTCGCTGGAAGCGCCGATGGGTTGCGGCTTCGGCGTGTGTGTGGGCTGTGCGGTGGCGGTGAAGCACGAGTGCGTGGAAGGTTTCGTTTACAAAAAAGTTTGCACGGATGGGCCGGTATTTTGGGGCGACGAGTTGCACTTTTGAAGTTATCACCAGTGGCGAGAAAACCGATGGCAAGTCAAAAAAACAAGAAGAGTGATTCGGCTCCGGCCAAGCTGACCCTGAAGAAAAAAGCTGCCACGGCGCTGCCGAACACCCCGCAGCCGCCCAAAATTACGTATGCGGCGGGCGGCATTTTGTGGCGCACCTCGAAAAGAGGGCGGCAGGTCTTGCTGATTATGCGGCCCAAATATCACGACTGGACGCTGCCGAAAGGGCACATCGAAAAGACCGATGACGGTTGGGATGCGGCTGCTCAGCGCGAAGTCAAAGAAGAAACCGGTTATGACACGCTGATTACAGGCTTCGCCGGCCACAATAGCTACGAAGTGAAAGGCCGCCCGAAAGTCGTGCTTTATTGGCACATGGCTCCCGTGGGCATCGCCAGTTTCGAGCCGTCTGACGAAGTCACCGGGATCGCCTGGTTTCCGCTGGCCGAAGCCGTCGAAAAACTTACTTATGAAAAGGACAAAGCGTTGCTGCGGCAGTTTTTGAAGCATGAATAACAACGAGGCTATCAATCCCAACCTTGCGCCCAACCTTGCGCCCAACCTTGCGCCCAACCTTGCGCCCAACCTTGCGCCCAACCTTGCGCCCAACCTTGCGCCCAACCTTGCGCCCAACCTTGCCCCTAAACTTGCCATTGAGGTCGCAGGGATACGATTCAATAACCCTGTGCTGACAGCGAGCGGGACGTGCGGTTACGGGCTGGATATGGCCGAGTTGATTGACCTGAACCAACTCGGCGGCATTTGCACAAAGGGCTTGTCGGCGAAACCGATGCGCGGCAATGCGCCCTGGCGCATCGTCGAAACACACGGCGGCATGCTCAATGCCATCGGCCTGCAAAACATCGGCGCGCGCGCGTTTGTCACCGAGAAACTGCCTGAGTTGCGCAAATATGACACACGCATTATCCCGAACGTCTTTGGTTACACGCTGGACGAGTATATTGAAGCCATTGAATTGCTGGAAGAAGGTGAAGGTATTGACGGCTACGAGCTAAATATCTCGTGCCCGAACGTTAAGGCGGGCGGCGAATCGTTTGCCAACGACCCGCGCCAAGCGGCGGCGGTGACTGAAGCCGTCAAAAAAGCCGCCACGCGCCCCGTGATCGTCAAGCTTTCGCCAAACGTGACTGATGTCGCGGCAGTGGCACGTGCAGTCGAAGCGGCAGGCGCTGACGCCTTGTCCCTGATTAACACAGCGGTCGGGATGGCAATTGACATTCATACGCGCAAACCACGTATTGCAAACGTCACGGGTGGCCTATCTGGGCCGGCGATCAAACCGATTGCGGTGCGCTGTGTCTTTCAAGCCTTTCGCGCGGTCAAAATTCCCCTGATCGGCATCGGCGGCATTGCCACGGTCGAAGACGCACTCGAATTCATCATCGCCGGGGCCAGTGCGGTGCAAGTCGGTACGGCGAACTTTTACGATCCCCGGGCGTCGATCAAAATCGCCACTGGCTTGACCGCGTATTGTGAACAACATGGCTTGGCAAACATCGGGCAACTCGTCGGCACGGTGAGATTGGATGCATAAATGCAGTGGGCGTGGCGCACCAAGTTGGCGGGCTGGCGGGGCTGGCTGTTTTTACAGCTGGTCCTTTTCGCCAGCGCGGCGGTGGCGGCCCAAACACGGCCACCTTTCGCCGTCACGTTGGAACCGGAACGCATCTTCAACGGTTCGCCCTGTCTGTTTCGTGTGACGCCACAGGCAGGCCTTACGACGACCATCAGCAGTGTGACTGGCACTTGGATGTGGCGGCGGTTGTGGTTCAGCTTTGATGCCAAAGCAGGGGCCTGGTACGCCGTGGCCGGTGTCGGCCCGGAAGCTGCGCAAGCCAGTTATCCACTGGTGGTCGAAGCCAGGATGGCCAACGGAGAAATCGTGACCTCGACGTATCAGGTACCGGTGGGGCAAGTGCGTTATCCCTTTTCACAGTTGAGCGTTGACCCAGACTTTCTTGATCCGAATCCGCAAATACGGGCACGTATCGCCCGCGAACGTGTGTTGAAAAATGAAACCTTTAGCCGCGTGTCGGCACAACCTCTGTGGGAAGGCCCGTTTCGCGCGCCTGTTCAGACCGTTATCACTGAAGCATTCGGTACGCGGCGGACATTCAACGGCAGGCGGCGCGGTGCGCATCACGGGGTGGATTATGACGCAAATTTGGGCACGCCCATCGCCGCGATGAATAGCGGCAAAGTCCTGCTGGCGCGCAATCTGTTTTTTGAAGGCAATTGTATCGTGCTTGATCACGGGCAGGGACTATTGACGTTGTACCTGCATTTGTCCGCCTTCAAAGTACAGGAAGGCGCAATGGTTAAACGCGGCCAGATTATTGGCTTGACGGGCGACACGGGTCGTGTCACGGGTCCGCATTTGCACGCTGCCATACGTTGGCAAGGAATTTATCTTGATCCGATCAAATTGTATGGACTGGTGCTGCCTTAAGAATTTGAGATAAGTAAATTGATGAATAATGTAATCCAGAATCCGCTGCATCCTGCTCTAGCCGCAATCCGCAATCCGCTGGTCGTGGCGCTTGATGTGGACTCCACTGAACAAGCTCTGGGCCTGGTCGAACAACTACGCGGCATCGTCGGCATGTTCAAAATCGGCAAGCAGCTTTTCACGGCCGCCGGGCCTGATTTCGTACGGCGTATTGTTGGTCAGGGCGAAAGCGTCTTCCTTGATCTGAAATACCACGATATCCCGAACACAGTGGCCAAGGCGGGCATCGAAGCCGCGCGGCTGGGCGTGAGCATTTTCAATGTGCATGCGCTGGGCGGTTCGGCAATGTTGCGCGCGACCGCCACGGCCGTGGGAGAATTTGCTGAACGTGAAGGCGTGACGCGCCCGCTGATCCTGGGCGTAACGATTTTGACCAGCCATACACAGGAAGCGTTGCGCGAGCTTGGCATCGAACGAGAGCTATCGGCACAGGTCGTTCAGCTGGCCCAACTTTGCGCGACGGCTGGCATTGATGGCGTGGTCGCTTCGCCGCGAGAGATTGCACCAATCCGCGCGGCAGTGCACAATCCTTCTTTCGCGATCCTGACCCCGGGTGTACGTCCGGCGGGGGCGGCCATGGATGACCAAGCGCGGGTGATGACGCCGGGTGAAGCAATAAGCGCGGGAGCCAGTTTATTAGTGGTAGGCCGCCCGATTTTGGCGGCTCCTGACCCAGCGGCGGCGGCCCGGAAAATTGTTGAAGAAATCGAACAAGCTGTAGCGTAGTTCGTGAAAGCATGCGGCTTTAAACGCCGACCCCGTTCAAGCAATTGAAGACATTGATCATTCACTTTTTGGCGCTCTCTTTTACTAACCTTTCTTCCCGGCAGCTTCGCGCATGTAGGCCGTTCGTTGGCGCACTCATTCTGTAGTAAGGCGGATTTGCTTTTAATGCTTCGTATTTTCTCACGTAAGGTCATAATTACAGCACTGCTGTTGAGCCTGCTGGGTCTCGGCAGTTGGCGGATACTGGCGTATACGGGCAGCCTCGTTGCCCGCGCGACCAAGTCTGCCCTCCAGTCTGCTGTCCAAGCTGTGGGCCAGTCTGCCGTCCCGTCTGGAGGCCTAACCCAACCGCCAAAACCAAACGCCCCAAAAACTGAAAAGACCACTGTTACCGTGAGCGAAGGCCCTGCTTTTGTGGCAGGCGAACGGCTTGCTTATAACGTAACTTGGTCGCGTTTTGTGACTGCTGCCCGGTTTGAGACTGAAGTCGTTGAACGCGGCGCATTCTTTGGTCAGGAAGGTTTCCAACTGCGTGCTAAGGTTGAGACGACGGGCGATGTAAAAGCGATCTTTTTTGAGATGTATAACCAATACACGACCTACGCCAGCATCAAATCCCTGCTGCCCTATCGGCTGGAAAACACCATTCGCCAAGGTGTCAAACAAAACGATGAAACAGTCATCTTCGATCAGGCGCGTCGCGAAGCTCGTTTCAATAACGATTCTGCATTGCCGCTACCCGCCAACACTTTTGATTTTATTTCTCTGCTTTACGCGCTACGGCAACAGCCCTTGGCTGACGGTTGGAAGCAAAACTTCAGCGTATTTTACGGCCAGCAACTGATGGAAATTGAGGCCGAGGTCAAAAAGCGCGAATCCGTTATTTCGCAAGCCGGCCGCTACAACGCAGTGCGCGTAAATCTCACGCCGAAAGAAAAGCAATTTCATAAATACCGGGCGCAGATCTGGTTCTCTGACGATGCACAACGCTTGCCCGTAGCCATCGCCGCGCAACTGCCTTTTGGGGAAGTGCGCGCCGAACTCACCAATGCCACCCAGGTTACGCGCACTACGCAACCGCGCGTTCAAACCGCGCCCCTGGCCGAAGCACCGGAAGGCGGCATGCCACTGACCAATGGCCATAAAGCTGACGGACAGCGTCTCGAAGCCAAATTACCTTTTGATTTAGGGGAACGGATTAATTACGAGATTGCGTGGGGCAATTTTACATCGGTCGGACGTGCCAGCTTTGAAGTGCGGCAAAAAGGTTATGTCGGTGAACGCCGTGTCTTTGAGTTTGCGGCAGAGGCCACTTCGATTGGCGCGGCACGCACACTGATCAACGTCAATGATCAACTCATCAGTTTCGCCGATGCGGATTCGCTCGAACCGATCAAAACAGATACACGCCTGCGCGAAGGCCGGCGCGTCAAACAGGTGGCTGCCGATTACGACTGGAGCAGCAAACAAGCCAAATTGCCCAATGGCACCGTGATTGCCATTGCACCTGGTACGCTTGATTTATTGACCCTCTTTTATTCAATTCGCGCCGCCGAATTAAAGCTAGGTACGCTATCCCAATATGCCTTCCTGGATGCCAATCACCGCTTGCGCGGCGTGGCCGTCCGTGTCAACAAGACTGAGCCCATCGGCAGTGCCCTGGGTACGCGCGATGCGCTGCAACTAGACATCCTAACGCCCGACAAAACCCAACTCATCGCACAAGCCTGGATTTCCAATGACGCGCGCCGCTTGCCACTTTATATTGCCACACGCACGCGGTTCGGCGAGTTGCGCTTTCAGATCGCAACTGTTGCTAATCCACGTTAATTCAACAAAACAAGCTACAAAATAAAAGCGCCCGGCTGGCATTAACCAGCCGGGCGCTTTTATTTATTCGTCGCCATTTCTGAAAGCAGCGCCCTATACACCTTCAAATCGTAAGTTGATGCGGTAAAGCGTATCCACGATTAACACCGCGATGGGCGGGAAGAGAATCACACCAAACAGCGCGTCGTTGAGGGAGGTATTCAGAAAGAGTTCCGTCGAGATATTGGTTAGATTATCAATCAAGATGCCGGCGCCGAACGAGACCAGATAGCCACCAATGACAAAAGCCCAGGCCACACCACGCTTGAAACGCTGGCGTGGGACTAGCCCTTTTTGCCGCTCTCGAGGCGAGGGGTGATAAGTGTAATAGTCAAAGTGCTGTTTTAAGCTGGTCACCATATGCCAGACACCCACGGTAAACAGCACCAACAAGGCCACACGCCAAAACAGATTGGCCGTTTCCAGCAAATTGGGCTTCGTCATGGCAATGATGAAGGTGGAAAGAAATAGGGTTACCGTCGTGTAAACCGCTTTGCCCCGGGCTTGAGTCTCGACGCGCTCACGTTCGAGCCATTCGTTGACAATGCGGTCGGCGCGCGCCTGGTAGTAAGCCCGTCGGGCCGCACGCATGGACGCGACACTCATTTGGCTGGAATTTGAAACAAGATTGACGCCCTGCAAACTGCCCGTGCGGTCGTACCAGGTACGCCGCGTCGGATCGCTCAAGACATGATAGGCCTCGTTGAGCATGGCGAATTTCTTTGCCGCCAGTGGGTCCGGATTAACGTCAGGATGATATTGACGCGCGAGACGGCGGTACGCAGATTTGATCTCAGTTGCATCGGCGGAGCGTTTGACGCCCAACACCGCATACAGATCAGACATAACGAAACCAGGAGTCATTGAAATTCTCGTTTGGTCGCGTGCAGGCCGGCAGACATTGAAAGGCGGATACTGTGAGGACTATCAAGCGGTCTCGCGCTCAGTCACGCGCATGCATTCTACGCAAAGTCAGTCAGCTTGCCAAAACGAATGGGCAGATCGTGAAAAGTCTGGTGAAGCGTGGGAAAGTATTAAACGTCTCGGCTGGCCTGGAACCTGGTTACGCCATCGGCTACAAGGCTTTCCCCGCCCCCACAGGACTTGTTTAGCGGACCATACCCGTTAACGGGCTGCTTGCGCTCGCATACAATCGCTTTGGCATGCGTCCGGCTTGATAGGCCCCCCGCCCCGCTTGCACCGCCAGTTTCATGGCCTCGGCCATTTCGCCGGGCTGTTCTGCCTCGGCAATCGCAGTATTCATGAGAATGCCGTCAATACCCAATTCCATCGCAAAGCAGGCGTCACTCGCCGTACCAACGCCAGCATCTACGATCAACGGCACCTCGGTGATTTGCTCGCGTAAAATCCGTAGGTTGTTCGGGTTTTGAATCCCCAGACCAGAACCAATGGGGGCCGCCAACGGCATCACCGCCGCTGCGCCGGCCTCAATAAGCTTCTTGGCCATAATCAGGTCGTCGCTAAAGTAGGGCAGTACGGTGAAGCCTTCTTTGACCAAAATCCTAGTCGCGGCCAGGGTCGCTTCGTTATCAGGAAATAAGGTCTTTTGATCGCCAATGACCTCAACTTTGACCCAATCGGACAAACCGACTTCGCGCGCCAGCCGCGCCGTACGCACAGCTTCTTCCGCCGTGTAACAAGCCGCGGTGTTGGGCAGGATCGCGAATTTTTTCAGATCAATAAAGTCAAGCAACGACGGCTGCGAACGGTCGGTGATGTTCACGCGGCGCACGGCGACGGTGATCATTTCGGCCCCGCTGCGCTCAAAAGCTTCGACCATTTGCTCATTCGTGCGGTATTTGCCCGTACCGATGATCAGGCGCGAGTTAAATTCTTTCCCTGCGATAATCAGTTTTGTATCCATAACTGCATTATGCCTCGCTTTCTTGAAAGCGCTCAACTGCGATACTCCAAACGTAAATCAAAGCCCAGTGGCGAGCGCAATTGCGCGCTCAATTCATCACTCTCAGCCTGCCACGCCTGCTCTTCCAGCGCATTGGCAAGTTGGAAAATCTCTTCGGCGGGCGTTCTGCTTTGCATCAGCCGTTCATACAATGCGAGCGGGCAACTCATCTGAAAACGCATCCGCCGCGCACGTGTACGTTCGTCTGGGAAAAGGCTCTCCTGCGCGCTCAACGTCTCCTGCAAAGGCAGCGGATATTCAATCGCAAATTGCAGTTTTTCCCGGCCTTTCTTCACGGGAAAGGCCAACTGCTTGCGCGTGGCGACCAGCGCGCGCGGTTGTTCGGTTAAATCTGCGACCGCCAGCACATTTGCCAGCGCGTGACAGCCCAGCAATGCAAAATGTTTGGCCAGCGCTAACTGTGTCACCGCAATCAATAAGTCGCGAAACGGGATCTCGGTAAAGAGCGGGATCATCTCTTCCCAGGTTGGATCGCTCAATTGCAATGTCGCCGTTTCCTGGCTGCGCGTTTGCGGGATGAACAGACCTGCAACCAGCGAATGCTTAATGCGGCTATCCTCACCCGGATTGAGATTTTGCTTTTGTTCGATGCCCGTCTTAATGGCGCGTTGCAATTCTTTGAGCGAACTTTGATTCCCCTTGCACTCCAACGCGCTAAAGCCCAACTCACGATCCAGTGCGATGTAATCAGGCGCTTTCTTCGGTCCCTTCTTGGTTGTACGCCCCAGCTTGAGCAGCTTCGTCCCCAACAACCTGACCAGCGCCTTGGTATCAACAAAGAGCAGAAAGCCCAGCTTTTCGGTCAGGATTTGCGTCGCCACCCCCACACTCATCTCTTCGCTCAACACGGCCTTTTGCTGGCTGCTGATCTCGTCCCACTCGCGCCGCAGGCGCAAATCATATGCCGGTGCGAACGCCCGCTGATAGCGCAACCAGGCCCAGCAATCGCTCAGGTCACAGCCGGTAAAGCGTGGCGGGCGTGTCCACAACGCCGTTTGCAACAACGCCAAGTCGAGGCTGACGGCGGCGCTGCCACTGAGGTTAGTGATTTCCTTCGGTGGTTTGCTCTTGGGCCAGCTTGGTTTGTCAACGAGGATGGTTAAGTGTTTGGTGTTCGACATTGGTCAATAACATCGCTAGTTCGGCGGGCGAATAAAGCTCGTGTTCCCATAATTCACGAATCTTACTGGCAGGTTGACGAAGCTCATTTTCATCATATTGAGCTACTAACCCCAATAACCGCAGAGCTTCTTGGGCATTGCGAATAACTTTGTCCCTCTGCTCCTCAACAAAAGGACAATACGAAGCCGCTTTGGCGGCCAAATAGTAATTGATGGCGGCAGAAAAATGTGCTGGGGCAAAGACTTTATCAGCCATTATTCCTTCACTCTCTTTCGCCTGTGCGATTGCTGCTTCAGAAAAAGAAAATACCGTGGCGTTTACCAAATCCTGGACATGATCGTTCCAGTGTTCGGGGTGAATGTCAGCCAGAACATCGGCTGTCGCTAACGCTTGTAAGCCAGCTAAGCCACGCACGCTGATCTTAGCGTGATAATAAGGCACAGTGGCCCCGGGTTGTTCGGCAAGTCCCTTCACAGCTTCAATGAATGCCTGGTGCGCACGCAATCGGTTGGCCGCCCGCCGCATATAAACTTGCCCCAATGCCATCAAAACAAGCGAATTTCTCTCAACTTCTAGCGCACGCTGATAGTTCTCAATTGTTGCGAGGTAGTCATTATTTTGAAAAGCGTCAGCAGCAGTCTTGAGGTAACCCTGTGTTTTGGCTTTCTTGACCGCAGCACTGCCCATTTCCCAAATAACACCAACAACACCAACAATGGACATTGCTGCCAACAACCCAGAATAGTTGACAGAGACAAGCCCCGTCGCAACTTTGCGCGGTACGCCCGCAGCCTGCAACGCACTCTTGACATCCCAGGCGTAAGGCACCACGGGAATTCCATCAACAGTGGCAGCATCTTGAAGCAAGTGAACGAAAAAGGCGGGCGTGCTTTCAATACCAAACCTTTCTACGATCTGCGGTAAGTGTTCAATGGAGTGACCGAATTTGAGCCGATGCCCCGCTCCAGTCGCACGTGAAAGGCGCGGTCTGGAGAAGCCAAAGCTGAACCAGCCAAATTTGAACTGCTGCCCTGCATCAGTAGCCCCAGCCATAAATTGACCACTCACATTATCCATGAACTGATTGACTTCTTTCCAACGTCTCCAATGTCCTGGCCCGTCGTGAATAAGACCTTGAAGGAATATGTTGATTGGCTGTTCAAGACTAACGATACTCCCGGCTGCCGCACTCCACAATAAAGTTGATGTCCACGGTATGTTGAAGGCTGTAGCGAGCAAGTCCGGATTGCGTTGCTGCCGCAATAGTGTTTCTTGAATGAGCGGGTTTTCCTTCAGGATGGCATAATAATCTTCGCCAAGCCTGCGCTGTACGCTGCCGACAGCCGCCTGTGATTTCTCTACGGCTTTAAGCGCGAGTTCTTTACCGGTAGCAGCGCCTTGCTGAAGCAATTCCGTCCCTTGGGCAAGTAATCCGCCTGCAACGTCACCCACGGCATTGAACTTTTGGTTCAATGAGTCTGGCAACCTCAACTGTAAACTTTTCTTTGGAGTTTCCCCTTCCACAACCATTTCCTCCTTGTTTAGGCACCAACCCCATTTTACTGACAAAGCAACAAATGCGACTGCATTATTTCACCAACATTTCCACCTGTCCCCGTACATTCGCCTCAATCCCGCGTTCACTTAAATCCGCTTTTACATCCTTCACCAACCACCAGTGCTCCACATGCTCCACGCACTTCCCCGGCGCGATACGGGTGACCGGCCCCAGCGACTCGACTTCCAGAAAATCCTGATTGGTAAAAGTTTCGAAGTTGCAGCCGTTGTCGGGATAGGGCTGTCCTTCAGTATATGGCAGGACTTTGACGAAGAGCACGCCGCCATTCAGATAGCCGACCCAGCCCAACTGGTGCGCCAGCCCAATCTTGGTCGGGCCCTTTTTTCTGTCGTAGCGCAATACAATATAGCGTTCGCCCCACGTCCAGCGTTTGTCACTGAGGTCGGTATAGGGCCAGATGATCATTTGTTGATTGGGCGCGAGGCCCTGTGGGTGCGGCGTTTTGGGCGGTAGTGGAATGATTTCGGCGCCGCCGGGCGCCATCACGGACAAGGCCCAGGGCGCGAGTTCAGTGTCCCAAAGGTTGGTATTGCGCAACCGATGCACGACGCGCACGGCGCTGCTGGCGGCGTCCAGCGTGATGTCCATTTCTTTTTGGATGCCGGTCAGCGGTTCGACCTTTTGCGTGATGCGCACAGAACCGTCTTTAAGTTGTTTCCATTCGACTGGTGAATTGTCCGGCTCATAGGTGCGTTTCAAATCCTCCGGCGCGTGCCAGAGGCGATGGCCGCCACGCATCTGCCAGTCCTTTTCGCCCGACTTGCCGATTTGTTCGCTAAACTCTTTGAACACATTTGCGCCACCGGTAAATCCGTAGCGGATCACACGCAGACCGACATCCAGCGTAATGATTAACTCAGCGGTGCCGTTAGAAAGTTTCAGGTTGTTCTTCCAGCCTTTGTATTCGACGATTTCGACTTTGACGGCGCCAACTGTGGATGCTGTGGAGGCTGTGGATTTCTTCTTTGCCATAGTTGCTGTAACTGGGATAAGACCAAGATAAGACCAAAACCAGGCGCCCGTGCGGTCAAGCACAACGCCGCCTCTGCGCGACGTGAGAGTGTCGGGACAACATTGCGAGTGCCGCCAAATTGATGGGTGAACTGCTGTAAGCGGGCTCACTATAATGGCAATTCCGAGAAGCAGCAATTCTCGGTAAGGTCGTGGTTGAATTCGCGGTAGCATTTCGTTAGATTGCCAGTCGTTAACGTACATCTTCGAGATCAACCAAATGAAGCTGGATCGCCGTCAATTCGTCAGCAGCGCGCCTTTTGCCATCGGTGCGGTAACCATAGCTCAAGCGCAACCGGATGACAGCTCGCAAACGGTCAAGTTGCGCGGTCGTATCGTTTGTTTGACCGAAGAGTTGCAACGGCAATACCAGGTACAACCTGATTGCGACACACGCGGCCACGTATATTCGTTGAAAACTGCCGATGGCAAGTGTTATCCGATCTTGCCGACCGACAGTGCCGCCGCGGTTTGGTTGGATCAACGGTACCGCGAGCGCGAGTTGCAAATCACGGCGCGCCTCTTCCCACAGACGTCTTACCTAGAAGTCATCCGCTACCAATCGTGGCGCGACGGCAAACTACACGATTTAGATTATTACTGCGCAGTCTGCAACATCACGGAGCATAAGCCAGGACCGTGCGTATGCTGCCAGGATCCGGTTGAATTTCGCGAATACCCGACCACCGACAACTAAGGCTTGTCGCCCTCTTTGGCTCGTTGCTATACTGCGTCGCGTTCAAATCACTTTCGCTGTCAAAATACAATCGTAACCAAACCCTTACGCGCTTCGTCTGAGCATTTCTCCTGCATTGACCGAAATCCGGCGAAGTTTCCTAAACAAGTTTTGCTGCGCCCCTTTGTGGGTGCGGTGCTGACCGAAAATTCCTTACGGAGGTAGCCAATGAGCAAATCCGATGAGCGATCCGACCAGCCCGGCAATGATCCGGCAGTGTCGCGTCGTAGCTTTCTGAAAGGCTCTGGCTTAGCGCTTTCGCTGCCGCTTCTTACTGGAGAAGCGGCGGGCG
>JADMIO010306725.1_pt1 | contig 18587 bp, 8 predicted proteins | sample 8958161 | NCBI WGS metagenome assembly JADMIO01 (sample SAMN16585339, study PRJNA669376) | soil metagenome | isolation source: Crop rotation soil | place: USA: Cullars Rotation, Alabama | collected 2011 | reverse complement strand
ACGATTCGGCTCGCCCGCCATGGAATGCCGCAACGTTTGGGACGGCACGATAAAGGGAACGGCGCGCGGACCGCGCCAGACGATTTCGCTCGACGGCACATACGATCCGAAGCCGGTTAACCAACGCAAGGGTGCGCCCTCCTTCGTTCCTGATGTGCCGGGGGATTATCAATTCTCAATTCATCCTTCTGAATTCTTAATTTCATTCAGCATGCCGGCCTTTACCACCCAGGCCATCGACCCGCGCGGCAACGTCACCACTGCCACTTACGATACACAGGGCAAGCAGATTGAAATAAGACACACCGGCTACCTCCTCGACGGCAGCGATAAGCCCGTCGAGAACTTCGAATACAACGGCTTTGGACAGTTTACCGCCGTACTCCATGCGGCGGATGCAACCGGCTATCGAAGGCGAGATGAGGTAACGTATGGCACTGGTGCGCAGGCTGGATACGCATTGCGGTGGATTGTCGATGCGCAAGGACCGATTGTCACGATTACGGCAGCGCAGCGCGATTCACGCGGAAATGTGACGCAAACCATCGATCCTCGCGGAAACACGAACGACTACATCTACAACCAACTCGATCAGCTTGTGCGCCAAAAGGTCGGCGCCGGCGCCGGTCCAGTCTGCAATCCGTGTTCCGCGATCCAAACCGATTTTATCTTCGACGCGAACGACAACGTCGTCCGGGTCGAGCACGATAATCGCAATCAGGATGGCGCTCTTAATCCGACGAATGCGACGTGGACCACCCTCTTCACCTACGACACTCTCGATCGCTGCATCGCCATCCAGCACGAGACGGGACTTTCCGCCAGCCAGACGCCCCTCTTTACCACCAATCGTTTTGTATACGATCCGGTCGACAACCTCATCGAAACCGATTCGCCCGAAGCCGTGAATGGCCGCCAGCCGGCAAATCTCGTCATTTCCGAATACGATTCGCGAAACCTCGTGTTGCGCCGCACCCACGCCACAGGAACATCTGACGCCTCGGCCGACACCTTTGATTACGACGAAAACGGTAATCTCAAATCATCGGTCCTCGGTGGCGGTGGCGGTATTTCGGGCATGGTTACGACCTACAGCTATGATGGCCTGGATCGATGTATCCTCGTCGTCGATGCGATGGGTAACACGGAAACGTCTGCGTACGATCGCAATGGCAATCTCATCTATCGCCGTGCGGATGGAGAGCTGAACGATGTCCGTGCGGGCAAAGCGAATCAGCGCCTCGCCGAAACTCGATATGAATACGATTCGCTGAACCGCCTGACACGGAAGGCCGATTCATTCTTTGATGTCTTCACCGAACTGCCGTTGCTCGATGGCTCCGCCACGACAACATTCGCCTACGCGCCGAACGGCCGGAAGGCGAGCGTTACAGACGACAATGGCAACGCCACTCGCTTCTCTTATGACACGCAGGGGCGTCCGGCGCTCATCACGGATTCCAGGCAGAACACAATCGCTTACACGTACGATGCGAATGGAAACGTCAGTACCAAAACCCAAACGGACCGTGCCGATCTTGGGGGGACCGTCCAGACCTTCGTCGTGAACTATCAGTACGATGCCCTCAATCGGTGCATCCTCGATTCCGACAATTTGGGCAATCTGAACCGCTACGGCTACGACTCCCTCGATAATCTCGTCCAGCACGTTGACCCGCGCGGCGTGCTGCAGATCAATGATTACGACGGCCTCGGCCGAAAACTGCGCGTCTGGGTCGACAAAAATGCCGACGGCGCAATGTCCCCGAACGAGTTGCTGACCGCGCAGGCATGGGACGACAATGGACGTCTCGTTTCAATTACCGACGCCAATAGCAACACAACGGCTTACGCCTACGACGCGCTAGACCGTGTGACATCGAGGCATTTTGCCGATGGCACGACCGAGTCGCTTATCTGGAGCCCGCGCAGCAATCTTAGCTTGCGCACTGATCCAAACGGCACGGTCATCGCCTACACCTATGACGACCTGAACCGTTGCGTTCTGAAGGACATCACGCCTGCCGGAAGCGTTTCTCACACAACCTCATTTGAGGTTTATCAATACGACGGATTGTCACGCGTTGTCCTGGCGAGCAATGACGTCTCCGGGCTCACTTTCCGCTACGACTCCCTCGGCAATCGTATCGCTGTCTCCCAATCAATTCTCAATTCATCATTCTCCACTCTTAATTCCTACGACTCCCTCGGCAATCGCCTGAGCGTCACCTATCCAAGCGGGCGCATCGTTCGGTACTCTTACGACTCGCTGAACCGCATCACGAACACCAGTTACGCACCGGGCCTTGGCGCGCTGTCCATCAATCTGGCCACGTTTGCATATGAGGGACCGCGCCTGTCACGAATCGCACGCGCTTCTGGCATCAACACACGCCTTCTTTACGATGGCGATGCGACAACAACGAATGCTCCGGGCGATTTCGGCTGGCAGCAGGTCAGCCAGATCAATCATCAGCGCGCCACTGGTGGCACTGTCATTGATCGCCGCGGCTTCACCTATGACGCCGCGCAAAACAAGACCTCGCGAACACAGCTAACGCCATTTGTGCCCGGCCGAGGCGGCACAACGAACGTTTGGGAATACGACACGCTGTCGCAAATGAAACGCGCCATTAATACCACGGGCACTGGCGGCCCGGGCCGAGTGGTCGATGATTACGTCCTCGATGCAAATGGCAACCGCCAGTTCGTAACCAATGGCGGCAACACCGGCGTTTACTCCATGGATGCAACCCTGCCGGAGCCCGGCGACTTCGAAATGAATCAATACTCCGGCACGCCGTTCGGCGGACGGCAGTACGATCAAAACGGAAACCTGGTCAGCGTTATTGGGCCAGTCGGCGCGATACAATTTACCTACGACTACGCGAATCGCCTCGTCGAAGTGGATCGCTCTGTCGGTCCCGCCATTGTTCCGTTGGTGAGCTTTAGTTATGACGCGCTCGGACGCCGCATCGCCAAGACGACATATCCCCCTGCCCCATCGGCGCCCGTAACCACTGAATTTGTTTACAACGTGGGTGAAGAGTGCGACGACGGGAATTGCGACGATGGTGAGGAATACCAGAACGGCGCGCTGAAAAAATCGATTGTGTTTCCACACGCTCTCGAAGTGAGCGGCCGCATCAGCATCAATGATGCGGGCACATTCAATTACGTGATTTGCGACGAACTCGGCAACGCGCTGGCGCTGACCGACGGCAGCGGAAACGTGCTCGAACGCTACGAATACGATGACTTCGGCCTGCCCCATTTCCTGACCAGCGACGGCGTTGAGATGACCGATTCCGGCACGGGCACAACCGTAACATCCTCCCCCGCTGGGAATCGCTTTTTGTTCCGCGGCATGGAATGGGACAGCGAAATCGGCCTGTACTATTTCGGCCACAGCCAGGGTGCGACCACGGGGCCGCTCAAGTGGATGGCTCCAGAATCAATTTCATCCCGCTATGCCACCGATCCTTACGTCGAAGACGCGATGCGCTATGCGACCGATCCATATGCTGAAGATTCCATGCGCTACATGGATCCAAGGACAGGCGATTGCCTCTCGCGCGACCGTTTACAGGTAAACCCGCAAGGAGTGCTCCGCCCGGAGCTGCGTACTTTCGCCAATAACAACCCGTGGACCCTCGGGATGTCAGCAGTTACCGTCCGCGGCTGGAATCCAACACAAAAACAAGACATCGCCGGGCGCGTGAAGTTTAGCCGGGACAAGCTCAAGGGGACAACTGGAACACAAGGAGACTTCAATCTTGCGCACCGCTTCAGCGTGGAAATCGACGGCGTAATCGGCGGTGTCCACTCCATTGAAGGGCTCGAGACCGAAACAGAAGTTGTGGAATACAAGGATGGAAACGATCCCATCACCCATAAGGCAGGCAAGGTGAGGGTAACGAAGGACTGGTCTAACACCCATGAGTTCTACAATTGGCGCAAAGCCGTGATGAATGGAAAAGTCGAACGCAAGAGCATCTCGATCATCTTCCACAACGACGCCGGCGAAGCCGACCGAATCAACCTTTTCACGTGCTGGCCGCGCAAATTCGTAGGGCCAGGCCTGAACGCTCGCGTGATCAATGTTACTTCCTGCGGCAGCCAACCGCCGGTGGTGTCAATGGTGGCGCGGAAGGAACCGAAGCGCGGACATGTCACGCTGCTTAAGTAGTCACCAGCGTTCCCACTTCCTCGCCCAGGATAACGCGCCGCAGATTCTGCGGCTTGAACAAGTCGAACACGATGATCGGCATTTTGTTGTCCATGCAGAGGCTAAAGGCCGTGGAATCCATGACCTTTAATTGCTTCTGAAGCGCATCCAAATAGCTGATGCGGGAAAAACGCTTCGCCTTTGGATTCTTCTTCGGGTCGCTGTCGTAAATGCCATCGACCTTCGTGGCTTTTAAAATCACCTCGGCGCCGACTTCATTGGCTCGCAGAGCTGCTGCCGTATCTGTCGAGAAATAAGGATTGCCAGTGCCGCCGGCAAAGATCACCACGCGGTTTTTCTCCAAGTGCCGCACCGCGCGTCGCCGGATAAAAGGCTCCGCGATCTGCGTCATCGTGATCGCGCTTTGCACTCGCGTCGGAATACCGTGCCGTTCAAGCGCATCCTGAAGCGCCAGCGCATTAATAATTGTGGCCAGCATCCCCATGTAGTCGGCTGTGGCGCGCTCGATGCCCTTCTCGCTTCCCGAAATGCCACGAAAGATGTTCCCACCGCCAATAACAATGACGATCTCCACGCCGAGCTTGCGCACATCGCCAATCTGCTGCGCCATGTCGCCGATGCGGATGGGGTTAACACCATTCCCCTGCTCGTCACCCAAGGCTTCACCGCTCAATTTGAGCAGCACCCGGCGATATTTCGGCGACGCGGCTTTCTTCATGCGGCGGCGGTTGTACCAGCGGGAGGCGTTCAGCCGCAAGAAGAAGGTCGAAACCCGCGTCAGCTCTTTGCCCCTGGCGCGGCCTGCGCTTTGTTGGCTCCATTCGCACAACGTGATCCGGCAGTTTTCCTTAAGTACCGTCCGAATAACGCCGATATCGCCAGTAAACGCACAAAGCAGAGTCAAAGTGGTGAAATGTCGGGGTTAACGTCATGGACGTACAATCAACTTGCCGGGGGCAACAGGGGTATCCGCCAGAGGGAATGGCGGTGCGCAGGCGCATTCTCCTGATCACCGACGACGACGGCGAGGCCGCCAAGATCAAGCATTTCGCCGCCCAGCCCAATAGCGCCTGGGAAATCGAAGCCTGTGATTCATGGAAGAAAGCCATGACTATCATGGCGGATTCCTCGTTTGATGTGGTGCTTTCAGAGTTCCAGATGAAACGGATTACCGGCCTGGAATTCCTCAATTACGTCTGGAAGACCTACCCCAAGGTTGTTCGCTTCGTCATGGCCAATGAGGCCGACCGCGACCTGATCACCGGCTGCGTTCTCGGATCACACCTTTTCCTTCCGAAGCCTCTCGACACAAACCAGCTTCGTGAGGCGCTCGAGCGAACTTTTCTCGTTGATGAGTTAATCGGCAATCGCCAGGTCAAGGATCTCGTCTCGCGCATCCGAACGTTCCCATGCATCCCCACGCTGTATGTCGAGGTGATGAAGGAGTTGCTGTCGTCCACCTCGAGCCCGCAAAGCATTGGCAGTCGCATCGCCAAGGATTTGGCAATGACGACCAAGCTGATCCAGATGGTCAATTCGGCGTACTTCGGATTCAGCCGGCAAATCGCCGATCCGGGCGAAGCCGTCCAATTGCTCGGGACCGAGACGGTGCGCTCACTGGTTCTTGGCATTCATGCCTTTGCGCAGGCGGACAAGGTGAAGCCAATCTATTTTTCGATCGACCGCGTCTGGCGCCATAGCGTCGCCGTTGGCGAAGCCGCACGCCGCATAACGCAGCGAGTGACGGGCGACAAAGACATGGGTGATTCCGCCTATACCGCTGGTCTTCTGCATGATGTGGGCAAGCTGATTTTGGCAACGAATTTCGACGCGCAATACGGCAACGCCCTCATGCTCGCGAAGAAGCAGAAGATTTGCCCGGCCGCGATCGAAAGGGACATCTTCGGCCTGACACATGCCGATACCGGCGCCTATTTGCTGTCGCTCTGGGGCATGCCGATGTCGATCATCGAAGCGACCGCCGTCCATCATTCGCCCTCGCGCGCCCGCACCAAGTCATTCTCAATCGCGACAGCGATTCACGTCGCCAACTTTCTCGAACACGAATCCAATCCCGGCCAGGATGGTTTTGCTGATCCACAAATCGATCACGATTATCTCGCCGGCCTGGGGCTCCAGGATCGGTTGGATGAATGGCGCGCCGTCGTTCGCGGCGACATCATGCCGGCGCGAAACAGAACGACTCCGGCTGCAGAACGCCCCACGCCGAGGAACGCTGCCCCAAAACGGGAGGAAGAATCCGTTGTTGCCACGCCTGTTCCACGCCGCGTTCCGTGGAACGCGCTGGCCGGCGCAGCCGCTTGTGTCATCCTGGTTTCTGGCGCGATTGTTTGGAAAAGCTGCTCCTCAAGCTCGAAGCCAACGGTGGCGCAGGCCTTGACTAAACCGCCACGTTCCGACGCCAAACCGGCCGTCGTGTCGACTGTAGCGTCCGTCGCGCGGCAACCTCAATCCGATCCGGCTCCGGGTCGTGCTGTAGAGGCTCCCAAATCTCAGCCCGTCAGTGCCCCGGCTTCCGTTGAAGCTGTTGCGCCGGCTCAGCCAGTGGCCACGACTGAACCACAGGTCGTCAAAGCGGCTCCCAAGACTGGATTTGATGCCATTAAGCTGCAAAGCGTGATTTACAGCGCCTCCTCGGCCAATTCTTCGGTCATGATCAATGGCCAGGTAATTCGCCGCGGCGAAAACTACAAAGGCGTCGAGGTCCTCGACATCGGCCCCGGCGAAGCAACACTCCAATTCGGCGGCGAAAAGCGAGTATTTCGACTGGATTCTAAACAAAAACGTTAATCGGTTCTCTCGTCCCCGCCGTTTCGTCCTTTCGGTTTCAGCGTCTCATCCTCTCGGCGTTTCAGCTTTTTCCTTCAAGTCCGTCGTCTGTGGTCCGTTGTCCGTAGTCCCTCTTCTTCCGTGCACAAAATCGGACGCAAGCCAGAAATCTTCACGCGCGCAACTTTGTCTGCTTGTCTCGACCTCGCGCGCTCCTACACTTCCGCGCGCCGATGGTAAATCTGAACTCGCTTAACCCCCAGCAGCGCCTGGCCGTTGAAACAATTCGCGGGCCGGTATTGATCCTTGCCGGTGCCGGCACGGGCAAGACCCGCGTTATCACTTTCCGCATAGCCCACATGATTTCGCGCGGTATCAAGCCGCGTAATATCCTTGCCGTTACCTTCACCAACAAAGCCGCGCGCGAAATGAGGGAGCGGGTCTCCGACCTTGTGCCCAAATCAGCGCTGAAAAATGAGGAAGGTAAGGCGGACGGCCCAACGATCTCCACATTCCACTCCCTGTGTGTTCGCATCCTGCGCCAGCACATCGAAGCGCTCGGCTATAAAAAGAATTTCGTCATTTACGATGAGTCGGAGCAGCTCGGCGCGATAAAGAAGGTGCTCAGCCACATCTCCGCCAAAGGCGAGAAAACCGACCCAAAGGTCATCCAATCATTTATCAGCAAGTACAAAAACGGCAGCATGAACGGAAAGCTGAATGACGAAAGCGCCGCCGCAATAGCCCAGCACGTCATCCGCCGTTACGACACCGCCCTCCATGCCTGTAATGCCGTGGATTTTGATGATCTCCTCCTGCTCACGCTGAAACTCTTTCGCGAGCACCCGGATGTTCTCACGGCCTGCCGCGCCAAATATCGCTACGTCATGGTCGATGAGTACCAGGATACCAACGCCGCGCAGTTCGAAATGGTGCGCCTGCTCTGCGACGAGCACCGCAATCTCTGCGTCGTGGGCGACGACGACCAGAGCATTTACGGCTGGCGCGGCGCCGAGATCGCCAACCTGCTCGACCTGGAGAAACACTTTCCGGAAGTCAAAGTGATCAAGCTCGAGCAGAATTATCGCTCCACGAACACGATCCTCAACGCGGCCAACGCCGTCATCAAAAACAACGCGCGCCGACGCGGCAAACAGCTTTGGTCCAGCAAAGGAGACGGCACGAAGATCGTCCTGCACACCTTCGAAACAGACGAAGATGAAGCCCGAACCGTCGTCGAGCAGATTGAATTCATGCGAATGGCGCGCCGCGTTCCATGGAAACAGGCGGCGATTCTGTTCCGCACGAACCTGCAATCGCGGCCCATCGAAGTGGCGTTACGCCAGGCCAGCGTGCGGTATAACCTTATCGGCGGCCAAAGTTACTTCGATCGCCGCGAGATTCGCGATGTCCTGGCCTACATGAAGATTCTCGTCAATCCCCACGACGACGTGAATTTGCTTCGTATCGCCAACGTGCCGGCGCGCGGCCTCAGCGACGTCACAATGGAACGCCTTCTTGGCGCCAGCCACGAGCGCCATTGTTCCGTGTTTACCGCGATGAAACACACCGATATCCAGGAAATGTTCGTCGCGCGCACCCGTGAATCAATCAACGCCTTCGTCTCACTAATCGAGGAAACCCGCGCCACGCTCGCCAACGGCCACACCGATTTAACGATTCAACGATTAAACGATTCAACGGACCTTGAGGATCGGCCCCACGCCGAGGAAGTTTCCCCCAATCCGCAATCCGCAACCCCCAAACCGCAATCCCTCGCCCCCTGGTTCGAGACTTTCCTCGCCAGCATCGGCTACATCGACGAACTGCGCCGTTCCGAGAAGAACCCGGAAACGGCGGATAGCCGTGTCCGCAACGTCAAAGACCTCGTCGCCGAATTGGATACTACGGGCACGACAAGGCAGTCGCCCGTCGAGCGTCTTGAACAGTTCCTGGACGACGTGACGCTCGATGCCGAGCGCGAAGACGAAAAGGAAAACGAGAGGGACGCTGTGACCCTGATTACCATGCATAGCTGCAAAGGCCTTGAATTTCCGCACGTTTTCATTGTTGGCCTTGAGGAAGGATTGCTTCCCCATTCCCGTTCGAAAGTTGAGGGGACGCTCGATGAAGAGCGCCGCCTTTTCTATGTCGCCATTACCCGCGCGATGCAGGGTCTCACGTTGAGCCATTGCCTCAGTCGCAAGAAATATGGCCAGGCCCTGCCCTGCCATCCCTCCTCGTTCCTTAAAGAAATCCCGGACGAGTTCCTGGAACGTGCGGATGAAAAGGGCAAGGCGCCGGTGGCCGCCGATTCCGGCAGGAGCCTGTTTGCCGACATTCGCGCCGCTATCGGTTGACATCGCCCCACGCCCTCTCGCCCCCTCGCCCTCCCCAATCCTAATCCTAATCCTAATCCTAATCCTCACTCGCCCTCTCCCCCGCTCCGACTTTCGGCGTTCGACGAAATATTTGGCGGGTTCCGCGCAAGTCCTGCGCACGTATGGATGAGCAGAATGGCAGTAACGGCTTCCAAACGCGTGCGAACGCCGCTCCAATCGCGGCGGCAATCCGGGCGAAACACCCGTCCGGAGACACTTTGGGTTCGCGACTGGCAGTCGCCCGCGCCTGATTCAGCACGACCGAGCTTTTGCGAACGCATCCTCGACGACGCGGCTTTAATCGGACGCGTGGCCCGCGGAGATCAGGAGGCTGCCGCCACTCTCGTCGAACGGCTCCGTCCGGCCGTTTTGAAATGCGTTCGCCGCCGCCTGCCCCGCTGGGCCACGGAGGATGACCTGGTTCAGGCGGTTTTCGCCAAAGTTTTTAGCAAACTGCATCAGTTCTCCGGCACGGTTCCGCTGGAATGCTGGGTGACCCGGATCGCCGTGAACATGTCCCTCAACCAGATCGCCTACGAGTCGGTCCGGCCAGAATGGCGCATGAGCGATCTCACTGAAGAACAGCAGGCCGGCCTCGAAAATCGCGCCGATTTCGCCGGGGATTCCACTGACCAGCGGGACGCCCGCGAATTCGTTCATTTGCTCATGGATCACCTTGAGCCGGACGAGCGGCTCATTATTACCCTGCTGCATATTGAGCAGCGCAGCACTTACGAGATCAGCCGCATCACTGGCCTTTCTGTCTCGCTCGTTAAAGTGAAGGCATTCCGCACCCGACGCAAAATGCGCCGCCTCAGCCGCAGCTTGCTCCGATAATTCGACTCAAATTCGTTCGGTGTAGCGGCAATTCGTGCAATTCGTGTCTTTCCATTTCGCGCTTTGGAAAATCCTCTGCCCAATTCCAATTGCCGCCTGTCATTTAATCCGGCAATGAAGCCGGGTCATGACACTTGTACCTGGTTTGGCGGCGATCGACCTCAGCTTCCTCACGACACCGGAGGCATGGATAAGCCTCGTCACGCTGACACTGCTCGAGATCGTGCTCGGCATTGACAACGTCGTATTCATTTCGATTCTCGCCGGCAAACTTCCAACATCTCAGCAGAAGAAAGCACGCCAGCTTGGTTTAACTCTCGCGCTGGGTACGCGAATTCTGCTGCTCTGCGGCCTCGCCTGGATGGTGAAGCTCACAAAGCCTCTCTTCAGCCTTACGCTTTTTGGCTATGATTGGTCGCTCTCTGGACGCGACTTGATCCTGCTCATCGGCGGCCTGTTCCTTCTGACCAAGAGCACACGCGAAATCCATGAGAAGCTGGAAGGCAAGGACGGCGAAAAAACGCAACGCCTGGCGCCAAGCTTCACCTCTGTGATCATTCAGATCCTGCTGCTCGATATCGTATTTTCACTCGATTCAGTCATTACAGCGGTCGGCATGGCGCAGCATCTGTCCGTGATGATCACGGCCGTGATTGTCGCGGTGATCTTCATGCTGATCTTCGGTGGTTTTATCAGCACGTTCATCGAGAAACATCCAACCATTAAGATGCTGGCGCTCAGCTTCCTGCTGATGATTGGTTTGCTGCTCGTCGCGGAGGGATTCCATCGTGAAATCCCGAAAGGCTACGTCTATTTTGCAATGGCGTTCAGCGTCGGCGTCGAGATGCTGAACCTCCGGGTGCGCGGTAAAAACGCAAAGGCTGGAGAGCCAGTTCAGCTTCATCAGCCGTATAGGTGAGTTGAGAGTTGAGAGCGGGAAATGGATGTCCTTCCTTCCGAACTTCGTCGCTATCTTTGTCCCGAGCTTTGTCGCCCTTTCCCCCTCAATTCTTAATTCTTAGTTCTAAACTCTCAATTCATCCTTCTCCACCTTGCAGGTTGCCAGATGGTCGCCGTGTGAAGCCCAAACGTAACCAGAATGAGTTTGCCTAGGCTTCGAAGGATGGGCACAAAGCGTGTATCGCACACTCAGAAGAAAGCCTGAACCCGTCTGAGTCCAAGCCATGCCGCGTGTTCCGCGTACTGGTTATTGACGATGACGAAGACGATCACCTGATGTTCCAACGCTGGGTCCGTCGCACGGCGGCGGCTCCGCTGGTGAAGCTCGTCGACAGCGGCGCTACTGCGATCAGTTATCTCGAGTCGCTGCCCGCGAATTCGCCGGAACTGCCGCACATAATCTTCTGCGATATCAAAATGCCGGGGGTCGATGGCTTCGACTTTCTCCAATGGCTAAGGCGATCCATGCATCGGCACGTACCCGTCGTCATGCGCAGCTCGTCACCAATAAGCTCTGACATCGCGCGCGCCTACGAACTCGGCGCTAACTCCTACGTGGTCAAACGCATGGAGATCGAATCGATGGAGCAGCGCATTAATGAGCTGATCCATTACTGGCGGGATATCGCGGAAGTGCCGTAACCTTTGTCGTAGCCGCGGGAGGTCAGTCCGCGTTGATAAACTTCGTCGTAATCTTTGTCGCGAACTTTGTCGTAATCCTGGTTGAATTCGCCGACAAAGTTCGGGACAAAGTTCACGACAAAGGATCAACCATGAGGGACTACGCCAGGGCTTTTGGACGGCTTCTCGACGCCATCAAATGGAGTCTTCTCGCCTCAATTGCCTTGATTTCAACAGCGGCTGACATCGACGGTGCCACCGCCACCATCTTCGCCGGCGGCGGATCGAAAACCACCGGCCCAGCCGTCGAATGCCGTCTGGCTGATCCATTCGCCATCGACTTCGACTCGTCCGGCACCGCTTACATCTGCGAGATGACAAACAACCGCGTCATCAAAGTGGATGCCAAAGGTCAATTGACGCAGTTTGCCGGAACGACCCGCAAAGGAGCCACCGGAGACGGCGGGCCGGCGCGCGAAGCAACACTGAACTCACCGCATCATCTGCTGGTCGACCGAGCCGGCGGCCTGCTCATCGCCGATTCGTTCAATTCGAAGATTCGACGCATCGATCTCAAGACGGAGACTATCACCACTTTTGCCGGCGGAACGCGTGGTTTCAGCGGCGACGGTGGACCTATGGACCAGGCCCAGTATACAGGGATCTATTGCCTGGCTCTCGACCCTGCCGGCGAAAACCTCTATCTGGCTGATCTTGAAAACCGGCGAGTACGCGCCATCAATCTCAAAACAAAGATCGTTCGAACCGCCGCGGGAAATGGCCAGCGCGGCATCCCTCCGGATGGCAGCGAGGCCGCATCATCTCCGCTGGTCGATCCTCGCGCCGTCGCGGTCGCGAAGGACGGCAGCCTCTATATCCTCGAACGCAGCGGCAACGCTTTGCGCGTCGTGGATCGGAGCGGAAGAATTCGCACCGTGGTCGGTTCTGGAAAAGCAGGTCCGCTGACGGATGCGACGAGCCCGTTGCAGGTGACACTGCGTGGCCCAAAGCATTTGTGCACTGATGCAGAGAGCAACGTATTGATCGCGGACAGCGATAATGACGCCATTCGCAAGTATCTGCCGCACGAGAATAAAGTGGTCCTGGTGGCCGGCACTGGGAAGGTAGGCGCCCAATTCGATCAAAACCCGTCGAAGACAGAGCTAAACCATCCGCATGGGGTCAACGTTGATCAGCACGGCGTGATTTACGTTTGCGATAGCTATAATGGCCGTGTGATCCGGATCAAGTAGCAGAAAGCCCCGCTCATGCGTCGAATCATGAGCGGGGCCGTGTTGGGCCGCAGCGAGTTTTTCACGACTGCGGCACAGCTGTCATATTTCTTTACCGCACCTGCGTCACTTTGTAGAGGCGCATGGCCGCGCCGGCTGGGGGCGCGTCGGTGTAGGTCATGGAAGCGCCAGGAGCGGTAAGCTCGGCAGAGAGGGCCGACCAGCTCGTATCAGTGAGGTTGGTCTTGCAGCTCACCTGATAGACACCGCCGCTGGTCGACGGCCAATTGAGTGACAGCTTGCCTCCGCCAGCGGGCCGGATCGCGATCTTCGGTCCGGTCGCCGAATTGGTACCGCCCACCGTAAGGGATGTGGAGAGGCTTAGTGAGTTATTGGCTTCGTTGGCCTCAGGAATACGGGATGCGTCATCGATAATGGCGGTAACGGTATGGGTGCCGGGTGTCGCGAGCCAAATGCCGGCGTTAGGCCCATCATTGGAACTGATATTCCAGGACGCGCCGGCAGCAAGGTTGGACGCCGAAGTAAACCACCATGCCTGCACGACACCATCGACATAGAAGCCAATGCCGAGGACGGCGCCGGCAGGAGTGGCGTCGTTGCCCTGGTTCTTGATGGTGGCATTGAATCGGACGGACGCACCCAGGGTCGGCGCGGACGGCGTTATGGAGAAGCCGGTCACGACAAGGTCGCACAACGGAGAGCTATTGGTCGAGCCCGTGCCATTGGTGTTGGTGCCGGTGCTATTGGTGTTCGAGCCACCGTCACCGACGGTATTGGTGGTGCCAGTGGGCGCCTGCCCCTGCAGAACTTGCGCCGACAGTTCACGAATTCCGCCGATGCCCGCCGGCTTCCAGCGAATGGAGCCGCGACCCCATTCGTCGTTATGGTAAAGGTAAACATTCGTGCCCACATCGACAAGGACGGGCGATGAGTTGTTGCCGGAGGAACCAGGGGCGTTGATGCAAACGCCGGAGAGCATCGGGGTGCCGAATTCACCGACAAAGAGGCCGTTGTCGTAGAAGTGGAAGAATTGGTTGACTTGGCCGATGTCGTTATAGAACTCGCCATGGGCGCCGGCAAAGATATTGCGGCCGCTGGTCATGGCGATATTGCCAGCGTACTCACACCAGCTATCGAAGGTCCCGTAGCCATCGAATCCACCCGCAGAGGGCATGGCCTTCCAAAGCCATTGGCTGCTCCCTTGCTTGACCGCGCCGAGGTGGAATCCGCTATTAAGACGGTTCGCGTCGTAAGATATCACCATGTTCCCTGAAATCTGCGGATAGCCGTAGTTGAATGGAGCCGAGCCATCAAAGGGATCGCTGGTCATGAAGGGATGGCCTGACGATGCGCTGGCAAGGTTGACGGCCGCGCCCCAGATAGGGTTGCCGGCGCCATCGAAGCCCGTCAGCGGCTTGCGCTGGAACGTGACGGTGCCGCCGCTGTCACTGTAGGTCAGGATGGAGCCATCTTTCTCAATCCGTGTATTGCCTTGCAGGCCGCGTGTGCCGGTCTCGCGCAGTCCGTTCGCGGTCAACTCGACCACCTGCCGCCAACTGCTGGACGAGTCGTAGGAAGTGCCATAGGTGCGGCCGTTGCTCAGCGTCACCACAGACCACACACCATCCTGGAAGCCATAGAACGCCGCTGCGCCATAGCCCCAGAAGTTCGTGATCTTCCAGCCCTGCCCGAGAGGCTTCGAATAATCAACTGCGTATTCGGTGAATCGGTTAAACACGCGCGTCGGGTTGTTGAGATCTGCCGTAGCAGTGTAGTTGTGCGGCGCATAATCGATCTCGTTGATCAGTTGCTGCGACGTGTTGAAGTGCAGATAGCGGCTCATGAACGTGTCGCCGACCCAAAACGTGCCGTCAGGCTGAAATGCCAGGGCCGAGAAGTAGTAGGTGCGGCCTTCGTTGATGTAGCAGAAGAAGAACTTGTCGGGCGTGACGCGCGGACCGTTGGCGTAGCCATTGGCCTGGCCGAGGGTCCACAGCGCGGCGCCCGCGGCGCTGAAGGCTTTGACCTGATGCGTCGCCGCTTCGGCCACGATGAGCATGCCATCCACAGGCGAGCAGGCGAGGTTCACCGCCTTGGTGAAGCCGCCAACCGTCTGCACCGCATTTCCACCGCTGGCGTTGCATTGGTAGCGAATCGCCGAGGTGCCGCCGGAAAGAACCCACAAATCACCTGAGGCGGTCACTGCGAGGTCGCCCGGCTGTGCAACCGAAAACGATCCGGTCATGTTGCCGCTGCTCTTGTCGAAGATGTAAACCAGGTTCTGGTCGCGTCGCGAAACGAAGAGCAGGCTGCCGTTGCGCTGCACTTCGATGGCGCCGATGCCGCTGCCCGCCCCAACCACGCTTTGGCCATTGCCGAAGGTGGTCGCGCTGCAAGTGCTCGTGTTGTAGATCGCGATCTGCGCCGAGTTCAGCGTGTAGAGCTTCGTTCCGTCCGTCGCCAGGTCCCACGCCGCATCTGAGTAGATGTTGTGAATAGGGCCAAACGACTTCGTAACGTTGTTCGCATCGCCCGTGTCAAAACGGTAGAGCTCGTATTTATTTTCGTTGTACCCGGCGGTGTAGAATGCGGTCGTGCCCACGATGGCCATGGCATAGATCGGCTCAAAGCCGCCATGCACGTGCGAATCCGCATTGGGATTCGAGCTATTGCCCACAATGCCTTCCCATACGTACTGCACGTTGTGGGCGATCATCTTGATCGTGTAAGTGTCGTTTGGAGCGATCACCTTGTTATCATCCAAACCGTTCCAGAAGATAACGTTGGTGCCCTGCGGACGACGCTGGCCGGAGAAGAGCGTCCGAATTAACGTGCCGTCCGGCTTGTAAACACCGGCGCTGCATGTGTAGTCAGCGTCGAGGAAGAATACGGCGTAATTCAGCGGCACCGTCTCGTAAGCACCCACGTCAATCGCATTGCCCAGGGGCCGCAGTGTGCCGGTGGCATCGGAAACCGTCGGCAACACGCCGCGGCGGATGCTCTCGCTGGCAATCGACGTGTGTTGAAACGTGCGCTCGGCGCCCGCATCGACTGCGTTCGCTGCCACGGAAGCGAGACGAAAATCGCCGTTCGCCGCATCAACAAAAATTGGCGCAAAGGCCATGCTGTTCGCCTCCGCCGAATGCGCCGTGCGGCGCAAACGCGAGTCGGCAACGTCCTGCGTATCGAATGTATACCAGGCGTTTGCCAGCGCGCGGTTCGCCGCCTGCGCGGCCGTGAAGTTCTGCCCCGCGATAACTGCCGCCGTCGCGCCCGACGGATTGTACAGGTTGCCATTGCCGCGATACTCCTTCTGGCTGTCATTGTTAATCTGCAGGCAGGCGCTGCTCTGGCCCGACATGAGGTTGTTCAACAATGAAATGCGCCGGCTGCCCGTGTCATACTGGATGCCCACGCTGCCATTCACAATCGTGTTCTGGCGAACGATGCTGTCCGTCGAGTTGTAGAAGTACAGACCAGTCGCCGAGTTCGCCACACAGTTCTGCACCGTCACAAACGGCGAGCTGTTAGCCGACAAACCGCGTTGGTTGCCGCTGAACCGGCACGAATCCACTGTCACCGCCTTCGGTGCATTATTGATCTGCAATGCGGCCACGCCGGTGTCCGACGAGAACGTCAGGTTGCGCAGCGTAATGTATCCGGCGCCCGAAAGAGCCGGTGATCCGCCAGAGATGATCGCCGGCGTCGCTCCATCCGCGCCAATGATCAGGCAATGCTCGCGCGGACCGGTGCCGCTGCGGGTCACCTGAAAATCAGCGCCATTGTACGTGCCGCCTTGCAGGATGATCCGCGTTGACGCCCCCACTTGCGCCATCGCGCTGGCGAGAGACATCGGCGAGGCCTGCGATCCAGTGCCGGTCCCGTTTGGCGCCACGTAGATTGTTCGCGTGTAGCTCCGTGCGTTCTCGTAGTTGCGCTTCACCTGCCATGGCGAGAGCACCATCGACGAGACACGAATGCCTTCAAGATAGCCATTCTGGAAACGGCTGCCGCTTGTCGTCACTCCACCGCCGATTTCAATGATGCTGGTCTTGATCGACATCGAATCATCTTCATACGGCCCGAGCCGGTCAGCGTTGTTGTCGAGCCACCGCTGTTCGAGCAACTCCCCGTCGCGATAGGTACGAACAGTCCGCAGATCGTACGTGACCACATACTGATGCCATTGTTCATCCGATACGATGTTTGGGATCACCGCACCGCGATTGCCAACGTACTGTCCTCCTTTGTTCTGGCTGAAATTCACCAGCAACGAACCGAGGTTCGGATCGCCCCAGCGGAAATCTGCATTCACCGCAAAGCCGGGGCCGTGAATGATGGTGCCGTTCGGATTGTTCAGGATCGGTTGACCAACCGGCTTTTGCTTCATCCACCACTCAATGGTGATCGCGCCCAGCCCGCTGCTGACATTTGCCATGGTGCGCGTGATCGGCAGAGCGATCCCGGCCAGATTTTCATTGATGATCACCGAACTCACCGGCTGTGAATAGGTCAGGTCACTCGGCGTCGCCGCCGGACTGAATGGATCAGTATAGGGAAGAGCTTTAAAGCTCGCCGCGGCGGAAACGTGCAGAACGCTCGCCGCTCCCACGACGAGTGTGATCGCAATGCAGAAAAATACGCGGGCAGCAGAAAATATTTTCGCTGTTGTTCCGAACGTGTGGAGCGCTTTCTTGTTACCGACAGCAGGGCCGATACGTGAAGACACTGCACCAATTTGAGAAATTGGGTTCTTACGCACGCAGCGCTTTAGCAACGCCGGTGCCACTCGGAGTTTCCGCGCCGACTTTAACTCTATTCGTGCTCACCATCACGAATGGTGTCCTCCAACAGGACACAGCAGGCAGGCAGTGACTCGGAAAAAGACACATGTCGGGATAGGACAATCTACCCCGGTGTGCGCCCCGATGTGACGCTAGGGGCCAAAACTTTCTTCAAAAAAGATTGAGCATTTTCCGCCAATGCCAATCCAACCACTCGGAACCGGGGATTTTTCCACGCAGAAAGTGTGTACACCGGAGCGCGGACGCCCTCGTCCGCGCAAATCTTCCTAAAAAACTTCGTCGTAAGCTCTGTCGAAATTCTTTGAGAGCATGCTGTCGGCGCGGCTGAATTCGTCGAAAAAGTTCAGGACAGGGTTTTCCCGTCTGTTTCCAGTGACCTGATTAATCTCGGACGAAGGCGGCTGCGCTCCAATTGGCTACGGCTGCGTATTAGTCGCGGGCGCTGACTCCGGCGCAGCCGCATCCGAAGTCGGCTCGCTCGGCGCCGCAGTCCCCTGCTCCATCGGCACGCTCGTGGCCGGCACTGATTCCGCCGCCGGCGGACTCTCAACCGTCGCCTCCGCTGCCGTTGCCGCAGCACTCGGAACTGCTTCGACCGCTGCAGCCGGCGCCGTTCCCTCCACTGCAGGCGCAGCCGTTTCACCTTCGGCGGCAGGCGCTGCCGCGGGCTTCTCCGGTTTCGGAGGACGCGGCAACGGCTTCTTCGCCGTCTCCAGCGTTCCGTTCGCAAATTCGATCACATGCCCCTGGT
>JADMIO010879511.1_pt1 | contig 18588 bp, 27 predicted proteins | sample 8958161 | NCBI WGS metagenome assembly JADMIO01 (sample SAMN16585339, study PRJNA669376) | soil metagenome | isolation source: Crop rotation soil | place: USA: Cullars Rotation, Alabama | collected 2011 | reverse complement strand
CGCGACAACTTGTCCACGTGGAATTCTAAGCTTAGGATCCCAATGTGCTGGAAAGGGAAGTCCGCGACGTAGGCCGGATCGCCACCGGCAGGAAGGTAAGCTCGTCTACTCTCCCGCCCACCGCGACCGCCGTCGCCTCGATCGCACGATGCTCGACCGCAAGGGCCGTCCACGCCACCTCGGTGCCGTGCGCGTCATAGAAGATGACGTTGATATCGCCTGTCACCTCGATCTGGTCGAGGACGAAGCTGCAGATCTCCGCGCCGTTATCGGCAATCCAGGGCAGCGGCGGCACGTCGGGAGGCGCCAACGCCAGCCAGTCTTCCATCGTGACGCGGTGCGGCCAGGCCTGGCGGTAGGGCTGCATGCCAAGATCCTTGGCGACCGCCGCGACGACCTCGAGCTCGGCCATCGCCCGCGGGCTCCAATCCTTGACCGCATCCACGGTCTTCAAGATCCAGCCGCCGATGTCGTGCAGGTCCGGCGGACCGAACTCGCGATCGGCCTTGAAGCCGTTCAAGTCGTCGCCCAGCTTCACCGTGAAGCCGATGCCTGGGAAGCTCGTGAGGTTGATTCCGATCTCGCGCTTCCAGAGCTCGAGCAAGGCATCTTCGATGCTGGCCATGCCGGCACGATACCGAAGCGACCCCCGAAACGCAAAAAGCCGCCGGGCCCCTTTCGGGAACCCGGCGGCGATTCGAAGTCGAATGTGTTCGGAGGTCAGCCGGCGGCGCACCTCACCAGCAGCGCCAGCGCGCAGAGCGCAAGGATGCCAAGCACGACCTTGATCGCCGGCCCATGGCGCTTGATGAATCCGCCAACCGCCTGGGCTTCCTGATAGGCGTTCTCTTCGCTCATCGTGCGCTCCTTTCAAAACCAGCCATATGCGTATCCCATCGTGAACGCGACGGCCGCCGCCTGCGCCAGCCTCAGCACCAGCACCAGGACCGGCGTCGCCACCAGGGCCAGGATCGGGGCCATATAGAAGGCCAGCTGGTCCATCACAGCTGCGAGACGCGGCCCGGCACCGGCAGGATTTCCGGATGCTTGCCGAGCCAGCCGCCGAGGATCGCCGAATCGCAGGAATAGCATTCGCCCTTGAGCGTGACGCTATCCCCGCCGCGGCTGAGCGTCAGGCCATCGCGCTCGAGGCCGAGGGTGTAGACGATGTCGTCATTGACCCGCGCCGTGAATGCCTCGCGCGGATCTCTGCCGCAGACCGGGCAAAGATCGACGCGCGGTCGCTCGTGCCGGGAGCTGGGCAAGATGCGGGCAAACCAGGATTTCATGGCTTCGACTCCTTCACGAACGGCCGCGGCGGTCGCTCGACCGGCTTCGGCTTAGGGTCAAGCGACACGTATTCGACTCCGACATGCGCCACGTCTCGGCCGACGCGCGGCCGGCGCAGCACGATCGGGCCTTTGATATTGGTGCCGCGGAGATAGAGCCTGTAAGGCATCAGAACCACCAGGTACCGAAGCGGATGATCGGGGTTGGGCTATAATCGAAGCTCGTGCCACAGCCGGTGAGCAGCAGGACGGTGAGAACCGAGACGGCGATCCAGCCCGGCACGGCCGTCAGCATCGCCACCAGCGAGAGGAACTTGCCCCCGCGCTGCGCATCGAGCTTCACCCATTCCGACATCACGTCCTTTCGGGTGTGGAAATCGACGGCCGCCTTCCAGATCGGATCCAGCCTCGGATCGTTGATGCCGAAGGCATGCTCGACCCGCGCGCGGTCTTCCGGGTTCATGGTCGAGCGGTGGAACGTGTAGCGCCAGATCCACTGAAGCGCGCTGAACCCCGCGCATGGGATGATGACGGCGAAGAACCGCAGAACGCGCATCATGGCCATAGCCCAAAGCGGTGCATCTGGAAGGCGCCAACGCCGATGAGCATCGCAGCCGCGATCGCAAGGCCAAGCCACCACCAGCGTCGGTAAGGCCGGCCGGCGTTATAGGCGAAGATCATCTGCCGCTCGCAGAGCACCAGTGGTAACGCCGCGCCGAAGATCAGGCCGATCGCAAGCGCCGCCTTCCACGCCGGCAGGATCGAGAACAGAAGGATCACGAGCAGCACAAAGGCGGCGAAAGAATCCTTGGTCATCGGCTTCTGACCCGAGGTTGGCATCGGTTTCGGTGGCTTCATGCGTGATGCCCCGTCGCGTAGAGAACACAGGCACCGATGAACATCGCCAGCGCGATCATGCCGCCGATCTTCTGTGACGGCGGAAACGGGCTCATGGCCAGGTTGCGACGGAAACGGTTCCACCATGCGCGTGCGGCATTCATGGCGTCACATCTCCGGTTTTCTGGCTCGCGGCGATCGCCGCCTTGTCGCGATAGCAGCTCGCGCCCCATTCGAAGAGCTGCGAGACATAGCCTATGAGATTGGCTTGCTGCTCGGCGCTGGGGCGGCCTTCTGGGACGCCGGAAGCGGCAATGGCGGCAAGATCGGCACCGGGCGCTGCTCCAGCAGCACCGGGTCCACCGGCAGGTAGCGCAATTTGTACTCCACCGTGGGCGGGGTCAGGAAGGTTTGGGTCGAAGGCGAGCTGCTGCATGCGGACATAACCAGCAGCAGAGGCAACCAACGGGTCCCAGCCGGTCGGATAAACCTGCGAAACGCTGATCTGGGTCGGTCGCGCATTGAGCGCCTCCTCGAGCTGCTGAAACAGGTGATCATTGTCGGCGCGCAGGCTGGTATTCAGCGCCTCAAGCCGCTGCTTCGCGTCCTGCTGCTTCTTCGCGGCCTCGTTCGCCGCCGTATCGCCGGCATCGATCTGCGCTTGCTGGCTCTTCGAAATAGACTGGGCCTGCACGAGACCAGCGGCCGCGGCATTGCGCTGGCCGGTCATGTTGTCGAGCTGCTTGTCGGCCGCCGCCGCCGTCCGCTCATAGCTGCTGACGCGCAGCTCCTCGATCCAGATCGTCGGGCCGGCGCCGACGGCGATACCGAGCCAGAACACGACAGCATAGACGACCCAAGAGACGCCCGAGCCAAGGCCGGTGACGAGTTTGATCCAGCCGAGCATCAGCGTTTCCTCCGCGTCCACGCCCGCCGCGCCTCGATCTCCTGCCGGCTCCTGCGCCGCACGGCTTTAGTCGGCCAGCTCAGCATCGGCCGGCGCGTGGCGCGCTGATAGGTCGGCAAGATCCACGGTTCGATTTCTTCCACACGGCATCCGAGTTTCATGGCTTCGCTCCACATCCGCCGGCATGCCCCTGCCAAGCGCACACGATGACGACCGTCGACGGCGCACGATCGGTGAGCCGCGCATACCAGGCTGCGATCAGCAGCACGTAATCGGTGGTCTGCTTGGCATTGGCATGGCCGGTGATCGCCGGCAGAGCGAGCGCCACGGAATCCCAGCTCCGCTCGCCGAAGATCTCGGCGGCGTTGAGCGCCTTGCGGATGTTGCCGGCGCCGGCGTTATAGGCCGCCTGCCCCATCCTCAGCCGCTCGCGCAGCGGCCAGAACCGCCAATCCGGGAACGGATCAACTGCCCCATGTAATAGGCGCCGCCCTCGATGCAGTAGCGCGCGACATGCGGGTCGGCGTCGCCCCATTTCAGATCGCGCGCCCAGTCCTTAAACGTCGCCGGCATCGCCTGACAAAGGCCCGCGGCGCCAACGCCGGAGACCGCATAGGTATCCAGCCCGCTCTCCTGGTAGAGCTGCGCTTTCCACCAGCGCCAGTCCGCGACCTCCGGCACCGAGTTGCGCCAGGCGCGCTTGATCGCGTCGTCATAGCCGGTCCATTCCAGCGCGTGGCGATCGTGCTTGGCTGCGGCGTGCTTGTCGGCGGCCGTGTTGCCGCCGCCGGCGACTGCACTACCCGACGAAATGAGACACAGCGACAGCGCCAGAAAGCAGGATCGCCGCAATGACGATCGCCTTGGCCAGCGCATGCGGATCGGTCGTGCGGCCGATCTCCTTGCCGCTGGAGTCGAGGATCGGCCGCCCGTGGATGTCGTCGAGCCAGCCATGCATGGTGAAGAACTCGCCGGTGATGCCGGTGCGGTTGGCGATGACGATGAGCAGATAGACGCAGAGCACCGCGACATAGAGATAGCCGAGGTTCTTGCCCAGGCTTTGCAGGCCTGCCGGATCCAGCAGCAGCAGGAAGAGAGCCAGGAGAATGAGAACGGCGCCGGCATAGCCGATGCGCTTGAGCAGCTTGCCCATGAGACGTTTCCTTTCATGTGAGATGTCCCGATTTATTGCCCGCAGAGCTTGGAGCGAGAGCAGATCCGATCGAAGATCGTGTCATGCGCGTCGAGCCGGCGCTTCTGGTCGTCGCGCTCGGCTTCCTCGCGCGCCTGGTTGAGGTTGATCTGGTGCAGCTTGTCGTTGAGGTCGGCGATCTCGGTCGAGACCTCCTTGGCATAGGCGATCGCTTCGTCCCAGACCTGGCCGGCGCCCCACAGCACCAGGCCCGCGAGCGGCAGAAACAGCGTCATCTGCAGACGCGCCGCCAGCTTGAGCAGCGGCGATTCCGAGGCGTCGAGCGCCTTCTCCTTGATCGTGCGCCGCGACCGTCGGCGCGGCAGATCCAGCAGCCCGTCGCCATCGCCGTCACGGATCGCCACGTCGTCCGCCTCCTCTTGCGACATGGCGCCCATCCCTTTTAAAGCACACTCAGCACCGCCCCTCCTTCAGCGCGCCGCGGGGTTGGCGGGGCGGCCGAGGCGCGCTGATTAACTGAGTCCCCCGAACCGGATCTCCATCATCCCCGCCTCGCAGCGGTCGCGCGCGAATAGGACGATCGCGCGATCTCCCCAGTATTTCGCGGAGAAGACCAGCGCCACCTCGTCCGCACGCTGCAGGGTCCGGTGATCGCGGTTGAAGCGCGCGACATATTCCTGTGCGGCGGAGCCGGTCAGGTGCAGATAGATCTCGGCATCCGGCGCTGCCTTCTTTAGGCTGCCCGCTCGCGCCTCGATCGAGCGGCAAGCGTCACCGACCTCGCCATCGACCGCCGACGCCGGCGCCGGCGCCGTTTCAGTCCCGCGCGAGGCCTGTTCCGACACGGTCTCCGTGCCCTCATGGCCACGCGGCCCGACCGACCCGGCGCGGGGCTGCTCGCAGGCACCCGCCGCCAGCAGCAGGCCGAGAAACGCGAGGCACGCTATCAGCAAGGCTGATCGCTTCATGCTGCACCTCCCGTGGATTGAGATTTCAGAGCTGCTCCTAGCTCGCGCGACGACGGTCTTCCGTGGCCATTCAAATCCCCTCGCCATCGTCGATGATCTTGCCGCTGGGCAGCGGCACCACGTACATGCCGGTGATACAGCCGCCTTTGACGAAGCCGAACGCCGCCTGACCCAGCGGCAATCCGGTCGCTCGATCGCGCGCCAGCAGCATGACGACGGAATCCCGCACGATCTTCGAGACCGGCGGCTCCGCGTTATAGGCCTGAGTCACCAGCGCCTGGAGCGCCGGGCCGATGGTCTCCGGCGCCGCGACGACAAGCGCCGTCGACGATGCGACGATCTTGCCCCGCCAGGCATCCACCGTTAGGCAGTCGGCATGGGCGGCGCCGGCCGCCAGCAGGCACAGGACCGCCCATCCGGCCATCGGGAGTGCCGGTCGGTACATGCTTCCTCCTTCCCTAATAGTGTGGCGTCAGAGCGGCGGGAACCCAGTGCTCCGCTCGGTTTAACTATCCGCTGACTTGCGGTTGAGAGGGGTTGACGCTACGGTCGGCGGCATGTGGGCCAATGTCGAAACCTGGATTGAAGCAAAGGCGCTCGCCTTCGTGCTCGTAGGCGGGTGTCTGATCGCGCCCATCGCATTCATCGGATACTTTTTCGATTGGCTTGCGCCCGGGCGCACCGAAGAGGAAAAGCAACGCGAGTGGGACCGTATGTCCGACGACGAGCGAGCTGCTTTCCTGTCTCGGAATGCGTTTTAGCATCAGCGCCTGATCGCGCCGTAGTTCACACCTCCGCTCACCGCGATATAGCCTGTTTGGTTCTCGTGGATGGGATCGTTCAGCCAAGCGGCATTTGCCCAAAGCGTGTTATCTGCTGCGCTCTGAGCGACGGCAGCGACATCGTTTGTAAAGTCTTGGCCCAAGCCGGCGCGGATCGCCGCGTTGAGGAGAAGTCGTTCGGAGCTCCCCGCGGCGCCCGCCCCGTTCCCGGTCGAAGTCGTCTCGGGCTCGATCGTGTTCTGACCGACTTTCGCGGGCCATGCGAGGCCTGCACGGATCAATGGATATATCGTCTGCAGATCGGCTTCGCATTGTGCCGCGGTCCTCAGATCGGCAAAGATGTCGTTGGTCGGATACTCGACAATCGCGTGAGAAAAATACGGCAGCAATTGGAAGCGGAGGCTATGCGCGGCGAGGAACCACGAGAGGCGGTCTTGGCTTGTGGCAGCATTGCAGTAGCCGAACAATGGGCCTAACGCCCGGAACGTATTTCCCATGTCGCCCACTGTCGACGGGCCAGCCGTGTCCGCGCGGCCGAACATGCGGGAATTGCCGAATCCGATGATGGAAGGCATGCGCGTTTGGGCAAGGATCAGCGCAGGATAGTATTGATTTGATCCGGTTGCGGTCTGACTGATCGCGCCCCCTAGCGTCTCATCTGTCTGCCCTGATGTGCCGTAATGCATTACATCGCCCATAGCCGCATTGCGGATCACGGTGGACGTATCAGTGCAAAAGACGATGTTGCCACCGGAGGCAGCTCGCCATGTGCGGATGCGAAACTGGGTGTTTTTTGGGATCGACACCGGGAGCGGGTCGCTCAGCAACAGCGATCCTGGCGTAAACAGCGGCGCTCCGTTGGCCACGCCGCCAAAGGTAAACTGCGTGAACGTGCCCGGGACGATTTCGATAGAGGCCGTGAAGGTATCAACCGCTCCGCCGTTGGACTCGCCCGATGAACCAACCGGTGTGTACCAATTGACAAATCCAACCTGGATCGACGCGATGTCGTCACGCGAGACGTGTGCGCTTGCTGAATTTATCTGGGTATTGGCCCCGCTCACCGCTTGAGGGATACGGCAGCGGGTAGCGACCTGGCCTAGGTAGAGTGGCGGCCGCGCCTTGACAAGCGCCGCCGCCAGCGGGTTCGGGCCGATCAGCATTATACGCGCCCCTGATAGCCCTTGAACCGCGGGATGAACGTGGTCGAGTTCGCGCTGGGCGTCGCACCGCCCAGCACCTGCAATTGCCACCACAGGCGCTTGCCCCCTGATTCGACGTTGGCAATCTTGACGGTCGGGCCATCGGGGATGAGCACGCCGCGCGACCCATCCGAGAACGCTATCATCGTGCCGGTGAAGGACCCTACCCATCCGGCTTGTTTCTGCGAATAGGCCGCATTGTCTCCGGCGCCGACGCCGGAGCTCGCGGTCGGGTCGCTCTCGAAGACGTGCAGCCGCATGGATACATTTCCGAAGCCGGTATCGGTCGAGGTGAGCAGAACCTCGAGGAGGTCGACCGGATTGTCATTGGTATCGGAGACCGTGACGGTCTGCGCGGTCACCGATCCCGCCGTGGCATTATCGGAGACACTGTCATTCGCGGCATAGGCGGTCGTGTTCGCCGGCCGCGTCAGCGTCGAGCCAGTCACGTTGAAGTGCTTGACGTTGGTCTTGCCGATCTCGTTGGTGCCCGCCGCCAGCACTATGCCGGTCAGCAGTGCCTTCAGCCGGTCGAGCACAGTGTTCGAGGTCGGGCTGGCCTGCACTTCGCCGACCTTGGCCAGCAGATCATCGTCGCTGGCCAGAGTGATCGAGCGGCTGGCGCTCTTCAGCTGCTGGCCCATCGTGGCCAGGGTTTGGATCGAGGCCGAGATCTGCTTCCAGACCGACATCGCGCTGACCGAGGTCGTGTTGGTCGCGGTGTTCGCCGCATCGGTCTTGACGCCGACCGTGCTGACCAGGTCGTCGTTGCTGGCCAGCGTGACCGACATCGACTGCGCCTTGGTGCCCTGCCCGAGCGCCGCCGGAATGAGCGCTATCAGGCTGGTGAGGCGCTGCGCGATCCGCTGCAGCCGGCCGTTGAGGCCGGAGCTCGCGGTATCGCTGACCGGCGCGGTCTCGGTGAGACTGCCGATCAGGGTCGGGCCGACGTTGAAATCGCTCAGGCTGCTCATGAGAGTCTCCAGGTGGTGCCGTCATGAATGAAGCGGGGTGCCGCGCCGGCGATGTTCAGCGCCATGTCCTCGGCGAGGCCTTGGATGGTCTGGCTGTTGCGGCCGAGCGTGACGTTGTTGGTCGCCCAGGAGCCGGTCGGATCGATGATCCAGAACCATTGCCCCACCGCGCCGCCCGGCGGCGCGTCGATCTGGAAGGCGCCGCCGGAACTGTCGGCGAGGATCACGTCCCCGTGCTGCGCGGTGTAAACACCGGTCTTGCGGATCGCCTTCTTCACCGGATGGCTGTGATCGCTGTGCGCCGCCGCATCAGCGGAACCGACCGCGCCCGCGGTGCTGTCCTCCGCCGGTGTCGTGCCGGAGGTCTTGACTGCGATGGTAGAGCCGCTGATCGAGACCAGCGCGCCGCCGGTATAGGTGGCGCCGGCGCCGAACTGGGCGAAGGTGACCGCGGTCACGCCGAGCGTGCCGCCGGCGGCGACGTTGCAAACCCAGCTCGACCCACCGCCGACCGTGCCGCCCTCGACGAAGGTGAAGGCGCCGACGAACTCGGCCCAGGTGTCGGTATCGGCGCTGCGCGACCAGGCGCCCGACGCGGCGTCATAGATGCCGTTCTGCGTCGCGTCGGTCTGACCAATCGCCAGCACCCGCATGCCGGCGGTGATCGCAACTCCGTCGATGGTCTGCGCACCAGAAAGCGTGATGTTGCTCTGTGCCACCGCCTTGACCGAGGTCTTGACCCGCAGCCCCTGCGCCACGGCATCGACATAGGCCTTGGTCGCGGCATGCAGATCCTGGGTCGGAGAGCCCGGCAGGATTAGCGGCCCGGTCATGGTGTCGCCGCCCTTGGCCACCTTGTTGGCGTTCAACGCGCCATCGGTTGCGACCAGGTTCGCCAGATCGCTGGTCAGATTCGCGATGTCGCTCTCGCCGAGCACTACGTCGCCGCTGCGGCCGGCGACCGAGGTCACGGCGCTGGCGGCGGTCGGATGCACGTGGTCGGAGCGCGCCGGATAGACCGAGCTGCCGGGGTCGCCGGTTCCGGAATCGGGCAGCGGCGTCTCGTCGCTGAACCCTTCCAGCGCCGGCGAGCCGGTCTCGTCGCTGAGACCGTTGGCCGTGCCGTCGGTCTCGAGCGTCTTGACCTCGCCGGGATTGACGATGACGGTCGTGGTTCCGATCTGCACCGTGACCGGATAGGCATTGTCGCGGTCCGAGACGTGGTTCTTCAGCCCGGCGACCGTCGGCAGGAAGAGAATGCGCCCCGCCACGTCCACGCCGGTGATGAAGATCCGGCGCACCTTCGTATAGTCGGACGCCGCGACGGTCTGATTGCCGTCCCGCAGGCCGACGATCAGCGCCTCACCGCGCAGATTCTGCTGGCTGTTCATGCACTCACCGTGATGTTGAGAGAGAGGGCCGCAACGGCGGCCGGAATCAGGTCTTGATGAACCAATTCAGGATGATGGTCGGTTGCACGGTGTTGTGCGCGCCATCCCCGCCGACGCTTCCGGTACTTGCCGTCGATGACGGGTTGAAGTTGGAGCCGCTCCCGATCGAGCCGGTAGGCGAGACCGTATGCGTATAGCTGTGGCTGTGCGACGGCATTTCCGCCGTGATCAGCTGATGCGCTTCCTCGCCACCGGTATTGCCGATGGTCGTGCCATCGACACCGCCGGCCGCCGCATTGGTGAGCCGGCCCGCGCCGCCGTCGGCGCCGGCGACGACGCGGCCGCGGCAATCCGGGATATTGAACGTAGTCGAGCCGTCACCGACGCCAAAGGTCGTCCCGATCTTGGCGAACAAAGCCGCGTAGGTGCTGCGCGAGACCGCGCTGCCATTGCAGAGCAGATAGCCGGTGGGTGGAGATGTCAGCGGAAACACGAACATCGCCGCCGACGGCACTGCGGCCTGCGCCACCAAGGGAGTGCCGTCGGCGCGCGTGTATTCGTTGATTCGTGCCGTGCCGCCGCCGCGATCCTCGACCTCGGCCAGGTCGCCGACCGCCGTGGTGATGTTGGCCGCGCCCGGCAACGCGAAGCCGCTGCTATGGGTGAGCTGCCGGATCGTGTTGAACCGGATCCGCGCCCGCCGCCCGGTCTTGGCCGTCGCGAAGACCATGCCGGTGATGGTGGCGGTCGAGGTGGTGAGGTTGAAGCTGCCGCCGTCACCCAAGGTCACGATGCCGGAGGAGATCGCAGAGACATTGCCGCCGTCGGTCCACAGAGCCGCGATCGCGGCGGCCGTCGCGGCCTTCGCCGCATCGCTGCCGCCCAAAATCGTCGCTGTGTCGCTCAGAACGACGGCGCCGGCATTGCTCGTATCGGCAGCGGGGAGTGCAGCGCGATCGAGAGCAAAGGTGTGAGCGGTCGGATTCAGGGTGCCCAGCAGCAGGTCGCTGGCGCCGTCGTAGTAATAGATCTGCTCGGCCGTGCCGCTGACCGTCTTGACCCAATGCATGCCGGCGACGACATAGCTCGGCCGCGACGCGCCTCGGTGATTGGAATGGACCGCATCGCGCCATGTGTTCAGCAGGGTGGCGAGCTCAGTGCCGTCCTCGGTGTCCGGGTCGATCGTGCCGAAATCGTATTGGCTCACAGAACGATACCCCCGCCTTTGGCGATCCAGTCCATGGTGCGGGCGACGATGGTGCCGGCACTGTTCTTCCACCGGCCGGTGAAGCCGGTTTCGTCTTTCGCCGTGAACTCCCAGAAATCACCGGTCGAGAGCCCTTGCCCGAGGATCGAGACCGCCGGGCCGATGCGGAACGCGTGGTCATAGGTGATGGTGATGCCGCCGGTCCCAACCGCGACGTCATTGTCCTGCTCGAGCCGGTCCGGCATGTCGATCGAGATCTCGAGCCGGCTCACCACCGGCGTGATTCCCGCTGCAAGGCTATTCAGGGTCAGCCGGAACTTATGGTCGCGGCCCTGATAGTCGCCGACCAGGAGTGGCGTGAATGCCGACCAGGTCGGCGAGCCCGCCGGGTCGTCATTGGTCGAGGCTATTTCCAGGGCGACCGAATACTGGCCCGGGCTGGCGCCGCTCAAGGACGTGACCGAGGACAGCGGCACCCAGGACGACATCACGTTCGCTGTGTTCTCGCCGGCTACCTCGATCAGTGCCGAGATGCGCGATACATAGACCGCGCCGAGATCCGGCGCCGTGAACTCGTAGGTGCCGGTCGCATGCCCGCCGGCAATATCTATTACCAAGGTGCCGCCGGTGACGGTAACGTCGGTCTTGGTGCCGCTGAAGCCCGGCTGCTCGACGACACTCTGGACCGCGTTATAGCCGTTGATCGGTCCGAGATTGGCCTGGATCAGCTCGGCATTGACGCTCTCGAGATTGCGGCTGTTGAATGCCTTAATGAGATAGGTGCCGGACATCGCCGGCACGGTTGTGGTCGTGGCATAGACCCGCTCGACCAGCGGGATTGCATTCTCCCATTGCGCGCCCACGGTCGTCGGCGTGAAGCGGACCGCCATATAGGCGAAGTCAAGATCCTGACTGGCATCCCAGGCAAGCAGCGCCTGCAGTCCGGTGATCGAGATCTTGAATCCAGTCGGATCGAGCGGCCGCGGGAAGGCGACTGTGCTGTTGAATGTCGCCCATGCGCTCTTGCGCCCCAGGCCGTCGATCGCCCGCACCCGCGCCAAGGTGGCGCCCTCGGTGATGTCCGGAATGTCGAAGTTGAGCCCCGAGGTCTTGCCGCTGAGCGCATAGGCCGCATCGCTCGATCGCTGGACCTGCGCCTCATAGAGAATCACCCGTGGATCGTCCGGCGGCGACCAATGCAACGTGCCGCCGGTCTTCACCGCGGCACCGGACTGGTAGAGATAGCTGCTGATCGCAAGATCGCGCGGCGCCATGATGGCCCCGGTCGGCAACGTGCTGTAGCTCTGCGGGGTGAGATTGAGCCCCTGCTCGATCCGGTCGTATTTGGTCGGATCGTGCTGCAGCGCCGTAAGGCCGAAGATGTTGCGATCCGGCTCGGCGATGCCCAGAACCCTGAAAGGCTGTGCTGCCACCGCCAGCGCCGACATGGTCCACACAGCGCCGGAGACCGGCAGCGCCGGGAGATCGCTGTCGAGATCCAGCACCGCCGTCGCAGTGCCGTCGGCGGTCACCACGGCCCGCGTCGCCGGCGTGCCGTCCGGCATGACGATATTGATCTCATAGGATTCGCCGAGCGCCAGCGTCACCGGAGCATCAATCGTGATCTGCGACAGCGTCGCCGACACGACACGGCCGCCGAACCGGATGCCCTGGATCACAGGATCGGCGATAGCGACGATGCCGCTAGGCATCACGTCGGCATGGTCCCAGCTCGCCTGCCAGGTCGCAGTCTGGTTTTCGTGCTTCTCCGTATCGAGCGCCCAGAGCCCCATCCGATGCGCCTGGCTGCGCCGGGTGCACCCATAGGCCAGAATCTCGAGCGGCACCCAGCCGAGCTCGGCGACCAGCTCCGGATCCTCGACCTGCTCGACGGCAGTGCGATAGCCGTCATCGGGGTCGTTCCAGGTGACCAGAGCCACCGAGTGCCGCGCCAGGTCCGATGTGCCTTCATAGGTGAAGGTGCCGCCGATCACATTGGCGGGCGTGACCAGCTTCACGGCGTCGCCCGGCATGTCGGCTACCGCCATGACCGCCCCGGTGCCCCAATAAATGAAGCCGCGGAACACGCTGGCGATCGAGCGCAGCACGTCGTAGGCATCGGCCTTGTCGTTGATCACGTAATTGAACGTATACCGGGACTCCAGCCCGCCTTGCCCATCCGGCACCAGCGCGTCGCAATATTGCGCGATCGTGTAGAGATCGAACTTGCCGAGATTGACGAAGTCCGCCGGCAGATGGTCCCCGCAGCCATAGCGCGGCTCGATCATGAGCCAGCGAAGCCACCAGGCCGGATTCTCGGTCGCGGCCATCTTGAACGTGCCGTCCCAGAGGCCGCCTGTCGTGCCCGTTCCGACCGTCGCATAGGTCTTGGCGACCGGGTCGTAATTGGCCGGCACCTCGATCAGGGTTCCCACTACCTCATAGGCGCGGGCCGGCACGTCGCCGCCGAATTCCTGGGCGTCGACCTCGATGCCCATCAGCGCCGTGTTCGGGTAGGCGAGCTTGGTGTCGATCACCTCGGTATAGGTCGACCACCAGGTATCGTTCTCGGTCTTGCTATCGAGCGCGTCGTCGGTGATGCGCCGGCAGCGGATAGTCCAAGGATCGCCGCCGGAGGGCAGCGCGATCCGGTGCTGGAACTCGCAGGGGCTGCCGAACTTCTCGGTCAGGGTCTGATGCACGACCTGCGTGAAGCTGCCACCGTCCGGCTGCAGGTCGATCGCGTATTCGAGCGTGGTGCTGGTGACGCCGCCGTTGCTGGTGATGACGAAGAGCCGCGGCACCCGGACCTTGACCACGACTGCATCGAGCGTCGCGTTGTCGATCGAGCGGGTGACCGGCGACGCCGTCTTGAATTGGGTATTGACCAGCTGCTCGTCATTGATCGCATCGCCGACGCCCGGGATATAGGCCTGGTCCGGCGTGCCGGTGCGCTCGGTGAGATTGAATCCTTTGAAGTTGAGGGTACCGTCGGCGTTCTGCACCACGGTGCCGTCGATATAGACCGACTTCAGATCGTCGATCAGCCCGCCGATCTCGCCCTCGCCGAGGCCGTCGATGATCCGCGCGGTCGAGCGCGACGCGATCGTGTCGGGGACCTCGGAGCCGGACTGGCCACCGCCGCCACCGCCGCCCTTGGACTTACCGCCACCTTTCCGGCCCTGGACCGCAGCGAACGGCGAAACAGGCGGCACGCGCGCATTCATTCTCGATCGATTCCTGAGATCAGGCCGGAACGAACGTCTCGGTCGAGATCCCGGCCGAGATCACGAACGATCCGGTCCGCACCTTCAGCCCGCAGATGACGGGAATCGTGGCGCCCTGTGACACCACGTTGACCGGCCCGTTGAACAGGAAGCTCGGCTTCGCATCCGCCGTGGTGCCTTCCCGGTTCGAATAGCCCTTAACCTGTGGGCTCTTCGCCAAAAGCTGCGACACACCGCCCAGGGCGATGCTGGCGCCGGCCAAGGCGATCGATCCGAACGAGACCGCATAACCGCCCACGGAAAACGCTGTCGCGCCCAGCGCGATCGAACCCCCTCCGGTCGGAACGGATAGAGCCACAGCGGCGATGGCAATCGCTACACCTACCGCGATCTTCCCAAAGCCCTTTCCCTTCGATGCTCCAGCTGTTATCGGCACCAGATGCAGATCTTCATCATTCCCGAAGCGTAAGCAGAGTTCTTCCTCACCGATCTGCAGATGCAGCGGACCTTTGCAACGGATCACTTTCCAATCGTGCCCGCGCAAGAATCGCTCGAATCCCGCGATCTGAAAAAGGGCGCGCGCTGCTTGCGCAGGGGTCTGGACGTCGAACCGGAACGGACCGCCAAAACAATCCTTGGCAGCACTATGAAGATGGACCGTGTGCATCATCGCTTATGCGACCAATGAAAAAGGCGCCGGGGAACGGCGCCTGATGTTCGTGTTGTGGAAGTTCTTTAGGTCAGTAGCCGACCAGGATTTTGTAGCCCTTGGCCTTCATGCAGCTGGTGACTGGGTTGCCTATGGCGATTGCCGGCTGATCGTTGACGCACTCGGCAAGGTCGTGATTGTAGGTCGCCTGATCGACGCCAGTCATGTCCACGACCGGCGTCGGCACTGGGCCGCCGCACGCCGCCATGGTGGCGGCAACGATGATCAACAGGGCAATTTGACGTTGCATTCCGGAGAGATTGGTCCCAACCCGCGGGTAATTCAAGCCGCCGGTTGAAGCGCCAGATCCTCCGTCATGTCGCGATGCACGACCCATTGCAGGGGCCGGTTGGTCGCCCGCGCCACGATGCCGATCGGCTCGCGGCGTGCGAGCCGGGTCGGGTCGATCGGCTTCTGGGTGGTGCGGTGATGCAGGATGAGATCGTTGCCGAGATAGACCCCGCCATGGTTGGGCGTGTAGATCGGCCGCCCATCGGCGTCTCGGCCAATGCAGGCGAAGAAGACCGCGCCCGGCCGCGGGCTGTCGATCGCGACGCAACCCATCTCCTCGAAATGTGCGCGGTAGAGATCCTCGCCGGGCTGGTCGCCTTTGTGGAGCCACCATTCCCAATCCCGCGGCCATTCCGGGTGCACGATGCCGCGCGACGCATGCCAGTCCAGGATCGCCGAGAAGCAATCCTGAATCCCGTGGATGAAGCCGCGGCCGATGCCGTTATCACCGATCACCGGCGGCTTCGCGACGCCGGGCCCGAACCAGGTGATGGCCGAGGTCACGACCGAACCGGTGCCGTCCTTGACCCCGGGGTCCTTTCCGACCGCTAGAATGCCCCAGGGCAGGGCCATGGCCTGCTGCTGGCGCATGTCGGCGGCGCTCGGCACCGGCCAGTAATCCGGATGGCTGTGGATCACCGCCTGCAACCGGTCGCCCAGCGCCACGATCACCGCGGCGTCGAAGCTGAATGCCTCCGCACCTTTCGGTGATCCGGAGAGGGTGTTCGCGACCGGCGTATAGGCGCCGTCCACCACCAGCCCGCAACTCTCCTCGGGATAGACCGAGACGGCATGCGCCTGCGCGGCTTCGGCGACCGTCCGATCGAACATTAATGCACTCTTCCTGCGGCTGGGAACCCGCCATAAGGAAGCTCGGCGCCGGCGCCGAATCGCGCCTTGCATCCGCTGAGAAGCTTGCTGCACCGATCGCCGGCCGGGTCGGTCGCGCGGTCGAAGGCGTCGAAGGTCGCGTCGCCGGTATAGGGGCAGGCGGCCGAGGTGGTGTCATAGACGAACGCGGCCGCCACGGGGTCCCAGCGCCGGTAGCGCCACTGGCAGGTGCGGGTCAATTGCCGCTTGGGGATACGCACGTTCTCGAGATCGACCGCGGCGCGCAGCTCCCATTCCAGGAACAGCTTGGTCTGCGCCGATTTGCGGCTGACGATATAGACGTCCGGCGCGAATATCTGGGTCGCGTCCGGCGATGATCCGCTGTCAAGGAAGCAGTCGAAGGTCCGGATCCGCCGGAGCTGCGCGCCGATCAGATCGCCATATTGCCGCACCAGGGCCGAGGCCGCATTGCCGCCATTGGCAATCCTCATCTTAGGCCGGGCCGGCGCGCCCTCGCTCGACTTCTCGAACCCGTCCGCGGCGATCGGCGCCGCCGGCACCACGTATTCCTGTCCGCCAAGGCTAGGGTTCGATCCATCCGGCAGCGGCGAGGTGGAAAAATAGAGTACTCCGCCGCCCCATTTCGAGAGGTCGAGCTCGAATAGGGTGACAAGCGCGCCTGGAGCCGATTGCTGCGCGATCTCTTCAATGCTGGAAGTCATCAATCGCCCGGATCGAATACTTGCGTGAATTTGGCCGTCATCGTCCGGGTCACCGCGCTGTCGAACGACTTGGTCCACTGGCTGCAGATGAATTTCTTCGGCACCGCCTCGTCCGGCGGCGTCCAGAAGAACGACAGTGCGCCTTTCATGCTGGCGAAGAACGCGCGCAAATTCTCGAACTCATCGGCCGAGCAGTAAGACCATACCCACGTTGCATCGTCCTGTTGCGCGTTGAGCCCGTCCTCGGTGCGCTGGCTATAGCCGTCGCCGAAATCGGCCTTCAAGATCCTGGGCGTCATATCGACGGTCGAGGCGCTGGCGACCGGATTCCGCGCCGGCGCGAAAGTTGGGGTCGTCATCCGACGGTGACTCCGGGATTGAGCGCATTGCCTTTGCGCATCTGGACGCCGAGCCTCTTGTCGATGGCGTCATTGACGGCGCGCTCGACCGCGCGACCGGTCTGGTCGGCGAGGTCCGCGTTCTGCTGCTGCGTCCCGCCGGTCGCGTTGACCTCTACGTTGACCACGATAGGCGGTGTTTGGTTATTGATGGCGTAGTTGGGCACGATGCTGCCGTTTGCGGGCGGCGTCCAGATCTCCGCCCCCTGCTCGCCAACCATGATCGGCACGCCGCCCAGGACCTTGCCACCGGACGCATGGCCGTTTTGGGCCGCGATGCCACTACTGATGCCGCTGCCGAACAGGTTGAACAGGGTCGGCAGGGAATCGCCGCCATTGATCCAGTTCTTCAGCGGGTTCAGCAGCGCAAGCTTGATGAATTCCTGCTCGATCTCGGAAACGACTGCGCGAGCGACGTCCAATAAGTTGGCGAAACCGATCTGCCCGGTTGCCGTCGCCTGGGTGATCGCCGAGCCGATGCGATCGAAGGCCTGGTCGAAGAAATTCGGCAACTCCTGGGCAATTGTCTGCTGGCGCTTCAGCTCATCATTCATTTCCGAGATGTGGCGCGCCTGCTCGATATACGCCTTCGAGCGGGCATCGCTGAGCGGCAGGTTCTGCGCCGTCAGCGTGTTTTCGGCTTGCAGTCCGGCGAGATAGGCATCGCGTGTGCCGGTCGCTTCGCCGAGCGTCGAGATCTGCGCCTGCAAGCTGGCAACCTGCTGGTCCTGCGACTGCTTCAGCTTGTCGAACGCGGCACCGGTCGGATCCAGCTTGTCCTGGTAGCTCTTGTAGAGGTCGTCGACCGCCTTGTTGTAGTCGTTCAGCGACAGCTTGCCCTCATCGAGGGCGAGGTCGAGCGTCACCAGGTCCTGATTGAGCGAGCGCTGCGCGGCGCCGACCGGGTCGAGGCGGTCTTGCAGGGAACGCAGCGACTTCGCGAAATCATCGGCGGCCTGCTGCTGGTCCTTCTTGCGCTGGATCGCCTGGCGCTCGTCCTCGGCGGCGGCCTTGTTCGCCTGGCTCTGGTTGTATTGCGCTTGCTCGAGCGCCGTCAGCTTGCCGATCAGCTCCTGGCTTGCTGTCGTGCGGGTCTTGTCCAGTGACGCCAGATCGCGATCGACCGCCGCCGCGACGGTGCGCTGCGCCTCACTCATCTTGAGAAGGTCCAGCTCGCGCTGCTGCGACGCGATCAGGTCGTCGATCGACTTCTTCTCGGCGGCATATTGGTTGGGATGGGTCGAGCCCATCTCGGCGAACTGGTCGCCGTATTTACCGATCTGGGCGTCGATCTGCGTCTGCTGCAAATAGGCCAACAGCTGCGCGCGCCTCGCCGCATCGAAAGCAGCGGAATTTGCGCCCTTTCCTGATGCAGCCGCGAAGCCCTGAGCGGCCAGGCCGCCGGAGAATTTCGGCGCCGCGTCGAGCTGCCGCTGCGCCTCGGCAACCGCAGCTGCCGCCGTTGCGGCCAGATTGCGACCGGACGCCGCGAGAGCATCGGCCGTCAGATTGGCTTCCTTCCGGACATCCTTGAACAGCTCGGTCGCGCGATCGAGCGTCTTGTTGAAGGCGTCCTGCTGCTCCTTCGCCTTCTCCGCCGCACTCCCCATGCCGAAGTAGGACTGCGCCACCGCGCCGCCGATCGCCACGACGGCGCTGAGTGCGGCACCCACCAGGCCGAAGCCACCGAGCAGCTGCGG
>JADMIO010928656.1_pt1 | contig 18589 bp, 22 predicted proteins | sample 8958161 | NCBI WGS metagenome assembly JADMIO01 (sample SAMN16585339, study PRJNA669376) | soil metagenome | isolation source: Crop rotation soil | place: USA: Cullars Rotation, Alabama | collected 2011 | reverse complement strand
CTCACCCGCCGCATTCACATTGCCCCTCGTGCTCGGCCCACTCGGCGTCGAGGCGATCGGCGCCCGCGGCGCCTTCGTCGACGACCCGGTCTCCGAGCTCGAGCCGCTCGACGCGCGCCGGATCGTGACCGGTGTCGGCGCCCAGCTCGGGTTCGTGATCGACCAGGCGGCCGAGCGGGTCCTCCTCGTCGACGAGCTCGGCGAACCGGTCCCGGCAGACCTCGGGCTGCTGCTCGTCGTGCGCCTGCTCGTGCTCGCAGGCCGGTCCGGCCGGATCGCCGTGCCGGTGACGACGACGGGTCTCGTCGACGAGCTCGTCGAGGGCTCCGACCTGACCGTCGTCCGGACGCAGGCGTCGGTGGGCGAGCTCACGCGGGCGGCGACGGAGGACGGCGTCGTCCTCGCCGCCGCGCCGACCGGGGGGTTCGTCTTCCCGGACGTCGTCCCCGGGTACGACGCCGTGACCACGCTCTGCAAGGTGCTCGAGCTGCTCGCCGCCCAGGAGCGCCCGCTTTCCGAGCTCGTCGCCGAGCTCCCGCGCCCGACCCTCGTCCACCGCGCAGTGCCGTGCCCGTGGGACCGCAAGGGCCTCGTGATGCGGCTGCTGAACGAGCAGCTTGCGACCCGGCGTCTCGACCTGATGGACGGCGTCAAGGCCTACGACGAGCGCGGCTGGGTGCAGGTGCTGCCCGACCCGGGAGAGCCACTCGTCCACGTCTACGCCGAGGGCGCGACGGAGGCGTTGACCGACGAGCTCGCGGACGAGATCGCCGCGCTCGTGGAGTCGATCGTGCAGGGAGACATCGCCGAAGCGCGAACACTCGAGCAAGCCTCAAGTTGAGGTTGACCCCTCCCCCGCCCGCCTGATTCAATCGAAGCTCTCCCGACGAAAGGTGCACGAGGACACGTGGACGTCCTGCCGGATCTCGCACTGCTGAGCGACGACGAGCTCGAGACCCTGCTTCGGGGCACCGAGTCGGAGGAGGAGGCGATCTCCACCCGGCGGCGCCAGCTCCACGACCGCATCGATGCGCTCCGCCACGAGCGGGTCGAGCGCCTGCGCGTCAGCGTCGAGGCGGGCACCCTCGACCTGCCCGCGCCCGAGACGCTCGAGCGCCCGATTTTCGAGGGCACCGGCGAGGTGCCCGACGAGCACCCGGACGACCTCGTGCCCGACCCGGGCTCGCTGTCGGACGACGACCTCCGCGCGAGGATCATCGCGCTCGAGCGCGAGGAGGACGACATCTCGCTCCGACGCCGCGTCCTCCACGGTCGGATCGACATCCTGCGCGCCGAGCGGGAGCGACGCCGCCGAGGTCTCCACGTCGACCCGGCGGACCTCGGGCCGATTCTCGGCGGCTCGCCGCGATGAGCCATGTGTACTGCCCCGAATGCGGGTTCCAGAACCCCGAGGCCGCGAACTACTGCGCCCGATGCGGCGCGTACCTGCGACGCGACGAGCACGGTGAGACGACGTTGAGCCTCGGTCCGGACGAGGTCGACGAGGAGCTGCTCGCGGGGGAGGTGCGTGGCCCGGCACTCGTCGTCCGGGCGGGAGGCGGCAGGGCGGGGGAGAGCTTCGAGCTGGCGGGCCTCCGCACGCTGATCGGCCGTTCGCCCGACTGCCACGTCTTCCTCGACGACGTCACGGTCTCCCGCCGGCACGCGGAGATCGTCCGGCAGGACGAGACGTACACGATCCGCGACCTCGGCAGCCTCAACGGGACGTTCGTGAATCGACACCGGATCGAGTCGTCGGTGCTTTCGGCCGATGACGAGGTACAGATCGGCAAGTACCGAATGACGTTCCTGTCGCCATGAGCACCACGACCCAGACCAAGACGAGCCAGCCACGGCTCCACACGATCGGTGCCGTCTGCGAGCGCCTGCGCGAGGAGTTCCCCGACATCTCGATCTCGAAGATCCGGTACCTCGAGGACCAGGGGCTCTTGCAGCCACGCCGCACGCGGGGCGGCTACCGGCTCTTCTCCGAAGGCGACGTCGAGCGCCTCGAGACGATCCTCCGCCTGCAACGGGATCAGTTCCTTCCGCTGCGCGTGATTCGCGAGTCGCTCGACGGTCGCGGCGCGCACCGCGCGAAGCGCCGGGCCCCGGCCCTGAGCGAGCGCGGGGGCGAGATCGACGTCGCGGAGCTCTGCAATCGCGCGGGGATCACGCCCGATTTCGCCCGCCGCCTCGAGGAGTACGACCTCGTCAGCGCGCGGATCGAAGCGGGGGAGAGGCTCTACAAGGAGGGCGACGTCGAGATTGCCGCGGCGTGCGGGCGCCTGGCCCGTCACGGCCTCGACGCGCGCCACCTCCGGGCGTTCCGGACAGCGGCAGGGCGCCAGTCGGCGCTGCTCGAGCAGCTCGTCGCCACGGGGCTCCGCTCACGCGATCTCGAGCGGCGCCGCCAGGCACTCGACGACCTCGAGATCCTCGCCGCGATCGCCACCGAGCTCGCACAGCACCTCCTCGTCCGCGACCTGAGAGAGGCATCCGAGCGGTGACGGTCGAGGAGCTCACGGCACTCATTCGCGACGTCCCGGACTTCCCGACCGAGGGCATCGTCTTCAAGGACCTGATGCCCCTCATCGGGAATGCGGAGGCGTTCCGCTCGACGGTCGACCTGCTCGGTGAGTGGGCGCGTGAGCGCCGACCGGACGTGATCCTCGGTGCGGAGGCCCGCGGCTTCATCTTCGGCGGCGCGCTCGCGTACGCGCTCGGTTGCGGCTTCGTGCCGGCGCGCAAGCCGGGCAAGCTGCCGTGGGAGAAGATCCGCGCGACGTACGACCTCGAGTACGGGACGGACGCGCTCGAGGTGCACGCCGATGCGTTCCGAGCCGGCGCACGCGTGATCGTGCTCGACGACGTGCTCGCGACGGGCGGCACCGCCGCCGCGAAGATCGAGCTCGTGCAGCAGCTCGGCGCGGAGGTCGTCGGGGCGTTGTTCGTCGTCGAGCTCACGTTCCTCGACGGCCGGGCGAAGCTCGCGGGCACGGACGTGCACGCGCTGATCGCCTACTGAGCGCGCGACACTCGACGCCGTCCGATGCGGCGACTACACCTAGACCATGGGTGCCGTCGACGCCCTCACCGGCACGTATCGACTCCCATGCCCGGCGCAGGGGGCGTGCAGGGTGCGTCTGTCCGCGTTCCGCGAGATCGAGCGGCTGCCCGGGCCCGCGCACCCCGCGGTGTTCCGCGTGCTCTTCGTCTGCTCGTGCGGTGACGAGCACGTCGCGCTCGTCAGCCACGACATGCTGGACTGGGCGCCGCTCGGGCTCGACGACGACGCCACCTACCTCAACCTGATGACGTCGCGCCGCGACGACCTGGCCGCGGAGCTGTCGGCCGTGGCATCCGCCCACATCCACCGGGGCGAGTGGCCGTGGAGCTTCTTCTGCTACCTCGAGGACACGCCACGGCCCGCGACGCCGTCGGCGTTTCGCCGCCTCGCATCGACGCCCCTTACGGTCGCCGTCGCCGTGCGATGTCCCGCGTGCGACACGACGTCGATCAATCTCGTGACGACGCCGCACGTCGACGTTCCGTTCCACTCCGACGCCCAGATCGGCGTCGTGCCGCACGTCTTCGCCGAGGACGCGCTCGACACCGTCCAGACCTTCGTCAGCGAGCTCGAGTCCGCGACGTTCGACGAGAAGCGGCTCCTTCTGCCGTGACCGACGACGCGTTCACTCCCGGGAGGGATCGTTCCGGACGGGCACGTCGGCCGATGTCAGAAGACATGGAATCAGCCGTCGAACACAGCCCTGCGGATACGCGTGCCCGCGACCTCCACCTCCTTCGCGACTGCCTCGCGTTCGGACGCCCTGGTCGCCGTCGGCCGCCTGCCAAGGTACGCCTGGAGGAGGCCGTGGGCCCCGAGCTCGCTCGCAAGCTGCTCCGAAATCTGAGCGCGGCGAGCCGGAGGTCCTAGGGCACGTCTCGCGGGTCGTCGTCTCCGCGCGTCCGTACGTAGAGGAACGCGAGGAAGCCGACGACCAGCGCGAGCACCAGCGCAGTCGCCTTCGACACGGCGATCGCGAGCATGCCGAAGTAGAGGAAGAGGAAGAAGACGAGCGCCCAGAGGAAGCTCTGGACGCCGCGGTCGATGCTCGGCATGCGCAGGTGCATCGCCGCTGATCCTACTTCTGTCGTCTGCCTGGTGTCCGACTTCGTTCGGACACCGCGAGGTGACACAAGAGCAGGTGTCCGACTTCGGTCGGACACCTGTCCAGGTCCACAAGAATTCACCGAGCCGGTGGCGGTTTCGTCCACCTGCCACGTCGACCTTCCGCTTGCGCGTAGTGCCTGCGTGACGGGCTTCGACCTAATCCCGCTCCGTGCTCGGTGCATGGCCAACCTATGTCTCCGCGGTTCCCGGGTCAAGCGCCGACAGCGGGCAAAGTCTGCAATTTGCACCGTTTCCGTCGACGACCGGTGACCCGGGCCGCCGACTACGATTTCGCGGTGCGCGGCAGACGGACGTACGTGCTCGCGGCCGTGCTCATGGCCGCGGCGGTCGCGCTGACGATCCCGGGCGTGGGGGACGCCCCGGGGTTCCCGGACTGGCAGGCGCTCGTCCTCGGGATCGTGCAAGGCATGACGGAGCTCCTGCCGATCTCGTCGTCCGGGCACCTCGTCCTGGTGCCGTGGCTCGGCGACTGGCGCTTCCTCGAGGAGCACGACGACTTCAACCACACGTTCGACGTCGCGCTCCACCTCGGGACGGCGCTGGCGGTCGCGGGGTACTTCGCCCGCGACCTCTGGGCGCTGATCCGGGCCTGGCTCGGATCGCTGTCACGCCGACGGATCCAGACGACGGACGAGCGCCTCGCCTGGATCGTGGTCGTCGCGACCATCCCCGCCGGGATCGTGGGACTGTCACTCGAGGACGTCATCACCTCGAAGCTCGGCGAGCCGTGGCAGATCGCGATCCTGCTCGCGGTGTTCGGCGTCGTCCTGTGGCTCGCCGACCGACGCCCGTCGCGTCGCGACGCGCACGAGCTCTCGCTCAAGGAAGGGTTCGCCGTCGGCGCCGCGCAGGCCCTCGCGCTGATGCCGGGCGTGTCGCGCGCGGGCATCACGATCACCGCCGGCCGGCTCCTCGGGCTCGACCGCGACGCCGCCGCGCGCCTGTCGTTCCTGCTCCTCGTGCCGACGGTCCTCGGCGCGGTGCTCCTCAAGGGGCTCCAGGACGTCGTGCTCGGCGACCTTCCGGCGGGGTGGAAGGGGCCGTTCGCCGTCGGCGTCCTCGCGTCCTTCGGTACGGGGCTGCTGGCGATCCAGTGGCTGCTCGACTACGTCCGCCGCCACACGTACGACGTCTTCGTCGTCTACCGCCTGATCGCTGCAGCGGTCATCCTCCTGCTGATCGCAACCGGCATCCGCGACGCGACCTTCTAGCCCCGTGGGGCGGGGAGAGTCGCCCAGCCTGCGATTTCGCCCAACTTGACATAACGGGCATTAACGTGCGTGAAGCGGCGAGGCCGCAGCCGGACTACGACCCGAGCGGATCGATCGTGCTCAGGCGGCGCCCGAACATGTTGCTCAGCGCCTCGATCGCCTGCCGGTGAGCGCGTGCCCGCTCTTCGGCGTCGAGGTACTCGGCCATCGCACGCTTGTGCCGGTCGGCGTGGACGCTGTCGTTGGCCTGCGTGATCTGGTTCCGAAGCGTCGCGAGGTACGCCCCGAACTCGTGGATCGGAATCGGACCGAACCTGAGCTCCTGTGCCTCCTCCAGCTGCCACGGCGCATCCTCCGGCGCCGACTGGGCGAATGCCTCCCGCCACTCGGCGTCGACCACACCCGTCAGGATCAGGATGCCGCTGACGCTGTTCTCCGCGTCCAGGTGGATCTTGGACTCGTCGTACTGGGCGTTCACGAGCCCGATGTCGAGGTTGATCTCCATGCCGCACCTCTCTCATCGGCGCGGAGTCGCTCTCCCTGAAGGGCTACTGGCGGTCGAAGAAATGTCGATCCGCGGTGCACAGGCCGCAGTGCGGCTGGAGCTGGCCGAGCTCGTCGGGGTAGAACCGCCACCCCTGCTGCTCGGCGGCCGTCTCGGTCTCGGCCGTTGCCCCGCACTCGACACAGCGGACGAACCACTCGAGCATCTGGAGGGCGGAAGCGCAACGGAGGCAGTAGGTGCCGGGCACGGCCGCAGACACCGGGCTCACGGCCCAGCCGTGTGCGTGCATGCCGGCATCCTCGGCGTCGCGCCCGCAGCCGTCGCAGCGCGCCGGCGAGCGACGCCGGTCGTGAAACCCTCCCCTGTTCCGCATCTCCCCTCCGGGCTCAGCCTATGAAACTCGCTGTGGCGGCGCCAGAGCCCGGGGCGACGAGATCGTCGCCACTGCGGGGGTTGCCAACTGGGGCCGCAGTGTGGGAACCTCGCGGTGAGCAACGGCACGACGTCCCTCTCCCCCCGCCCGTGACGACGGTCGACATCGAGACCCTGCTCGCCCAGGATGAGCTGCGGGCGCTGCTCGAATCGTGCGAGCAGACAGGGTCGATCCGCGCGCCCGACGTCCACGAGATCGTCGAAACGCACGACCTCACGGGCATCGAGCAGGAGGCTCTCGTCCGAGAGCTCGACAAGCGCGGCATCGAGATTGTCGAAGCGCCGCGCGTCGAGCGGCCGCCCGTGCCGCCGGCGCCGGTCGAGTCCACGACCGACGCGCTGCAGCTCTTCCTCCGCGAAGCCGGGCGGCACCGGCTCCTGACCGCGGCGCAGGAGGTGTCGCTCGCGAAGCGGATCGAGCGTGGCGACGACATCGCGAAGGCGGAGATGATCCAGTCGAACCTCCGCCTCGTCGTCTCGATCGCCAAGAACTACCGGAACCAAGGGCTCCCGTTCCTCGATCTCATCCAGGAAGGAACCCTCGGTCTGATCCGCGCGGTCGAGAAGTTCGACTGGCGACGTGGGTTCAAGTTCTCGACGTACGCGACGTGGTGGATCCGCCAGGCCGTCGCGCGCGCCCTCGCCGACAAGGCGCGCACGATCCGGATGCCGGTTCACATCGTCGAGCGGATGCAGAAGATCAACCGGGCCGAGCGCTCGCTCTGGACGCAGCTCGGTCGCGAGCCGACGCTCGCGGAAATCGCCGACGAGGCGTCGCTGACCCCCGAGCAGATCGTCGAGGTTCGCGCGGCGGCGCGCGCGTCGACGAGCCTCGACGCGCCGATCGGCGACGAGGACGACGCCGTCCTGGGCGACTTCGTCGCGGGCGACGAGCCGTTGCCCGAGGAGGCGGTCGACGTCCAGCTGCGGCGCCAGATCCTCCGCCAGGCGCTGCTCTCGCTGCCGGAGCGCGAGCGCGAGGTCGTCACGATGCGCTACGGGATCGACGGCCGCGAGCCGCGGACGCTCGAGGAGATCGGGCGCCGGCTCGGCCTCACACGCGAACGCGTTCGCCAGATCGAGCTCGACTCGCTCCGCCGCCTCTCGCTGCTTCGCGAGATGCAGGCTGTCCAGAGCTAGCTCGCCAGGCAGGGTTCGGCAGGAGCCGAACCGTGCGGCTTGATCCCCGCCGTCGGCGGGGCAGATCTCTGAAGGCGTCGGCTTCGCCGCCGCAACTGCCTCGCTACGAAGAGGGTGTCGCCTAGGTGCGGAGATACAGCTCGAGCGATGGCGCGACGTGCCGCAGCTCGCGGAGCGCTCGGGTCTCGAGCTGTCTCACCCGCTCGCGGGTGATGCCGAGCTCGACGCCGACCTGCTCGAGCGTCCGGCCGTTCGTCCCGTCGAGGCCGTAGCGGAGGACGAGCACGCGCTGGAGCCGAGGCTTGAGCTGGGCGAGCGCACGGGCGAGCTCCGTCGAGCGAAGCCGCAGCGCGGTCTCCGCCTCGGGACCGATCGCGTTCGTGTCCTCGATGAGGTCGCTCATCACGCTCTCCCCGTCCCCGACCGGCGTCTCGAGGCTGACGTGGTCCTGGACGAGGTCGAGCAGCTCCTGGACGCGCTTGGGCGTCAGCTCGGTCTCGACCGCGATCTCGTCGAACGACGGGTCGCGGCTGAGCTGCTGGCCGAGCGTTCGGCGAGCCCGCTGGACGCGGCGCACCTGATCGGCGATGTGCACCGGGAGGCGGATCGTGCGGCTCTGCTCCGCGAGCGCCCGCTGGACCGCCTGGCGGATCCACCACGTCGCATACGTCGAGAGCTTGAAGCCCATCGTCCAGTCGAACTTGTCGACGGCGCGCATCAGGCCGAGGTTTCCTTCCTGGATCAGGTCGAGCAGCGGGACGTCGGCCCTCGTGTAGTTCCGCGTGATCGACATGACGAGGCGCAAGTTCGATTCGATCAGCTTCCGGCGGGCAAGATCGTCCCCCTCGTCCTTGCGCCGGGCCAGCTCGCGCTCCTCGACCGGCGTCAGCAGGCGACCGTCGCCGATCGCGCGAACGTACAGCTTGAGGGGGTCCTGAATGGGCTCGCCGGTCTCCCATTCGTCGTGCCCTTCGGTCGGTGCGTCGAAGAGCGGCTCCGCAGCGTTCTGCTCCACGGGAGACGTATCGGCGGCTCGCGTCCCCCGCTTGAGGCATTTCTGCGATCGACTTCCCTTCGGGTATTCGAGGACTCGGCCGATGAGATCCGAACACCTTGCTCACCGATTTCCGAGTACGGTGCGACGAGGGAATCGTCCGGCGTCGTCGATAGAAGGTCGATCGAACATGTGCGGCATTGCGGGCTACAGCTTCGGACAGGAGTCGCGGATGAACCGGACGCTGGCTGCCCAGGCGCTGCTCGCCGGGATCGCAGAACGCGGCGCCGACGCGGTCGGATACGCGTATCGCGCGACCGGTCGGCTCGAGGTCCACAAGCAGCAGACCGGGGCGAGCGCGCTGCTCGACTCCGTGGTCGTGCCCGCCGCCGCCGGCCAGGTGCTGGTGCACGTCCGCGACTACACGAAGGGCCATCCGACGATCGCCGCGAACAACCACCCGGTCCGGCACGGACAGGTCACCGGGATCCACAACGGGATCATCGTCAACGACGACGACCTCCTCGCCGCGCACGGCATCGAGCGCCAGGAGCCCGAGATGACCGTCGACTCCGAAGCGATCTTCGCCCTCGTCGACGCGCACGGAACCGACGCGCACGTCCTCGAGCAGCTCGTCGGAGCGATGGCTGCGGCGTGGATCGACGAGCGCGAGCCCGGCATCCTCTACCTCGCCCGCGGCATCTGCCGGCCGCTCTGGATCGCCCGTGGGCGACACGAGGTGCTCTTCGCGTCGACCCGGCAGGCGCTCGAGGTCGCCGAACAGGCGCTCGGGACGACATTCCGCAAGACCGAAGTCCGTGAGGGCAGGCTGCTGAGCCTCGTCGAGGGCTCGCTCGTCCGAGAGCGGCGCTGGAGCCCTGACCGGAGCTATCGCGACGACGGGCTGCTCCCGGCCGTCCGCGCGCCGCACGAGGGCCTTTCGTGCCTCGAGCGTCTCGCCGCGATCACGACCGCACCCGCCTGACGCCGTCGTCTCATCCGGCTCTGAGGCGCCGTCGATCGGCAACGCTCGCCCTGGCCGTCGCCGCCGCGCTCGTCGCGGCGGGAGGCATCCCCGCAGCGCCGGTTGCAGACTGTTGGGTGGGCCGACGCTCTCGGCGAGCAATCGCTCGACGGTGCGCAGACGTTCGCCGAGCGCGGCGGGCAGCGGCCCGACGCGCTCGGCCTGACCGCGGTGGTCGAGCTCGAGCGCTCGGAACGCATTGCCTGCCGGGCGCTCGCGCACTACCGCGCGCAGCTTCTGCGCACTACCGCGCGCAGAAGCTCGGAACCGAGAGCCCGCTCGGTGCGAAGGTCGGTGCGACCGGCTTCCTTCGCTACTCGTCCAACAGGCTGTTCGGCCCCTCCTACGAAGTCGCGTGGTACCGGGGCCCCGTGTTTGCGCTCGTCGAGGTCCAGGTCGCGGACATCGAGTATCGGGAGAAGGCGAAGGTGGAGGCGATCCGGCTCGCTCGCGCGCAGGATGCGCGCCTCGCCCGGGCCCTCGCCGGGACGCCCGCAGCGCCGTTCCGGCCACGCCGGATCGCCGGGGTCGACACCGCGACGCCCGAAGCCGTGGCGGTTGCGTGGCTTCGAGCCACCGCCTACCGCTGCACGCGCGACCTCCGGAGAGCGCGTGCCCTCGGCCTACCGCGCGCGACAGCGGCGCAGCCTCGTCCGTGCGCCGCCGGTGGCGAGACGTTCCGCGCGGCGTCGGCCGCCACGATCGGCGACACGGCGACGATCGTCGTCCAGATCACGTCCGTTTCGGACGGCGTCGCCCGCCCCACGGTGTTGTCGTATTCCTCTCCCGAACCCCCGAAGGCTGGCGCGCGCACTCGACGACGCTGACGCCCTAGCCGGCGGGCATCAGCGCGTGATCGTCCCGTCGGGCCCGACCCGAACGCCCTCCTCGCGCAAGCGCTCGCGGACGAGGAACTGGAACGCCGACCAGGCGCCCGGCTGGACGTCGACCATGCGGTAGACCTGCCATTCCGACAGCAACGTCGCGTCCCGCGCGCGGGCGTCCTTCCATTCCGCCATCTTCGGGAGGTGCCCGAGCTCCCGCGCCAGCGCGGCGCCGTCCGCGATCGCGCGCTCGAGCCGCTCCTCGCCCACCGGAACGTCGAATCCGGCTTCCTTGAGCGCCGCGGCGAGCGAGCCGAACGTGTGCCAGATCAACGACTTTGACGCCATCGTGCGGCGGCGCTGCTCGATGTCGCGCACGGTCGGGGTGCGGCCGAGCTCCTCCCCCAGCTCGCGGAGCTGCGCGAGCAGCTCGTCCCTGCTGATGTACCGGCGCGGACGAAGCCCTGCCGCGCGCTTCGCGGCGTTCCACGTACCGAAGTGCTCGATCACGGTCTGCGGATGGACGGCGGCCTCCTCGTCGCCGGCGAACTCGCGCATCGTCGGCGAACGTCCCAGGCGGGCCGCGGATGCGCGCAGCTCGGCGAGGATCTCGTCGTCCGTGTACCGGCGCCGGAGCCCGGCTCGGAACTCGGCGAGCGCCTGCTCGTCGATGCCCTGGAGGGCAGGATGACGGCGGCGAGGCCGACTCATGCAACAATGCTAGAGCAGTTTCGACATTCTGCAAGAGCGCCAGAGCGAGCCCTTCGCGACTAGGCTCGACCGCATGGGAGCGCGGCTCGGGATCGAAACGGCTGCGGCGCGACTCGTGGGCCGACTGTCCCGCGCGTCGGGCCGTGGCGGAGGCACGACCTTGCCCGGGAAGCTCGTCTGGAAGCTCGATCGCGGCGCGCTCGACGCGCTCGCCGCGCGGTTGCCGGACGGCGTCGTGCTCGTCTCCGCCACGAACGGCAAGACGACGACGACGGCGATGGCGAGCGCGATGCTCTCCCCCACCCGGCGGCTCGCCTGGAATCACTCGGGCGCAAATCTGGCCTCCGGGATCACGTCGACCCTGCTCGGCGCCGACGGTGCGCGGCTCGGACTGCTCGAGGTGGACGAGTTCGCCCTGCCGGAGATCATGAGGCGCGCGCGACCGCGGGTCGTCTCTCTCGGAAACCTCTTTCGCGACCAGCTCGACCGCTACGGCGAGCTCGAGCACATCGCGGAGCGTTGGCGCACGGCGGTGGCACGGCTCTCCGACGAGACGACCGTGGTCGCGAACGCCGACGACCCGCTCGTTGCGGCCCTCGTCGACGGTCGCGCGCACGCGATCAGTTTCGGCGTCGACGACCCCACACAGGGCCGATCCGCCCTGCAACACGCCTCGGACTCGAAGTACTGCGTCCGTTGTGGTCACCCCTACGGCTACGACGCCGTCTACGTGGGCCATCTCGGCGCGTACCGCTGCCCGTCGTGCGGGCACGAACGACCGCCGCTCGACGTCGCCGCGCGCGAGATCGAAAGCCACGGCCTCGACGGCGTGTCATTCACGCTCGGCACCCCGTCGGGCTCCGCCCGCGTCCGGCTCGCGGTCCCCGGCCTCTACAACGTCTACAACGCGCTCGCGGCCTCGTCTGTCGCTCTCGCCCTCGGTGTGCGACCGGAGGAGATCGTGACCGGGCTCGAGCGGTTCCGCGCCGCGTTCGGGCGCTTCGAGCGCCTGGCCGTCGACGACCGCACCGTGCTCCTCCTCCTGATCAAGAATCCCGCGGGCGCGAACGAGGCGCTCCGGACGCTCGAGGAAGGCGGCGGTGCCGGCGCCCTCGTCGTCGCGCTCAACGACCAGATCGCCGACGGACGGGACGTGTCGTGGATCTGGGACGTCGACTTCGAACCACTTCTCGACCGCGCGCAGCACATCGTCGTGAGCGGCGATCGCGCAGCCGAGCTGGCGCTGCGGTTCACGTACGCAGGGTTCCCGCACGAGCGGCTCGACGTCGTCCCGGACCTCGAGTCGGCGCTCGACCGGGGCCTCGGGCTCACCGAGCGCGGCGGAGAGCTCGTCGTGCTGCCGACGTACACCGCAATGCTGCGATTGCGGGCGATCGCGACTCGGCGGGGTCTCACGCGGCCGTACTGGGAGCGGATGCCGGCGTGATCCTGCGGGTCGGTCACCTGTATCCCGAGTACCTCAACATCTACGCCGACCGGGGCAACATCGCGGTCTTCGCGCGCCGTGCCGCGGCGCGGGGACACGAGCTCGAGGTCACGCCGATCACGCTCGGGACCCCGCTCCGCCCGGGTGAGCACGACCTCTACTACGTCGGCGGCGGCCAGGATCGCGAGCAGGCGATGATCGCCCCGGATCTCGCCGAACGAGGGCTGCCGCTCCGGGACGCCGTCGCGGGCGGCGCAGCGCTTCTCGCCGTGTGCGGCGGCTACCAGCTCCTCGGCCGCGGCTATCGCGGCCGCGACGGGGCGTGGATGCCCGGCGCAGGGCTGTTCCCGCACGAGACAGTCGCGGGAGAGACACGGATGATCGGCGACGTGCTCCTCGAGAGCACGCTCGCGGAGCTCTCCGGGCGAACGATCGCGGGCTTCGAGAACCACGCTGGCCGGACACTCCTGGACACCGGCGCGGAGCCGCTCGGCCGCGTCGTCGCGGGCTACGGGAACGACGGGGCGTCCGGATACGAAGGCGCACGCGTCGGCCGCGCGCTCGGCACGTACCTCCACGGCCCGCTGCTGCCGAGAAATCCCGCGCTCGCCGATCTCCTCCTGTCCTGGGCGATCGCGCATGCGACCGACTCCGAGCCCGAGCCCCTGGCGCCGCTACCCGACGAGCTCGAGCAGCAGGCGCACGCCGTCTCGGCGTCCCGCGCGCGGGCTCGCGGCGGCCGGCCCGCCTAGCGCCTATTCGGACCAGCGCGCGCCGAGATAGACGCAGCCGTCACCGGGCTGCCACAGGCGGAGAAACCGCTCGATCGGCGGATGGAGCACGACGCCGTCGAGCTCGTCGGGCGGGAACAGCCGGTGGCCCCGCACCGCCTCGTCGCTCGAGGTCACGTTCGTCAGTGACCCGTCGAGCTCCACGGAGAAGACGACGTGGACGACGTGCTTCGACCAGCGGCTGTGCTCCGGCGAGATCGATTCGACGATCGCGATCGGCCCCTCGACCGGCAGGTCGCGAGCCCCGTCGAGGCCGGTCTCCTCGGCGAGCTCGCGACGCAGCGCGTCGACGAGCGTCTCGCCGCTCCGGACGCCGCCGCCGGGCAGCAGCCAGTGCTCGCGGCCGCGCTTCTCGTGTCGGCAGAGCAGGATCGCGCCGCGCCAGCGGAGGAGCGCGGAGACCCGGATCCGAGGCTCGGGACGCATTCAGAGACCGGTCGACCCGAATCCGTCGTTGCCGCGCTCGCTCGTGGCGAGCTCGGGGACCTCGGTGACCTCCACCGCCGGGAGCGCGACCACGACGAGCTGCGCGATCCGCATTCCAGGCTCGACGGCGAACGCCGCGCTCGTGTCCGTGTTGAGCAGGACCACCCTCACCTCGCCGCGGTAGCCCTCGTCGATCAGCCCGGGCGCGTTGACCACGGTGATGCCGTGGCGCGCCGCGAGCCCCGAGCGCGGCAGCACCAGCCCGGCGTGGCCCTCGGGAATCGAGACCGCGACCCCCGTGCCCACCATCGCACGCGCGCCGGGAGCCAGCTCGACTCCCTCGCAGGCGACGAGATCGAAGCCTGCGTCACCGGCATGGGCACGGCTCGGCAGCACCGCGTCGGCGCGAAGGCGCCTGACCTCGAGCGCGATCACGCGCCGTCGACGCCCTCGGGGTCGTCCCCCGCGATCAAGTACGGCGCGAACCGCCGCACTTCACGGTGCGGCAGCCGCGCGCGTACCACGACACCCTCCCCGGTGTCGGTCCGCTCGTCGATCGGTGCGCCGAGCGCATACAGGTCGGAGAGCACGCTGCCGGCCTCGTAGGGCACGAGCAGCCGGACGTCGTCGAACCGGTCGGAGAACCGGTCGGCGATCCGGGCCTTGAGAGCTTCGAGTCCGTCTCCGGTCGTGGCGGAGACCTGCACCGCATCCGGGAACCGGTTCGCGACGCGTCTCCGAGCAGCCGCGTCGAGCATGTCGACCTTGTTCACGACGAGCTCCACGGGAATCTCGGCGGCGCCGATGTCGGCGAGGACGGTCTCGACGGAGTGGATCTGCTCGGCGAGGACGTCCTCCCGCAGCGAGCCGTCGACGACGTGGAGGACGAGATCCGCGACGAGCGTCTCCTCGAGCGTCGCGGCAAAGCCCTCGACGAGCTGCGTCGGCAATCGCCGGATGAAGCCCACCGTGTCGGTCACGAGGTAGCGCTTCCCGCGGTGCGCGAACGTCCGCGTCGTCGGGTCGAGCGTCTCGAACAGCCGATCCTCGACCGACACCTCGGCGCCCGTCAGCGCGTTCAGCAGGGTCGACTTGCCGACGTTCGTGTACCCGGCGAGCGCGACGGTGGGGGTCGCCGACCGGGCCCGTGCCTTCCGCCGGGTCGCGCGGTGCGATCCGACCTCCCGCAGCCGGCGGCGGAGGAGCGTGATGCGCCGGTTGGCGAGCCGGCGGTCGGTCTCGAGCTGCGACTCGCCAGGCCCGCGCGTCCCCACGCCTCCGCCGAGGCGCTCGAGGTGCTTCCACATCCCGCGCATGCGCGGCAGGTTGTACTGGAGCTGCGCGAGCTCGACCTGGAGCTTCCCCTCGGACGAGACCGCGTGCTGGGCGAAGATGTCGAGGATCAGCTGCGTCCGGTCGACGACGCGCGCGGAGAGCGCATCCTCGAGCGCCCGCTGCTGCGCAGGCGCGAGCTCGTCGTCGACGAGGAGCACCTCCGCCTCGAGCTGCCCGTACGTCTCCTTCAGCTCGTCGAGCTTCCCTTTCCCGACGTAGCGCCTGGGATCGGCGCGCAGCCGGTGCTGCACGACCTCGCCGATCGGCATCACGCCCGCGGTGCGCGCGAGCTCGCGGAGCTCGGCGAGCTCCTCCTCGTGATCCGCGCCCTTCGGCAGGACGGCGAGCAGGAGACCACGCTCTGGCTCCGGCCCACCGTTGGCTCGGAGCGCCCCTTCGGCCACCGTCATCAGCGGAAGTATGACGCCACGTCCCGCGCGATAGGCTCGCCGCCGTGGGCTCCCTCGGCGACCGTCTGGCGCAGCGGACGCTCGAGCTCGTGGACATCCCTTCCGAGAGCCTCCACGAGGCGGCGATCCGCGACCGGCTTCGCTCCCTCGTCCCGGCGCCGTTCGCGCCGGTCTTCGAGGGGGACGAGGCGTTCCTCTGGGCCGCGCCGAGACGGCCCGACACACCGCTGCTGATCCTGGCCGGTCACTACGACACCGTGCCGGCGCAGGACAACGTGCCGGGCCGGATCGACGACCGCGCGGTGCACGGCTGCGGTGCGAGCGACATGAAGGGCGGCGTCGCCGTCGCGCTCGAGCTCGCGCGCGAGCTCGCGGACACCGGGCCCGGAGCCGTCGACGTCGCCCTGCTCCTGTTCGGCAGAGAGGAGCTCCCGCCGGAGCACAACCCGCTGCCGGCGCTGTTCGACGCGACGCCACTCGCCGTCGAGGCCGACCTCGCCGTTGTCCTCGAGCCGACCGACCTGACGATCCAGGTCGGCTGCGTCGGCAGCCTCACGGCCGCCGTCACGTTCCACGGCGTCAGCGGGCACGCTGCGCGGCCCTGGCTCGCCGACAACGCGATCCACCGAGCGGTCGAGGGCCTCGCGCGCGCCGCGACGTTCGAGCGACGTGAGGCGACGATCGACGGGCTGCCGTTCTACGAGGTCCTCTCGGTGACGCGGATCCAGGGCGGGATGGCGGACAACGTCGTGCCCGATCGCGTCGTCGCCACGCTCAACTTCCGCTATCCACCGGATCGCGAGCCCGAGGACGCGGAGAGGTTCGTCCGCTCGCTCGTGCCGACGGACGCGACGGTGGAGATCGTCGGGAACTCGCGGCCCGGAGCGGTCGTCGTCGATGCGCCCCTCGTCCGGGCGCTGCGGTCTGTCGGTGACTTCTCGATCGAGCCGAAGCAGGCATGGACGAACGTCGCCGACTTCACGGCGCGCGGAATCCCTGCGGTGAACTTCGGTCCGGGAGCGACGCGGTACGCGCACGCGCGCGACGAGCGCGTCGAGATCGAGGCGCTCGAGCGTGCCTACGTCGCGCTCCGATCGCTCGTGCGCGGCGGCTAACGTCCGGGCGTGCCCGTCTCCCCCATCCTCGAGGCGCAGGCGACCTACCCGTTCGTCCGCCTCAACCAGGCGGTCGAGGAGCGTATCGCGCTCGGGCTGGAGGTGATCGACTTCGGGATGGGCGATCCGCAGACGCCGACCGACCCACGAGTCATCCAGGCGCTGCGGGACGGGGTCCGCGAGCGAATGGGGTATCCGGCGGCGGTCGGGCTCCCGGAGCTCCGCGAGGCGATCTCCGCGTGGGCCGGGCGCCGCTTCGGAGCCGTGCTCGACGTCGATCGGCACGTCATCCCGACGCTCGGCTCGAAGGAGGCGATCTTCACCTTCGCCAACGTCGTCCTCGATCTCGCCGGTGGACGCGACACGGTCGTCGTCACCGAGCCGGGCTACCCGGTCCCCGGCCGCGGGGCGGAGTTCGCGGGCGCGAACGTCGTCGCGCTCCCCCTGCTCGAGGAGCACGGATACCTGCCCGCCCTCGAGTCCGTCGGCGACGACGTGTGGCGCCGTACAGCCGTCCTCTGGCTGAACACGCCCAACAACCCGACGGGCGCCGTCGCTCCGATCGAGTACCTCGCTCATGCCGCCGTGTTAGCACGCGAGCATGGCTTCGTCCTCGCGTCCGACGAGGCCTACAGCGAGCTCTGGTTCGACGCGCCGCCGCCCTCCGCGCTCCAGCTCGACGACTGGACGAACGTCGTCGCCTTCAACACGCTCTCGAAGAGGTCGTCGATGACCGGCTATCGCAGTGGCTTCGTCGCAGGTGACCCGGCGCTGATCCAGGCGCTCCGCCGCTTCCGTCCGAACGTCGGCACTGCGCCGCAGGAGTTCGTCCAACGTGCATCCGTCGTCGCGTGGGGCGACGAGGAGCATGTCGTCGCGGCCCGGGAGGCGTATCGGCGCAAGCGCGAGCTGATCCTCGGCGTGTTCGGCCGGAAGCGCCTTCGGGACGCCGGCGGGCCCGCGACGATGTACCTCTGGATCGAAGTGCCCGAAGGCGAGACGTCGGAGGAACACGCGACGCGCCTGCTCGGGCACGGAATCGTCGTGGCGCCCGGGTCGTACCTCGGCTCGTCCGGCGAGGGCTACGTGCGCTACGCGCTCGTCCCCACCGAGGAGGAATGCGCCCGCGCTGCGGCGATCCTGGAGGATGTCCTCTGATGGCGTTGCGCGACCGGATCGAGGCGTCGTGGGAGAGCGAGACGCTGGACGCGGCGAGCATCGAGGAGACGATCGAGCTGCTCGACCGCGGCGAGGTCCGTGTCGCGGAGCCGGTCGACGGGGACTGGGTCGTCAACGAGTGGGTGAAGAAGGCGATCCTCCTGTACTTCCGGCTGCGGAAAGTCGAGCCGATGGAGGTTGGCGGGCTTCGCTTCCTCGACAAGATCCCGGTGAAACGCGTCGATCCGTCGCTCGGCGTCCGCGTCGTGCCGCCGGGGATCGCCCGGCACGGCGCGTTCCTCTCCGAGGGCGTCGTGCTGATGCCCGGCTACGTCAACATCGGCGCGTGGGTCGGGCCGCGGACGATGGTCGACACGTGGGCAACGGTCGGCTCCTGCGCGCAGATCGGCGCCGACGTCCACCTCGCGGGGGGCGTCGGCATCGGGGGCGTTCTCGAGCCGCCGCAGGCCGCCCCGGTGATCGTGGAGGACGGGGCGTTTCTCGGGTCTCGGTGCATCGTGACCGAGGGTGTCAGGATCGGGGAAGGAGCCGTGCTGTCCGCGAACGTGTCGCTCACGGCATCCGTGCCCGTGATCGACGTCACCGGTCCGATCCCGGTCGAGTATCGCGGCGAGGTCCCGGCGCGTGCCGTCGTCGTCCCGGGGACTCGGCCGAAGCAGTTCCCGGCCGGCACGTACGACCTCGCCTGCGCGCTGATCGTCGGCTGGCGCCAGGAGTCGCACGACCTGCGGCTCAGCCTGAACGACGTGCTGCGCGACTACGAGCTCGCCGTCTGACGTCCGTCAGAGGTCGGTCGTGCCGGCGCAGATGCGCTCGGCGGGGCCTTCGAGCGTCGCACGCCCGCCGG
>JADMIO010792831.1_pt1 | contig 18590 bp, 22 predicted proteins | sample 8958161 | NCBI WGS metagenome assembly JADMIO01 (sample SAMN16585339, study PRJNA669376) | soil metagenome | isolation source: Crop rotation soil | place: USA: Cullars Rotation, Alabama | collected 2011 | reverse complement strand
TCGCGGGCGCGCTCGGGGAGCCGAACGGCGTGCAGGCGCTGGTCCTCGACGCCGCGGCGCTGTTCGCGCGCGAGGCCCGCGGCCCGGGGTCGCTGATCGCCTCGCTCGAGGCCGCCTGGCGGGTGACGCGCGCGGTCGCAAGCGGCGCCTTCATCGCCTCTGGCGGGGGTGGGCGCGTCGTCTACCTCGCTCCAGCCACCGCTCCCGCGGGCCCACGGGCCCCCGCGGGCGGGCCAGCGGTAGGCGAGCACGCGGAGGCTGCGCGCGCAGGTCTGGAGAACCTCGCGCGCACGCTCTCAATCGAGTGGGCGCGCTACGGCGTCACGCCGGTCTCGATCGCACCCGGCCCGCGGACCGCGGTGAGCGAGCTCGCGGGCGTCGTGGCCTACCTGCTCTCGCCTGCCGGGGCCTACCTCTCGGGCACGGAGCTCGACCTCAGAGGCGTCGGCTCGTAGTGCTGATCCCACCCGCGGGAAGCTGAGCGGCTCGGAAGCGCGCGCGAGCGGACGAGGAGGGCGGGACGGGGGCAGGCGTTTCTCGCTTGGAGCGCCATGGTATGCACGCGGGCCGTACATACCATGGCTATCGCAACTCACGATCGACAGGCCGGCACTCGCCCGGCCGCCCGCCACCCCGCCACCCGGCGGCCCCGTCACCAAGCAGCCAGCGTCAGCCGGTCATCCCCCCAAACAGGCCGCCGGTCACGTGCAGCGTCTGGCCGTGCACGTAGTTCGACCAGGGGGAGCAGAGGAAGAAGACGCCGCCCGCGGCCTCCTCGGGCGAGGCGGGGCGACCGAGCGGAATCAGCATCGAGGCCATCTGACGCATCTGCTCGGGAATCCCGAGCTGGACCTTCTCGCCGCCGATCTCCATCGCGTTCTCATCGACCTTCGCCTGCGTGAGACGCGTGTCGATGAAGCCGAAGGCCACGGCGTTCACGTTCACTTTGAACTGGCCCCACTCCTTCGCGACGGTTTTCGTGAGGCCGACGACACCGGCCTTGCCCGAGGAGTAGTTCGCCTGACCCGCGTTGCCGAACGTGCCCGAGGTCGAGGAGATGTTCACGATCTTGCGGAAGACCTCCTTGCCTTCCTCGCGCTCCTTCTTCGCCGGCTCGCGCAGGTGCGGCGCGGCGGCGCGGATCACGCGGAAGGGGACGATCGTGTGGATGTCGAGCATCGCCTGGAAGTGCTCGTCGGTCATCTTGTGGACCGGTTCATCGATCGTGTAGCCCGCGTTGTTCACGATGATGTCGATCTTCCCGAAGGAGTCGATCGCCTTCTGCACGAGCTCGTCCGCCGCGCCCGGCTTCGTGAGGTCGCCCGCGTAGACCGCGGTCTCGCCGTCGATCTCCGAAGAGGCCTGCTCGGCGACGTCTCCGTCGAGGTCGTTGATCAGGCACTGCGCGCCCTGCGAGACGAGCAGCTCAGCCGTCGCCCGGCCGATGCCGCGCGCAGAGCCCGTGACGATGGCGGACTTGCCGTCGAGTACTCCCATGTTCTTTCGATCTCCTTGTGTTGAGGGTGCGCGGGAGGTTATCCGAGCACCGCTCGCAGCCTTGTCCAGGCAGCCAGTCCGAGAGTCCCCGGGGATCGACCGTTCGCCCGCACGAGGCTCGGCGAGCGCGGCACCCGCTCAGGGGACGATGATGCGCCCGAAGTCCTGCGTGTACATCGCGCCGGCCTGGCCGTGCGCGAGCGAGGCGAGCGGGTGGGGCGAGACGCCGATCCCGCTTTCGCGGAAGGTCGCGTCGAGGATGTTCGCGCGGTGTCCGGGCGAGGCCATCCAGCTCGCGACGATCGCCTTCGGGGTCGCGAGCCACAGCGTCGCCCAGCCGATGTTCTCGCCGACCGCGTAGCCGATGTGCGTGCTGAAGATGTAGCCCGCGGCGCGCATCCGCGAGAGCGGGGTGTCACCGTGGCGCCCGTCGTGTTCGAAGTAGTCGCCCGCGGACATGTCCTCGGAGTGGCCCTGCGCCGCGACCTGCAGACGGACGTTCGCCTTCAGCGCGGCCTCGCCGCGGCTCATCCGTTCGCGGTTCACGAGGCACAGCGTGGCGAGGCGGATCTGCGGCAGGTCGGAGTCCGTGGGCCGCATCCGGCTGTTCGGGCATACGCCGTTCTGCGGTACGGGCGCGGTCCCGTGTCCGGCACTCGTGTGGTGCGTGTGGCGCCGGTGGTGCGCGAAGCGATGCCGGCGGCATCCTGCTCTGCGCCCGTGGTGGCGACGCCGATGCGTGGGCTTGCTCGTAGCGTTGAAGTTCGCCCGCCGCGCGCAGCCGCGGCGACGTGCGTGGGGCGCGGGGGAGCTCGTGTGGCTCGAGGCGCCTTTCGCGGAGCGATGCTTCGCGGTCAGCGCGACGGCCGGCGCGGTCGAGGCGACCGCGCAGCAGAGCACGCACAGCGCGAAGAGCGCCGCGCAGACGAGGGCCTGCAGCGGATGACGGCGGATCGCGTCGAAAGCTCGGCGTCCAGTTGCCACGTAGGCGGTATCGGAGGGACCGCGCGTTCACATGAGCCGGTTTGCGTGGCTTGGACGAGTTCTTTCAGGCACGGTGGATGGCGTGCAGCGGAGCACCGATGTGATGCGATGATGCGCTAGCATCACCATTATGCGCACGACCTTGAACATCGACGAGGATGTCGTGACGGCTGCGCGGGAGCTCGCCGCCGGCGAGCGGCGCTCGCTCGGCTCCGTGATCTCGGAGCTCGCCCGTCGAGGGCTGACGCCCGCACGGGTCGAGGTCGACGGCGGACTACCCGTGATCCGGGTGCCGGCGGGTACGCCGCCGATCACACCGGAGATGGTGCGGCGGGCACTCGACGAGGATTGAGACGCCCCCGATGGCGCTGCTCGACGTCAACGCGCTGGTAGCGCTGGCTTGGGACTCGCATGTCCACCACGCGGCGATACGCGCGTGGTTCAGGGCCAACGGCTCAGCGGGGTGGGCGACGTGTCCGCTCACCGAGAGCGGCTTTGTGCGGGTGTCGTCCAACCCGATCGTGTTGCCGAGCGCGATCGATGTCGGCGCGGCACGCGGAGTGCTTTCCGCGCTGCGTGCGCACCCCGGCCACCGCTTCCTCGTCGACGACGTCTCGATGAGTGACGGTGACGTCCCGGCGATCGCTGGCTACCGGCAGGTCACGGACGCGCACCTGCTGACACTGGCCCGTCGTCGTGACGTGCGCTTGGTGACCTTCGACGCGAGCATTGGCGTCATGGGGGAGGGAGACGACGTTGAGGTGTTGACCACTCTGTGAGACCCGAGCGGGACCTTTCGCGGATGCCCCGCCTCAGAGCGCGAGCACGCGCCCGAGGATCTCCCGCATGATCTCGTCCGAGCCCCCGCCGATCGGCCCGAGGCGGGCGTCGCGGGCGGCGCGCTCGACCCAGTACTCGCGCATGTAGCCGGCGCCGCCGTGGATCTGCAGGCACTCGTCCATCAGCTCGAAGGCGGCGCGCTGGGTGAGGAGCTTCGCCATCGAGACCTCCTTCAGCGGCTCCTCGTCCGCGACGAAGCGGCGTAGCGCGTCGTAGGTGACGCAGCGGCAGGTGTAGACCGTCGTGGCGAGGTCCGCGAGCTTGTGGCGGATCGCCTGGTGGCGGCTGAGCGGCCGGCCGAAGGCTTCGCGCTCGCGCGCGAACTGCGCGGTGCGCTCCCAGGCGATCGTCATCGCCCCGACGGCGCCGAGCGCCATCGCGAGGCGCTCCCACTGGAAGTTGGCCATGATCAGCTTGAAGCCCTCGTTCAGCTCGCCGAGCAGGTTCTCCTCGGGTACGAAGACGTCCTCGAAGGCGATCGTCGCGGTATCCGAGGCGTGCCAGCCGAGCTTGTGCAGGGCCGAGGAGCTGACGCCCTCCCCGCGATCGACGATCAGGAAGGAGATCCCGTGGTGGCCGCCCTCGGCAGTCGTCTTCACGGCGGTGACGATGAAGTGCGCGCGCACTCCATTCGTGATGTAGGTCTTCTCGCCGTTGACGAGGAAGCCACCGTCCACCCGCTCGGCGCGGGTCGAGAGCGAGGCGACGTCCGAGCCCGCCCCGGGCTCGGTGATCCCGAGCGCGCCGATCCGCTCGCCAGCGATCGCGGGGACGAGGTAGCGCTGCTTCTGCTCCTCGGTCCCGAACTTCCAGATCGGCGGGGTCGCGATGTTGATGTGCCCGCCGAGGCCCGCGGCGGTGCCGCCCGAGCCGATCCGCGCCATCTCCTCGCAGAGCACGGACTCGTGCAGGTAGTCGCCGCCCTGTCCGCCGTACTCGGTCGGGTACTTCAGCCCGAGCAGGCCCTGCGCGGCCATCTTCGCGAAGAGCTCGTCCGGGAACCAGTGCTCCTCCTCCCAGCGCTGGGCGTGCGGGGTCAGCTCGCGCTCGAAGAAGCCGCGGATCGACTGTCTCAGTTGCTCGTGCTCGTCGGAGAAGGGAGGGGTGAGAGTGCTCATGGAAAGGATTGGTAAATTGATGGTATGCGAGTTGCCATCGACAAGGTGGGGCGGATCGTGATCCCGAAGTCGATGCGGGAGGAGCTGGGGATTGAGGGCCCGACAGAGCTCGAGCTCACTGCCGTGGACGGAACGCTCGAGCTGACCGTGCCGTGCATCGAGGCACACCTCGAGGAGCGCGACGGCTTCACGGTGATCGTCCCCGACGAGCCCGTGCCCCCGGTGACGACGGGGATGGTCCGCGAAGCGATCGAACGCTCGCGCCGTTGATCGCACCCGACTCCAGCGTGCTGATCCCGGCGATCGCGGGTCCCTCCTACGAGGGTCACGAGCGATGCCTCGCCGCGCTGGCGGGTCGCTCGCCGGGACTGATCTGCCACGTGGCGTTCGAGACGACCTCGGTCCTCAGCCGGATGCCGGAGGGGCTTCGGGTCGCCGCGGCGACGGTGTGCGACGCGATCGATCGCGACTTCCCGGGCTCGTGGCTCGCGCTCGACGCCGACGGCCAACGCGCCTGCCTGAACCGTGCGGTCGATGCGGGCCTGCGCGGTGGCGCCCTCTACGACGCTCTGATCGCCGCGACCGCCCGCGAGCACGGCGCGACGCTGCTCAGCGCCGACCGCCGCGGGCGAGAGGCCTACGAGGCGATCGGGGTCGAGGTCTCCTATCTGGAGTAGCGGCACTACAGCCCGTAAGAGCGCCCGATCACGTCGAGCATGATCTCGTCCGTCCCCGCGCCGATCCGGTTCAGGCGCGCGTCGCGCCAGACCCGCTCGATCCCGTACTCGCGCATGTAGCCCGCGCCGCCGTGGATCTGGATGCACTCGTCGGCGACCTCGCAGAGGACGCGCGAGGCCTGCAGCTTCGCCATCGAGATCTCGCGCACGGGATACTCGCCGTTCGCGAAGCGCCACGCCGTGATGTAGGTCATCTGCCGCGCCGACTCGATCTTCGTCGCCATCTCCGCGAACTTGTGGCGGATCACCTGGAACTTGCCGATCTCGCGGCCGAAGGCCTTGCGCTCGTGCGCGTACTGCAGCGTGCGTTCGAAGCACTTCTGCGCCCCCGCCACCATCCCCGCCGCGCCGATCAGGCGCTCGCCCTGGAGCTCCCACATGATGTGGTAGAAGCCCTTGCCGACCTGGCCCAGGACCGCGGACTCCGGCACGCGCACGTCCTGGAAGGCGAGCAGCGCCGTGTCCGAGGCGTGCATCCCGAGCTTCTCGAGCTTCTTCTCGCGGATCACGCCCGGGGCGTCCATCGGCACGAGGAACAGGGTGAAGCCGTCGTAGCCCGCCTCGGGGTCCGTCTTCGTCACGAGCACGATCACGTCGGCGCGGTGGCCGTTCGTGATGTAGGTCTTCGAGCCGTTGATCACGTAGTCCTCTCCGTCCTTCACCGCGCGCGTCTTGATCCCCGAGACGTCCGAGCCCGCGTCGGGCTCGGTGATCCCCAGGCAGAGGATCTTCTCGCCCTTGATCGCCGGAACGACCCATTCCTGCTTCTGCTCCTCGGTCCCGAACGCGAGGATCGGCGGCATCGCCATGTCGGTGTGCACCGCCACGCCCATCGCCAGGCCGCCCGAGTTCGCGTTCGTGATCTCCTCCGCGAGCACGAAGGCCGAGTAGTAGTCCCCGCCCTGCCCGCCGTACTGCTCCGGCTTGTCCAGGCCGAGGAAGCCGAGCTCGCCCATCCGCCGGAAGACCCAGTCCGGGAACGTTGTCTCCTCCCACTCCTCCGCGTGCGGTGCGAGCTCCTTGCTCGCGAAGTTGCGGATCGACTCGCGCAGCTGTTCGTGCTCGTCGGTGAAGATGAAGTGCTTGCGTGCGGCGTGGTGGTCGGGCTTCAACACGCTCGCGGCTGTCGCGGCCATGGTGGCTGGATCTCCTCGTGTCGGGTGCCCCGACGCTACTGCACCACTTCGCAAAAGTAAATAGTAGCGCTAGCTACTTTCAGCGTTGACCCGAAGACCTTCCCCCCACAGCTCAGCCGTCTGCATCACCCAGAAGATCGCGAACAGCAGCAGCAGGACGCTCTCGACCACGATCGTCTGGTGCGACCACAGCCGGTCGTCTGTGATCCAGTGCTCGACTTGGGTCGCCAGTTGCGCGAGCAGGACCACGAGCATCGCGGCGGCGACCGGCGTGTAGCGGTTCCAGTACGTGTGCCTCGGATCGCTCCGCTCGAACTCGCTGACGTTGATGCAAGCCACGCCGATGATGCAGATGAACATCGCCGTCGCCGCGGCCCCGTGCGCGTGGGAGTCGAAGAAGCTCCGTGCCCCCTCGTAGACCGCCAGCACCGCGGCCCAGATCGCGAGCGCGATCACGAGCGCGAGCGCCGCGCCCCCCCGGCCTCGCGCCGGTGGATCGCGTCGCGCCCGCCACAGGGCAAACGCAAGCGCGACCCCGCCCGCGATCAGCAGCGCCGCGACGTTGTTCGCGATGTTCGCGCCGCGAGCCTCGGCAGCGCTCTGCACCGAGGAGCAGATACTGGGTTCGAGCGTCGGCACGAGCGCGACGATCGGCGCGAACATGCCCGCGAGGTTCAGCAGCAGATCCTCTCCGGGGGTGTTCCCTCGCAGGCACACCATCGCGACCCCGATGCTCACCAGCGCCGCGACGAACACCGCTCGCGCCGGCGTGTAGTAGTAGGCGCTGATCGAGTTCTGAAAGCAGTCTCGGTCCACCTGGAAATGCTCGTACAGCACCGCCGCGGCGAGAGCCGCCACGACCGCGACCATCGCCAGCCGCAGATAGCGCCAGGTCTTCACCGCGTCCGGAGTGTGGACGCCGCGAGGAGGGTTCGGCTCCGGCGTCATCGAGGCGGACACACCCAACCCGTCTCGGAACGGCCCGCCCGCGCCATGTGCAGCCAGCGTTTGTCGCAGAGCATCTGAGCGAAGGGCTGTTTCCATGGCCCCTGGGTCGACGGCGCGGGCGGGCCCGCGCCCGTCGTTCTGGGGCCGATGCCGAAGACCACGAGCTTGTTGTCGAGCCCCCAGAAGCCATGAAAGCCGGTCACTTCGGGTGAGTGGCGCAGATCGAGGAGCCGCAGTCGCGCTATCGGGCGCCCGCGCGTCGCGTGGTCGCGGATACCGGCCACGTACTCGACGGGAAGCTCGAGAGCCGTTCCATCGAAGCCGGGCGCGTAGAAGAGGCCGGCTACGCCGAGGTAGCGCGTCGTCAGGCCGAGGCTGCAGCGCAGCTGGCGCGCCGGAACGCTGACCGGCCGGGGATAGTTCGCGTGCGAGCCCTGCGCGACGAACACGAGTGGATGCGAGCCGGCCCATTTCACGCGCTCGGCCGGGAGCCGCGCGCCGTAGCAGTGCTCGCTGAACGCCACCTCCACAGCTCGTGCCGTGCGGGCTTCGCGTCGGACGAGCACCGAGACCTGCTCCCAGTCGGCTTGATGCCACTGCGTCAGCGCGCCCGCGTGCAGCGAGTCGTAGTTGTAGAAGATCCAGTACTCGATCAGCTTCCACGAGCCGGCGGGGGCGCGAGGCTTGTGGATCGGATCCTCGCTGTCGAAGTAGCGGTAGTAGAGCGCGGGATCGCTGCTCCCGCTGGGCGCGCAGCCCGCCGGTGGATCGGCCATGTCGCAGCCCGCGCCACGGATCTGCAGGCAACCTCTCGCTTCGCAAGCACGGGTCGATCTGCTCGGGGAGCCGCTCTGGCGCAGATACCAGCCCACCGAAGTCGGGCTCCAGCGCTCCCCGCGGCTGAGCCAGAAGCGAGGCTCGAACTGTTGCGCCAAGTAGGGGAAGGCGCTGCTCCACTGTCCCGGCCCGACCGGCGCCGTCGCCGCCGACTGGGCTCCGCTCCACAGCCTGCGTTCAGCCTGGCCCTTCAGGTCGCGCGCATAGAGCCACACGAAGACCAGAATCAGACAGACCCCGAGCGCGACCGCATGCGTTCCATGACGAACGCGGCGATGCGGCAGCCCGGCGTGCGGTGCCCGTCGACCGCGGCGCAGCAGGCGCCCGAGCAGGAACCAGGCCGCCGCCGCACCCACGAACCACAGCAGCAGCGGCGCGACGACCGTCCACAACACGCTCCCCTCCACGGGGGCGGGCGCTTCCGCGCCGCCCGTGCGGTTCGTCGTGACGGTCGTGACGATCGCGGTGCACGCCGCGCTCAGCAGCAACCCGGCCGCGCCGAGTGCCGCGCCACGCAGCAACTGCCCCGCGATGCCGCCGCTCTGCTGCTCGGGGCCGGGGGACGATTGCCACCGGCCCGCACGCCGCTCGGAGCCCAGCCGGCTCTGGATATCGAAGATCAGCCCCCCGAACAACCACCCGGTGAGCAGGATCACGAGCGTCGCCAGTGCGCCCGCGATCAGGCCCAGCGCGAGGTCGAAGGCGAAATCGATCGTGACGTTCCAGAAGCCGGGGCGATCCGGGGGCAACGACTTCAGCAGGGTTCCGAGCCCGACGACCACGGCCAGCGTCACCACCGCGATCGCGATCACGTAGAGAAGCTCGCCCCATCGCCCCCCGCCGCGGTCGAGCGCGCGCTCGGCGCTGTCGGACGCGAGCATCGACGCCATCGCCCCGAGGGGCGCGATTCCGAGCATGATCGCCGCGCGGAGCACGGGCGCAAGCCCATCCAGGTTCACGGCGACGAAGACCGACAGGAACGCCAGCGCCGCCGCGAGGCCGAGCCACCCCGCGGCCCAAGCGGCGGCGCGTCGCCCCGTCGGCACCTCGGCGGAGAGTCTGAGCCGGGGTGGTTTGCGAGGCGAGCTCATCCCGACCTGAATTCCAACACTTGGACCGGCGTCTGCGCCCGCGAAGTGAATAGTAGGACTGCTTACTTCCCACTCAGCCCCGATCGGGCTAGGATGCGCCGATGGCCGGCGAGGACCCCGTTCTATACGCGCTCGACGAGCAGGGCGTCGCGACGATCACGATGAACCAGCCCGAGACGCGCAACGCGCTCTCGGCGGAGATGCTCGCTGGTCTGATCGCCGCGTTCGAGCGGGCGCGCGACGAAGAGGCGGCGCGCTGCGTCGTGCTCGCCTCCTCGCACGAGCGGACCTTCTCCTCCGGCGCGAACCTCGGCGGCTTCGCGGGCGAGGTCCCCCTCGTGCAGCGCCACTTCGGCTCCGAGCGCTTCGTCGCCCTGTTCAAGCTGATCGGCGAGCTCGGCAAGCCGACGATCGTCGCCGCGGGCGGCCACGTGCTCGCGGGCGCGCTTGGGATCGCGCTCGCCTGTGATCTGATCGTCGCCTCCGAGGACGCGAGCTTCGGCACGCCCGAGATCAACATCGGCGCGTTTCCCTTCATGATCATGGCGCTGATCTACCGCAACGTCCCGCGCAAGAAGGCGAACGAGCTGCTGCTGCTCGGCGAGCGCTGGAGCTCGCAGCAGGCACTCGACGCGGGGATCGTCAACCGCGTCGTGCCTGCCGGCGAGCTGCAGGCCGCGGTGCGCGAGTGGGCCGTGAAGCTCGCGGGCTCCTCGCCCGTGATCATGCGCCTCGGCAAGGAGGCGATGCGCCGCCAGCTCGACATGCCGCTCGACGAGGCGCTCGACTACCTGCGCGCGCAGCTCACGCTCGCGACCTCGACCGAAGACATCGTCGAGGGCGTCAGCGCCTTCTTCGAAAAGCGCGAGCCCGTCTGGAAAGGACGCTGATGAGCACGACCGAGAAGCCCGCGCCCGGCGCGGACGCCAAGCCGACCTCGCTGCTGCGCCCGCTCGTCGAGGACCTGCACGCCCGGCGCGAGCGGATCAAGCTCGGCGGTGGCGAGGAGAAGATCGCCCGCCAGCACGAGGCGGAGAAGCTCACCGCGCGCGAGCGCCTCGCGCTGCTGATCGACGAGGGCACCTTCGTCGAGCTGGGGATCCACGGCAAGCCGCACTTCTCCCAGCGCGCGATGGACGGGGTCGACGCCCCCGCGGATGGCGTGATCACGGGCTACGGCAAGATCGACGGCCGCCTCGCCGCGGTCTGCGCCTACGACTTCACCGTCATGGCTGGCTCGATGGGGATGACCGGCGAGATCAAGGTGACGCGCCTGCGCGAGCTCGCGCTCACGAAGCGGATCCCCTTCATCTGGCTGCTGGACTCCGCGGGGGCGCGCGTGCAGGAGGCGGCCGGGGCCCTGTTCGCCGGCTCTGGGCACTTGTTCCGCGAGGAGGTCGTGATGAGTGGCGTGATCCCCCAGGTCGCCGCGCTGATGGGCCCCTGCGCCGCGGGCACCGCCTATATCCCCGGGCTCGCGGACTTCGTCCCGATGGTCAAGGGCCGCGGCTCGATGGCGCTCGCCGGCCCGCACCTTGTCCGCGCCGCCGTCGGCGAGGAGGTCACGCAGGAGGAGCTCGGCGGCTCGCGCGTGCACTGCCGCAAGTCCGGCGTCGGCGACATGGAGGTCTCAAGCGACGAGGAGTGCATCGAGCGGATCAAGGAATACCTGTCGTACATGCCGCAGAACTGCGAATCCGCGCCTCCGCGCCGGCCGGTCTCCGACCCGATCGAGCGCCGCGAGGAGGCCCTGCTCGACGTCCTGCCCGAATCGAACCGCAAGCCGTACGACATGTACGAGGTGATCCGGCGGATCGTCGACGACGGGGAGTGTTTCGACATCAAGGGACAGTGGGCGAAGACGATCATCACCTGCTTCGCCCGCTTCGGCGGCCGTCCCGTCGGCGTCGTCGCGAACCAGCCCAAGCAGCTCGGCGGAATCCTCGACAACGACTCCGCCGACAAGGCCGCCCGCTTCGTGAACCTCTGCAATGCCTTCGCGATCCCGCTCGTCTTCATCCAGGACGTGCCCGGATTCATGGTCGGCACGAAGGTCGAGGCCGAGGGGATCATCCGCCACGGCGCGAAGATGCTCCATGCCGTCGCGAACGCCACCGTGCCGAAGGTCACCGTGATCACGCGCAAGGCCTACGGCGCGGGCTACTACGTGATGAACGGACGCGCCTACGAGCCCGACCTGATCGTCGCCTGGCCGAGCGCCGAGATCAGCGTGATGGGCGCGGAGGGTGTCGTGGAAATCGCCTTCCGCAAGGTCGTGCAGGAGGCCGAGGACCCCGAGGCCAAGCGCGCCGAGCTGATCGAGAACTTCCGCAAGATCTTCGACGTCTACGTCGCCGCGGGCAACGACGTGATCGACGACGTGATCGACCCGCGCGAGACTCGCGAGACGATCTGCCGCGCGCTGGAGATGGCCGAGGGCAAGAAGATCGAGCGGCCGTGGAAGCGACAAGGAGTGGTGCCGGTATGAAGCTTGACGATCCCGTCGTGATCACCTGCTCGATCTCCGGCGCGATCGCGAATCGCGAGCAGTGCCCCGCGATCCCCTATACGCCCGCGGAGTACGCGGCGGAGGCGCGGCGGATCGTCGACGAGGGCGGCACGATGATCCACATCCACGCCCGCAAACCGGACGGGACGCCGAGCTACGAGGTCGAGGACTTCGCCGCGATCACCGAGGCGATCCGCGCGGAGGTCGGCGACGAGGTGATCGTGAACTTCTCCACCGGCACGATCGGCGTGCCGGTCGAGAAGCGGATCGCCTACCTGCGCGCCTGCCGTCCCGAGGTCGCGGCGCTGAACATGGGCTCGATGAACTACGCGAAGTACTCGCGCTCGCGCAAGGACTTCGTCTTCAAGATGGTCTTCCAGAATCCCTTCGAGGAGATCATCGAGTTGCTGGAGGCGATGAACGAGCTCGGGATCAAACCCGAGCACGAGTGCTTCGACATCGGCCACGTCGGCTCGCTCGCGCCGCTGATCGACATGGGGGTGCTGAAGACGCCGCTGCATGTCGACTGCGTGATGGGCGTCGTCGGCGGGATCCCGCCCACTGCGCGCAACCTCGCGGCGATGGTCGAGAACATCCCCGCGAACCCGCTCGGCGAGCAGCCCTCGCACTGGGGCGTGATCGGGATCTCGCGCGACCAGTGGATGCTCGTCTCCGCCGCGCTCACGCTCGGGGGCTCGATCCGCGTGGGCCTCGAGGACAACCTGTACCTGCCGAACGGCGAGATGGCGCGCTCGAACGGCGAGCTGATCGCGAAGGCCCGGCAGATGACCGAGGACATGGGCCGGCGCTCCGCGACCGTGCGGGAGGCGCGCGCGATGCTGAACGTTCCCCAGCGCGGGGGAGACGGCGGCGCGCTCGCACCCGCCGCCGAGGGCGCGAGCGCATGAGCCTGCCGCTCGATGGCATCCGCGTCCTGGACCTCTCGCGGCTCTTGCCCGGCGGGTTCTGCTCGTTGCTGCTCGCGGACTTCGGTGCCGAGGTGCTGAAGGTCGAGGACACCGGGATGGGCGATTACATCCGCTGGTCCCCGCCCTACTACGAGGGGGCCCACGAGAGCGCGAAGTCCGCGCTGTTCCTCTCGCTGAACCGCAACAAGCGCTCGATACGCCTCGACCTGAAGAACGAGCGCGGGCGCGAGGCGCTGCTGCGGCTCGTGCGCGAATCCGACGTCGTGCTCGAGTCCTTCCGCCCCGGCGTGCTCGATCGCCTCGGCGTGGGTTTCGAGCGGATGCGCGAGGCGAACCCCGGGATCGTCTACTGCGCGATCTCCGGCTACGGCCAGGACGGCCCGAAACGCGACGCCTCCGGCCACGACATGAACTACCTCGGGCTGATCGGGCTGCTCGGGCTGACGGGCGAGCGCGGCGGCGCGCCCGTGCAGGCCGCGGGGCAGATCGCCGACCTCGGCGGGGGCGCGCTGATGGCCGCCTTCGGGATCCTCGCCGCGCTGCGCGAGCGCGACGGTGGCCCGGGGTCGCCGGGGTCGGGCGAAGGGCAGCTCGTCGACATCTCGATGGCCGACGGGGCGCTCTCGTGGCTTGCGATGGTCGCCGCGACCTACTTCGCCGACGGCAACGTGCCGAACCGCGGCGATCTCCCGCTCGCGGGGTCGCTGATCTGTTATCGCCCATACGAGTGCGCCGACGGCTGGGTCACGCTCGGCGCGCTGGAGCCCAAGTTCTGGCAGGGCTTCTGCCGCGGGGTGGGGCGCGATGATCTGATCGCCGCGCAGTTCGAGCGCCCCGGGTCCGAGGCGCACGGGCAGGTGCAGGGGATCTTCAAGTCGCGCACGCGCGCGCAGTGGGAGTCCTTCGCACGCGAGCACGACTGCTGCCTGGAGCCCGTGCTCGAGCTGGACGAGGCGCTCGCCTCCGAGCTCGTGCGCGAGCGCGGGATGGTCGTGGAGCTCGAGCAGCCGGGCACCACCGAGCCCGTGCGTCAGCTCGGCGTACCGATCAAGCTCTCGCGCACCCCGGGCGAGCACGGCAGGCTGCCGGGCCCCGCCCTCGGCGAGCACACCGAGCAGGTCCTGCTCGCCGCGGGGTACTCGCAGGCGCAGGTGCAGGAGCTGCTCGCCGAAGGGGCCGCGGCCGCTGCCGCCGAGTCCACGCAGGACGTCTCCTTCCAGGTCTAGGAGGCCGGCTTGAGCGCCACCGCACAGAGCGCCGCCGGGACCGAGGCCGGACGGCCGCTGCTGAAGATGAGCGAGCTCGCCGAGCGCTCCGGGGTGAGCGCGGGCACGATCCGCTACTACCTGCGCGAGGGCCTGCTCGGCGAGGGCGAGGACATCGTGCGCACGAGCCGCAACATGGCCTACTACCCGCCGGAGTACGTCGAGCGGATCGAGCTGATCAAGCGCCTGCAGGAGAAGCGCTTCATGCCACTGCGGGTAATCAAGAGCACGCTCGCCGAGGACCCCGAGCGGGTCAACGCCCTAATCGAGCTCGAGGACCGGATCCTCGAGCGCGCGCTCGCGGGCGCCGAGGACTCCAAGCGCGTCTCGGCGAAGGCGGTGCACGAGCGCTACGAGATCCCCCGCAACGTGCTCGAGCGGCTCGTGGAGATCGGCGTGCTCACGCCGAACCGAAACGGCTACGACCAGGACGACGTGAAGATCATCGAGGCGATCGCCGCGTTCCGCGCCGGCGGTTACGAGGAGGCGCTTGGCTTCACCGTCTACGACACGCTGCGCTATCGCGAGGCGCTCGAGCCGCTCGTGCGCGAGGAGGTCGCCGCTCTACTCGGGCGGCTCGCCGGCGAGGTCGAGGTCGGGCGCGCGATGGAGATCGTCGCCGCGGGTGTCGAGCCGCTGCGCGAGCTGCTCGGGGCGATGCACTCGAAGCTGCTGCTCGCGGAGCTGCGACGGCAGCGCTCGCGGGGTGGGTGACGCCCCCCGGCGCAGTCGCGGACCGGAGTGCGGACTCAGCCTCCGAGCCGGACGGGGTGGAAGGTGAGAACCTCGGCGAGGGTCTCGTAGTGACGGTCGACATGCAAGACATCCGCCTGGTGCTGATGCGCGCAGGCGGCGATCAGCAGGTCGGGGATCGGAGTGCGGTGTCGACCGAGCCGGGCAAGCTCTCTATGCGCGCTCAGCGCGGTGGCGATCGTCTCGGCGTCGATGCGCAGATCGCGAAATGCCGTCAGCTCATGCTCGATGTGTGCGTAGTCGCTTGCCGAGCGGGCGCTGTAGAGCATCTCCAGGCGCACGACCGCGCACAGGCAGATCTCGCCAAGGTCGAGCATCTCCGGCGTGGCCCGCCGGAGCGCCGACTTGTCGGCCAGCAACAGTCTCGCTAGCGCCACGCCTGATCGTCTGCGATCGCATCCCAGTCGACCGTGCGCTGAAGGCCCAGGAGCGCGTCGCGACGGCGCTCTTGCTTGCGAGCTGCCTCTGAGGCGGACTCCATCTCCGCGAGCAGTTCATGCCCGGTCTCGGCCAGGCGAAGCAGGAGCTGCTTGCGGTCCTCTACGTCAGGCCATTGCCGCTGCGCGCAGTCCAGGAGCTCGCGCAGGTGACCGGTGTCCGTGAACGTGTAGCGAGGCTGCGTAGTTGGCACGGACCGAGTGTAGCACCTGCATAATGCAGTGCGACACCGGGGTTGGCGCTCACCACAGCGCCCGATGGTGCTCGACCACGCCGAGACCATGCGCGAGCGCGAGACCACCCGGCAGCATGCCGGAGAAAGTGCCGAGCGGCGCCCGGTAGTCGCTCTTGATGAGCAGCAGGTTCTGCTCATGGGCGCGCTCGGCCTCGGCGTGGAAGCGTAGCTCTGAGCCATCGGAGCCCTGGATCCGGCGCAGGTCAGCACTGAAGTGCACAGGCGCCACCTCCTGCGGCGCGCCGTCGACCCACACCGCGCGCTCGGAGCCCTCGGGCGGGTCGTTCACGCCGCTGACGAGGTTCCACGCGAGCGCCTGTCCCTCCGGGCCGTGCCCGACGCCCGCCGACCACCACCACTCCGTGTGGCGCGCGTGGTACCCCGCCGTATCGTCGATCACCGCCCGCGCCGTGAGCGGCGTCGGCACTCCGTCCCCCACCGTGAGCGTGCCGCGCGCCGGGATGCCCGCCTGCTTGCGCGTCCACACGTGCTCGCGCCCGTTCGGGCAGACGGCCTCGATGCCGGGTTCTTCCTCCAGCTCCAGCTCGAGCTCCAGGCCGCGGTCGCGCAGCAGCAGCCGACCGGGCTCGCCCGCCCCGCCGCTCGAGAGCTGCAACTCGCGCCTGCGCGGCAGCATCCGCGTGTGCTCGTACAGCTCGTCCGCGTCTCGGCGGTACAGCGCCCAGAAGGACTGGCGCGCCGGGCCGACCTGGACCAGCGCCGCGCAGGCCATCAGCTGCTCGCCGAAGATGCCGATCCAGCGCCAGCGCTTGAGCGGGCGCCCGCCGCGCATCAGGCGCGCCGGCGATTCGCGCGCCGCAGGCAGCGCCGCATCCGGGGAGGTGTCTCGCGTTATGCTTTGCATTGTTGACTGACCAGTCAATCTATTCGGGGATCGGAGTGAGGCGCGGGCTCGTGCGTCCACCCGTGTCGCTGGGAGGTTCGAGGTGAAGGCCGCGGTCGTGCAGCTGAGCTCGAGCGCGGACCCCGCGGCGAACCTGGCCGCCGCCGACCGCTTGGTGCGCGCGGCCGCGAGCGATGGGGCGAGCTTGATCGTACTCCCGGAGAAGTGGACCGCGATGGGGACCGACGCGCAGCTGCGCGTCGCGGCCGAGCCGCTCGACGGCCCCGCCGTGCGCTGGGCGCGGCAGATCGCGGGCGAGCTCGGCGTTGAGCTCGTCGCGGGCTCGATCGCCGAGCGCGTCGAGGGCCAGGAGAAGCTCGCGAACACCTGCGTGCACGTCGATCGCGAGGGAGAGCTGCAGGGCGTCTACCGCAAGGTCCACATGTTCGACGTCGAGGTCAGTGGGCGCTCCTACCGCGAGTCCGAGCTCGAGCAGCCGGGCGAGGAGATCGTGCTCTCGCAGACGGCCGAGGGGGTCGAGCTGGGCCTGTCGGTCTGCTACGACCTGCGCTTCCCGGAGCTGTACCGGATCCTCGCGGTCCGCGGCGCCCTTGTGTTCCCGCTGCCCGCGGCCTTCACGCTCGCGACGACGCGCGATCACTGGGAGGTCCTGCTGCGCGCGCGGGCGATCGAGAACCAGGCGTTCGTGCTCGCTGCGAACCAGGTCGGCGAGCACCCCGGCGGCGCCCGCTCGGGCGGGCGCTCGATGATCGTGGACCCCTGGGGTCTCGTGCTCGCGCAGGTCCCCGACCGTGAGGGGTACGCGACCGCCGAGCTGGACTTCGCGCGTCAGGACGAGATCCGCGCGCGGCTGCCCTCGCTCGCGAACCGGCGAGCCGAGGCCTATCGCTGGCCGCAGGAGGCGCGGGCGTGAGCGCGACCCGAGCGTCTCGCGGCGGGGACTCGCGCGAGTCGGGCGCGCGCGGCGAGTCGGGCGCGCGCAACGGCAAGAGCGCCGCCGATAAGCGCCGGCTGATCCTCGACGCCGCGGTGCGCGTCTTCGCGCGTCAAGGGTTCCATGCCTGCCGCGTCTCGGATATAGCCGACGAGGCCGGGGTCGCCTACGGGCTCGTGTACCACTACTTCGGCGCGAAGGACGAGGTGCTCGACACGCTGTTCCTCGAGCGCTGGGAGGTGATGCTCGAGCTGATCCGCGACGTCGACGAGAAGGCTCTGCCCGTGCGCGAGAAGCTCGGCGAGATCGCCTCATTCATCATCGACAGCTATCGCCACGACCCGGACCTGATGAAGGTGATCATCGTCGAGGTCACGCGCGCCGCGAACTCCTTCGGCGACACGCACATCGGCAAGATCCGCGAGGCCTACGAGCTGATCGGCAAGATCGTCCAGCGGGCGCAGGACGACGGCGTCTTCAAGGCCGAGATCGAAGCCCGCTTCGCGGCGATGGCCTTCTATGGCGTGATCGAGCAGCTGCTCACGGGTTGGATCTTCGACCTCCTGCCGCAGGGCGAGGAGGAGTTCGAGCGCGCGAAGGCCGTCGTCGTGGAGACCGTCTGCGGCGGTCTGGAGGTGCCCGGTTTTCGATCGGACCACCCCGGGCAATAGACTGCCGCCGATGGAGAACGAGATGGTCAAGCGGCTGGTCTGGTCGGGCCTCTTGGCGGGATTCGGAGCGCTCGCGAGCATCGCGGCCCAGCGGGCCGCGGCCGTCACCTGGCGGCGCCTGTTCGCGGAGGAGCCGCCGGAGTGAGCGCGCCGCCCACGCCGGCGCCCGGCGGCCAGGGCGGAGAGCCGCCGCACAACATCGCCGCCGCGATCTCCGAGGTCTCCGAGCGCGCGACGCTGCTCGTGCGCGAGGAGATCGAGCTCGCGAAGGCGGAGGTGGCCGAGAAGGCGAGCAAGCTCGTCAAGGGCGCGGTCGTCGGAGTCGCCGCGGGGATCTTCTTCGCGATGGCGCTGATCTTCGCGCTCGTCGGGTGCGCCTGGCTGCTCTACTACTACCTCCCCGGCAACGAGTTCACGTACTTCTGGGGATTCTTCGCGATGGCGGTGATCCTGCTGCTGCTCGGGGCGCTCGCCGGCCTGCTCGCGGCGAAAGCCGTCAAAAAAGGCGCGCCGCCGGTGCCGGAGATGGCGATCGACGAGGCGAAGAAGATCAAGCAGACCGTCAGCAACGGCGACGGCGCGCCTCCGGCAGGGGGCGGTGGCTGATGGCGCAGCGCTCGCCCGCGGAGATCCGCAGCTCGATCGAGGCCAACCGGATGGAGCTGGCCGTCTCGCTCGACCGCCTGCGTGGCGAGGTCGCGCACATCGCCGACTGGCGCGGTCACCTACGCCGCCACCAGAGCGAGCTGACCGCGGGCGCTGCGCTCGTCGGGCTCGCGCTCGGCGTGCGCATGCTGGGAAAG
>JADMIO011070345.1_pt1 | contig 18593 bp, 8 predicted proteins | sample 8958161 | NCBI WGS metagenome assembly JADMIO01 (sample SAMN16585339, study PRJNA669376) | soil metagenome | isolation source: Crop rotation soil | place: USA: Cullars Rotation, Alabama | collected 2011 | reverse complement strand
CCCACGCCCATACCGCTGCCCGAAGTGCCGCCGCTGGTCCTCGGCAACCCACCACCCGCTCCGCCCGCGCCCGCACCAACACTGCCCACGCCCGCACCCGCACCGCCCGCCGCCGACAACCCCAACAAACCCGACCCCGCCACCTGGAACACCAAAGACAACGGCCCCACCGTCGAACAGGACGGCACCGCCATCCACATCAAAGGCATCTCCGCCCAGGACGGCTGGAACCACTGGAACGGCGTCGAAACGGTCAAGGAATATCCCGAAGGTGACTTCACCGCCTCCGTCGATTTCATCAACCCTCGCTTCTCCGGCAAGGACATCAACGACATCGGCCTCACCTACCTCATCGCCAGCACCGCCGCCGGCGATCGCATCGGCATCTTCTACCGCATCCGCTTCGGCTACCGCGTCCAGTCCTGGAACCCCAAGGCCACGAGCGACTGGCTCAAACCCCTCGGCGACGAAGCCTTCGCCTTCCACACCATGACCCTCCAGTACGAAGCCGCCACCCAAACCGCCTCCGGTTGGATCGACGATAAACCCATCGGCACCGTCAAGGCCACCATGAAAGGCAAAGTCACCTTCGCACTCGTCACCAACACCGACAAAGCCGGCATGAACATGGACGTCCGCTACGACAACTTCAAAGCCACCGACAAACTCCACGGCAAAATAACCCCCAAACCCGCACCCACCCCAGCAGCCCCGCCGCCCGCACTGCCGTAACCCGGGCATCCCAAGCCAGCCAATCCCTCGTAACGCAGGCATCCTGCCTGCCGTGCCGCGGGCGTCCCGCCCGCGCGACTCCAAGGGCGAAGCCCTGCCAGTCAGTAGCAGCATCCGTAAGGATGCTGTTGAACGCACAAGAAACGCGAGGGCCAAAGGCCCGACACTTTCACCCCCCCGAATTCATTTCGTGGGGAATTCTAAAACCCAAGAACTAACAACTAGGAAGCAAGAACAAGCCCGCCCCCACCACTTGAAACTCGAAACCAGAAACTCGAAACTACACCCATGTCTTCCCCCGTCGCCCCCACAAAACATCCCGGCCAGATCGCCACCTTCCTCGACCTCATCAAATTCGCCCACTCCATTTTCGCATTGCCGTTCGCACTGCTCGCCACCTTCTGGGCCTTTCGTCAGCGCCAGCAACCTATCCTCTCCCTCCAGACCCTCGGCCTCCTCGCCTTCATCCTCGCCTGCATGGTTCTCGCCCGCACCTGGGCCATGACCTTCAACCGCCTCGTCGACCGCACCTTCGACGCCGCCAACCCGCGCACCGCAAAACGCCCGTCCGTCACCGGCGCCGTCTCCGTCCCCTTCATGCGCGCCACGCTCGCCGTCTGCCTTCTCGGATTCCTCACCGTCACAGCCATCTTCTGGTACGCCACCGGCAACCTCTGGCCCCTCTTCCTCGCCATCCCCATCCTCGCCTGGCTCGCCTCCTACTCCTACACAAAACGCTTTACGGCATTGTGTCATTTCTGGCTCGGAATCTCCCTCGGACTCGCCCCCCTCTCGGCCTGGATCGCCCTCCACCCCCCTGCCACACCCCTCCTGGCCCCCGCCGGCATCGCCACGCTCTTTCTAGCGGCCGGCGTCGCCTTCTGGGTGGCCGGCTTCGACATTCTCTACGCCCTCCAGGACGAATCCTTCGACCGCGCCAAAAACCTACACTCCATCCCCGCAAAACTAGGACGCACCAGCGCCCTCTGGGTCTCCAGGGCCTGCCACACCGCCTCCATCGCGCTCTTCACCGCCTCCGGCCTCACGCTCATGCGACTCACCTCCTCCGCCCACCCTCTCTACTGGACCGGCTTCGCCTCCGCCTGCGCCCTGCTGATCCTCCAGCAATCCCTCATCTCCCCCACCGACATCCGCCGCATCAACCTCGCCTTCATGACCGCCAACGGCCTCGTAGGCCTCCTCTTCGGCACGCTCGCCATCACCGACACGCTGCTGTAACGCCGCCGCGCTTGCGGCCAGCCCCCGCGGATGGTACGTTGACTATCCGCCTCAAACGGCGTCCGGGCGTTTAGCTCAGTTGGTTAGAGCGTACGGATCACACCCGTAAGGTCGCAGGTTCGAGTCCTGCAACGCCCATTCGGTATTCGTTAAGTATCGCATCCTCTCGCAACCCCTCGCAAATCGACGGGTTTTTTCATGTCTTGCGATTCCGTGCCCACAACGGCAAAGACTACGACGAGAAAACCGTCGTCAAGAGCGAAGCCATGAAGGGCATCATGGGCTGGATCCGCCTCCACCCCTACAACATCTCACAAAAGGCGCAGATCGTCGTCGAGCATTTCCGCCGGTACGTTTCCCCGCTGCTCAATGGCAAAGCCAAGGCCATAGTCGTCGTCGGCGGCCGCGTCGAGGCCGTCCACTGGCAACTCGCCATCCAGAAATACATCGAGCAGAACAACTGCAAGATCGGCACCATCGTCGCCTTCGCCGGCGAAGTGGTCGATTTTCCGTCAGGGCCCGATCCCTTCACCGAAAACTCCCAAACCCTCAACCCCACTCTGCGCGGCCGCAACATCCGGGAAGCATTCGACAAAGAGGAATTCCACATCCTCCTCGTCGCCACTAAATTCCAGGCTGGCTTCGACCAGCCCCTGCTCTGCGGCATGTACGTCGATAAACGCCTCGCCGGCATCCAGGCCGTTCAAACTCTCTCCCGCCTCAACCGCGCCGACCCGTTACAACTTTCGAACGCATGCAGTATCGCTTCGGGAGACGCGCGCCCTTTGAGTCTGCGGGTGGTCCGTGCAGAAAAGGTTGGTGTTCGATTGCCTGAGCCGACGCGGGGTGCGTTGTGCTTCGACTTGATCGGCGATGCTTTCATGGCCACAGTCCTGATCACTGGGAACTCGGCAGCGACTTGGGCCATCTCCTGCCCCTCTCCACCTTGGGCAAAGCACTGCGCAATCGTTGCGCCTCATAACCCCCCTGACCCCCCTGTTGAATTTAGGTAAATGTTAAAAAAAATTACAGGAATTTTCTTGGCGCGACCGCGAGCGCGCGGGATAAGGGCACCCTAATACATTTCTGACGCATGTCGTATCGCGTTGGGAGAGTAAATCGCGACTTGCGCGAGTGGCTGCGTCGAGCAGATCGGGCCTTCAGACTCTACCGATGCGCCCAACGGTGGGCGCCGCGTTCGAGTTGCATAACCTGGAAGTGGAGTTGGTCATGGGATTCCTTTCGTCGGCAATCGATCGTGTGTTGGGCCCGCTGGTAAATCGAATCCGTCCAGGCAAGTGCCGGAAGGGGATTTTGCAGCGGGCGGTCGTCGAGGCACTTGAACCTCGTCAACTCATGTCGGCTAGTACGGCCTTGCGGCCGGTGTGCAACGTGCAAGTCAGCTATAGTGCCCCTGATCCGTCCAACAGCTTTGTCTACACGACGGTATCTTGGACCAACACTGATCCAAAGGCTGTGTATTTTGCACTGGAAGTTAAATCGAACAGTTCCTTGTTTAGCACGGCGTATCACCAGGTAGCCCTGCTTGATTCCTCGGTCACGTCGTTTATGCTGGACCTCTATGCCGACGCGAATTATTCGCTTCGGATTCGATCCCTCTCGAAAACACAGGATGTCTTCACAAATCCCGTGAATCTTTCGACTCCGGATTGGACACCAACCGGTTCCTTTAGCATCAGTCACACCAGTACAAATGGGACGGGCGACTTCACGTCGTTGCTTTTCGACGATAGTGCCAATACCAGCGGCGACTCGTTGACGCTACTCTTTCGTGCTGCCGGCGCTCCCGATCCGCAGGCATGGTTTGGGCGGGATTTCGCTCCGGTCTTTGATGAAGGCACTGATCATGCCGAAATCCTTTTTGACCATATTCACATCGGTGGCTGGAATCACGTCGATCCCTATCAGCTAGTCCTCTCGGGTGCGCTTGACTTCCGATTAATTGAGCGCCCTTCAGGAAGAGTCATTGCCGGAGCCGATGGTTCGCCCCCGCGCTCACTGGGTGGTCTTTCGAACACTTACGCCTACCGGGACGAAGATTACACGTATCACGTGGGGTACGACGCTGTATCCCCGCCCTACTATGGAAGCGTGGGGTACACAACGATGCCCGAAGCGGGGGACGATTACTTTCATTACGTGGAAACAGACACATCGGGGCACGCGGCTGTCACCGAATGGAAAGACATCGACATCGCCAACGCGCCAGGCATCATTGAAATTCGACCTCTGAATGAACACGCCAACTTTATCGCATGGACCAACGCATCGGACAACGAGACCGGCTTTGAAATTCAACGTTCTTACGATGGAACGACGGGCTGGACGACCATCGGGCGCACCTCGGCGGATGTATGCCATTTCACCGACAGCGGATTGGATTCCTTTGAAACTTATTACTATCGGATTCGTGCGCTCCGAGACAATCACGCAAACTGTCAGTCGACGTGGAGCTCGAGCAGCAATCTGCGCATGCCCTACCTGCAGTGGTGTCCAGATTGCAATGGGTTTAGAGTTTACAGTGGCGGCCTGGGCGCGGTGAGCGAAGACGCAAGCGGTGGCGCGACGAATACTGGGAGCAATCAGGTCGAGATCGCTACCGTTGGCGACGAGTCGTTTTCGTGGAGCAGCCAAAAGCAGGATCTTAGCCCCTATGGCAATGGCGTTGATTCGTCGTTAACGGCAACCCTCCGAATTCTCCACAACAAGTCCGCGGTGGTGGAAAGTTCCAGTTACAAATTGTTCTTCAACTGGTCCGGCATGGACGGGGACATTAATACCTTCACCCCTACCTTTGGGAATCCGTTTAGTCTCATTGAAAACGGCGATGGGAATTTCGTACTTCACGATCAGGCCGGCGGAAATCTCACTTTCTCAAATGCCACAGAAGGCGGGGTGGGGCATTTCCTTCAATACGTGGACGCCGCAGGCAATACACTTTCCGCAACCTATGGCACGGGCTCGAACTACACGATCACACGCACTTTGGCAGACGGGCACAGCGAATCCTACCAGCATATATTTGATGGCAGCAAGCTTGCGTCGGTCGTCCTGACCCGCGATGACGACACCACGCCGATTTCCACAGCAACGTTTACGTATTACACCAGCGACAGCGAAGCGGGCAGGACCGGCGACTTGCAGCGCGTCACGACGACCACCGGTAACGGGGGCGTCGAAGTCGCCTACATGCGCTACAATGGGACCGCCAGCGTTTACACGGGCGGACTCAAGACGCTGGTCAAGGGAGAATCGTACGTCTCCCTGTTGCGTTCACAGAATCTCATCAGCGCGACAGCCAGCCTTAACAGCCAGATTCTCGCCATTTCGGACTCGCGACTCCTGGCTATCAGCGACACCGCTGTCCAGGGTTTCGCCGAGAATGCTTACGAATATGATTCCGCAGGCCGTGTGACCTCCATTGTTAACAAGGGCGATGGATGCTCCCTGTGCACCGGCGGTTTTGGCACCACGACGTTTAATTATGCTGTCAGCAACAATGACGACGACATCAACAGCTGGCACTTCAAGCGTGTGGAGACGCTTCCAGACTCCAGCACAATAATCACGTACTCCAACTATTTAGGTCAGACGCTGCTGCAAGTGACCGTGCAGGCCGGTATGGCTTGGATGGATTTTTATCACTACCAGTATGACAACTACGGTGCGAATTACCTGGTCGTCCACGCACATCCGTCCGCTGTGACCGGCTACGATGAATCGTTGCCCGATCTCGTGGGTTATTCGGACTTTGTAAACAACTTTATTGAAGACCATGAAGGTCTTATTGACTACACGGATTACATTCGCCTGGGCACGGAATACTATCTCCAGGATACGTATCTCACGCACGGGGACGGTGGAATTGCGGGCTGGCCAACGCGCTATTACCAATCTGCCCTCAACTACACGTCGCACACATACAATGGCGTCACCGTCTATCTCGTCTCCGACAGCGCCGTGTTCCCCAATCTCGACGGAGGACCGTATTACAATAGCTACGGGGCGCGCAACACGCATTACGACTACACGTTTATTACAAGCGGTGCCGATAGCACGAACGCCATCGCCAGCATCACCAGCACGCTGCCGGGCGTCGACGAATCGCACAACGGCCCTGGCACGGCCAATCCAGACACTTCGACAGTGGTTTTCGACCAGTTTGGACGCACGATCTGGACAATGGATGCCGAGGGATACATCAACTATACCGAATACGACCAGCTCACCGGAGCCGTCGCCAAGAGCATAACCGATGTAAATACAAGCTTGACCAGCGATGAACCGTCCGGCTGGGTCACACCGGCGGGCGGAGGACTCCACCTGGTAACGACCTATGTTGCCGATTCCTTCGGGCGCACCATCCAGGTCAACGACCCTCGCGCCAACGCCTCGCAGGGGGGCTTGTCTTCCTACACAGTCTATGACGACGCCAACCATGCCGTCTTCAACTTTCCCTCGGCAATCTGGAGCGTAACAGGCGGCAATGGGACGATTGTCTCAACCGTGCCGTTCACGATGACGCGCGATCAGTTACCCAATGGCACCAGCGGCACCTATTCCGAAACGCTCACCTTCTCCGGGACGTTAACTGTGACAGGGGGCCAGATTGTTCTGCCGGGCTTTACAGTCTCCGGGAACTGGGCCTTGCTCGATTTCAACTCCACTAACGGCACGGGCCTCACGCTCCATTCGTTGTCCCGATCGCTTTACAACAATGCCGGGCAAATGGTCGAGTCGGACAGCTACTACGCCATCAACAACGTCACCTATCTGGCCACGGCAGCCAACAGCCCCTATTCGGGCAACACAGCCAACTTTTACACCACGCTCTACGGCTACGATGACATGGGGCGCCAGGCGCACGTCGTAAGTTCCACGGGCACCATCACCGACACTGTTTACGACGCCTTGGGACGCGTCCAGGCCGTCTTTGTAGGCACCGACGATCTGCCCGACAACGACCTTAACGGCTACGGCGGGCCTCAATGGAACGATTTCACACAAGGCTTCGCGCGCAATCTCACCGGCAATTCCGGTACAAACATGGTCCTTGTGAGCGCAAGCATTTACGACAATGGAGGCGTGGGCGATAGCAACCTGACGGAATCGATCATCTACCCAGGTGGTGGGCAGTCACCCCGCATTACCGACTACCTTTATGACTGGCGAAATCGCGCCGTGACAACCAAGAGCGGCGAATCGCTCCCTCTTACCGATGTTCAAATGGGCGGCGTTGTGGCGGCAGGAATCGCGGGCTACAACGGAACGTCGTTCATCGTGGAAGGCAATGGCCACCCCCTTCGTGCGGGCGATACCAGCGATCAGCTGCATTATCTGTACAAAACGCAAACCACCATTGCCACCCTTACGGCGCATGTGGCCGATCAGTTTTCCGCCGACGGCACGGGCCAGGCGGGCGTAATCTTCCGCGAATCCAATGCCACCGACTCCATGTTCGCCGCCATCGTCCTCGAAAACGGCAGCACGAACTTCTATTTCCGCACCGCGGCAAATGGTCCGGTCAGCGTCGTGACCGACGGAACCGATAGCGCGTTCTCCTGGGTGCGGATCTCACGTGGCGGTACCAATCTCTTCACGGCACAGGCCAGCACAGACGGCAGCAGTTGGGTCACCATCGCGCAGCGCACCATCGCCATGAGTTCCACGTACCAGTCGGGCCTGCTCGTGACGGCCTGCGGCACCGAGGGGTCGAGTACTGCGGTCTTTGACAATGTGAGTACCGGCCTCATCTATACTGCCACCTGGACCGAACGAGACAGCGTCCATCGCCCCTTGACTGTCACCGTCATGGACAACCTGGGCGAAGTCTTGAGCACTCTGCGCTTTGACGGCGACAAGACCGCAATGACCGACACCAACGCCGACGGCATCCCCGACGGTATCACCGTCGTCGATGTCGACGCCGATGGCATCCCGGACGGGGCCTCCGCCAGCGGACTCCAGGCCTTCGCCGCTTATAACTATGACGAACAGGGTCGGAGGTACCGATCCACCCGATACAGCGTCAATCCAACCACTGGCGTTCTGGACACGACTTCCTCAGGAACAATTGTCAGCAACGTCTTCTACGATCATCGTGGAAACCAGGTCGCTTCTGTGACTGCCGGCGGGGCCATGACCAAGAGCGTGTTTGATGGCGCTGGTCGTATGATCAAAGCGTTTACTACCGACGGCGGTGCCGTCAACAATGCAACCGCTGCGGGCACAATGCTTTTGTCTTGGGCCAATGCCAACGCTGTCACCAACGATATCGTCTTGACCCAGACCGAATACGCTTACGACGCCGACGGCAATGTCCTCTTGACCACCACCCGCGATCGCTTCCATGACAATCCAACCAGCGCCACCGGCGAGTTGCAAAGCGCCAATTCCAGCGCCAACAAGGCGCGAGTCTCCTACATGCTTTCGTATTACGATGGCGCCAACCGCCTGACCGAATCGGTCAACATCGGCACCAACGGCGGCCTGGTGGATGGCACATCGGTCGGTGGATTGGATCTGACGACCTTCCCCACGAATCCCACCGCCTCCACGGACAGCATCCTGGCTACCTTCTACACGTACAACTCCGCCGGCCTGCTCTCGATTGTCATGAGCCCCGCCGGGCGCAAATCGTTTACCCAATACGACAATCTCGGCCGTGCCGTGGCCGTCGTGGCCGGGTGGGACGGCGTCTACACGCCCTACACCCAGAGCAGCTACGACATTTCCAATGCGATCACCTTGCCGGCGTCCGGTTCGGCCAACCAGACAACCGCCTATACGTACGATGGCTCCGACCACATTCTGACCACCAAAGCCGTCTACCCCTCCGGCCAATCCAGCCAGATCACCCAGTATATTTACAACGTGGCCGACGCCGTTTCCGGCGGTTACATCAGCAGCCCGGTCATCTACAGCAACGACCTCCTCTGGGTCATGAAATACCCCGACAAGACCACCGGCTTGGCCGGCAACAGCACGACCAGCACTGATCGGTACACCTACGATGCACTCGGCGAAGTGCTCACGATGACCAATCGCAATGGCACCACGCACACCTACACCTACGATAGCGTGGGCCGCCTGACCATCGATTCGGCCAACACCTCCATCAAAACCACCTTCAACAGCATGGGCCTTGTGGATCATATCGCCACCTATAGCGCCGCTGGCGGCACGGGTTCGGTGGTCAACGACATCTATCGCGTCTACAACGGATTTGGGCAGGTCACAAGAGACTATGAATATCACTACGGCGCAGCGGGCGTGACGAGCCCCAAGATTTCCTACACGTATTCCGGTGGCGACCTGGGCAGCCGCCTGACCGCCATCACCTACCATGACAACGGAACCGTCTCCTACAACTACGGCACGTCAACGGGCCTCAACAGCGTAATCAGCCGCCTCGACTCGATCTCCAAATCCGGCACCACCCTCGAAAACTACAGCTACCTGGGCTATTCGACCGTCGTCTATCGCGGCCATCCCCAGGACAACGTCAACCTCACCTACATCGGCAGTGCCATTACGGGGCCGGGGCATGATTGGAAAATGGATGACGGGTCTGGCTCAACCACCGCTGCCGATTCTGTCGGTTCTCTCAATGGCACATTAAACAACGGGCCCGCCTGGCAAAGCAGTGGCCTCGACGGCGGCTCCCTTTCCTTTGACGGCAGCGACGACAACGTCTCCCTGGGCGGCGCGCTCACGAGCAGCAACACCTTCACGCTCACCGCGTGGGTGAACCTCTCGTCCACCGCCTCGAACATGCAGACCATCATCGACGGTGCCGGCTATGCGCTATTTATCAACAGTTTTGGAACCAGCGACAAGAAGGTCGGCTTCGCCACCAGCAACGGCGTGAGCACCACTTATGCGTGGTCCTTGACCAATATCGTCCCCGCGGGTCAATGGGCCCTCGTGGGTGTCGCCGTGGACCGCGCCAACGGCACCGTGCGGATCTACGTCAACGGCCAGGACGTCACCGACAACAACAGTGCCACCTGCCGTACCGATTTCGCGCTCAACAACAACGCTTACATCGGCCAGTATGCCAACGGTACCTTCCGCTTCACGGGTAAACTGGACGAAGTCCACGTCTACCACAGCAAGCTATCCTCCGACGCCATGGCCCGCCTGGCCGCCAAAGAGGACCTGTCCAATTCCGTCTTCTCCGCCGGCGACCAATACACCGGCCTGGACCGCTTCGGACGCGTCTACGATCATCTCTGGGTCAATAGTTCCGGCGCCAGCGTGGACCAATACGTCTACCTCTACGATCGCGATAGCAACGTGATCAACAAGCTCAACAGCAAGAAAATGGCGCTCAACGACAACTACGTGTACGACAGCGAAGAGCGCATTACCTCCGATGATCGCAACACTGGCACCACCTACGACCAGTCCTGGAGCTACGATGCCCTCGGCAACATGATCAACGTCACCACCAACACCACCTCCCAGAACCGCACCAACAACAGCGACAATCAATTGACCGTCATGGGCAGCCAGACTCTCACCTACGACAATGCCGGCAACCTGACGAGCATCTCCGGCGGCAACTCCTTCGTCTACGACGCCTGGAATCACCTCGTTCAGGTCAAGAATAGCTCCGGCACCGTGATCAAGAGCTATTCCTACGACGGCCTCGGCCGCCGTGCGCTCGACTGCACCAGCACTTTCACCGGCAGTCACTTCTACAGTCTCTCAAACCAGGACCTCTACACGTCCACGTCCGCCGGCACCGAAACCTTCTACTGGACCCCGGGCTATATCGACGGCCTCTTCGCCCGCGAAAAAGCCGGCACCCGCGTCTACGCCACCACCGACGCCCAGTACAACGTCACCGCCATCGTCAACACCAGCGGCACCGTTCTCGAACGCTTCATGTACGACGCCTTCGGCGCCCGCACGGTCCTCGACTCCAACTTCGTCTCCACCACCGACAGCCAAAGCTGGAACGTCGGCTACCAGGGCCTGATGCGAGACCCCACCACCGGCCTTTGGTACAACCGCGCCCGGTGGTATAGCGACTCGATGATGAGGTTCATCAACGTGGACCCCGCCCAAGCCAATGGGTTGAATTGGTATACGTCGCGCGCCGATAATCCGATCAATTTTAGAGACCCGACGGGGCTTGAGATATTATCCGACTCCGCCAAAAAGCAGTTGCAGCAGGCCATTCTTACCCGACTTCAACATGAATCGAAGCCCGTCTTAGATGACGACGGCGTTCAGGGCAGGCCATTCGGGCTCTTGGACCGAGCCAAATACGTCACAGGGTTACGGCTCGGCGGCGCCAGTATGCTTGAATGGGGAAAGCAGGTGGGGGAATGGCTTATCAAGTCCCCTAAAAAAATCGCAGAACTACTCCTGGGGCCTGAGTTCTCAGTCGTTGATTGGTCCAAGGAGCAGGTTACGGGGAAGGAGGCGAGGAAAGCAGTTCTTGATGCAGTGAAGCAAATCTGCTTCGACAAAGCTGTGCTGCATAGCAGTGCACAGGGCATTGAACTCACAGTCGTATACAAACCCAGCGACGGATCATTTACTGCTGTCGTACAGGGAAAAGTTGGCCAGTTTCGTGGAATAGATGAAGGGCTGACGGTCGGTGCAAGCCGTGCCTTCACTGTGACTGATGATGAGCCAGAGCCATTTACTCTTTCCATTTCCGGCAAATTTAAGAAGAGCCAAGGTTCGCTGTCGTTGCTCGACGATGGATGGGCTGTCAACCTTGTTGACATTAAGGCAAGCGAATCCACGAGCCAACCAACTACACGCCCCTGAATCCTCGCAAGGAATGACTCATGACGCGACTGCCCGCTCCCCTTGGCTGCCTCGGGATCGCTTTGGTGGTCTTTGCGGCGTGTACGAATTGCAGGGACCTAGAATGGCAAAATGAAGTTGCTGCGAGACCTTGGCTCGCGATCAAATTGTCTGTTGCCGCAGTTCCCCAGGCTCGGCCACCAAGCGGTGTGATGCTCGACCTACATGGCTTAAAATTTCTTTTGCCGGCAGGCATGGCGGGATCAATCGCGAACAAAGTTCCAGTTGGATCGACTCGTCCGACAACATACTTGCATATCGTCGATACAGAATACGGGAATTTGGAGTTCGACGTATTCGTTACGCCATATAAAGGCGAAATGCAAGCGCCTTCGAGCGTGAAACCATGGACGGATGACTTCGCCCAACTCAAAAGACGGTTTGCGACCGATTTTGACCTAATTGAGGCGGCTTACGGCACAGTGCCCGAAGACGTTGACCGGGCCGGAGATTGCAGCCGCCGAAGAGCGCTGCGTACTCTGCTGATGGTGAAGAATGATCAACTGCTACCCGCGAGTGAGGTCCTACTTCCGAAAGTCAAAATGTTTTTCGGGACAGTCGAATCAAAGGATTTTATGGGAGATATCTTTGATGACAAAGGTGAATGTCGCGCCAAGGTCGTGGTGGTCAGTGGTAAACCTTTGGGGCTCGCAGACTCAGAAAATATAGAATCTATTCTACAATTGTTTTATTATGCAAGTTTTTAGAGAATGAAAGGTGCCCGGGGCGGGTCAGGGGATAAATTCCTGCGATTCACGCCGGTGGCGTCACACTAGCGGCTAGGTTCCACAGCCCCAGGCGAATCAATTCCGTATTGATCCGCGCGGCAAAGGCACTGGTGGGAGGTTGGCTGGCTTCAGCGCACTGACGCAGACGCTCGAAGACAATGCCGAGCGTGTTGACGTTCACCCTTGAGCCAAAGCTCACCAGGCGCCGGGCGATGTGGCGAACGTACCATTCAACAGTGCTGTACGGTCAGATTTCACCCGATAGTGAGGCTGTCCTATCCGGATCGCGGGCATCCATGCCCGCCGTGGCGTCGCTATTTTCGCCAACGGCACTAAAACAACTCGATTTGGCACATGGTTGTTGCCAGTTAGAACGATCAACGTGGGGAGGGCCCACGAACTAGATAACAGGGATGATCGTAGGGCAACTCCACGTACGGCAGCAATCGCCGCGGGGCCTTTTCCGCATCCACTGTACTCGTGCCCAACACCAGCCGCGGAACCTCGACACCTGCCGGTAACCTCTGAAACGTTCTTACTCATTGACGCCCACCAATCAAATGCTTTAGTGCTGCGTTAACTTGCTCCGGCGGCATGGCCCCCAACAACTTCGCGAACGCCAGCACGTTCGCGGATGCGTGATCCTTTACCCGTGCGCCGGTTTGTGCGCCAATGGAGTGCGAAATCTACTGTTTTGTTGGGGATTTCGACCTATGTTCGAGTCCGGCAACGCCCATCCTCCCCATCCCAATGTTTCGTCACACCGCCGTCGGCGAGACCGCCAAGTTGTGCGCCGTCGTGCGGCACAGGCCCAGGAACGTCTGCTCCGCAATTGAAAGCCGCCGGCCGGCGCGCACGGCGATCGACCAGTTGCGCTTCAGCGGCGGGCCGGGCAGCCGCAGCCACACCAGGGATCGCTGCGCAATCTCCGTGGACGCGATCCACGGTGCCGCCACCGTCACGCCCAGTCCCAGCTTCACAAGTTCCTTGATCGCCTCCATCGATCCCAGTTCCGTGAACGAGCGCAGCGGTATCTGCAGTTTCAGCAGATGCCGCTCGATCAGGTGGAACGTGAAGCTCGTGCGCGTGTAGAGCACGAAGTGCTCGTCCACCAGCCGGTTCCGCTCGACCTTCTTCTCGCGCGCCAGCGGGTGTGCCGGCGAGACCAGCAGGCCCAGCTCATCCGTAAACAGGTCGTGGAACGTCAGCTGCCGGTCGCGATCGGTGCGGATCATCAGGCCCAGGTCAATGAGTCCCTCGTGCAACTGCCGCGATAACTCGGGCGAGTCGGCGACGGCAATCGACAACTCAAACTCGGGATAACTCTCGCGAAACTCCCGCAGAGACTCCGGCACCAGGTACTGGCATGCCGCCGGCGAAGCCCCGATCCGCAAAAATCCCCGGTCCGGCCGCGCCGCGCGCTTCACCGCGGCCTCCGCCTCATCAAACGCGGCAAAAATCTTGCGCGCATGATCCACCAGCACCCGCCCCGCATCCGTCAGCGACACCCGCTTCCCCTCCCGCCTCAGCAAGGGTCCGTCCAGCTCCCGTTCCAGCGACGCCACCGCGTGCGACACTGCCGACTGCGTCAGGTGCAGCGACTGGGCCGCCTTCGTGAAGCTCAAGGATTGGGCAACAGCGGCGAAAATCCGGATTTTGTGCGCATCGGTCATGCACGCTCCATGCATCAAATTCATTTACCCTATCTTTATTGTGAGCTTTTTTTATGGATTGTACAAGGGCATACTACTCCCGGCGGTTGAGACAATTGAACGAAGCTCGCACATGGCGGGCACGCGGTTCTGCCTTCGGGCAGGCAGAGGGTGACTTTCAGGACCCCAGAGCTCAACCTCATGACCAACTCCATCCGGCTCGGCTTTCTCCCCCTGGTTGACGCGGCACCCATCATCGCCGCCCAGGAACTCGGCTACTTCGCCGACGAAGGCCTCCGCGTCGAACTCCATCGCCAGATCGGCTGGGCCAACGTCCGCGACAAACTCTCCTACGGCTACCTCGATGCCTCCCACTCCCTCCTGGGCATGCCCCTCGTCAGCTACCTCGGCCGCGATTCCTTCGCCCAGCCCCTCGTGACCCTCATGGGCCTCGGCTGCGGCGGGAACGCCATCACCATCCGCCGCGAGCTCTACGACTCCGGCGTCAAATCTTCCTCCGACCTCCCCCACCTCATGAAACGCTATCCCGGCCTGGGCCGGCTCATGATCGGGCACGTCTTCGCCAGTTCGATGCACCACTATCTGCTGCGCGAATGGCTCGCTTCCGGCGGCGTCGATCCCGACCGCGACGTAAAACTCTGCGTCATCCCCCCACCCCAGATGACCGAGCACATGCGCGGCGGCTATCTCGACCTTTTCTGCGTCGGCGAGCCCTGGAACACTGCCGCAGCGCACGAAGGCGTCGGCGTCACGCTCCTCGCCACCACCGACATTCTCCCGCGCCACCCGGAGAAGGTCCTCGCCGTCTCCCGCCACTTTGCGGAGCGCGCGGGCGGGTTGGGAGGCGCCCTGCTCACCTCGCTGGTCCGCGCCGTCCTGCGCGGCGCCCGCTGGTGTGCGGAGGAATCCGCCCGCGGCAGTGCCGACCTTGCTGAAATGCTCTCCCGGCCCGCTTACATCGCGCTCCCCCGCGCCACTCTCGCGGCCAGCCTCGGCATCACGCGCGAATTCGGCGTCAACCGGCAGCAGCGAAGCGCTCGCCCCGTCGCGTGGGAAGTGCGCAGCTTCCTGCCCGGCCCTAGCACGTTCCCCAACAAACTGCACGCCATCTGGATGCTCCGGGAAATGATCCGCTGGGGCCACCTGCATGTCGCAGCAGACGTCCGCGCCATCGCGGAGGCCTGCCACGACGCGCGAGCCTATCGCGCGGCAGCAGCCACGTTGGACATCGCCTGCCCGCGCGACGGCGAGGACTTTGTGCCCATGGAACTGCGCGGCGGACGCACATTCCGCCTGGAAGATTTGAACCAAGAACAACAGCGGCTGGACCGATCCCCGGCTCGGGTCGCGTAAGAGAGGATCAAACGCATGACACATCAACGGAAGCAACGTGGACCTCACACGGGCGTATCGCGCCGTGGCCTGATGAAGATGGCAGGCGCGACGGCACTGGGCGCACTGCTCTCGGGCGTGCCCCGCGGCTGGCAAGGCGCGGCGTGGGCCGCCGATGGGCCGGAAACCACCGACCTCAACTTCGGCATGATTGCCTTGACCGATTGCTCGCCGATCGTGATTGCCCACGAAAAAGGCTTGTTCAAAAAGTACGGCATCAACTCCAAGGTCACCAAAGGCGCCTCCTGGGCCGCCATCCGCGATTCCCTCGTCAACGGCGACATCCAGGCCACGCACATGCTCACCGGCATGCCAATTGCTTCGACCATGGGACTGCTGGGCGCGCCCAAAAAACCGATGGTGATTCCGTGGATCCTGAACCGGAACGGGCAGTGCATCAGCCTGAAGACGGATCTGAAAGGCAAGGTCGCCGCCGACCCGAAGGCGCTCAAGCCGTTCGTCGATGCGGCGAAGAAGACAGGCGAACTGTTCACGTGCGCGATCACGTTCCCGCCGGGAACGCACGCGATGTGGATGCGGTACTTCCTGGGTGCGGGCGGCATCAACCCGGACAAGGACGTGTCGCTCATTGTGGTGCCGCCGGCCCAGATGGTGGCGAACATGAAGGTGGGCAAGATGGACGCCTTCTGCGTGGGCGAGCCCTGGAACGCACGCGTGATTGCCGACGGCATCGGCTACACCGCGATCACCACGCAGGAATTGTGGCCGGATCATCCCGAAAAGGTCTGTGCGTTCATGGCGGACTTCGCGGAGAAGAACCCGAAGACCGTGAAGGCGGTCCTGAAGGCTCTGCACGAGGCGAGCGTCTGGCTGGATGACATGAAAAACCGCCCCGAGCAGTGCGACATCGTCTCGCAAGCCACCTACATCAACTGCCCGAAGGACATCATCCTGGGCCGCATGCAGGGCCACTACGACTACGGCGATGGGCGAAAGAAGGAAGACCCCAACTACATGATCTTCTCGAGCCGCAACTGCAACTATCCGCAACTCAAGTACGCCACGTGGTTCCTCTCGCAGTACCGCCGCTGGGGCATGGTCGATGGCAGCGTCGACTACACCGGCATCGCCAAGCAGGTGATGCGCACCGACCTCTACGAAGACGCCATGAAGGAAATCAACTACACCCACGGCGGGCCGAACAGTTCGCCTGAAAAACTGTTCGACGGCAAAGTCTTCGACCCCGCCAAGCCCGAGGAATACGCCAAGTCCTTTGACATCCACAACCTGAAAGCCTGAGGAGCCCTGTGAAATTGAAACTCAAAAAGATGCTGCTCGATTCGTTCGTCCTGCCGGGGCTGGGCATCGGCGCGATGGTCGTCCTTTGGGCGATCGTCTCAAGCACGCTGGCCAAGGAACTCCCCTCGCCTCTGAAGACGTGGGAAGAGAGCAAGCTCTACATCCTGCATCCCTTCACCAAGCGCGGCGAGATGGACCAGGGCATCGGCCTGTTCACGTGGCTGTCGCTCACGCTGGTGGTCAAGGGATACGTGCTGGCTCTGCTGATGGGCACGCCGCTGGGCTTCCTGCTGGGCGTCTCGAAAACCTTTGCAAAGATCTTCGATCCGCTCTTCCAGATTCTCCGCCCCGTGAGCCCACTGGCGTGGCTGCCGCTGGGATTGGTGCTCTTCGCCAGTGCCGGCAAAAACATTTCCACCTTCGCGGCCCTCTTCACCATCGCCGTCTGCGCCATGTGGCCCACCGTGCTCAACACCGCCGCCGGCGTGCGGGCCATTCCGCAGGACTACCTCAACGTCGCCAAGGTGCTCAAGCTCTCCTTCACCAAGCGGCTCTTCCGCGTGCTCATCCCCGCCGCCCTGCCGCAGATGTTCACCGGGTTCCGCCTCTCCCTGGGCATCGCGTGGCTCGTCATCGTCGCCGCTGAGATGCTCACCGGCCGCCCCGGTGTCGGCGGCTTCCTCTGGCAGGAATACAACTCCCTCATCTACTCGCACATCATCCTCTGCATCATCACCATCGGCGTGGTCGGATTTGCGCTCGACCGCCTCATGAACCTCGTCGAGAAACACATTCACGCGATCATGGCTTTCCCGGCGACCGTGCGGCGCATGCTCACCCGCACGTCGCCAAATCTGCCCCCGGAGGTCGCCCATGGCGTTTCTTGAAGTCGAAAACCTCGGCAAGTCCTACGGCACCGGCACAACGCGCGCCCAGGTCCTCGCCGACATCAACATCTCCATCGAGCAAGGCGAATTCGTCGCCATCGTCGGCTACTCCGGCGCGGGTAAAACCACACTCATGTCCTGCCTGGCCGGACTCATTACACCCGACACCGGCAGGGTCCTCCTTAATGGAGAACCCATCAAAGGTCCGGGCCCGGATCGCGCGGTCGTCTTCCAGAACTATTCGCTCCTCCCCTGGCTCTCAGTCTTCGACAACATCCTCCTCGCCGTCGAGCAGGTCGCATGGGGAATGCCCCGCCGGGAACGTGAAGAGCGCGTGCAGCATTACATCGAGATGGTCAACCTCACCCCCGCCCGCCACAAGCTCCCCTCCGAACTCTCCGGCGGCATGCGCCAACGCGTCTCCGTCGCCCGCGCCCTTGCCATGCAGCCTCAAGTCCTGCTCCTGGACGAACCCTTCTCCGCCCTCGACGCCCTCACCCGCGCCACCCTCCAGGACGAGCTCACCCGCATCTTCAACACCGACAACACCACCGTCGTGATGATCACCAACGACGTCGACGAAGGCATCCTCCTCGCCGACCGTATCATCCCTCTCTCCATGGGCCCCGCCGCCACGCTCGGACCCGAGGTCCCCGTCGACATTGAGCGCCCACGTGATCGCAAAGCCCTCAATCACGATCCCCGCTTCAAGACGATCCGCAAGTGCGTGTTCGATTACCTGCTGGGTCCCGGACGCCGTTCGCCCCAGTCCACCCCCGCAAGCGTGGAAGGCGAGCGCACCCTCCCCGCCCTCACGCCCCGCAACCTCAACA
>JADMIO010970584.1_pt1 | contig 18593 bp, 18 predicted proteins | sample 8958161 | NCBI WGS metagenome assembly JADMIO01 (sample SAMN16585339, study PRJNA669376) | soil metagenome | isolation source: Crop rotation soil | place: USA: Cullars Rotation, Alabama | collected 2011 | reverse complement strand
CAAGCTTCGGATCCCACTGTGCTGGAAAGATGGAAAATTACCTTCGCTTCCAAGGGATGGCGGTGCGCGAAGGCTGCGAAGAAATCATGCGCGGAAAAACTTTGGAGCGCGACAAGAAGGGCTACTATGTTTCTCCTTCGATTCACGTCGTGGAAAATCCGGACGCAAAAGCTGTTTACCAAACTAGCGAAGTGATTGGTCCTAACGTCGCGGTTTATAAAGTAACTGATCTTGAAGCAGCAATCGATGTCGTGAATCTGCCGCGCTTTGGTTTGGCGGCGTCGATTTATACCGCGGCCCGCGAAAACTTTTTGCGCCTTTCCGAAGAAGCACGCGTCGGAGTGTTCCACTGGAATGGCATGACCGTAAAAAATTCTTATCGCCTCCCCTACGGCGGAATTAAGAAGAGCGGCAATCATCGCCCGATGGGAAGTTCCGCACTTTATCAATGCACTTATCCCGTAAGCTCGCTCGAGTACGCGCAGGATGCAAAAGTCGAAGTGCCGGCGACGTTTCCGAAGTAAGAATTTTTAGATGAAAAAATATTTCTTACTTCTACTGCTTGCTCTTAGTTCGCCGACGTTTGCGAACAATGCGGACGACAAATGTCCGCAGAAGCAAGCTGACCTAGCGGGCGTTGAGGTTATGGCACCGGCGTTTCCCGTCGATGAAGTCGTCGAGAAAATCAAAGACTTCGTTAAGAAAACCGGGATCAACGAAAAGACCGCGGGCGAATTGGAAAAGGTCGGCGGTGACCAAGAACTGAAGGCTTTCTTCAAAGATCACCCGGCACTAAGCGACGCGGCGACCGCGATTGCCGATTACTGGGACGCAAAGAATCCCATTCCCAGAAGTGACCGGTGGCAATTTGAGTTAGAGGCCGTAAGACTTGTCCTTGCCGCGACCGACGATGGCTTTCGCCACCACGGCATCCACGCGGTCCGCGAACTAGAGTCGCGAGGGGCCGTGATTAAAAAACGGCTTAGCCACGTTTTCGGAGAGCCAGCAAAAGGCGTCGTCGAAAAGTATGCCCAAGAAATGAAGGGTGTTGAGGAGCAGCAGAAAACGGAATTAACGGAGCTTGCGAAAATCCTAGCGAAAACGCCGATGGGCCGAGCGAAACTTAGCACGATGCTTCTTAGAAGAAATGGCTGGACCGACCTTGAGCCAAGGTACCTACAGCCAGAGCCCTCCGCCAAAGTACCTAGTTTGCCCAAAACTCACTACGAGTTTGCAAGGTACAACCAAATGAAGCCGATTTTAAAAAACATGGTGAAGATTTTGGGCGACAACAAAATTCTTCAAACAGAACTCGAACGGTTTTGGTTGAAGACTCAAATTCATCTGCGCATTTACGGCGGAAGTGAAGTCGATGCAATGAAAGCTGTTCTCGCCGAGGAAGAGGCGCGCGCCGGTTTCGAACCGGCGGTGGATCTTGAGACGAATAAGACATATGAGCCGGAAGATTGGCGAAAGATTCTGCGCCAAGGAAAACCATTTAACGATTATGGATTTTCTAATCCCGATCCGGGAGAACGCGAATACCACCACATCCTCACTCATCGGCTGCACTTTTACCTTTTCGCGCGCGTCGCACGGACTCAACCTCATATTTTTTACAAAGACGCAAAAATTCGGCCGTCGCTCCCAGAAGTCATGAAATTCATGGGAACCGAAAGTTTTCATGGGAACTTGAAATGGGAAACTGGCGCGAAAGCGAAGGTATACGGCGAGGCCCAAGCGATTTGGAATTCGGTAGTCGATTCTCCGAGCGAACAGAACGCAACTTGCCCCGAGTGGCTGGCGGAGAGCTATAACCACTACGTCTCCGGAATGATGTACTAGTCACGAAAGGTACGATGTACTAGTCACGAAAGGTACGGCCTACCTTTCGTGAGTCGGTGAAGCCCACGAAAGGTAGGCCGTACCTTTCGTGAATTGCGGGGCGTCATTATGGGTGAAGCCCTCCATGCTAAAATGGCAGGAACTACTTAAGTTGCCTGCCGAATTCTTTCTCGCTATCTCTTCAAAAAGGATTTCATCGTGACCCAGCCCGCAAAGTTTGTCGTTAGTACGCTTATCCTCTTTTTGACCGCCGCCGTGATCGCAAGTGGCACCCTGCTCTACTTCGCCTATCAAGGCCAAACCGACGGGGAAAAAGTCGATGTCATCATTAAGCGCGGCAGTTCTTTGGCGCAGGTCGCGGAGACTTTGGAAAAAGAAGGCGTCATCGCTCGCCCGAAACTTTTTAAGTGGATGCTTCGCGTGACCGGTGGAAATAAACAAGTTCGCGCGGGTGAGTTTCATTTCGCAAAGAACATGAAACTTTTTGATGCGCTAAACAATCTCTACACCGGTGAGCCAATCGTGCATCCGGTGACGATCCCGGAAGGTTGGACGGCTCGGCAGATTGCGCAGATTTTGGCCGCAAAAAATCTTGTCGATGAACAAAAGTTTATCGATATTGCGCTAAATCCCGCCACGGCCGCTCGTTACAAACTAAATACCCCGTCACTTGAAGGTTTTCTCTTCCCCGAAACGTATCACTTTTCAAAAATCGACGGTGAAGAGCGCATCATTGAAAAAATGGTAAATAGCTTTCATGAGCACTTCAACAAAGAATACCTCGAAGAAATGAAGTTAAAAGGCTGGACGTTAGAGCGTTTGGTTACGCTGGCTTCTATCGTCGAAAAAGAGACGGGCGTTGAGGAAGAACGAACTCTTGTTTCCTCGGTGTTTCACAATCGTCTTAAAAAACATATGAAGCTGCAAAGCGATCCGACGACAATTTACGGAATTCCAAACTTCAACGGCAATATCACCAAGGCCGATCTGCTTCGCTACTCGCCGTACAACACTTACGTGATTCCAGAACTTCCGCCCGGTCCCATTTCAAATCCTGGGCTTGCTTCGCTCATCGCGGCGATGCGTCCGGCGGAATCCGAATACTTATTCTTCGTCTCGAATAATAACGGCAATCATATTTTTTCGAAGACTTATGGGCAGCACGCGGGCAAAGTAAATGAATTCCAAAAACGCGGCCTGTCCAACGGCGGCCGTAAGAAGAAAAGTAGAAGATAGAAAATGGCTCGAAAACCAAATCCGGCATTAGGCGAGAAAACGGGGCTTGAACGAGAGCCGGTGCTGATGACGGAGTTAGTGCTCCCCCAACACACCAATGCCCTCGGCACGATTTTCGGCGGCGTGGTGATGGGATGGATCGACGTCGCGGCCGCGATTGCGGCTTCGAGATATTCACGTTCAAATGTCGTGACGGTTTCTATCGACTCGCTTCACTTTATCGCGCCGATTAAACTTGGTTTCACCGTGCTCGTTCGCGCCGACGTCACTTACGTCGGAAAGACTTCGATGGAAATCGAAGTCACGGTGAACGCCGAAAACAGCATGACGGGCGAAACGCGTCGCGCGACCCACGCGTTTTTAACCTTCGTGGCGGTGGACGAATTTGGCCGCGCGAAAAAGGTCCCGCCGTTTGTTCCGCGGTCAAATGAGGAGAAACGTAAATTCAAAGAAGGCGAAGCGCGCCGGAATTTGCGCCTGACTCTTAAAGACGGTCTGCCTAAAGGCGTTTAGCGCCGTACTAGGCCCTGCACGCATTTAACGATATCGCCGAGTGCCGCGCCCGGAGTGAAGATTTCTTTCACGCCGATTTTTTTTAATTCCGGAATGTCTTTGTCGGGAATGATTCCTCCGCCCAAAACCGGAATGTCGTCGGCTTTCTTTTCTTTTAGAAGCCGCAAGATTTCCGGGAACACGCGATTGTGCGCGCCCGAAAGAATGCTGATGCAAATCACGTCCACGTCTTCTTGCACGGCCGCGTTTACGATCATCTCGGGCGTTTGGTGCAGCCCCGTATAAATCACTTCCATGCCGGCGTCGCGCAAAGCATGCGCGAGGATCTTGGCTCCTCGATCGTGACCATCAAGCCCAGGTTTTGCGACGAGAGCGCGAATCGGGGGAGTGCTACTCACTGCGTTTTGCCCCAATTCTTTGGAAACGTGCAGACCACTTTGCGTTTGTTTTCGATAAACGTATTAAAGTGCGACTGCACTTGCTGAATATTTTCCGGCGTCGCGGGAAGTGCGATGAGATCTAAAAGCTTCATCCCAAATTCGTAATTTTCCTTTACGATTTTTCTCACAAAGCTTCGCCACGGAAGGCCGGGATATTTGTGAATGCGCGAATCTCCCAATGCCGTTAACCATTCGCGAAACCATTTGAGTTCGTTTTTTGCTTCGGTCTGAAGATGCGGAATAAAAACGCTCGGGATGCAGTGCTCGCAAAGCTCAAGAAGATTTTGCAGAAGCAGCTGGTCCCAGTCTTTTAAGAAACCAAGGATTACCGAAATCTCTTCGTCTTCTAAAATTTCTTCTTCGTGTTTGAGTAAAAGTACCGCCGACACGTTGACCGACCGCAAGCTCACTAACGCTTGGCGAATTTTTTCCCAATTGTCCGCGCGCGAAGTCAGGGTCACGACCGGAAGCCCGGCCTTTTCGATCTTCGAAACGTCTTTTGGGATCGTCGACTCGTCTCTTTGGTCGAGATCTATTTCACTCTGGGTCTCAATAGACATAGACTCCCCTGCCCACTTTTTTCCCGTACCATCCCGCTTCGACGTATTTTCGAAGCAGCGGGCACGGCCGGTATTTTGAGTCCCCGAGATCTCTGTAAAGCACTTCGCAAACCGAGAGTGTGACGTCCAAACCCACGAAGTCCGCTAGTTCCAAGGGCCCCATGGGGAAATTACAACCTAGTTTCATCGCCTGGTCGATATCTTTTGGGCTCGCTAGCCCTTCTTGTAGGGCAAAAAAAGCTTCGTTGAGCATCGGCATGAGGATTCTGTTCACCGCAAAACCCGGGGCATCCTTGGCTTCGATGAAAACTTTTCCCATCGCTTCGGCCACTTCGCGAACGGTTTTAAAGCAAGCGTCGCTCGTCGCCATGCCTTTAATTCCCTCGACCAAAGTCATGACGGGAACGGGATTCATGAAATGCATGCCGGCTACTAGTTCGGGACGCTTTGTTTGGCGGGCGATTTCGGTAATGGAAATGGACGAAGTATTGGTTGCGAGAATGACGCCGGGGGCCAAGAGCGCGTCGAGGTCGCGAAAGATCTTAAATTTGATTTCCCGATTTTCAGAAGCGGCTTCGACGACAAAATCGCAGCTTTTAAGATCGTTAAACTGCGAAGTCGCTTTGATTCGCTTGTAAACCGTGTCCGCGGGTTCTTTGATCTTCCCTTTTTCGGCGAGCTTTCCGAGGCTTTTTTGGATGCCCGTCATCGCGCGCTCTAGTTGTGGAGGCGCGATATCAAACATCGTCGTCTGATAACCCGCTTGCGCGGCCACTTGGGCGATTCCATTGCCCATACTCCCCGAACCGACGACACCGACGTGCGCAACCTTCCCCATTTGCTCTCCTATTTTTTGGGATTTGACGCCAAAAAATAACAACCCCGCCTTGTTACGTCAACGAGGCGGGGTTGAAGAGAAATTTCTTAACGCTTACGACTTAGCGACCGTGGTTCGCGAAATTCGAGAGCGAGCTGCCGAGCGATTGACTCGCTCCGAAGCTTTGGCGAGGAGTGCGAGCGCGACGAGCTACGCTCGCGCCGTTTCCTGAAGCCGCGCCACCGAGTGAAGCGACATATTCTTCGGCTTGTTTGGCCGCTTTCGTGGAGTTCACGCAAGCTTGTTGAGCCGCCGCAAGACCGCTCGTCGCAACGACGCCCGGGGTCGGGATTCCGCCAGTTGCCGCCGAGAAGGCGCTTGAGAAACCGGTGAGCAAGTTTTGAAGGTTCGTCGGAATCGAATTTGGGTCCACCTGAGTTCCGAAGGACGCAATCGCTTGAGCGAGGGCGCTGCTTGGACCAAGGTTTTGGTCGACGATTTGAGTAGCGTCGACGCAGACCGTTTTCTTTTGGCCTTCTTTTGCTTTGTTCTTAAAGTCGACCACGAAAACGTCGTTTTCGATTTCGGAATCTGATTGTTCCATGCCCGTCGTGCGTTTGTCTTTCACCGCTTGTTCGCCTTTTACGACTTCGCGTTTGTAAGCGATGCGGTTTTGTTCGCAAGCTTGGAAGTAAGCAATCGCCATGCTGCGAGCCGCTTGGTGGGCCATGTTACGGACTTGTTCGAAATTGTTTGCGCCTTCTTGAGCGATGATATTGGTTTTGCGATCGTCTTTGTCTTGAGCGCGCGCTTTGATGCGGTTGCTACGCACAGCTTTTTTCAAAGCCGCGAAGACGTTTTTGCTGTCGCGTTCAAAACGGTGAGCCGCATCGTCGTACTTCTTGATGCGTTCTTCAGGCGAAAGGTTTGCTTCCGAAACCGGAGCCGAAGGAGCTTCGTCAAATACGCTGGACTCTTTTTTCGCTTCTTCATCAAACGCTTTGTCCATGCGATCTAGGCTCGCTAGGAAATCGGCTTCCGCTTTTTCTTCGTCTTGTTCAGCGTTTTGAAGCGATTGTTGTTTGATGATCGAATTGACTTGGGTCAAATATTTTGAGGTTTGTTGCAATTGGCTCGAATCAACTGGGCATTCGGCCGTTTGGAAACCCGAGGCATCGAGCGAACCAACCGTGTTAGGAAGCTTCGCAATCTTTTCGTTGCGTTCTTGAATCGCTTCGTTGCGTTCGTTCGTTTTAATCGCGTCGCTTACCACTTCTGATTGGAAGCGAGCTTGCTTTGTTTGCAAATTCTTTTTGGCTTTCACCGCGCGGTGAAGCGCTTGAGCTTCCTTCTCGTCGAGCTCAATCTTCTTCGCGATTTCTTCCAAGCTTTCGTTGCTTCGCGCGGAAGTGAAGGTTCCGACTGCCGCCGCCGCTTGGGCGATGGCCGCATCGTTTGAGAGGTCAGCTAAGGTGATCGCCGGTAAGAGCAACCCGACCGCTAGGAGAACTTTCTGTGTCATCAGTTTTTTCATCGACTTCAACTCCGCTTTTTACAGCACTACTTCTACGTAAATTTTTCGCGCTCCCTCGCAAACGAGGGAACACCTCGGGAGTTGTATTTTGCAAAGGGTCTGCCAACGTCGACGCAAGGCAGAAGGTGGCTAGAAAACGTCAACGCGCGCGTGGGGGCGGCTAGTTTTTAGACAGTCGACCCTGATGACTGGCGTCATCGGTTTATTTTTGAATATCAAACACTTACAAGGCAGACCTTGCCGCGCGGCGGCGAATTATGCGCGCCGAGGCTTGAATTCCGGCACTGGCCCGCTTAGCTTTAAGGCTTAAACAGCTCTTAAAGCAAAAGGCCCAATTTCGAAGACTTCTTCGGGTTGGGCCTTTTCTTTTCCCGCGCGCTTATCTGCTTCGAATTCCTGGTGAAAATGCCGATACGATCCCTGAAGGGATCCTCGATTTGCCAAACCCAGCGCAAATTCTAAAAGAGCTCAAACCGCGGTTGCGTCGCGCGTTCGAGTGGTACGCGCATACTTATGAAGGCCGATCCACGCGAGAATTTTTGGCGGAGGGGGCGGTTAAGCGGCGAAAGCACGTCTTCCGCTTTCTCTATCTCTTCGTGTTCGCTTGCCTGGTGTCGTATCTTGTCACACAGCCCGACTCGAAGTTAGCCAGCCAGGGCTTTCCAAAAGCCGGCGAAATCGCCGAAAGAAATATTTACTCCCCGCTGACTTCAGAAATTGAGACCAAGGAAACCCGCGCGGGAAAACAAGACGAAGCGGCGAAGAAAGTCGCGCCCGTGTTTGATTACGATGACACGGCGATTGAAAGTTGGTTACAGCGTTGGGAAACGGCGTTCGCCAGTATTCGCGAGGAATTCTACTCCGGCCGTCCGCAACCCAGAAACCAACACCTTTTAGATAACGTCAGCGATCGCTTGGAAGAACTCACGGGTCAGACGGTAAACTCGACCGACCTTTTGTTCTTTCACCAAAAGAAATTTAGCCCGCAGGTGCAAAAAGCATTTTTGAAAATGGGCGAGTACTTGCTCGGTCGTTTGATTGCGCCAATCGACCTCTTCTCTTCGTATTACAGCACCGGCATTATCGTGCGCCAAGTACGCGGCGATCTTTCGGAAACGCTGGTGCACGACGTCTCGCGCATTTGGAGCTTGGAGCAGGCAAAAGAATTCTTGTCGCAGATCCCACGCCTGCTAAATGAAAAACGCACGACCGATAGTCAGCGACTCATCGTAGCGATCCAACACGTCGTGATTCCAAACTTGAAATTTAACGCCACCGCCACTCAGCGGCGTATCAGCACGACGCTTGGCCAAACACGGGCGCCCATTCAAACCGTGCGCAAAGGCGAAATCATCGCTCGCAAAGGTGAACGCATCACCGAACACCACGCAGAACTTTTCCAAGGCATCCGCGAGCTCCTCTCCCCCCGCGCTCGGTTGCAGCAGTTCTTGTTCGTGATGATTGTTTGTCTTGTTTTCTTCTACGTCTTATTCCGGTTCACGCCGACGCAAAAAGGGATTTGGTTCCTCTCGCTAAAAGACTCGCTTTTTGTTACGGGACTTGCGCTCGTGCAGCTGCTTTGCTTGAAATTTGTAACGCCACCACTTGCTGATTTCTTCGCGCCTTTCGAACTTCCCCTCGGCGCGGAATTCTTTCTGCCGATTTCGATGGGCGGTTTGATTATTCATTTAACGACCGGAAAAGAAGTGGCGTTCATGTACGCGATTTTGACCTCCGTCATCGGCGGGTATTATTTTGAAAGAGACTTACTCTTTGCGCTTTGGTCGTTCATCGTTACGGTCAGCGCCATCCAAAGTATTCGTTCCTGCAAACAACGCACGGACCTTTATAAATGTGGCGCGGTAAGCGGCGCGATTTCGACCATCATCACGCTATCGATAATGATGCTAAGCCTGCTCGCGGGAAACAAACTGCCGTGGGCAACGATCGCCGTGCAATGCGTGCTCGTTTTTGTTTCCGGTCTTCTCTCGGCGGTGCTTGCGGGTGGTTTGATTCCGGTTTTTGAATCGGTGTTGGGATACACGACGAGTTTAAAACTACTTGAAGTCGCAAACTTCAATCATCCTTTGCTTCACACACTGATGCTAAAAGCGCCCGGTACTTACCATCATTCGATCATCGTCGGAAGTCTTGCCGAAATCGCGGCCGACCGCGTGCACGCAAACGCCCTGCTCGCTCGTGTCTCGGCGTACTATCACGATATCGGCAAGATGACCAAGCCCATGTACTTTATTGAGAACCAGACGCCGACGCATAACCCGCACGATCATTTACAACCTACGATGAGCGCAAAGATTTTGTTTTCGCACGTAAAAAACGGCGTAAGGCTTGCGAAAGAATATAGTCTCGGAAAACAGATCACCGACATCATCGAGCAACATCACGGCACGACTTTGGTTTCTTACTTTTTTAACAAAGCAAAAAAATCCGAAGACAAAGAGATGGACGTCATCTCCGAAGCGGACTTCCGTTATCCGGGTCCCAAGCCGCAGACAAAAGAAGCCGCCATCGTGATGCTAGCCGACGCGTGCGAAGCGTCCACGCGCAGTATCTCAGAACCGACGCCCGCGAAAATTCAGGCGATGGTTCATAGCATCATCAACAAACGCATTTTGGACACGCAATTTACCGAGTGCGATCTGACGTTTAAAGATCTGCAGACGATCGAAGAGTGCTTCACGCGAACGCTTACGAGCCTGTACCATCACCGCATCGAGTACCCGGGCCAAAACCGCGCGATGGCGGTGGCCACGGCGGTAACGGACGCTGCGATTAAAAAGGCGCCGTAAGCCACGTAAGGTACTAGGTACCCTACGTGAAACGTTCGCGGTCACGTAGGGTACCTAGTACCTTACGTGAGAGTCGCCAACACCTTTTCCTGCAGCGCGAACATCACTTTCGCATCGCGAGCACTAGTCTCGTGATCGTACCCGAACAAGTGCAGCACACCGTGAACGGCGAGCATTTGCAGTTCGTACTTGTACGTCACACCATTCTCTTTCGCTTGTTTCTTCGCGACGGCGGGGCAAAGCACTAAGTCCCCTACTTCCGCCATCGGAGTCGTAGCGCCTTCGAGACGAGAAAAAGAAAGCACATCCGTCGCGCGATTCTTGCCGCGGTACTGCTTGTTGAGTTTCTTCATCGCGTCGGCCGAAATCAAAGTAATGAATAGCGGGTAAGTCGTTTTTCGTTTTAAAAGTTTGCGTTTGATCTTTGCCGGAATTGCTTCGAGCGCCCGGCGCGCGGCCAAGCGAATCCACCGTTTTTCCTCGGCCGTACCTGTCGTGAGATCAATGCGAACTCTCACTCGCGAATCGCCTCAATCGGGTGAACGCCCGCGGCGCGCGTCGCCGGATACAAAATGCCGAGATAAATCATCGCGGTCGCTACGACGTAGATTAACAACAATGACAACGGCCGAATTTCTATCGGGAGACTGCGGTCATAATAAATATCGGGCAACTGGTAGCTTGAAAAATACCGGATGTAGATAACAAAGAGCACGGTGATGAGCGCGCCGATCGCTAGCCCTACCCCACCCATGAACGCGCCTTGGAAAAGAAAAATCCTTTTTACTTGGTCTTTTGAAGCGCCCAGCGCGCGCAACACACCAATGTGCATTCGCTTGTGAGTCACGTGCATCATCAAAGTGATGACGATGTTCATCACTGCAATTGCGATCGCAAAAGTAAGAATCGAAAACATCGCGTACTGCTCAAGCTTCAAAGATTGAAAGAGCGCCGAATTAAAAGTTTCCCAGCTCTCCGCCTTTAGTTGCTTTGGCAGAACCGCCGCGATTTTGTCGCGCACGCGTTCGCTTTGCGAAAGTTCCTTGGCCCAAATATGCCAACCCGAAATGGCGTCACCGATTTTCATTAAATCTTGCGCATCTTCGAGAAGCAAAAATACGTACTGCTGATCAAACTCGTAGTGCCCGGACATGTAGATGCCAGAAACTTCGAACGTATCAGCTTGCGGCACCATGCCCATCGCGCCACGCTTTTCGATAGGCGAAATGAGTTTTATTTTTTCCCCGGGCACGGCACTTAGTCGCACGGCGAGTTCCGAACCAATCACCACCTGCGGCAGTTTCGACTCGCGACTAGGCGCTTTTCCCTCGGTAATTTTTGGCTTCATCCTCGCAAATTCGTCGTCGGGGACGCCCCACACGACGGCGCCCACCGTACGAAATTCCGACTGCGCGATCATTTCTGCTTCGGCGTACGGCATCACGCGGGCAACGTCCGCCGTCTTTTGAATTTCGTTTGTCCAACCCTGGTAATCTTTTAGCGGAAGATTTCCCTCGACTGGCTTTACCATCACGTGCGGGTAAGCCATTAGCACGCGCTCTTTCAATGCCGACTCAAAACCGTACATCACCGAGAGTAGCGAACTCATTGCGCCCACGCCGACACCGATCGCAAGCCACGCGAATAAAGTCATCGGGCTAAATTTTCCGGCGGCCGTTCCTTTTAGAAGAAAGCGCCAGGCGATAAAACGATCCACGAACATCAAAGGAAGATTTCCTTTTTAAAAACCGTCATCGGGTCCTTCGATTGGCGGAGGAATCGACACATCACCCTCGGGCGGCATCCCGCCTTGATCGTCGGGTGGCGGTGGCGGCGCAAAACCGGAATCGTCCTGCGGAAACGGGGGCGGAGGAGGAATCTCTTCGAAATTTTGCGGAGGAGCCATCGGCTCGTACGAAGGCGGCGGATTCATTGGCTCATAAGGTGGGGGTTCGTACTGCGGATGCGGCTGATCGTTATTATTATTGTTATTGTTGTTTGGCGGCGGCCTAGGCGTGTTGTTTTGCGGTTCGCTCGGTGGCTGAGGCATTCCACTGTTTGTGTTCGGGCTATTTAGATCCATCGCCGGCGGCGTCTCGTCGACCGTGTCGCTGACTTTTTCGTCGGTTTTTGGCGTCGGAGTCTCGGGCTTCTTGCTCCAAAAATAGTAGGCCCCGGCAAAACAGACCAAAAACAAGATGAGCCACAGGAAATTCTTCATTGCGGCCCATTCTCCAAGAATTGTTGGCGAATGACAAGTTTGGAACTATTAATACGGGGGTATGACAAAGCCAGCTAAACCCATGAAATCCCCAGGATCTAGTGGCGCCGAGGAAGTTCCCGCCGCGCATTGGGCGGACAAAACCGCCGAAGACCTTATTGAGAAACACCCAGGCTCGGAAAAAATCGTCTGCGCCTCAGGCATTTCTCCGAGCGGGGTGGTCCATATTGGAAATTTTCGCGAAGTGATCACCGTGGATTTTGTCGTGCGCGCGCTGTTGGATCGCGGCCGGGCGGTGAGGTTTATTTATAGTTGGGACGACTACGATGCGTTTCGAAAAGTGCCGGTAAATTTACCCAACCAAGAATTGCTGACGCAGAATTTGCGAAAGCCGATCGGGCGCCTGCCGGATCCTTTTGGTGACTGCCCCTCGTACGCTTCGCATTTTGAAAAAATGTTTGAAAGAGAAATTTCGCAGCTGGGGATTTCGCCCGAATTTATTTATCAAAACAAAAAATATGGCGCGTGTGATTACGCCGAAGGCATTCGCACGGCGCTTGCGAACGAAAAAGAAATTTCAAAAATCCTAAACGGCGCGCGCACCGAAGATCTTCCCGCCGATTGGACCTGCGTCAGTGTGTTTTGCAAAAACTGCGACCGCGACACCACGAAGGTCACCAAGTACACCGCTCCCAGCACGATTGATTACCACTGCAAAGTTTGCAAACAGGACTTCTCGTCGAACTTTGAAAAAGACGGCAACGTAAAACTTCTCTGGCGCGTCGACTGGCCGATGCGTTGGGCAAAAGAAGGGGTGCAATTTGAACCGGGCGGAAAAGATCATTCGTCTCAAGGCGGATCTTACGAAACGGGCGCGCAGATTGTTCGCAGTATTTGGAAAAAAGAACCGCCGCACTACGTGCAATACGATTTCGTTCTCGCCAAAGGCATGGGAAGCAAACTTTCTTCCTCTTCAGGAAATCTGATCACATTAAGCGAAGCGCTTGAAGTGTACGAACCCCAGGTTGTGCGGTGGATTTTTGCCAGCCGCAAGCCAAACTTGGATTTTACGATCGCTTTCGACTTGGATGTAATGAAGGCCTACGACGATTTCGATCGTTGCGAACGTTTTGCTTATGGACTTGAGGAAGGCGACGAGAAAAAAGTAATTTACGAACGCCGTATTTACGAACTCTCTCTCGTAACGCCGAGAAAATCTGGCGCGTACGGCGATTTACCCGCGCAGGTTGGCTTCCGACACTTAACGAGTATTTTGCAAATTTACCAAGGCGACTTGGAAAGAACGCGCGAGTATTTCGCGCCGCTATTAAAAACCGCTGACGACCAAGCTCGCTTCCAGAGCCGCGCGACTCGCGCGTGGACGTGGATTCAAAAGTTCGCGCCGGAAGAATTTAAATTTTCGTTGCGCCCCGCCGGCTCGCCTCCACCAAAGTCGCAGTTTCCCGAAGCGATGAAGGAGCTTGTGAGTTTCTTGCGGACTCAGGCCGCGGGAAAAACGGAAGACGAAATGGCTTCGCACGTTTTTCAGATCATGAAATCAAACGGCGTCGAGCCAAAACTTTTCTTCCAAGACGCGTACGGCATTCTCATCGCAAAAAAGGCGGGCCCGAAACTCGCTTCGTTTCTTTTAGCGATCGGCCCCGAAAAAGCGGCGGGCCTCCTTGAACAAGCCCTGTAAATTAAGCCCCGTTCCGTAGCTCCTACGGGACAAAAACGTACGGCTTCTTATGCAAAAACCGTCTTTGCTTCATGTCCTTGCAAGGACGACCAACCGCTTTGGTCCTCGGGATCTCCGCGGGCTGAGTGGTGACGATGTAAAGCCCTTCGGCGTAAGCGAAGATTTCTATCTCAAGTGGGTAAACACAAGATTCACCAGAATCGTAACGAGCCAAAAGTCTACCCGTGCCGGTAAATTTATTCCCCGCGATTTCGGTGATCTCAAAATCCGTCGAATGCCGTAGGTCTCCGTAAACGACTTCTCCACTTAGCAGGTACCGATCGGCCCACTTGGTAATTTCGATCTTTTTGTAGAAGTAACCGTCTTTCGATTCATATTTCCCCTCGGTGAGCGTTGTCACCGGAGCGCCGAGTTCTGGACGTTCTGCCTGTTCCGCAAAGGCTAATGCCATCGGAACGTGAACGAGAAAAGTTGCCAAAAAAACGAGTGACTTCATTTTTACCCCCAATGTGTCCTTTCCATCGCAATCACGGAGGTACGTCAACCGTTACCCGATCACCAATACGAAGTCGTTACGGTGCAATCGCCGTAAACTCGGACAACGCAACTGACGCGATCGGTCAAATCTTTCTTATCCCGTTTCAACAAAGTTCGTTCCGGGTCGCGCTGCGTCGAAAGCTGGTCCGCGCCCTGTAAAATCTGCATATTACAGCGACAACAAACAAACGCCGCACTGCAAGAAGACGCAACGGGTAAACCAGCTCGCAGCGCCGCATCAAACAACAGGGTTCCGTGTTCGACTTCGATCGTTTTTCCCGACGGGTGAAAGGTCACAATAGCCATGCGCGGCACTCCAAACTCACGGTATAATAATAGTACGCTTTCTCCCCTCCTCCGAAACCTCTTTTCAGAGCAAAAACAATGTCCTACCCCTCGACTGACTCGCGCAAATCCGTAAACACGCCTTCGCCAGAACAAACCGCGCAAATCGCGGAAGATTCGAAAACTCTCGCGCATATTTTGGACGAGATGGGCAAGGTGATCGTCGGCCAAGAACAAATGGACCGAGCGCTTCTCATCGGTCTACTCACCGGCGGCCATGTTTTGCTCGAAGGTTTGCCAGGCCTTGCGAAAACTTTGGCGGTAAAAACGCTCGCGCAAGTACTCGACGCGAAGTTTGCGCGCATTCAATTTACGCCCGACCTTTTGCCGAGCGATCTGATCGGCACCGTGATTTATCGCCACGAGACCGGCGAGTTTGTTCCGAAAAAAGGTCCGATTTTTGCCAATATTATTTTGGCCGACGAAATCAATCGCGCGCCCGCAAAAGTGCAAAGCGCGCTACTTGAAGCGATGGCCGAGAAGCAAGTCACCATCGGCGATAAAACCTACTCTCTCGAAGAACCCTTTCTTGTTCTGGCGACGCAAAATCCTATCGAACAAGAAGGTACGTATAATTTGCCCGAAGCGCAGCTTGATCGTTTCATGTTCAAACTTCGCGTGAGCTATCCGACACGCGAACAAGAGCGCGTGATCTTAGAACGCATGACGGTCGGCGAACCACCCGCGACGCGATCGGTATTTTCCAGCGCCGGAATTATGAAAATGCGCCAGCACGCGGAAAATATTTATACCGACGAGCGCATCAAGGAATATATTTTGCGCCTCATCATGGCGACTCGCAAAAGCGCCGAGATGAGCCACACCGAAGCCCTACCGGAAAGTTTAAGAGATATTCGTAACGCAATTTCTATCGGCGCTTCTCCCCGCGCCACCATTTTCCTCACCAAAGCCGCGAAAGCGCATGCCCTCATCGAGGGCCGGCACTTCGTGACCCCGGATGACATCAAAGCGGTCGCTCCCGAAATCCTTCGGCACCGGCTCATTCTCACCTTCGACGCGCAAGCGCGTGAGCTAACGACCGACGATATCATCCACACTCTTCTCGATACCATCGTAGTTCCGTAATCCTCTCTCCTTCCGTCTCTTTCCTCTCAAAATTAAATCAAACATGTTCTCCTTTCTAAAAAGAAAGGCGCGACAGGCGTCCGGCCGTGCCGCGCTTCCGCTTTCTCCAGAGCTTTTGCGTTCGGTGAAAGAACTCGACATTCAAGCGACCCGTCGCATCGCCGCGCTTTTGCCCGGCGAATGCCGTTCGGCGTTTCGCGGCAGCGGCATGCAGTTTAAAGAATTTCGCGCGTACCAACCCGGCGACGACATTCGCCACATGGCGTGGACCGTGACGGCGCGCACCGGCAAACCTACCGTGCGAGTGTACGAGGAAGAACGCGAGCTAGATATTTTGGTTTTAGTCGACGTGAGCGGATCTACGCTCTCGGGCGTTCGCGGGAAATCCAAACGTGAAATGTACGCGGAACTTGTGATGCTACTCGGGCTCTCGGCAATTAAAGGCGGCGATAATTTTGGGATGCTCTACTTCCACGAAAAGCCAGAGCTCTACATGCCGCCCAAGGGCGCTCGCAATCAAGTGCTCAACGGTGTCTCGAAACTTCTCGCGCAGCCGCTTGAAATGCGCCAAAGCGATATTCGCCCCGCTCTTCGCTACGCGGGCAGCGTGCTGAAACATCGCTCGCTCGTGATTATTCTTTCCGATTTTATTTTCCCGCATTTTGAAGAAGAACTTCGCGCCCTCACGGCTTCTCACGAAGTCGTGTTGCTCCAGTGCTTTCACGATCTAGAACGCGGTCACACGCAAGGCGTGTACGAAGCTCGCGACCCGGAAAGCGGATCGTTCTTTCTTCTTGATGCTAATTCCCGCCGCACCCGCAAACTTTTGACCCACGCGCAAATGGATCACTGCGCGGAAATCGAAAACCTCTCCCGCCGAAACGGAACTTCTTTTCTTCAACTCAGTCTGCAAGATGACTACTTCAAAAGACTCATTACATTTTTTCGCCATCGCGGCGTCGCTACTTTGTAATTTAGTCTTCGGACTAAGTTATGAGATCAGCCCAAAGCAAATCATGCCCGGCGAACGGGCCGTGGTGAAAGTGCGCCTTGATGCGAACCTCTTTCCCGAAGACACCGAAGAACTGCCTTTGATTAACGATAAACTCCTCGTCGAAAACCAAAAATACCAAGTGCTCGACCAAAGTTTAGAAAAAGAAGGCGACTTCTGGGTGTGGCGTTACGAAATCACGGCCTACCAAGTCGGCTCCATCACCCTTCCCCCGGTGGAAGTACGTGTCGAGGGCGAAAACTATTCGACCGAGGCCGTTTCGATTCCCGTAGTGAGTACGCGCGCGGAAGGCGACCAAAGCTTGCACCCTGAATTTGGAATCTTAGGCGTGCCCTTTCAATGGAAATCCATCTTGAAACTTTTAGGTATGGTGATCGGCGCCGCGCTCGGTGTTCTGTTGCTCGCGTACGCGAAGAGCAAACTCAAACTACTCGTTCGTCGTTTCCGCAAGCCAGCTCCTGTCGCACCCGTGCACGTGGCGCCGGCCGAGGATCCGAAAGTTTGGCTGCGTCGTGAATTACAACTCTTGCGCAATCAAGTTCGCGCGGGCATTCCGACAGAAGATTCGAGCGTCGACGCGTTTACTCTGATCGTTCGAGAATACTACGCGCGCAAATATTCGCTTCCCGTAAAAAGTTTTACTTCGCACGAGTTTCTAAAACGTCTTCCGACCGACGATACGGCAAAACCTATCGCCAAGCTCTTTGACGCGTGTGACGAGTTTAAGTATTGCCCCGAACACCCCGGAAATGAAGTCGACTTAACGCTTTCGTCCATCGAACGCAGCGAAAAAATTCTTCTATGCTAACGTTTGCTTTCCCAAAAATTCTTTGGTTGCTCGGGCTTGTGCCCGCGGCGCTAGTTTATTTTCTCGTCAAACGCCGACGACGAGATAAGCGCGTGCTCGCGCTCACGCCTCGCAATCAAGAAGTTGTAAAGGCGGCTCGCTCTACCCGTCGTGTTTACCGCGCGCTTTTTGCCGCGTGGCTTTTGGCGATTGGTCTTATCGTGCTCGTTGTCGCGCGCCCGACCGTCGTGCATACGTGGACGAAGAAATGGTCGGAAGGCATCGACATCGTGCTCGTCATGGATATTTCCGAAAGCATGGAAGCCGATGACCTTCAGCCAAATCGTTTCAATGCCGCAAAGCACGTAATCCGCGAGTTCATCAAGGGCCGCACCGAAGATCGCATCGCGTTTGTCACGTTTGGCGGCGAAGCGGTCACGCGCAGTCCCCTCACCCGCGATTATGATTTCCTGCTCGGCCAAGTCGATGCGATTCGCATGCGGGAACTAAAACAAGGCACCGCTATCGGGATGGGACTTGCGAACGGCATCACTCGCCTCCGCCGTTCCGAGGCAAAGACAAAAGTGATTGTGCTCATGACCGACGGCGATAGCAACGTCGGTAGCATCAATCCCATCACCGCCGCCAACCTCGCGCGCCAAGAAAATATCAAGGTTTATACAATTGGCATCGGCGCTTCAAACCGCGTCGTGGTTCCGATCTACGCCTACGATTTAAATGGCCAGAAAACGCATCTCGTCGGCCAAGTGCCTTCCTATTTAAATCCCGAGCTACTCGCCACGATTTCAAAACTTACCGGCGGCAAAACTTACATGGCCCGTGACTCCGGAATGCTCCAACGAATCCTCCAGGAGATCGATTCGCTTGAAAAAACAAAAGTAAAAGTCATTCCGATGCACAAACGCGAGGAGAAGTTTTTAATTCCCGCGGCCATCGCCCTACTTTTATTGCTCATTGCCATTTTGCTTCAAGAAACCAGATACCGACGAATTCAACCAAATCATGCGACTGCACTTTGAAAATCCGACAATCCTGTGGGCGCTTTTGCTTTTGCTCCCACTGGGCTGGCTTATGCTTTCGCGCGCTAAACGCGTAAGCCAAAATGCTTGGCGAAAGCTCATCTTTGTTTG
>JADMIO010792830.1_pt1 | contig 18594 bp, 17 predicted proteins | sample 8958161 | NCBI WGS metagenome assembly JADMIO01 (sample SAMN16585339, study PRJNA669376) | soil metagenome | isolation source: Crop rotation soil | place: USA: Cullars Rotation, Alabama | collected 2011 | reverse complement strand
GCCGCGACTTCAAGTCACGTGAATTCCAAGCTTCGGATCCCACTGTGCTGGAAAGACTTCGCCTCCCGCATGCGCGCCTGCGCATTCTGGAAGAACACGATCGGCACGACGAGAAGGATGAGGAGCACGATGGCGACCGCGCTCGCCACCGGCCAGTCACGGTTCAGGAAGAACTCGTTCCACAGCGTGCGGCCGATCATCAGCGTGTTCGAGCCGCCGAGGATGTCGGGGATCACGAACTCGCCGGTCGCCGGGATGAAGACGAGGAGCGCGCCGGCGAAGACGCCGGGCAGCGAAAGCGGGAAGGTGATCTGCCAGAATGCCTTGAAGGGCGGCGAGCCGAGGTCGGCCGCCGCCTCGAGCAGGCTGCGGTCGAGCCGCTCGAGCGAGGCATAGAGCGGCAGCACCATGAACGGCAGGTACGAGTAGACGATGCCGATATAGACGGCGATGTTGGTGTTCATGATGATGAGCGGCTGGTCGATCAGCCCGAGCCACATCAGGAGCTGATTGAGCAGCCCCTCCGGCTTCAGGATGCCGATCCAGGCGTAGACGCGGATCAGGAACGACGTCCAGAACGGCAGGATCACCAGCATCACGAGGAGCGGGCGGATCGAGGCCGGTGCGCGCGCCATGCCGTAGGCGATCGGGTAGCCGATCACCATGGTGATCAGCGTCGAAGTGAACGCGATCCAGATGCTCGACAGGAAGGCGCGGAAGTAAAGCGGATCGCCGGTCAGCCAGACGTAATTGTCGAACGACAGGTCGGCGATCTTGTCGCGGATGTCGGCGAGGCTGTTGAACACCGGAATGTAGGGCGGGATCGCGATCGTCGGCTCGGAGAGCGAGATCTTGAAGACGATGACGAAGGGGGCGAGGAAGAAGATCAGCAGCCAGACGAACGGGATCCACGTCACGATCCGGCGTTGCAGCGGGGTCCTTGTGCGTTCGACCACGGCGATCCCCGTCTACTGTGCGAGGATGACGCCGGCATCTGGCGCCCAGGAGAGCCAGACGCGGTCGTGCCAGGTGATGGGCTTCTCCACGGCGCGCTCGGCATTCATCAGGCTCGCGCGCACGAACGCGCCGGATTCGAGCTTGACGTTGTAAAGCGTCATGTCGCCGAAATAGGCGATGTCGATGACCTCGCCCTCGACCGCGTTGACGGCGGGGTCGCGCGGCCAGTCATGCGCGATGCGGACCTTTTCGGGCCGCACGGCGAACCACACGTTCTGGCCTTTCGTGACGGGAAGCGCGCTCGCCGTCTCGATCATCGGTCCTTCCTTCGAGGCGACGCGCACGAGATTCTGCACGGCTGCGTCGACCGAACCCTCGAACATGTTCACCGAGCCGATGAAGTCGGCGACGTAGCGTGAGTTCGGCGCTTCGTAGATCTCCGCCGGCGTCGCGACCTGCACGATGCGGCCATGGTCCATGACCGAGATGCGGTCGGCGACGGTCATCGCCTCTTCCTGATCGTGCGTGACGATGACGAAGGTGAGGCCGAGATCGTATTGCAGGTCGACGAGCTCGAATTGCGTCTCCTCGCGCAGCTTCTTGTCGAGCGCGCCGAGCGGCTCGTCTAGGAGGAGCACCTTCGGCCGCTTGGCGAGCGCGCGAGCGAGCGCGACGCGTTGTCTCTGGCCGCCGGAGAGCTGGTCGGGCTTGCGCTTGGCAAATTGCTCCATCTTCACGAGCTTCAGCATGTCGCTGACGCGCGCCGCGATCTCGTCCTTCGGCATCTTGTCCTGCTTGAGCCCGAAGGCGACGTTCGCCTCGACCGTCATGTGCGGGAAAAGGGCGTAGGACTGGAACATCATGTTGACCGGCCGCTTGTGGGGCGGGACGCCGGAGAGCGGCTTGCCGTCGAGCCAGATCGAGCCTTCGGTCGGCTCCTCGAAACCGGCGAGCATCCGCAGGAGCGTGGTCTTGCCGCAGCCAGAGGGGCCGAGCAGCGCATGGAATTCGCGCTCGTAGATCACGAGCGACTGGTTATCGACGGCGACGAAACTGCCGAAACGCTTGGTGACGCCGCGAAATTCGATGAAGGGCTTCGCCGTGGGATCATTCCACGGCTGGAACTGGCGCCGGACGGCGCCGACAACGTTCTTGGCCATCCGCGCCCCCCTTCAGCCCGGCTGGAAGTCTACTGGCCGGTCTTCACCTCGGTCCAGACTCGCGTCATCTCGCGCTGCGCCCGCGCGGGGCTCGGCGTCGTCGTGTAGAGCTTGGCGAACGTGGCTGCGTCCGGATAGACGGCCGTGTCTTCCAGGACTTCCTTGTTCATGATCTCTTGCGACGCCTTGTTGCCGTTGGCGTAGAAGACGAAGTTCGAATTCCGCGCCGCGATCTCCGGCTTCAGCATGAAGTTGATGAAGGCGAGCGCGTTCTCCGGATGCGGCGCATCGGCGGGGATGGCGAAGTTGTCGAGCCACACCATCGCGCCTTCCTTCGGGATCGAATAGGCCACGGTGACGCCGTTCGCCGCTTCCGCCGCGCGGTCGCGCGCCTGCAGGATGTCGCCCGAATAACCGACCGCCATGCAGATGTCGCCGTTCGCCAGCGCGTTGATGTATTCGGAGGAGTGGAACTTCTGGATCGAAGGCTTGATCGACTTCAGGAGTTCGCCCGCCTTCTGGATGTCAGCGGATTCCTTCGAGTCCGGATTGAGACCGAGATAGTTGAGCGCCGCCGGGATCATGTCGTCCGGCGAGTCGAGCACATGCACGCCGCAATCTGCGAACTTCGCGATGATTTTCGGGTCGAAGATCATCGCCCATGAATCGAGCGGCGCGTCGGGCATGCGCTCCTTGATCTTGTCGACGTTGTAGCCGATGCCGACCGTGCCCCACATGTAGTTGGTCGAGTGCTCGGTGCCGGGATCGTAGACTTCGAGCTTCTTCGAGATTTCGTCCCACTGATATTGCAGGTTCGGGATCTTCGATTTGTCGAGCGGCTGCACGACGTTCGCCTGGATCAGCCGCGCCAGGTTGCGGTCGGTCGGCACGATGATGTCGTAGCCCGATCCGCCGGCGAGCAGCTTCGTCTCCATCATCTCCATGGAATCGTAGACGTCGTAGACGACGCTGATGCCGGTCTCCTTGGTGAAGTCGTCGAGCACGCCTTCGCCGACATAGTCCGACCAGTTGTAGACGTTGACGACCTTTTCCTGCGCTGCCGCCGTCAGCGGCAGGGCGAGGAGAACAGCAGCGGCAAGAAGCCCGGAAGCGGTGCGTTTCACGTGTGATCCTCCCCACGCAAGGTTTCGTTCGCCATATTTGCGACACTAAGATTGCGCGAGACCGGCTTCAACCGGCTACTTTGCCAAGGCCTTAGGTGGCCATGGGGGATCGAAAGCGCCCGGGCGGGCGTTTCGCCAAAGCACCAAACCGCTGTGACGCTGCGCCGCAGCAAGGCCAAAGCGACGGTCTTCGTTCGAACGCATAGACCGGGGTAAGAGCGGCGCTCCGCCAATTCCCCGTCCCTTGAAAGGCCAGCATGTCCGTATCCGCGACTGTTCAATCCCCAGCCATCGGCGGCGGCCTGACGCGCCAGGGGCGCACGATCGCGACGCTTGTCGTCCTGCTCGCTTTCTTCATGGACATTCTGGATTCGACGATCGTGAACGTCGCTGTACCATCGATCCGCGACAATCTCGGCGCGAGCTACTCGGCGGTGCAGTGGATCATCGCCGGCTACTCGCTGGCCTTCGCGCTGTTCCTGATCACCGGCGGAAGGCTCGGCGACATCCTGGGCTACAAGACCATGTTCCTGCTCGGCATGGCAGGCTTCACGCTCGCTTCCGCGATCTCGGGACTTGCGACATCGACGGAGATGCTGATCGGCGCGCGCTGCCTGCAAGGCATGATGGCGGCAGTGATGGTCCCGCAGATTCTCTCGACCATCCAGGTGCTCTACACGACGACGAAGGAGCGCCAGGGGATATCTGCGTTCTACGGAGGCATCGCCGGCATCGCGACAGTCGCCGGACCGATCATCGGCGCTTTCCTGATCACCGGCGACGTGTGGGGACTCGGCTGGCGCACGATCTTCCTGGTCAACCTGCCTGTCGGTGTCGGTGCGATGATCCTCGCCTGGATCTTCCTGCCCGATGCGAAATCGCCCAATCCGCTGAAGCTCGATCTCGTCAGCGTCGCCGTGATCGTGCTCGCCTTGCTGATGCTGCTGTTCCCGCTGATCCAGGGCCGCGAACTCGACTGGCCGTACTGGTTGCTAGGCCTGATGGCGGCATCGGTGCCGGTCTTCGTGCTCTTCGGCTTCATCCAGGTGTGGAAGGACAGGCGTGATGGATCGCCGCTCGTCGTGCCCGAGCTCTTCACGCGGCGCTCCTTCGTCGCCGGCATCATCCTGAATCTCGCATTCTTCTCGGTGGTGTTCGGCTTCTTCTTCGTCTTCACGATCTTTCTGCAGATCGGCCTTGGCTATTCGATCCTGAAGGCGGGGCTGACCGGGATACCCTTCTCGCTCGGCGTCACCATCGCCGCGGGGATGTCCGGTCCGATCCTCGTGCCGCGCTTCGGCCGCAAGATCATCTCCGCCGGGCCCGTCATCATGGGCGCCGGTTACTGCCTCTTCGTCGCGACTATCCACTATTTCGGTGCGGACGTGACGCCGTGGGAGCTGGTCCCGTCGCTCGTGCTCGCTGGCGCGGGGATGGGCTGCGTCGTGGCGCCGATCTATCCGTTCGTGCTCGCTGAAGTTCCGATCAAGCATGCCGGCTCGGCATCCGGCATCATCAACACCGTGCAGCAGATCGGCGGCGCAGTCGGCGTGGCCGTCATCGGCGTAGTCTTCTTCGGTTTGCTCTCCGATCGTGCCGAGGTCAGTCTGCAGGAAGTGCGTCCGGGTCTTACCGCCGATCTCACAGCTGCCGGCGTACCGGCGGCGGGGCAGTCGCAGGTCATCCAGGGCTTCGAGCGCTGCTACTTCGATCAGGTACGCGCGAAAGACCTCGCGACGGCTCCCGAGAGCTGCCGCAATTCGGAGAGCGCGCTTGCCGCTTTCGCGACGCAGGCGCCGCAGGCGGCATCCGCCACGCGCGCTGCGCTCGAGACGCATGGCCGCGAAGCCAGTCGCCTGAACTTCCTGAGCGCCATGAAGCGGACGGTGGTCTGGCAGGTGGCGGCGCTCGGCGTGATCTTCTTCCTGACGTTCCTCTTGCCGGCGCGTCCGCGCTCGCGCGAGGAGATGGAGGAGATCGCCGCTGAAGGGGGCGTTCTCGCCTAGCTGTCCCCGCTCAATATGGACAGAATGTCGCACCATAAAACAAACGTTTGAAACATATGTTTTGAGCGTGCTATTGGCCGTTTCCGGGGACGCTTCCCCGGCTACGGAAATCGCATGCTCGACAAGACCGACAAGTCCAACGACCCCACCCGCGAGCGCATCCTCGAGGCGGCGCTCGACCTTTTCGGTGAGCGCGGGCTGACAGGGACCACCGTGCGCGACATCGCCACGCGCGCGGAAGCGAACGTCGCGGCGATCTCGTACCACTTCGGCGGAAAGGACGAGCTTTATCGCGCCGTCGCCGAGCGCGCGATCTCCGGGATCGAGTCGGGTGTACGCGGCCGCATGGGTCCGATGCTCGCCAATCCGCCGCGCGATCCCGCCTCAGCGCTGAAGGGCCTCGAGACGTTCGTCGAGACGATGGTCGACGTCATCGTCGGCCCGCCGGAGATGCGTCGCGTCGCGCGCTTCATCATCCGCGAGCAGATGCAGCCGACGGCGGCTTTCGAGATCCTCTACGTCGTGCTGACACGCCTGCATGGCGCGGTCAGCGGATTGCTGGCCGTCGCCGCTGGGCTCGACCCGTCGTCGAAGAGCGTCGGTCTCCGCGCCTTCCTGCTCGTCGGCCAGTTGCTCTTTCTACGCATCGGCGAGGTCGCGATCCTGACGCGTCTCGACCTTGAACGCTACGACGAGGCGTTCCTCGCAAACGCCAAGCGTCTTCTCAGGCAACATGTGCGCGCAATCGTCGCCGCGGCAAAGGAGGCCGGGGAATGAAGCGCTTTCTGATCTTTCCGTTGTTGTTGCTGTCGGCTTGCGGCGGCAACGGCGACAACACCTTCCAGGGATACATCGAAGGTGATTTCGTCGATGTCGCGCCGGAAGTCGGCGGCCGCCTCATCCAGGTCGCGGTCCGCCGCGGTGGCGATGTCAAATCCGGCGACCTCCTTTTCAGGATCGACGACACCGAAGCCGCGGCGGCGGTGGTCCAGGCGGAATCGGAGATGGCGCGCGCGCAGGCGCAGCTCGCCAACCTGCTTCAGGGCCAGCGTCCGCCGGAGATCGCCGTCATCGAAGCGCAGATCGCCGAGGCGCAGGCCGCGCTCGACAATGCGCAGAAGGATTTCGAGCGGCAGAAGGCGCTCTTCGATCGGAAGGTCGTCTCCGAAGCGCAGCTCGACCGCGCGCGGCAGACGATCGACGTTGCCGAGGCGCGCGTGACCGCTGCAGAACGCCAGCGTGACGTGGCGGCGATGCCGGCCCGCACGCCCGAGATCGCGGCGGGCGAGGGCGCGGTCAACGCGGCGCGCGCCGCGCTCGTCCAGGCGAAGACGCGGGCGACGAAATACGTGGTGAAGGCGCCGGCCGCCGGCCGGATCGAGGATGTGTTCTACGAGGAAGGCGAGGTCGCGACGGCCGGCCAGTCAGTGATCTCGCTGCTTCCGCCGCAGAAACGAAAGGTGGTGTTCTTCGTGCCGGAGGCCGCGCGCCCCGGCCTGTCGCCGGGCGGCAGCGTCGCCATCTCTTGCGATGGTTGCCCTGCCAACCTGGCCGCGGAGGTGACCTTCCTCGGCACGGAAGCCGAATACACGCCGCCGATCATCTTCTCGCGCGAGAATCGCGGCAAGCTGGTGTTCCGCGCCGAGGCGGAGCTTGCGCCGGGCGCAGCCGCGCTTCCACTCGGGCAGCCGGTCGACGTGACGGCGTCGGCGTTGCGAGGCTCGCAATGAGCGCCGATGCTGGCACCGTCATCGATGTGCACGGGCTGACCAAGAAATTCGGCGAGAAGACCGTTGTGAACAACGTCGATCTCAAGGTCGCGAAGGGCGAGATCGTCGGCTTCCTCGGACCGAACGGCTCGGGCAAGACCACGACCATCCGCATGATCTGCGGATTGCTGCGGCCGACGGCAGGCGAGGGGACCTGCCTCGGCTTCGACATCCTGCGCGATTCCGAGATGATCAAGCGCGAGGTCGGCTACATGACGCAGCGCTTCTCGTTCTACGAGGACCTGACGATCCGCGAGAACCTCGAGTTCGTGGCGCGTCTTTATGCGCTGCCAGACCTGAAGAAGACCGTGGACGAGACGCTCGAGGGACTCGGCTTGGCGAGCCGCCAGCATCAGCTTGCCGGCACGCTCTCGGGCGGCTGGAAGCAGCGCCTCGCGCTCGCCGCCTGCATCATGCACAAGCCGCGGCTGCTTCTCCTCGACGAGCCGACCGCCGGTGTCGATCCGAAGGCGCGGCGCGAGTTCTGGGACGAGATCCATCGCCTGGCCGAGGAGGGCCTGACCGTCCTTGTCTCCACCCATTACATGGACGAGGCGGAGCGCTGCCATCGCATCGTCTACATCGCCTACGGGACGGTGGTGGCTCGCGGCACGGCAGAAGAGATCATTGAAGGGTCACGGCTCGTCACCTTCGTGGTGACTGGCCAGGAGGTGCCCGCGGCTGCAAAGGCGCTGCGCGGGATGCCCGGCGTCGAGCAGGCCGCTGCCTTTGGCGAAGATTTGCATGTCGTCGGCTCGGATCGCGATGCGCTGCGCGAGAGTGTCGAGAGTATCGCCAAGAAATTCCACGTTGGCGTGGCGCGTGGCGAGACGACGCTCGAGGACGTCTTCATACGGTTGATGAGCGAGGCGCAGGCGACAGGAGGCGGCGGATGAAAGCAGCGTCATTCAGTGCGCGCGTTCGCGCCGTGCTGCTCAAGGAATTCATCCAGATGCGGCGCGATCGGCTGACCTTTGCCATGATCGTCGGCATCCCGATCATCCAACTTGTGCTCTTCGGCTACGCGATCAACACCGATCCGAAGAACCTGCCCGCTGGAATCATCATGGCGGATTCCGGACCAGTTGGCCGCGCGATTGTCGCTGGCATGCAGAACTCCACCTACTTCCGCGTCAAAGGCGACGTCTCGGAAGCCGAGGCGCGCGACGGGCTGGCGACCGGCAAGCTGGCCTTCGTCGTGACGGTGCCAACCGACTTCCACCGCGATCTTCAGCGCGGCCGCAACGCCGAGATCGTCATCGAGGCCGACGCCACCGATCCGACGGCTGTCTCCGCGCCGGTCGCGGCGATGCCCGAGATCGTGAAGCGCGCGATCGCCGCGGCTTCGGACCCACGGCAGGATGCAGCGCCAAGCGGCCGGCACGCCGACGTGATCGTGCACAAGCTCTACAATCCCGAGGGCATCAACACCTACAACATCGTCCCCGGCCTGATCGGCGTGATCCTCACGCTGACGACGACGTTGATGACGGCGCTCGCGCTGACCCGCGAGACCGAGCGCGGCACGATGGAGAACCTTCTCGCCATGCCGGTCCGACCGATCGACATCATGGTCGGGAAGATCCTGCCTTACGTCGGACTCGGCCTCCTCCAGATCCTGGTGATCCTCTCAGCAGCCTTCGGTCTCTTCCGCGTGCCGATGGAAGGATCATTCGCCGTGCTGCTGCTGGCCGTGCTGCTCTTCATCGCCGCCAACGTCACGCTCGGCTACACCTTCTCGACGCTGGCCCGCACGCAGATGCAGGCGATGCAGATGACCTTCTTCTATTTTCTGCCGTCGCTGCTTCTTTCCGGCTTCATGTTCCCGTTCCTCGGCATGCCGGTCTGGGCACAGACGATCGGTACGGCCCTTCCGCTCACCCATTTCGTGCGGGCGGTCCGCGGCATCATGCTGAAGGGCAACACGGCGGCCGAAACCCTGCCGCACCTTTGGCCGGTAGCGCTTTTCCTGATGGTTATCGGCGCGGTCGCGCTTCTCCGCTTCCGCCGCACCCTGGATTGACCACGTCGCGGGCCTGTTTTCCGAAAAGCCCCGAAGTAGGCTAAGTATCGGGAATGAGCCTCCTAGCCGAAGCCCCGACCGAACCGCAGACCGCGCGCGGCGTCACCGATGACGCGGCGGCGCGCGACTGGTGCCGCGCCCGCCAGATCGACGATGTCGAGTGCATCATCCCCGATCAGGCGGGTGTCGCGCGCGGCAAGCTGATGCCGCGCGAAAAATTCTTTGGCGGCAGCCCGATGACGCTGCCCGCCTCGATGTTCACGCAGACGATCACCGGCGAGTATCCGGAGGAGGAAGAAGCGTTCATCGAGGGGCTGACCGATTCCGACCTGATCTTCCGCCCCGATTACTCGACGCTCGCGGTCGTGCCGTGGGCGAGCGACCCGACGGCCCAGGTGATCCACGATGCTTTCCACAAGGACGGGACGCCGTTCGAGATCGCGCCGCGCAACGTGCTGAAGCGCGTCGTGCAATTGCATCGCGACAAGGGGTGGCAGCCGGTCGTGGCGCCGGAAATGGAATTCTACCTCGTCAAGCCGAACATCGATCCGGACTATCCGCTCGAGCCGCCGGTCGGGCGCTCGGGCCGGCCGGAGCGCGCGCGTCAGGCCTATTCCATCACGGCGGTGAACGAGTTCGAGGAGCTCTTCGACGACATCTACCGCTTCTCCGAGGCGCAGGGCCTCGAGATCGACACGCTGAACCACGAAGACGGCACGGCGCAGATGGAGATCAATCTGCGCCATGGCGATCCGGTGGAGCTTGCCGACCAGGTGTTCCTGTTCAAGCGCACGATCCGCGAGGCGGCGCTGCGCCACAAGATGTACGCGACGTTCATGGCGAAGCCCATCGCCACCGAGCCGGGCTCCGCCATGCACATCCATCAGTCCGTCATCGACATCGCGAGCGGCAAGAACATTTTCTCCGACGGCGGTGTGAATGCGCTGGCGCCGCACTTTCTGAACTACCTCGGCGGCATGCAGACCTACCTGCCGCGCGTCATGTGCATGCTCGGCCCCTACGTGAACTCGTACCGGCGGCTGGTCAGGAACACGAGCGCGCCGATCAACGTCCGATGGGGTTTCGACAACCGCACCGTCGGCCTTCGCGTGCCGCTGTCCGACTCTTCGAACCGGCGCGTCGAGAATCGTCTGCCATCGTCCGACGCCAACCCCTACCTCGCCATCGCGGCGTCGCTCGCCTGTGGCTATCTCGGCCTCGTCAAAAAGCTGCAGCCGGACCGGCCGATGGAGGGCGCCAACCACGACCCGAGCTTCGCGCTGCCGCGCTCGATCCTTGACGCAGTCCGGCTGCTCGAGGACACCAAGGAGCTCGTCGACATCTTCGGCACGACCTTCGTGCGCACCTATCGCGCTATCAAGGAAACCGAGTACGAGACGTTCATGGGCGTGATCAGCGCGTGGGAGCGCGAGTATCTGCTTCTGAGCGTCTGAAACCGATGCCGCGCGCCTTCCCGCCGTCCTTCTTCCAGCTTGCGGCGGGAAGCGTTCCGAGCCATCCGCCGCTTGCCGGCTCGCGACGCGCCGATGTGGTGATCGTCGGCGGAGGCTTCACAGGACTCTCTGCCGCGATCCATCTCGCCGAGGCCGGCGCCGATGCCGTGCTGCTTGAGGCCGACACGGTCGCGAGCGGCGCTTCGGGTCGGAACGGCGGTCAGATCCACTCGGGGCTGCGTCGTGACGTTGTGTGGCTGGAGGAACGCTTCGGCTTCGCCCGCGCGAAGGAGCTTTGGGCGCTGTCGGAAGAAGCGAAGGCGCTGATCCGTTCGCTCATCGTACGGTTCGCCATTGCCTGCGATCTCCGCTCCGGCGTGATCGAGACGCTGCACAAGCAATCGCTGATTCCCGACGCGGCGGAGCTCGTCCGGCAGCTTCGTGACCGCTTCGGCTATGAGCAGGTGACGCTTCTCGATCAGGACCAGACCGTCGCCGCACTTGGCTCGGAGCGCTTCGTCGGAGCGATCCATGATCGCGGCGGCGGACATCTCGATCCTTATCGCTTTGCTCTCGGACTGGCGCGTGCCGCGACCGAGCGCGGCGCGACGATCCATGAGAAGTCGCCGGCGATCGGGCTTCGCCGCGACCGCGGTCCCGTCGTCGAAACGGAGACCGGAACGGTACGAGCGGAGAAGGTTATCGTTGCGACGGATGGCCGCTCCGGGCCATTCGAGACGACGACGCGCCGCCACATGGTCGGCATCAACAGCTTCATCCTAGCGACCGAGCCGCTTTCGCCGGAGATCGGCGGCAGCATCATGCCGGGCGGCGAGTCGGCCGCCGACAGCCGCTTCGTGGTTCGCTATTGGCGCAAGACCGCCGACGGGCGTCTTCTCTTCGGTGGAGGCGAGAGCAATTCCGGCAACATCCCCGCCGACATCCCGGCCTTCGTGCGCCCCCATCTTCTGGAGATCTATCCAGAGATGAAGGACGTGCCGGTCGCGCATGGCTGGGGCGGCGTCGTTTCGGTGACGGCGCCGCGGCTTCCCTACGTGCGCGAGATCGCGACGGATGTTCTGGCTGCCGGCGGGTATTCGGGGCAGGGCGTCGCGCTCGCGCCCTTCGTCGGAATGCTCCTCGCCGAAGCCGCGCTCGGCAGGCCGGAACGGATGCGCGCCTTTGCCGAGCTTCCGATTCCGGCGATTCCCGGCCCGATGTGGATCCGCCGTGCGATGGTTGCCGCGGCGCTTTTGCAGGGGCGCCTGTCGGACCACCTCTAGCTATCGGTCCGCCTGCGATCGAAGCCAGGCTGGGAGGTCGCGCACGCTGTCGATGATCGCATCGGCGAGCGGTTGCAGCTCGTCGCGGCCACCATTTCCGGAGAGCACGCCGATCGCCGCGCCGGCGCCGGCGCTTCGCGCCATCTCGAGATCGTGCGGATTGTCGCCGACGACCGCGATCTCCTGAAGCGGGACACCGCTGGCCGTCGAAAAGGCATGCACCGTGTCCGGCGCGGGTTTCGACCGCGTGACGGAATCGTAGCCGAAGACATGCGGCAGGAAGCGCGCGACGCCGAGCACGGCGAGCGCCGCCTTCGTCCCGGCGGTTCCGTCATTGGTGGCGACGCCCATGACGTAGCCCTCTCTCGAAAGTTCGGCGAGCGTTTCGCTCAGTCCCGCGATCGGGACGGAGCAGCGGATGCCATTCTCGTGGAAGACATTGTCGATCCGCTCGACCATGGCCTTCAGCGCGGCGCCTTCGAGCATTGGGTACCAGAGCCGGACGATGTCGAACGTGGTGCCGGCTGAGAGCGCTGCGCCGCTGCGGAACTTGCCAACGGCCGCATCGAAGCCGCCCGCTACCAGCATCGCCTCGGCACGCACGGCGTCGCCATCGGAAAGGTCGAGGCAGAGCTCGCGATAGACGCCGGTCCAGCTCGCTTCGAAATCGAGGAGCGTTCCGTCCTTGTCGAAGAGAAGGGCGCGCATGGATGTTCCGTGCCTGACGGCGAGGCGGCGGGTCAAGGCAAGCGTGCGCGGTTGCCCGAAAGTCGGCGGCGGCCCATCCTTGTCAGGAGCGGCAAAAAGCGAGGCGAGCGATGAGCGAGCGGCAGGCGGAACGCACCTATAACGACGCCGAGGTCGAGGAGCGGCTGAAGCGCGATCTGCCACGCTGGAAGCTCGCCGACGGGATGATCGTGCGCCGCTACAAGACCGGAAGCTGGAAGGCGACGCTGATGGTGATCAACACCATCGGCCATCTGGCCGAGGCGGCCTGGCATCATCCCGACATCAAGGCTGCCTATTCGTGGGTCGGGGTGGCGCTGATGACGCATTCGGCGAAGGGCATCACTGACAAGGATTTTGCGCTGGCAGCGAAGATCGAGGACGTCGTCGGCTGGCAGCCCGCCAAGGAGGGCGGACCGCTTGAGGGGACGCCGCGCGAGCCGCGCTTCGCCTACATCAAATACGAGGAGTGAACCGGCCCGCACTGGCACAGCGCGGCAGAAATGTCGCAGCACGAGATTCTTGAGCGACGAAACCCTTTCGCCCTCTTTGTGAAAGTCTCTCGCAACATATCGGGCCTACGAACCGCCGACGAAGGCAGCAATCGGCTGTCCAAACACACCGGTTTCAGAGAAGTAAGATGTTGTTTAGAATCGTTAAGGCCATTCCGGTCCGGGTCCGCAGGCTCACCGCCCCGCGCTACCGTCCGGAGCGCCATTACATGCGCGGCTACGGTCCGGCCTGCGCGGCGCGCGAGGCAGCGCTCCGCTGATTCCGCATGGCCGACGGCAAGCGCTTCGCGCGGCCTCAACCTCTGATCGATCCCGGAACAATTTCTTAACTGCGGGCAAGCATCCTGCTCCCCGGCGGCCCGGAAGTGGCCGATACGAGCGTGCCGTGATGGGATTCCACGTGGCGGTCGAAGTAATTGCGGTGGCAAGAGAATGACTTCGCTTGCTCGGGTTGCTGCGAACGATCGTTACGATTGCGTCGTCATCGACGACGATCCGGATATCTGCGCGCTGATCTCGCGCGTCCTCGCCAAGATTGGTGTTTCGAGCCTGGAGCTGTCGAATGCCGGTGCGCTCGCCGGCGCGCTCAGGACGGCGCATCCGGCGATTGTCTTCCTCGATGTGGCGCTCGACCGCTCCGATGCGATCGACGGCATCCGCATCCTGCGCCAGACGAGCTTTTCCGGCGCGGTGCAGCTCATCAGCGGCAAGGACACCGACCTCCTGAATGACATCAAGGCGATCGGCGAGCGCAACGGGTTGAAGATGCTCGACCCGCTGAAGAAGCCTTTCCGGTCCGAGCACCTCCGGCAGATCTTCAATGGGAAAGCAGGTCAGTCGTCCGGTTCCGCTGGTGCGATCCCTCCCAAGCCTGCGAACGACGCAAACAATGCCCCGCGCGCCGATCTCGACGAGGCGCTCGCCAAGCATTGGCTCGACATGCACTACCAGCCGAAGGTCGACCTGGCGCGGAACCGCGTCGTCGGCGCGGAGGGCCTGGCGCGCATCAATCACCCGATCCACGGCATCCTCGGGCCCGCATCCTTTCTGCCGGATGCGTCAATCTCGTCGCTCCGGCGGCTGACCGAGTTCGTAATCAAGAAGGCGTTCTTCGATTGGAACGTGATGCGAAACGCCGGCCGCAACCTGCATCTGTCGGTGAACTCGCCGGTCCAGGCGTTGACCGGCCCCGGGCTCGCCAACCTGGTCCGTGAGTTTCATCCGCGCGCCATCGACTGGCCGGGACTGATCCTGGAGATTACGGAAGACGAGGCCGTGCGCGAATTCGACTCCGTGCTCGAGGCCGCCGTCCAGCTTCGCATCTACGGCGTTTCGCTGGCGATCGACGATTTCGGCTCCGGCTACTCGTCATTTGCGCGGCTGAAGCAGTTCCCGTTCTCGGAGATCAAGCTCGACAGAAGCTACGTCGCGAATTGCGCCTCCGATCCCGTCAATGCGCGCATCTGCCAGAGTATTGTCGACCTTGCACGCGCGACCGGCGCGAACTGCGTCGCCGAGGGCATCGAGACCGAGGCCGACTGGGCTGCGCTGATCGACATGCAGTGCGATCTGGGCCAAGGCTATTTCTTCGGCCGGCCCATGAGCGTCGGCAAGCTCATCGAGCGCGCCGCCGCGGCCTGAGCGCCGCGCGTTCCGCGTTGCTCCCCAAGCGGGAGCGTTTCAGCTTCGCAAAAGCAAGAGGCCGCAGCTCCCGCTGCGGCCTCTTGCTTGTCGTCCGGTCGTATTAGCGCGGCGCTGATGCGAACTGGATCGTGGTGTGCTGCGAAAGCTCCTTGAAGAGCGCCTCGGTGTCGATCGGCTTGCGGAAAAACTTCACCGCGCCGCCACGTCCCGCCGTGTCACGGCCCATCGAGAACTCGGTGCCTGGCTCGAAGGTCTGGCCCGTGATCATGATGACGGGGATGTGCTTGGTCGACTCGGTGCTCTTCAGCCGCCACAGGAGATAGTGTCCGCCGCCTTCCGGCATGACGTAGTCGGCGATGATGACGTCGGGGATTTCCTTGATGGCGATCCGGTAGGCGTCGATGCCGTTCGAGGCGGTCATCGTCTCCGCGCCGACCTTCTTCAGCCGCCGCTCCAGCGCGCGGACGAGATCGGCGTCGTCCTCGACGATCAGCACCTTGTTCTTCTTGTCGCGCGTCAGCACATCGTCGCTGCCGCCGAAGGCGCGCGGGGCGATCGACGCGTCGAGCGCGCTCTCGTCGATCTCGAGCACCTCGCCCATGATCGACTTGATGGTGTCCCAGGTGTCCTGGTTCTTCGGAACGTAGAAGGCGCCGAACGAATCGCAGCGAAGCAGCGTCTCGGAATCGTCACGGCCTGTCAGCATGACCACGTCGACCGGCGGACGTTGCGGGTCGAGGAGCCACTCGCAGACCCGAAATCCGTCAGCTTCAGGCATGTTGATGTCGAGGATCAGGAGCCGCGGCGGGTTGCGCGAAGCCTTCAGGATGGCCTGCAGGCCGTTGTCCGCCGTCTCGACCTCGAGGCCGAGCTTCTTGCAGCGCACGGAAAGGGCGCGAACCACGGCCGGATCGTCGTCGGCGATCAGCACCCTTTTGTTTGAATCGGCAGCCGGCGGCTTCGGCTGCGCTGTTTGTGCTGCGGTTTTCATCTTTGGCTCCCGTGGTTCAAAGGGTTGGGAATCGGCGTTCTGCCGCCGTTCCATGCTGACTGTTAGGGCATCGATCAGGTCTTGAGCGCGGTAGGGTTTCTCGACGAATTGCGTGGCGCCGGCGCGCAGCGCCTTCAGGCGCGCCCGGTCGGCGGCGTCGGCCGAAAGAATGATCGCGGGGATGTTGCGCGTGTGCACGGAGTTCTGCAGCCGTTCGAGCAGCGTGAACCCGTCCATCACGGGCATGCGCAGGTCCATCACGATGGCGTCGGGCGGCTGGCGCTGGGCGATTTCGAGCCCCTCCTGGCCATCATAGGCGAGGGTCGGCGTGAAGCCGGCCTTCGACAAGCGCAGGCTGATCGCCCGGGTGATCTCCCGGTCGTCGTCGACGATGAGCACGTTTCCCTTCGTCAAGCCTTGGCTCCCCCTCTAGTGCCGGCCCCTCAGCCGGCGCGCGCTTCCTGTGGCTGCGCGTAAGCGCCGCGAATGGCGTCCCTCAGCCCCTCGGGCCGGTTGGAAAGTGTCCAGCTTCCGATCGAGCGGAAGCGAAGTTCGGTGAGCGCACTATCCGGACGGTTGCGGGCTGCCTCCGTATAAGTACTGCGGATTCGCTCGACGACCTTGGCGGTCTCGCTGTTGTCGGATGCGATGCAGATCAGCCAGGCGCCTGAGTTCAGGCGCAGGAGCAGGTCGTAGGAGCGAAGCTGCCGGTTGAGCAATCGCTCGATCTCGGCCGCGGGAGCGCCTTCCGCGGTCGACGTCGCCATCGCGATCGAGACCTGCTGGAAGCTGTGGCGCGACGTCTTCAGGAAATTGAAGTGGAGCGGGATGACGAGGTTCACGTCGAAGACCGGCAGCGTGAAGGCGAATGTGCTGCCCTTGTTCGGCTCGCTCTCGACCGACAGCATGCCGAAATTGACACGCACCAGCTCGCTCGCGATGTGGAGCCCGAGGCCGAAGCCGCTCTTCTCCTGCGGCTTGTCGCCAACCTGCTGGAAGCGCTCGAAGATGAGCTTCACGTGTTCAGGCGCGATGCCCGGGCCGCTGTCGGTGACGCCGATCACAATCTGCTGGTTTTCCGGCTCGTGGCGCGCCCAGACGCGGATATTGCCCTTCTCGCCCGCGTACTTGCTGGCATTCGTGCCGAGATTGACGATGACCCGGCCGATGCTTTCCGCGTCCGCCAGCACGTTGGGCAGTGAGGCGGGGATTTCGAACTTGATATCCACCTTGTGCGCGGCGGCCTGCTGTTCGAGCGTCGCACGGACTTTCTCGACCAGCTGAGCCACGGAGTGTTCCTCGCGGCGCACGCCGATCAGGTCCGATTCGAGCCGGCTCGCATCCAGAATCCCGTCGACCATCTGGCTGAGCTGATCGACGCGCGTCAGGATTATCTCGAGGAATTCCGCCTGTTCCTCCGAGACATCGCCTGACAGGCCTTCGGCGATGATCGAGGCGAATTCCTTGATGACGGTCAGAGGCGAGCGGAAGTCGTGGCAGGCGTTCTCGACGAAGCGGTGATTGGCGTCGCGAAGCATGTTGAGCCGCGACTTTTCCGCCGTCAGGCCCTCGATCTCGGCGCGCGAGCGCGTGATGGAAGCCTCGCGGACAAGGGCATGGCGGATGGATCGTTCGAGCGCCGGCGGTGTGAGATCGGCCTTCGGAATGAAATCGGCGGCGCCAGCCTCAAGAATATCGAGGTCCGGCGTGGAATTCGGCGCAAGGATGATGATCGGAGCCGTGCAACCGCCGGCGATGGCGGCGCGGATGACCTTGGCGGTGTCGGTTGCACCGGGCGGATCGGCCAGGAGGTAGAGGTCGTGGGATTTGCCTTGCAGCAGGTTGGCGGCATCGCGGCGACCTGCCGTCCGCTCCACGATGCAACGGCCACCGAAGCAGCCGCGCAGGAACGCGAGGGTCGCTTCCGATGCCGGGCCGTCATCCTCGATCAGCATCACGCGAAGTTCGCGCTCCGGATCGGGCTTGGGCCGTGCTGGCGCGGGCTGGGCGGGTGCGCGTGGTGAAGGCTGTGGCGGTCTTGCATTGGCCGCCGGTTCAGCCGGCGACCGCTCCTGATAGCGCGCGAATTCGACTTGTGGCATCGGCGTTTATCCGCTTGACGGCCTTCGGAACGAGGACCGGCGGCCAGAATCGCGCCTATAGAAAGGAGGTGTCGTCCAGCCTTGTGCAGTACATCGGGAAATCACTAATTTTCAGTTTAAGGCTGCTCACAGCGCCGCTGTTAAAGCCCTGAAATCAATCTGCAAATAAACGGCGATCTGCGGAGCGTAGCGAGGGCGCGTTGAGCGCCCTGCACCTAGTTGGGTTTTTCACTTGCTGGCGCGCTGAACCCGAGACTCGCGACGAGCTCCTTCACCACGCCCATGCGGAACGGCTTCACGAGAGCCGGAAGCATCTTCAGTCCATGCCGTTCGCCGGCGACGACGACCTCGTCGAGGACCGACTGGCTTCTGCCGCTCATCAGCTGCACCGGACCGCGATAGCCGTGCTCGGCGAGGATCGGCAGAATGTCGGTTGCCCCGGCGCTGCCGAGACCAAGGTCGAGGAAGACAAGCTCCGGCGTTTTCTCTGCGAGCGTCGCGCGGAGTCCTTCCGGTGTTGCGATCTCCGACGTCTCGAAGCCGAGCTTCTTCAGCGTGAAGCACATGGCTTTGCAGATCCCGGCATCATCGTCGATGACGAAACAGCCGGGTCGGACTGAACTCGGCGCAGGCGCGGGCGCAGCCCCGCCCGCCGCCGGAAGCGGGGTAGGTTCGGACACGACAGCCTCCTAAGTCTTCAGTTTTTTGGGCGCGGATTCATTGGAATCGACCCGCGCGTGAACTTGGGAAGGATGGCAGAGAAAGCTTAATGAAAACGCTCGCACAAACCCAAAAAAACACAACTATTACAGTGTATTACACTTAGATTGGGGTAACGGCGGG
>JADMIO011283456.1_pt1 | contig 18596 bp, 17 predicted proteins | sample 8958161 | NCBI WGS metagenome assembly JADMIO01 (sample SAMN16585339, study PRJNA669376) | soil metagenome | isolation source: Crop rotation soil | place: USA: Cullars Rotation, Alabama | collected 2011 | reverse complement strand
GGGGCCGAAGAAACTGTTTTCCGCCAGAGCAATGCCCCGCCCCACGGGCGCTTGCCCTATTCGACCGGAAGCATCGGAGGTCTCTCATTTCGACGGCTTTTCGGCGGCCTGTATTCCAGCGTTGCAAGCTGCGAGGCGGACTACCACCCCACAATCATGCTGAAACTAGACTCTCTTTTGGCGGTGCTTTTTGTTGCCCGGTGATCCGTATAATAATAATGAGTACGACAGCCGAAAGTACAAGGGGAAGACTACCCGTTATGATCCATAGACTCCGCCAGCAAAAATTAACCTCCGTCATGCTGGTCCTTTCCACCCTATTCGTAGGAATTGTCATTGGTTTGCTGGTGAACTCCTACTCCGGTCCCGCGCAAGCCCAAGTCGGAGCGGCGGACGCCACGCCCTTGTCGATTCCGCCTTTGAAGGAGATCGGAAACGAGTTCAGCGAGCTGACGAAGAAGGTCGAATCCAGTGTCGTGAATATTTCGGTGGAGATTCGCGGCACGGCAGCTGCGGATGCGCCGAAGGGAAAGGGAAAGAACAAGGGACGTGCCGTCCCGGCTCCTCCGCCTTCGCCGAACGATCAAAGTGAGCCCGAGATCCCTGAATTTTTCCGGCGCTTCTTCGAAGACGGACAGGAAGCTCCCGAAGGAGAGGCGCCTCCGCGCGGCGCGTCCGGAACCGGGTTCATCGTGGATAAGAACGGCTACATCGTTACGAATAACCACGTGGTGGAAGACGCCACCAAAATCACGGTGAAGCTGCACGACGATCCGACGCAATATAAGGCTCGCATTATCGGAACAGATTACGAGACGGATATCGCTGTGATTAAGATCGATGCCCGGAAACCGCTTAAGCCGCTACCCATCGGCAACTCGGATGCGGTTCAGGTTGGCGATTGGGCCGTGGCGATCGGATCGCCGTTCGGGCTTGAGGCCACGGTGACCGCGGGAATCGTCAGCGCCTTAGGACGCGGCGGCGATGAAGTGGGTGCGCGTGCGTTCCAAAACTTCATCCAAACGGATGCGGCCATCAATCCGGGGAATAGCGGCGGTCCCCTGTTGAACATTCACGGTGAAGTGGTTGGCGTAAATTCCATGATCGCGACCCGGACGGGTGGATCCGAGGGAGTCGGTTTCGCTCTCCCCATCAACATGGCGGTTCGCGTTTACAATGACGTGATTCGTTACGGACGCGTGAAACGAGGGTCGGTGGGTATTGGACTGGCAAATTCAAGGAGTCCGGAGACCCTGCTCAGAGCCCTGGGCCTAGATCATGGTGCTATGGTCGAAAGCGTCCGGGAGGACGGCCCTGCGGGACGCGCCGGGTTGAAGCACAACGACATCATTCTTGCGATCAACGGCAAGCCGGTCCGCAGCAACGAGGACCTGATCGCTCAAGTAGCGGACCTTTCGGTTGATGAGCCGGCGACCTTGAACATCGATCGGGCCGGCAAGAAAATGGACCTGAAGGTTACGATTGACGATCGCCAAGTTCTGTACGCAAAAGATCAACGGATTGTTGGACCTACGCGTACTCCGCTGGCAGAGGATCCGGCCCGTCCCGGGACAACTGGCAAGGTCGAATTCGGTGTCACTTTCCGGGCTTCCCTAACAGACCAGGAACGCGATCTGACTGACGAGAAGTTTGGTCTTGCGGTGACCAGGGTCGACGATGGCTCCTTCGCCAAGGAAATCGGCCTTGAAGCAAACGATATTATCGACTACGTGAATCGTCAGTCCGTGAGGACCATCGACGACGTCCGGCGTCTGCAGCAGACCCTGAAACCGGGCGACCCCGTTGCGTTCCACGTGGTGAAACCAAGTCCGGCGGTATTACGCGGCCGGGGAGCCCCCCCGAGCACGTCGCTCTGGCTTGTTGGTAAACTACCCGAGTAAGCAACATAGAACCTAAGAAGGTAGGATACTAGGACTGGATGGTTGCACTTCGCTATTTCCCGTCGGCGCTTGCACTTGTGGCAATGAGTTTGTGCCTGGCGGTGGGTTTGTCGGCGGCACAAGCCAAAAGCAAGTCCGCGGCCAAGGCTCCGGCGAAAGCCACCGCGAAAACCGGGAACGCCGCGAAAAAAGCTGTGAAGGGGAAAGCCAAAGCAAATCCCCAGCCGGCAAGCGAGGCGGGATACCGCCGCTCCGGTCAACAGGCGCCCTCCCAGGAACGCTACACCGAAATCGAGCAAGCCTTGCAGCTCCGGGGTTATCTGGAAGACGCCGACGGCAAGTGGGACAAAGACTCCGTGGAGGCCCTCAAGCGATTCCAGCGGGATCAAAGCCTGAAAGACGACGGGAAGATCGGGGCTTTGTCTTTGATTGCTTTGGGGCTAGGTCCGAAACGAACCACCACAACGGTCGCGCAAAACATCTCCAATAGTGGCAGTGCTCCTCCGCAGGTCGAATAGATCAACTAAGCGGCTTTAGCCCTCGCCTGAAGCGTCCTTATCGGTTGGCTGCGCGCCCAGCCTATTTATCCAATTCCTGCTGCTGGACGAAGGAAAGGATATCGAAGCGCTTCATTACGCGGTCCGGAAAGAAGCTGTTCACCGCATCCTGGACATCGGTAAACACTTCGAACACGGTATGAAGCTTAGTGAGCAACAACAATTCGATGTTGCGCTTATTGAGATTCACCAGCTTAAGTGCACCGCCCTGCTTCTTGAGGGACGTGTAATAAATAACCAGATTCCCTAAGCCGGTCGAATCGATGTAATCCAGATTCGATAGATCCATCACCACCTGGAAGCGTGAGGACGCGATCAGCTCATTCACCTTTTCCCGGAGCGCGGCGGATTCGCCTACCGTCAGACGTCCTTTGAGCGTCAGGACCGAAATGTCTTCACGAACTGATTCTTGAATATCGAGGGCCATGAAGTTTCCAGTGTACTCAATCAACTCCGCAAATGATCGGGTCGTGCTGCTGGGGCTCCCGGAAGGTAAATCTTGAAGCAGGTTCCTTGGCCTGGAGTGCTCTCCACCTCAGCGCGCCCCTCATGCGCCTTAGCGATCACGGCTACGAAGCTTAATCCTAGCCCGAGACCTTTGGCGGAACTGTTCTGGTTCTTCCTGACGCGGTAGAAGCGTTCAAAAACATGCGGCAAATCTTCCTTGCTGATGCCCGGACCCGTGTCTGCCACGCTCAAGCAGACTTCATGACCCACTTCTTCCGCCGAAATATCAACCTTCCCTCCCGGAGGAGTATATTTAATGGCGTTGGACAGTAGATTAGCGACCAGGCGCTCGATCTGCACCCGATCCCCGACGATGGCCAGCGTCGAGGGCACCCTGTTCGTGACAGTGAGATTCTTTTCCTCCGCCAAGGGCTGGAATTGGTCGGCCACCGTGGTCACCACGCTCGACATGCGGAGGCGTACCCGGTCCAGCACCCATTGGCCGCCTTCAGCCTGCGCCAATTGGAGAAGTACGTCCACCATGCGTGAAAGCCCCTCTACATCTTCCAACGCTTTCGCTACCGCCTCGTGATATTGGGTTGTGGTTTGAGCCGTCATCAGTGCCACTTCAAGCTGGCCCCGTATGGCGGTTAAGGGAGTCCTTAATTCGTGCGAGGCATCGGTCGAAAACCGTCGCACCTGATTGAAAGACTCGTGCAGCCGAACCGTCATCTGATTGAAGTTCTGAATCATATGATCCAATTCGTCATCCGCCCCCCGCAACGGAATCTGGAGGGAAAGGTTCGCGCCCGTAATCGTATCGGCGACGTGCGCGACTGCGTTCAAGGGCTGCAAGATTCGACCCGCCACCCACCAGCCCATAATGGCCGTGAAGGTGACCAGGAATGGCAAGGCCGCAAAATAGTTGGTGGTGAAAATTTTCAACGTTCGCGCGTTCAGTTCCATCGAACGTGCAATCGCGAAATAATAAGGTTTTCCGGCAATCACCCCGCGGATACGCCCGGCCCGAACCATATAGGGGATGCCGAGGGCGCCTTCCTTCAGGAATGTCTGCGGCTGGTCTGAGGTGAGAATGCGATGAATTTCATCTAAAGACGGTACCGGTATCGTAGCGTAAGCTCCCGATACGCTCAGTACGGTACCCTGCTCGTCAATCAAAATGTGCATGGAACGCAGGCGCAAGACGGCGGCTTGTTTCTCGGGATCGTTGGGATACTCCTCCCATTGAGGAACTCCACCGGAAACACGCAGATAGGCCTTGGCCGTGTCCCATCCATCCTCTAAGGCCAGCCGGGCTTCCCCCTGATCTTCGATGCGCAGGTATTCCCGAAACGCCATTCCAATGAAGGCGAGGAGGAGCGCAAAGAAAATGGAGTGGCTGAGTGTCAGCCGGAAGCGTAGTCCCCGCAGCACTCTGAGCAGTTGGTCCATTGCCTAGGAAGGCTCGACGGGATCGCCCAGCCGATAACCGGAGCCCCGAACGGTCTGAATCATTTTTTCCGTCCAGGCGTCGTCGATCTTACTGCGCAGATGCCGAATGTAGACATCCACGATATTCGTCAGACCGTCGTAGTTCATTTCCCAGACGTGGCTGACGATCATTGTGCGGCTGACCGTGCGGCCCACATTGCGCATCATGAATTCCAGAATGCTGAACTCCTTGGGCGCGAGCTCGATGTTCTCCCCCGCCCGGGTGACGCGCCGGCGGATGCAATCCAGGGTCAGATCGCCCACTTGCAGGCGCTCCGGCGTGGGCTGTCCGCGCCGCAGCAGCACACGAATGCGCGCCAGCAGTTCCACGAAGGCGAACGGCTTGACCATGTAGTCGTCGGCGCCAGTTTCCAGACCTTTGACCCGATCGTCCACACCATCGCGCGCGCTAAGGATCAGAACGCTGGTGGTGGCACTGCGCGCTCGAATCGCTCGCAGCACCTCGATGCCATCCATATCGGGCAGGCCCAGATCCAGAACCACCAGATCGTATTCCTTGGCTTGCACCCGTTCCAATGCGGATTCGCCGTTTTCGACGGCTTCCACTTCATATCCCGAACTTTCCAGCCCCCGTGCAAGAAAGTCCCGAATGCGTGCTTCATCTTCTACCACTAATATCGGCATTTGCTCAACGTCCCCGTTTTACACGAAAGTCTTCTACCACCGGCATCTTCACCACACGACACATCTCAAAAAGACGCGACCGGGCACGGGCACCGATAACGTCCCCCAGCGTTTTTCGGTGAACCTGCGCGCCTCCCCCGGTAGAATACGCAATCGATCCAGTATCATCCATTTCCAGGTTGGTTGTGGCAATCAGGACTTTTCGCTGGTTGCAGCGGTGCGTCACAATTGCGGTAATCGTATCTTCCACCCATTCCGTTACGCGATGCGAACCCAAATCGTCCAGCACCAGGACTTCGGTATCCATGGCGGAACGATAGACTTCGCGGTCGCTCGCACCCGACGCTGGATTGTAACCCGCGCGAATGCGGTTGAGCAGATCCTGATAGTCGAAGAACATGCCCTCGTGTCCGCGCTCGATCACCGCTTTAAGCACCGCCACTGCCAGATGGGTTTTGCCCGTGCCAGTGTCGCCCGCGAGCAATAGTCCCGGCCGGTCTGCCGAAGGAAACTCGCGGAGGTAGCTCCGCACCTGCATTAGTACCGTTCCGAGTCCTGCCTTTGCGATAGGATTGTCCTGCGGAATCTGAAAATTTTCCAGCGTCGCACGTTCGTAGTTGGGCGGAATCCCAGCCGCTTGCCGAAGCGTCGCCGGCCGAGCCGCGACAGCGCAGGAGCAGGCCTCCGCGCCGGAAAGACCCGCGCGTTCTACGATCTTCCAGCCGGTTCCATCGCAGATGGGACACACATCAACGGACATGACATTCATGGTAGCGGACCCGCGCGGCTCTATTTCCTGTAATCGCTCCCTGTGGTCGCGGCTCGGAACACGGGGCGATTATACTCCTGCTTCTAAGACCACTAGAATATCTCCCGCAGCCACCGTTGCATCGGCCTTTGTGCGGATTTCCATTACCCTGCCGGCGTGCGGAGCTTTCATTTCGTTCTGCATTTTCATGGCTTCGACCACAACCAGATTTTGGCCCGCTTCGACGGCGTCCCCTGCGTTGACCAGAACGCGCACAACTTTCCCTGGCATGGATGCGGCTATGCGCAACGGTCCGCGAGATCCGCGCGCCTGACCATCGCCTTTCCGGTCGCGCGGATCGAACACTTCGATGCGCAGGCTTCGTCCGTTGATCGCGACTTCACCCGCGGGTCCGAGAACGACCAGATACCTCTGAGTTCCCATTTGTACCTGATAGGTGTCGGCAGCGATTTGGGTTAACGAGAACTTCCCCTCGACATCCAATCCGTCTGCCCTTCGATAGTCGAAATTCTCACCTTCGACCTTGAGCTCGGCTGCAACACCGCTGACGAGGACGGAGCGTTTCATCGCAACAGGCTCTCTCTGCCGCTGGTGAGCCAAACCGATTCGGAGGTCTTGGATGATGGTGCAGACTGCTGACTCCGCAGAGCGAGCACAAGAGCTGCAGCGGCTTCAGCGTTCACATCCGCTGCGACTGACTGACAGCGTTGAAAAAACTGGTCGAGGAACGCCGTAGATAAATTCCCTGCGCCGAACTCCGCATCGCTGCAGATTTCGCGGAACAACTCCAGGTTAGTTCTTACTCCCGTGAGCGTATATTCCGAAAGCGCCCGGCCGAGACGTCGGATCGCTTGCTCCCGATTGGAACCCCAGACGCATAACTTCGCTAACAGCGGATCGTACTCTAAAGGTACGTTCCAGCCTGGATACACTCCGGTCTCCACACGCACTCCCGGACCCGAAGGCTCTTTTAAACTGACGATCTTTCCGGGAGACGGCATAAAGTTCTGCTCCGGATCCTCGGCATACACGCGGCACTCAATGGCTGCTCCCCGCCATGAGATATCTTCCTGGCGAAGCGTGAGACGCTCGCCCGCGGCGATCCGGAGTTGCCACTCCACCAGATCAATGCCGGTGACGAGCTCCGTGACGGGATGCTCCACTTGCAGCCGCGTGTTCATTTCCAAAAAATAAAAATTACCCTCGGCCTCTACCAGGAACTCGACGGTGCCTGCGTTGGTATATCCGGCGGCCTGCGCGGCTTTCACAGCAGCCTCGCCCATCCGAGCCCTGAGTTCGGGGCGCTGCCGCAGCAGCGGAGCGGGACACTCCTCAATGACCTTCTGGTGCCTCCGCTGAATGGAGCATTCTCGTTCCCCCAGGTGAATCATGTGGCCGTGTTGGTCGCCCAAAACCTGGATCTCGATATGGCGAGGTTCGACCACTAACTTCTCCATGTAGACCGTTCCATCTGAGAACGCCCGGCTGGCCTCGCTCGACGCGCCCCGCAGCGCGCCTTCCAGCTCTCCATCCCGATCCACGCGCCGCATGCCCTTGCCGCCACCCCCGGCCGACGCCTTTAGCAGGACCGGATACCCTAACCGACGTGCGGCCTCCCGCGCCTCCGCGGGGTTCGCCAGGGCTGCATCCGTGCCTGGGACCACGGGTACGCCAGCTTGTTGCGCGATCCGGCGGGCTCCCGTTTTTGAGCCCATCGCCGCAATCGCCGAAGCTGGCGGTCCGATGAAGACAAACCCGGCGTCCTGGCACGCCGCGGCGAAGGCCGCATTCTCGCTGAGGAACCCATAACCGGGGTGAATCGCCTCGGCTCCGCTCGCTCGTGCTGCGTCCAAAATCCGCTCAAAATTGAGGTAGCTTTCGGGCGAGGGGGCTGGTCCTATGTGGATCGCCTCGTCAGCCAGCTGAACACCTAGCGAAGTGCGGTCGGCGTCCGAATACACGAGGATACTCGTGATTCCCATATCCCGCAGTCCACGCACCAGACGCACCGCGATTTCGCCCCGATTGGCGATGAGAACTTTCTGGAACACAAGCTCGATTCTAGCAGTGCGGTGAATGCTCCGGCCGCTTATTCCGAAGATGTGGGCCGGAGAATTGCGAGAGTCGCTCCCCATCCTCCGGCTTCCGATGGAGCATCGCTAAACGATTCTATCCACGGAGTTTCGGATAACACTTTCCAGACCATATCACGCTGCACACCGATCCCTCGGCCGTGAATAATGCGGATCGCCTTAAAGCCCAGGCGGTTTACTTCCGAAAGATATTCTATGAGTGCGAATTTCGAATCCCGTGGTGCGACCGAATGCAGGTCGAAAACATCCGCGATTGGAATACGCAGCGGTTCGTCGAATGGTGACTCCGGCAATCTTCATCAAGCATATACCCTAGTCCTCTTAGGGAATGGGTACCAAGACCCTAGGCGAAAGTTCCTTAGTACGGCTGAAAGCGGGAGAGTAGCTGTTAGAATCGAACTCGTGAAGTGAAAGAATTCTAATGCTCTGCTTCTTATGTGGTAAAAAAATCGGGGTAATGCGGTCCTTACTGGATCAGCAATACTGTTCCAGCGAGCATCGAAAAGAAGCTCGACTGGTCTCCTCTCAAGCATTGCGCGATGAGGAAGACGTCGAGACGTGGGCAGTTAGAAAGTCGCGTGAACGGGACAAAGGCAAAGCACGTCCTGCTGCTTCCGCAGGACAGACGGCATCCATCTTCGCTTTCCTCACGGTTGGAGCTCTTTTGGTAGCCGCAATGTTGCTTCCCGGTCCGAAGCCGGGCGCAGCGTTTCCGTCTGTTTCCCTGGATCCTAGTGTGAAGCGCGGATTTCTGGCCCGAGCCGGCGATGCCGTGGGAGAGTTAATCCGCAGCAGCACACCGATTACGCTGCGCCAGACGCTGCCTTCCGGCGATATCGCGCAAGCAGCTAAGAACACAAAGGATTGGGCCAACATACAATTCGCCAGCATCAGCAAAATCGATGATCCGCGAGACTGGCTGGGCAAGAAAGCCTCCAATTTAAAGCTGTGGAAGAGTTCGACCAACCTGCAAAATTATCAAGTGGAATTTCAGGCCAAACTCGAGAAGAACAGCTTAAACTGGGCCTGGCGTGCGTCTGAAAACGGCAATCATTACGGGACGAAGCTGGCCATTCTGAAACCGGGTCCGCTGCCGAACGCCGGATTGATTCGCTATTCGCTTGTGGATGGCCGTGAGTTCGACCGTCTGCAAATTCCAGTCAACGTCACGCTGGAACGCGGAACGGAATACCGTATCACGATGAGCGTACAAGACGACCATTTCATTACGTATCTGAACGGGCAAGTGATCAGCAAGTGGACCGATAACAAGATCAAACAAGGCGGAGTCGGCTTCTTCGACGATCCAAGCGATCCGCAGAAGGTCGCATGGGTAAGTTTGTCGGAGCGTGACAGCTTCCTCGGGCGCATGCTCGCGCACTTCTCATTGTTCGTAGTTCCCGGACAGCCGCTGCAGTAGCTGGCCGCCGTCATTTGATTCCTCCAGGAATCTTCGAGTCGTTGACCGGCCTCTTATCGACTTGCCCAGAAGGTCTTCGCTTCCGGCTTGGTTGCTCGGACGATGTCGATCACAGCCTGACGACCCGCTGAAGTGAGGCGAGCGTACTTGCGAGCTTTGTCTGCTCCGGAGAGCACGTCCCACATACGCCGATAGACGGCCGCGCGCGCCTCTTGCGGCATTCCTTCAAAGGCCTCCGAGTAAATCATGTAGCTGCAAGGAAATTCGAACAGGCGATCCTTCAAATTTAATCGCCTTAGGGATCGACCCTTCGCATCTCGCGGTCCTTCTGATGAAAATTTGCTGGCGAAACCAGATAAGCCCTGTGGCCGACCCTCGAATCGAGCCTCATCCACGAACAACAGATAGTCCACAAATTCCCGCGCGGCGTCGGCAAGAGGACGTCCTGCTCGAGCGTCCCAACCGAGGCGGGTAATCAGGTTCGCCATGTGGGTTTGATGATCGAATACCAGTAACGCAGCGACATCGCTCTGAGTGGAGAGATACCGAACTGCCGGAAAGGTTACCTCTAGCTTCGCCACAGTTTGGGTGTCTCGGTCGATGACAACAGCATTGCCGCGATGATGAATGCCGGGTCCCGCGCCGGTGACGTACCAACCGCCCCAACGTTGCTCGATGGGTGTGCGGTGGTCTGGGAATACGCCTCCGTAGATCAGCATCGGATTGCCGGTAGGCGCGGTGTATACACTGCGCGTCATCAGACCCGGAACACCGAGAGTTTCTTCTGAATGATGACAGCGCGTGCAAGCGTCTTTCCGTTCGAAACGCGGCCGTGCCGAACCGCTTTGCTCCAGAGTGTAGAATACTGTGCCGAGCTTCGGATCCTGCGCTGCCAGTTCGATGAAGCCGCCATACATCCAGGCCACCATAACCGCGTCGTTGAAGAAGATGGTGCGAGGATTTTTCGGCGCGATCAGAGCTGATTGGAAGCTGGTTTTGGAGAAGACCGCAATCTGGGATTCGACGGGTACGTTGAGCAAGGCGAGAACACTTTTCAAATAGCCTGCCCGGGATTCGAAAATCAGCTTCGCGGAACCGTTCAAAAGGTGGGCATTGAGCTCCGCCACAACATCGCCAGCGGGCGCGAAGTACTTGATTGCAGGATGGTTTAGCTCAGGCGCGGGCGTGTCCGTGAGAGCCGCCGTGGCTGCCCCGACCAGCAAAATGAAACCTGGGGCCATGATGGCAAAACGCAACATAAGTGAAATTGGTTCTGGATCTGATTATGGCATCCTGCTATTCTCATTAAAGGAGCGTTCCTGCCGTATTTGTAAGCGGCCTCCTAAAATTGATCCAACAGTCAATGTCATGGGACCCGGCTCGATTATGTGCTGGTGAGCAAGCTCCGGCGTGAAAACGTCATGGAGAAGCCTTAAGGCGCTCGGAGGGTTCCGCCCTGTTAAGTTCGGGGTCAATGACGGGGGTTGTAGCGGTGCGGTGGTGCGCTCCTTTAGAAAGTTCCAACAGCAGGGATACCGAATCGGTTCGAGCCAAGGATGAACATAGAGCAGCACGGATAACTTGCGTTCTCCGCTTTGTTCAATCCGTGGCGATACTTTTTCCGTAGGCCCCGCTAGATCCGATCCGCTTTGACTAATCTTCTTTTTATTGGCGACATCTTCGCCTCTCCCGGCCGGACTATGGTGCAGCAACACCTGCCGGATATCATCGCCGCCGAGAAAATCCACCTGGCCATCGCAAACTGTGAAAACGCCGCAGGCGGTTTCGGCATAAGTCCCACGCTTGCCGACGAACTGTTCGGCTACGGTCTGGACGTACTCACCAGCGGCAATCACATCTGGGACAAGCGCGAAATTTATTCATACCTGCCCCAGAAGCCGCGCCTGCTGCGCCCCGCGAATTATCCTCCCGATCTTCCGGGCCTGGGCGTGGTCCAGGTGAAGGCAAAGAACGGAGTGACCTGCGCCGTCATGAATCTGCAAGGCCGCGCACACATGCTACCGATCGATTGTCCTTTTCGCAAGGCCGACGAGTTACTATCCGCCCTGCCCGAGAATGTGAAAGTCCGCTTCGTGGACTTCCACGCCGAACTGACAAGCGAGAAGGTCGCAATGGGCTGGCACCTTGATGGCCGCGTTTCCGCGATGGTCGGCACGCATACGCATGTCCCGACCGCCGATACTCGCATCTTGCCCGGCGGCACTGCGTATCAAACCGACGCCGGCATGACGGGTCCCTATCGCGGAGTCATAGGTGTCGACAAAGACATCATTGTCAAACGTTTTCTGACCCAAATGCCCGTGAAGATGGAAGCCGCCCGGCACGATCCGGAGTTGCACGGAGTGATCGTCGAAGTGGATGAGTCTACCGGCAAGGCGACAGCGATTCGGCGGGTGGAAATCTTCGGGTAGGTAACTAGGGCTGAGGGCCTAGAAAGCGCTGCTCCGCCTTTAAGCTGGGCTTCAAGGAACCCGACGTTTGGGTGGAACTATCAGCCGACTCCGATAAGTTGACGTTGCAAGAAACGTTTAAGTGGCTGTCTCCTCAGCTTCCGGTCTTGGGGGAAAACCCAAATTGCCCCAAAACCTTGCACCTAAAAACTCGAGTCCACACGAGCGCAGTTGGTCAGTCCCTATTTCCGTCTTACAACGGAATGGAATAAACATGGCAAATGCATGCTTCGGCTACATCTGCTCGGAAACCGCTAGAATAGAAGTAGCTCTTTAGATGCCCCCCATTACCGACCCTTCCAAGTTGAGCGTCCGACAATTCGCTGAGCAAAATCGCAGCGAGATGATTCCGCTAAATCCGACGATTTCTTATCATTGCGCTACGGTGCCGATGTCGGAGGACGATTTTAAGGAATACCTGCAGGAACCGGTTGCCGCTCTGCCTCCTGGTGTGGCTTCGGCGCTTCCGAAGTTGGCGATTCTGCTGGTCCCTTACCTGGAACGCGGCAACAAAGCTTCTGAATACGTCACCGTGGTGAAACCGCCCGAGGGACGCACTTCAGCTTCGGCTCAGTTGAACCTGGGCGGCGAGACGGTGTTGGCGTTCGCGCTCAAAGGCCGCGAAATGGCCGAGTATCATTACCGCTTTTATCACGTGCTGGCCAATGTTCTCGGCGAGCAATGGACGGACGATGCCGAGACTCGCTATTCCCGACTGCTGCGGGAGGAATTGAACGCCGACGTCCACGGAGAAGTGGATGAGACCAGCTGGCGCCTGAAGCAGTCGCTGCGGCGAGGCAAGACGGCTACCACGAATAAAACTTTTGGGAAATACGCGCAGCAATCGTTCATCGATACGCTGACGCTCTACTTACACGGCATCTGCTGTGATATCGATGTTGAAACGGGTCCTCGTCAGATCCCGAGCCGCTACCTCCGAAAGCGCCTTTTGTTGCTGGAACAGTTGTTTCCGCCGCCCAAGGGTTACGCCGTATTTCCGGAACAATTGGAAGCACGGTCAGAACCCACCAGCACAGTCCATTAGACAAATTCAGCGACGCATGCTATTCTCTCAACCATTGGGTTGGTGGGGTTACGCAACAGTCCACTCTCTTCGGAGGGGAAGAGAGGACGGAATGGGGACAGCGTAGGTGTGTGGCATTGCCGGTTTTACACATATAAGCGGCGGCCCGCGTGCGGGGCTAATCCAACGAATTACCACCGCCCTTAAACATCGGGGTCCGGACCAACAAGGGGTCTGGGAGTCCGCCGACGTTTCTCTCGGCGCGGTTCGCCTTAAAATTCTGGATCTTGAACTAGGCGATCAGCCCATGGTTTGCCCGAAGAGCGGCACGGTGCTGGCGTTCAATGGCGAGATTTACAATCATCTGGAATTGCGGCGCGAACTGGAGGCCAAAGGGCATCGCTTCCGCTCGCATTGCGATACCGAAACCATTCTGGCTGCCTTTGTGGAGTGGGATACCCAGGCCTTCGAAAAGTTACGAGGGATGTTCGCTGCGGCCTTTTGGAGTCCCAAACGGCGCCGTTTGGTGCTGGTACGGGATCGCATGGGAATCAAGCCGCTTTATTTTTCGCGTCGCGGCGTGAACCTGCGTTTCGGGTCGGAGATGAAAGCGCTGCTGATGCATCCCGGCGTGAGCCGAGAGATCGACCCGGCAGGACTCGCAGCCTATCTTTCCTGCAACTATGTTCCCGGCACACACACGTTGGTGGACGGGATCGAGAAGCTGCCTCCGGGGACCTGGCTCGACTGGGAGGCGGGACGCATTACCTCCGGCACTTATTGGCGGCTCACCATGCAGCCTGATTCTTCGATCACGTTGGATGCGGCGAAAGAAGAGCTGGACGATCTGCTGCGGAAAGCTGTCCAGGAGCACTTGCTGACGGATGTGCCCTTAGGAGTGTGGTCGAGCGGCGGATTGGACTCTTCCACGATTCTGCACTACGCATCAGAGTCGAGGAAGCTGAAGACATTTTCCGTTTCGTTCCCAGGCCGAAAGTTCGATGAGAGTTCTTTCTTCCGTGAGATGTCCCAGGTGTATGGAACGGAGCATCACGAATTTGCGCTAAATCCGGATAGTGAACTGCCGGGCGTGGTGGAACAACTTGTTGAGTATTCGGATGAGCCGAGCGCGGATGCCGGTGCGGTTCCGGTATGGTTCCTTTCGAAGATGTGCCGGAGTGAAGTGACGGTCGCGCTTTCCGGAGATGGGGCCGATGAGTTGTTCGGCGGCTATAACACATATCTGGCGGATCGTTATGCAGGGTACCTGCGGCACCTTCCGAGCGGATTTTTGAAAATGGCCGCGAGCGCCGCTGGCGGACTGCCAGTTTCGGACGAAAAGATTGGCCTCGATTATAAGATCAACCGAATGCTGCACGGCGCATCGCTGACCTCGTCGGAAGCTCACTTTTTCTGGAACGGAACATTCTCACGAGAACAGCAGGTCGCGATGATGAAAAAAGGTTGGGCGATGCCCAAAGGCTCCCCTGTGCCGGAAGTGCCAGGCCGTTCGAAGGATGGCCTGAATAACTTCTTGTGGGCGGATCAACTGAACTACCTGCCCGACGACATCCTAAATAAATGCGACCGCATGAGCATGGCGCATTCGCTAGAGGTGCGGCCTCCATTTCTGGATCACCGGATTGTGGAATTCGCAAGCCGGCTGCCCCTGGATCTAAAGATTCGCGGAAGCAAGCTGAAATTCGTACTGCGTGAATTGATGAAGGATCGCTTGCCGAAGTCCGTGACATCACGTCCGAAGGAAGGGTTCGATATTCCTGCGCATCACTGGCTGCGAACGACGCTGCGCCCGCTGCTGCTGGACACGCTTACAGAAGAAAAGGTGACCCGCTCCGGGCTGTTCCGCTGGAGTGCTATCGAAAGTCTTGTGACCTCCCATCTGGAGCGGCGCGCAAACGTTGGGTATCACCTGTGGGGCTTGCTGATCCTGTTTCTATGGATGGATCGCTGGAAAATTTCCGCTGCGGGAATTGACCTCGGAGCACCCGCAGGAGTGATTCGTGCTTGACCCTTGGATGCGAATGCGAAACAATAGATCATTGGCCAAGCTGAACAAATAAATGTAGAGGAAACGGTTCATTGCGCGAGCACTTCATTAAGGGATCCATTCCTTGTTTTATCGCGATCGCCCTCATCTCAGGCTTGATCGTTATCCCGTCCGCGCAATCGCAAACCGCTGCGAGAGCCGCGACGCTTCCCAGCAAGATCGCAAAGTCTAAGTCGAAGACTTCCGCGAAAGCCACCTCCAAGCAGAACGCATCCGCCAAACAGGCAACGGCGAAGAAACCGGCTCGAAGAAGTCCCTGGCAGTCTCCTAACTATGCCGACTCGGCGGCTGGCGATGTGATGGCCGGCGATGATGTGGTGGCGCGCCACGCAGCCGTGGCGGGATTAGGCCGCTTGAACGGATCTGTTGTCGTGGCCGATGCAGATACGGGACGCGTCCTAACCGTTGTCAATCAGAAGACGGCTTACTCAGAAGGTTTCCAACCGTGTTCGACAATCAAGGTGCCTGTAGCCTTGGCTGCCTTAAGTGAGTCGGTGGTTGATCGGCTGACCCAGATTCGCCTGTACGGCAATACAAAGATGGCGATGACGGAAGCGCTGGCCAGATCGAACAATCAATATTTCGCGAGCCTGGGAGAGAAGCTTGGGTTCGAGAGAATGAGCTACTATGCCCGACTGTTCGGACTAGGCGAAAAGGCGAGTTTAAATATCGCGGAGGAGACTCCGGGTATCCTGCCTCCGCAGACGCCGCGTAGCGGCATGGGCATGATGACGAGCTTCGGCGACGGGATCACCGTGACGCCGCTGGAGTTAGCCAGTCTGGTGGGCGCAGTGGCGAACGGCGGAACGTTGTATTACTTGCAGTATCCGAAGAACCAGGAAGAAGCCGAAGCTTTTGTACCCAAGGTGAAGCGCAAGTTAAATATCGAGCATCTGGTGCGTGACATCCGTCCAGGTATGATGGGCGCGGTGGAGTATGGCACGGCTCGACGCGTCGGCTTCGATGCGGAGACTCCGGTTTACGGCAAGACTGGGACATGCACGGATACGCGCACTCCGACCCACCTGGGCTGGTTTGGATCGTTTACTGAAATAGGCCATGACCGCGTGGTGGTGGTCGTGCTGCTGACGGGCGGGAGCGCGGCTTCCGGAGGCTCGGCTGCAGGTGTAGCGGGCCAGGTTTATAAAAATCTGCTTAACGATAACTATTACGCTCACGACCGGCGCGCGGAACCTGTCGCCTCTGCCCTTCCCGGCTTCCGGTCTACTCCGTAAAGCGGAAGAAGCAAGCATGGTCGTCGTGTTAAATTGGCGGCAATGCCCACTGTTCTTCTACTAATCATCTCCAATACTTTCATGACCTATGCCTGGTATGGGCATTTGAGAAATCGTTCTACGCCAATGATCACGGCAATTGTGGTGAGTTGGTTGATCGCGCTCGGCGAATATTGTTTTCAGGTTCCGGCGAATCGGCTTGGGTACGGACGGTTTACGGGCTATCAACTTAAAATCATGCAAGAATCCATTACGATCGTCGTCTTCGCGGGATTTGCGTACTTCTATCTCGGTGAGAAGTTGAGATGGAATTATGCGGTCGCGTTTGCGTTGATCCTAGCAGCAGTCGGATTCGCGTTCTGGGATAAGGCGTAAAGGCCCTACGTCGCAGTTCACCGCTTACACCGGCGATAAACCTTCATGCCTTCCGGAGTCGACGGGATCGGGCAATATTGGGAAAACCAGGCTTCTAAGTCCGGGAAGCTGCGGATATCCAGCTTTGGGTTATACGCGGAGAGGCCATCCACCAGGATTGTCGGCGTGGAGCGGATCAACTCTTGCCGATTGGCTGCAGCCCACGCGGCATCCACGGGCTCAGCAGACGTGCCGAGGTGGCGATCCGCTGGTACTCCGGTAAGAGGCTGCGAATCCCAGAAGCGGCTTGCCACCGGCATTCGGGTATAAACCACCACGTTAGGACGATAGCCCCAGATGAAGAGAGTGTCTCCGGAGCTTTCAATCTGGGAAATGGAATCGGAAGCTGCGCGGCTTTCCTGATCCATACGCACATCACTCCAGGAATGCGGAGTTTCCTTCCAATTTTCCGCAGCCAGTGAAAAGTAGCGGGGTCCGAAACGTCCCGCCGGTACTGCCAAGGCGAGGATCGTTGTGCCGATCAAGACTGCTGAGCGCGTGCGCGATAACACCGCGGAAGCCATAAGAATTAGGGGCGGCAGCAAGATATTCAGATAATGCGGAGCAAAGCGCCAGCCCAGCGCCGAAGCCGCCAAACTGATCGCACACCAAGCGATCCAACGCCATCGGTCGGGACGACTCCGGGTATAGAAGACAGCTCCGATCAGGAGAGCCACGTGGAAGCCGCACCAGCCTGCGAGGCGAATCCACGCGGCACCTGGCGCTTCCTCGGGAGGAGACGAAGCGTAGAGGAGGCCCCAGCGCCAGACCTGTTCGATGTAGGCATGAAACGCGCCTTGGGAAAGTAGCCACGCCGCAGCGAGGGCGTTGGGCAGCATGAATCCGAGCCCCAGGCGCAGCCATCCTGCGGGATTAAAAACCAAACAGGATACGAGAATAAACGCTGCGCGGGGATGCAGCAGGAAGCCGATGCCCGCTGCAATGCCAGCAGCCCAGGAGCGCCCGCGCCATGCCCAATAGACGGCAAGAATATGCGGCAGGACCAGGAGCGTTTCAGGCTCCAGTGTGAGGATCGCCTTGGGGAAGTAGAACAGCTGAAAGAAAGCTAAAAGTGCGGCGGCGAAGTATCCTTCACGGCGTCCCCAGACCGCCGCGGCGAATTGGTACATGGCGATGCTTCCCGCAAGAGCCAGTACCGTGGAAGCGATTCGCAGAGGCCAACCCGGCCATGCTCCGAATAGGACAAGAAGAAGGGCGTTCAACGGAGGCTTGTCGTACCAAAGGTCCCGGTAGAGCATCTTGCCGTGCAGGATCTGAATGGCGGCAGCCAGGTGGTAATCTTCATCGGCCCATAGAATATTGACATGAGCGAGGCGCGATGCAAGGAGAACCGCGCCGAGAGCCACCCAAAATAGTATGGATTTCGAGGTCACCGACCTTCCATTGGAACACATGGGCCGCCATGCGATACTGGAATGAACCACCAACATGGCCAAATTGATCTCAGAAGTAATGGGCGGCGCGGCCGCGATTGCCAAGGGCATGGGCATCACATTCAAAGAAATGTTGAACCCCACGCTTACCGAGGATTATCCGGAGGCTCCAGCGAAATTCCAGGAGCGTTTCCGCGGTGTCCACGAATTGCAGCGCGACGAAAACGGCCTGGAAAAGTGCGTGGCGTGTTTTCTGTGCGCAGCGGCCTGTCCGGCTGAGTGTATCTATATCGAAGCGGCCGAGAACACCGAACAAGAGCGCATCAGCGGCGGCGAACGTTACGCCAAGGTCTACAACATCGATTACAACCGCTGCATCTTTTGCGGATTCTGCGTGGAGGCATGTCCCACCGACGCCATCACTCACGGCCACGGGTTTGAAATTGCCAGCTACAACACTTCCACGCTGATCTATCGCAAGGAACAGATGCTGGTGCAAATCCCTACGGGCGCCCACTTCCCCCTGAAGACGGATACTGAGCAGCCCGCAGCCGGCCATTAAATCGAGAGCTATGCTGCTGCCCTCAAGCGAACTGGCAGTTCTGCTGATTCTCTTTCCAGCACAGTGGGATCCGAAGCTTGGAATTCACGTGACTTGAAGTCGCGG
>JADMIO010809388.1_pt1 | contig 18596 bp, 15 predicted proteins | sample 8958161 | NCBI WGS metagenome assembly JADMIO01 (sample SAMN16585339, study PRJNA669376) | soil metagenome | isolation source: Crop rotation soil | place: USA: Cullars Rotation, Alabama | collected 2011 | reverse complement strand
CTTTCCCCGGCCGGTCCCCCGGCCTGAGCGCGACGACGCCGGTCGAGACCAGGCCGTACATGATCTTGGCGACGTCGAACTCGCTCTGTCCGAGCGCCGAGGCGATCTGCCGCAGGTCGCTCTGCGAGTCGATCAGTGCCAGCACCGTCCACTCGTTAGGCAGCAGGTCGAGCAGCGTCGGGTGGTTGTCGTCGACCGGCGCGAGCACAGGAATGACGCTCAGGTTCGGCACCTTGTCCGCGATCCGCGACCACTCGTCGATGCGCCGCGCGCCCTCCATCAGCAGCGACTCGGTGCTGATCCGGATCGACGCCTCGGCCGGCGCGTCGGCGACGCCGCGCTCCTCGAAGGAGAAGAACCCCTCGCGCCACGACATCATCTCGAAGACGACGTGCTCGATCTGCTGGCGGATCTGCCGCTCGAGCTCGCGCGAGGTGATCGCGCCGATCTCGACCAGCACCTCGCCGAGGCGGGGCGCGTCGAGCCGCTCGTGCTGGACGGCACGGGCATGCTCGAGGTCGGCCTCGCTGATCTTGCCGCTCTTGACCAGCATCTGGCCTAACGGCTGCGCCGAGCTCCGGACGCTGGCATGAATGACCTTGCCGGCGTCGAAGAACACGGTCCCCTCGTTGTCGCGGAGCTCGGAGGTCACGCGCAGCGTTCCCGTCTTCCGGCTCAGGTCGAGCAGCTGGAAGACGTCGTGGATGCCGAGCTCGCGAAGCGGTCCCTCGATCGCCATTACGCGGCACCTCCAGCGGCGAAGATGTGCTGCAGGTCAGCGGCCGTCCTCGCGTCGCGCCGCGCGCGTCGTGCGTACTCTCCGCCCGGCTCGAGATCGATCACCTTGGTCCAGCGCTCGATCGCCTCACGATAGCGGTGCTGCTCGGCGAGCAGGACCCCCTCGAAGTACATCGCGCCGACGTGCTCGGGGTCGAAGCGCCGGACACGACGGAAGGCGGTCGCGGCGTCGGGCTTGCGACCGAGCTCGAACAGCGTCTCGCCCAGCGCGAGCAGCGCGTCGAAGTGGTAGGGGTCGCGCTGCAGCAGGTCGATCAGCAGCTCGAGCGCCTCGCGCGGCGCGCCGGTCCGGCGGCGGATCCGCGACAGCTCGAGCGTCGCCTCGGCGTAGGTCGGCACCGCGTCGAGGGCGGAGAGCAGCTCCTGCTCGGCCTCGCGGGTGTGGCCCTTCGCCGCGAGCAGCCGCGCAAGCTCGAAGCGAACGACGGCGAAGTCCGGGTCGAGCTCGAGCGCATGGCGATAGGCGCCGATCGCGCTGTCGTCCTGGCCGAGCGAGCGGAGGATGTCGCCGATCTTCTTGTGCACGTCGGAGCGGGCCGGCGCGATCTTGCGCGCGTGCTCGAGCGCCTCGAGCGCGGCGGCGGGATCACCGGCCTCGGCGCGCGCGCTGCCGACGAGCATCACGATGTCGACGTCGTCGGGCGCGCCGGCGTACAGCTCCTCGGCGACGGGGCGTGCCTCGAGCCCGCGGCCTAACGCGAGCAGCGCCCGCGCCTCGCCGACCATGGCACGATGGAACGAGGGTGACTCGAGCCGCGCCTCACGGTAGCGCTCGAGCGCTTCGCCGTGGAGACCCTGCCGCGCGAAGGTGTCGCCGAGCAGCGAGAGCCCTTCCGGCTTCTGCGCACCGCGCTGCAGCGCGCGGCTCGCTTCGGCGGCAGCGCGGTCGTACAGCCCCTTCGTGAGGTAGTCGGCCGCCATCGCGTAAGGGTCGGCCTCCGCCACCGCGGCGCTGCCGATCGCCGGGGTCGGGGTCAACTCGGTGAACAGCGAGTCGAGCAGCCGCGGATCGAACGCGAAATCCTCGACGTGCTCGGTCGTGCGCTCGATCCCGCCGAGATCGGGGGCGATCGAGAGCTCCGGATCCTCGTACTCGAGGTCGATCGCCAGCTCGAACTTCTGCGGGACGTAGTACGGGTCGAGCTCGAGCGCGCGCTTCGTCTCGCGCACCGATCCGTCGAAATCTCCGAGGTTCGAGAGCGTGAAGCTGAGGTTGTAGTGCGCCTCGGGATACTCCGGCTTCGCCTGGATCGCGCGCGCGAACGCGTTGCGCGCGTCCTCGAACTTCTTCAGCTCGGCGAGCACCAGCCCGACGCCGTTCCACGCGACGGGATGCTCGGGCTCCGCGTTCAACACCTGACGGAACGCCTCGAGCGAGAGCTGCAGCCTCTTCAGCTTGAAGAGCAGCAGCGCGAGGTTGAGCCGTGCCTTCGAGAACGTCGGCTGGGCGTCGAGGGCACGGCGGAACGCCTCGATCGCGTACTCCGTATCGTGCGCGTGGTACGCCGCGACACCGAGATTGTTGTAGGCGAGCGCATACGCGGGGTCGGCGGTGATCGCGTTGCGATAGCTCTCCGCCGCTTCGGTGAAATGGCCGTCCTGGTGCAGCGCGATGCCGCGCTCGTTCCAGAGCTTCGGGCTCGTCGGCTGGCGCTCGAGCAGCGTGCCATAGAGCTCGATCGCGGAGCGAACGTCCTTGCGCAGCAGGTGCACCTCGGCCATCGCCTGCAGCACGAGGTCGCGCTCCTCGCCGCGCTCGAGCGCGAGACCGTACTCCCGAAGCGCCTCGACGTAGTAGCCCTTCTGGCGGAAGGCGAGACCGAGGTTGAAGTGCGCAAGCTGCCCTTCGCCGGTCACCTCCATCTGCTGACCCGCGGCGACACTCGCCGCCATGAGGCGGATGGGCGTCAGTCGCCCGGCGCGTGCCTCCTCGGGCGCGCGCCCCGCGTGATCGAGCGAGAGGTTCGCCTGCGCGCGCGAGAGCGTCGGGTTGAGCTGGATCGCGCGCTTCGTCGCGACGCGCGCCTCCTCGTGGCGGCCCATGTCGCCGAGCACGAACCCCATCAGGTAGTGCGCGTCGGGGTTGTCCGGGTTCAGCTCGATGGCGCGCTTGAGCGAGGCGAGCGCTTCGTCGTTCAGGCCACGGTTGTAGACGACTTCGCCGATGTAGAAATGCACCACGGAGCTCTGCGGCTCGATCGCGAGCGCGCGCTCGAACCACTTCTGCGCCTGCTCGAGGTCTCCACCGGCCTTCTCGGCGAGGCCGAGCTGCACGATCGTGCCGAGATCGTTAGGGTGGTGGCGGAGCAGCTCGCCGAACTCGGCGACCGCCTGCGGCAGGTGGCCGACGAGCGCGTAGGCGCGGCCGAGCTCCCAGCGCGCGTCGCGATCGGCCGGCGCGGCGCGCAGCTTCTCCTTGAGCTCACTGACGCGCCGGTCGTAGTAGCCGGTCGTGAAATAGGCGATCTCCAGGTTGCGCTGGGCAACCTGCATCTTGGCGTCCAGCTCGAGCGCGCGCATGAACGCGGCGACGGCTTCCTCGTAGAGCCCCTTGTTGTAGTAGAGGACCCCGAGGTTGTTGTGCGCTCCCGCGTCGCCCGGGTCGATGCGCCGGGCAAACGACCGTAGGACGTCGCGGTCGCGCTCGGACGTGAGAGCGGACGCCATGGTGCGCCGTTAGGCGACGCGCACTGCCTTGAGGATCGCCTGCAGCGACGGGTAGTCGGGCAGGAGCAGGAAGAATCCGCGCAGCCGCTCGCCGATGTCCTGCAGGTAGAACTCGCTCTCGACGCAGAACACGTAGTCGCGGTCCGTCCCGAACTGCAGGTAGGCGGTCGTGAGCACGGCGTCCGACATGTCCACGGCGAGGCTCGGCGGGGATGGCAGCAGCATCAGCCCCATGAAGTCGCTGAGTGCGTTCATGTAGGCGCCACTGAGGATGTTGCCGGCCTCCTTGATCGCCGACTGCTCGAGCTCACCGAGGTCGCGCGACGATCCCTGCGGCCGGCGGAGCATCAGCTCCGACAGGCGGATCGCGGTCGGCTTCGGGAAGACGAGGAGCGTGCGGCCCGTCAGGTCGCCGAGCATGTGCATCAGCACCGCGGCGACCGGCTCCTCGGGTCCCGACACCTGCGGCGGGACGTCCTCGAGGCGCGCGATGTTGATCGTCGGAACGCTGATCATGATGGTGCACCCAGTCATCTGCGAGAGCGCCGTGGCGGCGTGTCCCGCTCCGATGTTCGCCACCTCGCGCAGTGCGTCGAGCTGGTTTGGGTTCAAAGACCGAATGTCGTCCATTATTTCCTCAGAGCAGACTGCTGACGTCGACGATGAGCGCCGGAGCGCCGTCGCCGAGGATTGTTGCGCCACTGAACAGAGCGAGCCCGCCTCGTACGCCATCGAACTGCTTCACGACGATCTCCTGCTGGCCGGCCAGCTCGTCGACGATGAGCCCGGCCCGCTTCTCCCCGATCTCGATCACGATCACCTGCTGCGACTTCTGCTGCGTCGGCGGGAGCCCCATCAGCTCGCGCATGCGCAGCAGCGGCAGGACGTCGTCGCGCAGCACCAGCACTTCCCTTCCCTTCACTCGGCGCAGCTGCGCCGACTTCAGCTCGACCGTCTCGTTCACGTGCGTCATCGGCAGCGCGTAGAGCTCGTCGCCGATCCGCGCGAGGAGCGCGCGCACGATCGCCAGCGTCAGCGGCAGCCGCACCGTGACGGTCGTTCCCTGCTTCGGCACCGAACGGATCTCGACGAGGCCGCCTAACGCGCGCACGCGCGTCTGGACCGCGTCGATTCCCACGCCGCGCCCGGAAATGTCCGTGACCCGCTCGGCGGTCGAGAAGCCGGGGCGGGAGATCAGCCGTATCAGTTCATCGTCCGACAGGTCGGCGCGCGAAGGCTCGACCAGGCCGGCATCCCTCGCCTTTCGCAGCACCCGGTCGCGGTCGATTCCCTTGCCGTCGTCCACCACACGAATGACGATCGCCGAGCGATCTCGCAAAGCTTCCAGGCGCAGTCTTCCCTCGGCCGGCTTGCCCGCCGCCTTCCGTTCGGCCGGGCTCTCGATGCCGTGGTCGATGGCGTTCCTGAGCAGGTGCACCACCGGGTCGCCGATCTCGTCGAGCAGCGAGCGATCGAGCTCGATCTCCTTGCCTGCGATGCTGAAGTCGATCTGCTTGCCAAGGGTCCGCGCCGCGTCGCGCACGAGACGCGGAAAGCGGTCGAAAACCTGCCAGACCGGCACCATCCGGCTGGTCATGATCTCGTCCTGCAGGTCGGTGATGAGTCGCGACGCCTGAGTCACCGTCTCGTCGAGCGCCGGGTCGGCGAGCGCGGTCGACAGCTGGGTGAGACGTCCGCGAGTGATCACCAGCTCGCCGATCAGGTTCATCAGGTTGTCGAGCCGGCGCAGGTCGATGCGCACGTTGCGCTGCGCACGTACCCCCGGATCGCCCCCATTGCCGGCGGGCGCGTCATCGCGCATCGGAGCCGGCGTGACGCCATTGGCCGCCGCCTGTCCCGAGCCATCATCCTCGACGAGCACGCCCGCGACGTCGCCGAGCGCGGCGACGACCGAGGTCACGTGTTCAGGCGTATCCGCGGTCGCGAGCCGCACCGCGAAGTCGGCGCCGAACTTCTCTTCCTTGAGCTCGTCGAGCGGCGGAGCGATCGCGACCACCGTGCCCAGCGCGCGCAGCGCCTGCACCACCATGAAGGCGCGGACGCCGCGGAGCGGCGCGTCCGGGGCGATGCGGACCCGGACGAGCAGCCCCGCGCCGGCGGGCGCTCGCATCGTCCACGCCGCGGTCGTCTCGACGGATGACGCGAGTGAATTAGTAGCAATATGTTTCTTATTCGCCGCCGCTTCCGGCGCGCCACCGTCGAGGGCGCGCAGCCGCTCGAGCGGTCCGGCGACGTCGATCTCCGCGTCCCGCCCGCTTACCGACAATCCGACCGCGACCTCGAGCGCGTCCGACGCGGTGAACAGTGCGTCCACGACTTCGCCCGTCACCGGGCGCGAGCCGATGCGCAGCTGGTCGAGCAGCGTCTCGAGCTCGTGCGCGAGCTCGGCGACCTGCACGTACCCCATCGTCGCGCTCATCCCCTTGATCGTGTGGACGGCGCGGAACAGCGCGTTCACCGGCTCGGCGGAGTCGGGGGCGCGCTCGAGGTCGAGCAGGGCGTGGTTGATCGCCGAGAGATGCTCCTGACTCTCGGTCAGGAACAGGTCGGCGTAGCGGGAGGTGTCCACGGCGGTGGCGCTGGCGCGGTAGCGCGGCCTGGGCCGCGACTACCCGAGCACGCGCTGCACGGCCTCGAGCACCCGGCTCGGCTGGAAGGGCTTCACGACGAAGTCCTTCGCGCCCGCCTGGATCGCCTCGACGACCAACGCCTGCTGTCCCATCGCGCTGCACATCAGGACCTTGGCGTTCGGGTCGAACTTGGTGATCTCGCGGACCGCGTCGATGCCACCCATGTCCGGCATGACGATGTCCATCGTCACGAGGTCGGGGCGGAGCTGCTTGTACTTCTCCACCGCCTGCAGGCCGGTCTCGGCCTCGCCGACGATCTCGAAGCCGGCCTGGGTGAGGATGTCCCCCACCATGGTCCGCATGAAGATCGCGTCATCGCAGATCAGCACCGTGTGACTCACATTGCCTCGCTATTAGAGCAGAACTTGCCTGGCCAGCGTGATTACGTCGAGCAGCACCACCATCCGCTCGTCGCCCAACCGTCCCATCCCGCGCACGACGCCGCCGCGTGCCTCGTCGGCGGTCGCCGCTTCCATCTCGTTCTCCGTCAGCGTCCGCACGTCCATCACGTCGTCGACGGCGATCCCGATCAGCTTCGTGCCGACTTCGACCATGATGTACGAGCCGTCGGCCTTTGCCCCCGCCGAGCGCTCGAGGCGCCGCGCGAGGTCGAGCACCGTCACGATCGTGCCGCGCAGGTTGATCAATCCGCAGACGAATGCCGGGGCTCCCGGCAACCGCGTCGTGCGCCGCTGCGGAATGATCTCGCGCACCGTCGCGATGTCGCAGCCGTAGACCTGCTCTCCGAGGGCAAACAGCAGCACGCGCATCACCGCGCCGCCACCCGTCACGGGTGCCTGCGGTGCGCCGGCAAGCTGCGCCGGCGCGCGTCGTTCAACCGTCGTCCCGATAGAAGCCAAAGTACTCGAGGAGGTCTGGGTAGCCCGACAACGTGCCGCTTCCGTCCACCGCCTGGAGCGACCGCGTCAGGTCGGCGGGCAATGGAGACTTCAGGTCGATCGCGGCGCCGCTCACCGGATGCCTGAAGCGGAGCCACGCCGCGTGCAGGAAATGCCGCCGCGGGGGGAGCGCCACGAGCTTCCGTCCCCCTCCGCCCCCATAGGTGTCGTCACCGACGACGGGATGCCCGATCGAGGAGAGGTGGACCCGGATCTGGTGCGTCCGCCCCGAGTGCAGGTGCGCGCGCAGCAGGTCCGCCGAGTCGAACCGCGCGAGCCGCACGAAATCCGTCCGTGCCGCTCGCCCCGTATTGACGATTGCCATGCGGGTTCGGTCTCGCGGATCGCGCGCGACCGGCTTCTCGACGGTGAGCCGGTCGGAATCGAGGTGCCCCCAGACTAGCGCGGCGTAGCGGCGGATGATCTTCCGCTCCTGGAGCGCGGCGCCGAGCACCCGGTGGGCGCGGTCGGTCTTGGCAACCAGGAGCAGCCCGGACGTGTCCTTGTCGAGGCGGTGAACGATCCCCTCGCGGTCCTCCCCGCCCGCCTCGGCGAGCTCCCCGCCCCGGCCCTTGAGCGCGTTGACGAGGGTGCCGGTCCAGTTGCCGGGCGCGGGGTGGACGACCATCCCGGCGGCCTTGTTCACGACGAGCAGGTCGTCGTCCTCGAACACGATCTCGAGCGGGATGTCCTCGGCGAGCACCTCGCGGCCGGGCGGGGGCGGGATCTCGACGGCAATCCGGTCGCCCGGCACCGGGCGGTAGCTCGCCTTCTCGCGCCGCCCGCTCACCGTGACGTTGCCGTTCGCGATGAGCGTGGCCGACTGGGTGCGCGAGATGTCGAGCTTCTTCGCGACCAAGGTGTCGAGCCGGGCCGCACCCCCCGCCTCGTCGTCCGCGGTGACTTCGAGAAGATGTCTCGCGGGCTCGCGCGCGGCGGGGCGGTCCACGCTCACTCGAGAATCGGCGTTTCGGGACGCGCCGCGCCGCGCCGCTCTTCCGCCCAGAGCACGAGCACGAGCAGGATCGCGCCGACGCTCACCGCCGAATCGGCGATGTTGAATACCCAGAAACGATGCTCGCCGACGCCGACGTCGATGAAGTCGACGACGCCCCCCGACCAGCGGAGCCGGTCGATCAGGTTGCCTAACGCGCCGCCGCAGACCATCCCTAACGCGAGAAGCTTCCAGCGGTCGGATGGCGCCGCCTGGTGCGCCATCCGGATCAGCACGAAGAGGATCGCGACGGCGAGGATCGTGAAGATCCAGCGCGACGACTCCCCGACGGTGGCCCCGAACGCGGCGCCCTTGTTGAAGACGAGGGTGAAGCGGAGCCAGTCCCCGATGACGTCGTGCTGCGAGCCGTAGTCGAGCTCCGCCATCGCCAGCCGCTTCGTGAAGAAGTCGGCGATCACGACGAGGAGCGCGGTCAGCCAGAACACCGGCCGGCGGGTCGCGCTCAGGCGATCCCCCCGCGCTCGGCGATCGGCATCGTCGCCGCCGCCACGGCCGCGGCGCGAGCGGCGGCGCGGTCCTCCTGCCAGAGCACGATCGCGAGCAGCACAGCGCCGGTCGTGACGGCGATGTCGGCGACGTTGAACGTCGGCCAGCGCCACGCTGACGTCCCGAGGTCGATGAAGTCGACCACGCCCTTCGACGAGCGGATCCTGTCGATCAGGTTTCCGATCGCGCCCGCCGAGACGAGCGCGAGCGCGATGACGCGACGCCAATCGGCCGGCGCGCTGGCGCGGTAGAGCCGCCAGAGGATCGCGAGCGCACCGAGCGTGAGCACGGCGAAGATCGGCCGTGAATAGGGCCCGACGTGGATCCCGAACGCCGCGCCTCGGTTGTAGACGAGCGTGAGGCGCGCGAACTCCCCGACCACCGGATGAGGGATCAGGGCTGGCGCGAGCGCCGCGACGGCGATCGCCTTCGTGATCACGTCGAGCAGCACGACGAGGACGGCGATCGGCCAGAACACGAAACCGTTAGGCAGCGTGGCGTCGGGCGCCGGCCGGAGCTCCGGCGCGCGCCAGCCGTCGGGCGCGCCGGACGAGTCGCCGTCGAGATCAGGCGCTCTTTTTTCCATCTTCCTCGCGCTGCTTGCAGGCAAAGCACAGCCGCGCGTGCGGCAGCGCGTCGAGGCGCTCGAAGTCGATGTCCTCGCCGCAGCTGTGGCACTTCCCGAACGTCTCCGGCGAGCGGTAGATCCGCCGCAGCGCCTCGTCGATGTGCCAGAGGAAGCGGCCTTCCTGGCTCGCGAACAGGAACGCCTTCTCGCGCTCCATCGCGTCGGTGCCCTGGTCCGCCATGTGGAACGAGTAGCTGCTCAGGTCGCCGTCGGAATCCTGCGCGGAATCCTCGTGGTGACCGAGCTCCTTCAGCACGCGCTTCCGCTCGTCGAGCAGGCGCTTCTCGAAATGCTGGAGCTGCTTCTTCGGCATCGGCTTCGACTTGCCGGCCTTTTCGCCCGTTGGTGCCATGTCAGGAAACCCTGGTTAGGGCGATCCGCAGCTCGAGCCCATCGAGGTCGAGAACCTGCGTCGCCGGATACTCACGTCCCGCGCTTTCATCGAACGTCACCTCGCGAGCGAGCGTCTCGCCCGCGACGTGATCACGGTATTCACGAATCGCGCCGACGACCTCTGCGCTTCCGCCGATCGCGAGCCGGATCCTATCGCTCACCGCGAGGCCGGCGTCCTTCCGCAGCCGCTGCACCGCGCTCACCGTCTCGCGCGCGATCCCCTCGGCGCGGAGCGCCGGGGTGATCACCGCGTCGATCGCGGCGAAATACCCGCCGCGCTCGCTCACCACGAGCTCGCCCGACGCCCGGCGGACGATCGTCACGTCATCCGGGTCGAGAAAGCGCACCTGCCCGTCGACGTTCAGGTCGAGCGGGTCGCCGCGCTCGAAGGCCAGCAGCTGCTCGGACGTCAGCGCCTTGACCTTCTCTGCGGCGAGCTTCGTCTCCTTGCCGAACTTCTTGCCGAGCGTCCGGAAGTTCGGCTTCGCCTCGAGCGTGACGAGCGCGTCGGCCGACGTCGCGAGCTCGGCGCGCTTCACGTTCAGCTCCGACTCGAGCAAAGGTAGCAGCTCGCGCACCTGCTCGACCTCACTCGCCTTCACCACGCACACGACCCGCGCGAGCGGCTGCCTCACCTTGCGGACGAGCACGTTCCCCGTCGACTGCGCCGCTTCTTCGCGCGCCGCGCGCCCGAGCGTCGCGAGCGTGCGCACGGCGTTCATCGCGTCCTCGAGTCCCGGTGCCGCGACCGACGACGGCTCGTCGACGAACGGCGCGAGGTGCACCGAGGTTCCGGTGAGCTGCCGGTGAATCCAGTCGCTCACGAACGGCGCGAATGGCGCGAGCAGCCGGCACGCGCCGACGAGCACCGTGTGCAGCGTCGCGAACGCGGCGCGGTTGTCGTCCGAGTCGACGTCGTAGAAGCGACTGCGGCTGAGGCGCACATACCACTTCGACACATCCTCGTCGACGAACGCCATCACCAGCCGCGCGGCTTCCGTCGCCTCGAAGCGGAGCAGGTGTGCATCGCACATCAGCTGCACCGTCTCGAGGCGCGAGAGGATCCAGCGATCGATCACCGGACGGTCGGCCGGCGCGGGATCGTCGCTCGACGGCTCCCAGCCGAAGTTCGCGTACTGCGCGAAGATCCCCGAGTAGATGTTGCGCAGCGTGAGCAGGAAGCTCGACGCGGTCGCGCGAAGCTGCGCCTCGTCGAACGCGCGCGGTGTCCAGATCTGGCTCGACGCGATCAGGAAGAGCCGAACCGCGTCGGCGCCATAACGCTCGATCACTTCCCCCGGCTTGACGATGTTGCCGAGGCTCTTCGACATCTTCTTCCCGTTCGCGTCGAGCACCATGTCGTTCACGACGACCGCGCGGTAAGGCGCCGCCTCGGTGCTCGTCATTCGCGTGCCCGGCGCGATCCCGTTGTTCGGCAGCGCGTCGCCAAGCCCCGTCGCGATCGCGAGCAGCGAGTAGAACCATCCGCGCGTCTGGTCCACGCCTTCGGCGATGAAGTCGGCGGGATAGTTCTGCTCGAACTGGTCGCGGTTCTCGAACGGGAAATGCCATTGCGCGAACGGCATCGATCCCGAGTCGAACCAGGTGTCGATCACTTCGGTGACGCGCCGCATCGTTCCGCTGCAGCCGGGCTTGTCGCAGGGCCAGCTGTAGCCGTCGATGTGCGGCTTGTGCGGGTCGAAATCGTCGGGCAGCGCGTCGCCGCTCCGCTGCGCGAGCGCTTCGTAGCTCCCGATCGCCTCGACGTGCGACGCCTCGGCGTCGCACACCCAGATCGGGAGCGGCGTGCCCCAGTACCGGTCGCGCGACAGCGTCCAGTCGATGTTGTTCGTCAACCATTCGCCGAATCGCCCCGTCCCCGTCTCGGGCGGGTGCCAGTCGACGCGTGCGTTGCGGGCGAGCATGCCGTCGCGGTACGACGTCGTCTTCACGAACCACGACGTGCGCGCGTACTGCAGCAGCGGGGTTCCACACCGCCAGCAATGCGGATACGAGTGCATCGCGTGCCCCGATTTCCAGAGCACGTCGCGCCGCTTGAGCTCCTCGACGATCACCGGGTCGGCCGCCTTCACGCCGAGGCCACCGACGAGCGGGATCTCCGCGGGAAACTCGCCGCGCAGGTTCACCGGCTGCACGAACGCGAGGCCATTGCGCTTCCCCGCCGCGTAGTCGTCGGCGCCGAACGCGGGCGACATGTGCACGACGCCGGTCCCGTCACTCGCCGAGACGAAGTCCTCGACGACGATGACTTCGTGCGCGCCGTCAGGCGGGTACTGCACCCAGTCGAGCGGCCGCGCGTACCGCCACCCGGCCATCTCCGCGCCGGTGAACGAGCCGACTTCCTCCCACCGGTCGGTGTAGTCCTCGCCGAGGACCGCGCCGACTCGCGCGCTGGCGAGGATCACCGTCCGCTTGTCGGCCTGCAGCCTCCGCAGTTCGACGTATTGCAGGTCCGCCTTCACCGCCAGCGCGGTGTTCGACACGAGCGTCCATGGCGTCGTCGTCCAGACGAGCACGCGGCGCATCGAGCGGCCGTCCTCGCGCCGCGCCACGTCGCCGTTCGCGTCGACGACGTCGAGCGCGATGTAGAGGCTCGGGTCACTGACGTCCTTGTAGCCCTGCGCTACCTCGTGGCTCGAGAGAGCGGTCCCGCAGCGCGGGCAGTACGGCAGCACGCGATGGCCGCGATAGAGCAGGCCGCGCTCGTGCAGCGTCGCCAGCGCCCACCACACGCTCTCGACGTACTCATGCGAGTACGTGACGTACGGGTGCTCGTAGTCGAGCCAGTACGCGATGCGCTGCGACAGCTTCTCCCAGTCGCCCCGGTAGCGCCACACGCTCTCGCGCGACAGCGCGTTGAAGCGGGCGACGCCGACTTCCTCGATCTGCTGCTTGCCGCTGATGCCTAACGCCTTCTCGACCTCGATCTCGACCGGCAGGCCATGCGTGTCCCAACCCGCCTTCCGTGACACGCGGAATCCCTTCATCGCGCGATGCCGGCAGAAGAGGTCCTTCACGGTGCGAGCGAAGACGTGATGGATCCCCGGCAGCCCGTTCGCCGTCGGGGGGCCCTCGAAGAACACGAACGACGGGTTGTCCGCGTTCGCCGCGAGCGTCGCCTCGAACAGCTTCTCCTCGTTCCACGTCTCGAGCAGCTCGCGCTCGAGCTCGTCCGCCGGCTTGTCGGCGGGCAGCGGCTGGAAGCGCACGTCGGTCGGCGCGCCGGTCACAGGCGCTCCAGCACGCCGCGTACGACGGCGGTCAACCGCGGCTCGGCGTCGTTCGCGACGGCGACGATCTTCTCGAAGCTCGCCGGCTCGAGGGCATCGGGCAGGCACATGTCGGTGATGATCGAGAGCCCGAGCACGCGCATCCCGGCGTGGATCGCGACGATCACCTCGGGCACCGTCGACATGCCGACCACGTCGGCGCCCGACGCGCGCAGCATCCGGTACTCGGCCCGCGTCTCGAGGTTCGGTCCCGAGACCGCGGCGTAGACTCCCTCGCGGAGCGTGATCCCCGCGCCCAACGCGACCTCGCGCGCGATCGCCCGCAGCCCCGCATCGTACGGCATCGACATGTCCGGGAAGCGCGCGCCCAGCCGTGCGTCGTTCGGCCCGATGAGCGGGTTGTCGCCGAGCAGGTTGAGGTGGTCGGAGATCAGCATCAGGTCGCCGGCCGACCAGAGGGGGTGCATCCCGCCGCACGCGTTGCTGACGACCAGCGTCGTCGCGCCGAGCGCGCGGAGCACCCGCACCGGGAAGGTCACCTGCTGCAGCGTGTACCCCTCGTAGCGGTGGAAGCGCCCCTGCATCGCGACGACCGGCTTCCCGCCTAACGTCCCGCAGAGCAGCCGGCCGGCATGGCTCTCGACAGTCGACAGGGGAAAGCCCGGGATGTCGCGATAGTCGATCGCCGCCTCGACCACGATCTCGCGCGCGAGCGCCCCGAGGCCCGTGCCGAGCACGAGCGCGGCGGCGGGTGTCTTCGCGAAGCGCGCGCGCACGACCGCCGCCGAGGCCTCGATGGACTCGACGGTGTGCGCCCCGGCTGCGGGCCTGTGCGTGGTGCTGGTTGCTGTCGTCGTCATCAGTGCGGATCGAATCGCCGGCTCTCGCCCGCGGCTACTCCTTCATCAACGAATCGAGCCACGACGGCGTCGGCGCAGCGACGGTTCGCGGCGAGTCCTTGTCCTCGCTCGCGCCATTCGCCGACGGACGCGGCGTCGCGGTCTCCGAGGCCTGGATCTCGGCGAGCTGCCGCTCGACCATCACGCGCAGCTGGGCGAGGTACGACCGCCGCGCGCGCTCGAGGTTGTTCAACTCGTCGCGCAGGTCGCGGAGCTCGGCCTTCATCGTCTCCTGGAGGCGCTCCGCTTCCGCGCGCGCCTCGCGCAGGATGAGCTGTGCCTCACGTTCCGCCTGCTCGCGGATCTCGGCGCGCAGCTGCTGCGCCGAGATGAGCGCGTCGTTGAGCGCCTTGTCGCGCTCGCGGAAGGCGCGGAGCTGCTCGGTGAATCCCTTCGACTTCGACTCGAGGTCCTGGTTGATGCGCGTCAGGCGCTCGAGCTCATCGGCCGCCTGGCTGCGGAACTCCTCGACGCGCGCCGGATCGTAGCCACGCATCGACCGCCCGAACTCGAATCGCCGCACGTCGAGCGGCGTGAGATGAAAGGTCTCGTCGATCATGTTCCCCTCGCTCCGAACAGGACGGTCCCAAGGCGGACGATCGTCGCGCCCTCTTCCACCGCGATCTCGTAATCTCCCGACATACCCATCGACAGCTCGCGCGCCAACTCGTGTCCACCGCGGCGAACCGCTTCGAGCGCGGCACGTGCACCGCCGAACGTCGCGCGCAGCACCGCCTCCGGCGCCTCGAATGGCGCCATCGTCATCACGCCCCTCACCTCCAACCCGTCGAGGGCCGCGACGTGGTCCACCGCGGCGTCGAGCTCACCCGGCTCGAAGCCGCCCTTCGTCGCTTCCCCCGAGACGTTCACCTGCATCAGTACCGGCACCCGGCGGCCGCGTTCCCTTCCCACCGTCGCGACGGCATCCGCGAGCCGGATGCTGTCGATCGAATGCACGAGCGCGAACCGGTCGACCGCCTTCGCCTTGTTGCGTTGCAGGTGACCGATCAGGTGCCATCGGACCGAGCCTCCGACCTCATCCATCTTCGGCAACGCTTCCTGCACGCGGTTCTCGCCGACGTCGGTCACCCCGAGCTCCTCGACGGCGCGAACCGCGTCGGCTCCGTGCGTCTTCGTCACCGCGACGAGCGTGACCTGCTGCCCAGCTCCGCGTGCCGCCGCAGCGGCGATCCTGGCCCGTGTCTCGGCGAGGCGCTCGGCCAGGTCGGGAAATGGCATAACACGCTAAATTACCGCGTGTTACAGGCTCGGGCAAGTGAATCGGCCGCGGCCGAATCAGCGGGTGGACCGCTCGCGAAACGAGGGCACCGGAGCAGCGCGAGCATGCTGCGCGTGGTGTGGTCGGTGAATCGACTGAATGGTCTCGCGGCGAGCAGGCGGTCGAGCGAGTCCGTGGCCGGCGCGGTGCAGGGCGCGCCCGCGTCGATCCACGCAATCCCGCACGTCGTCCATTGCTGCCCCGTCACCCGCCGCACTTCTGCCGGTACCGTCACGGCGATCGCGATCGGGCGATCGTGGAAGCGGGCCGACGCCACCGCGCGCTCGACCATCGCGACCTCGTTCGCGCGCGGCCCGGCGTCGATCCCCCAGCGGCGGCGGAGCTCGTCGCGGTACCACTCGACGCCGAGCAGCGGGCTGGTGATGACCACGACGTCGCGCCGCACCCCCCGCGCGCGCTGCGCCTCCCAGAGCGGGTAGCTGTCGTTGTCCCCCCACGCGACCAGCACGCCGTTAGGCGGCGTGCTCGCGAGCAGGAGGTCGGCGAACTGCGCCGCGGCCGAGGCATCGGGCTCGCGGCGGCGGTTCATCGCCGGCCAGTTGAGCACAGCGGGGAGCGCAGCCAGCATCAGCCCCGCCGCAGCGGCCGCACGGGCGCCGGAGTGGACGAGCCGCCGGCTCGCGAGATCGACGGCGCCGAGCCCGGCCCACAACCCCCAGGTCCAGAAGGCGAGCGCGAAGAAGTAATCGCGCTCACGCGCCTCGTGCAGCGTGTCGGGCGGAAGGATCCCCCACCCGATCGATGGGCCTGCGCGCAGGTTCAGGTACACGATGACGCCCGCGGACGCGCTGAGCAGCAGCACCATCATGCCGCGGAAGCTCCGCCGGTGCCGTGCGCGATGCGCGCGCGCACCGATCACGCCGAGCACCACGAACGCGACCGAGACGATGATGCGCAGCACGCTCGCCGTCGATTCCGGCGCGAGCCCAAGCGCGACCTGCCAGTCGGCGTACTGGAAGAAGTTCGCGACCTGGACCCACACCGGGGCGCGGCGCGGGAAGAGGCCGGCGACCTCGTACTGGTGGCGGGCGATGACGTCGCCTAACGCGCGCCAGGTCGACGGATTTCCCTGGTTCACCGCCGGGTCGTGCCGCGCGCGGAGCAGCATGATGACGAGCGGGGTCGCGCCGACCAGCATTGCGACGAGAGCGCTCCGCGCGCCGCTCCGCCGGTCGATCGCGAGCAGGACGAGCAATCCCCCGGTGACCAGCGCTGGCACGAACCGCCCCGTCGCGAGCAGTGCCGCGGCGACGAACGAGAGCGCGATCGTCGCGCCCGACCGGAATGCATCGAGGCGCGTGCGGCTCGAGCGATCTTCAGCGTCGAACGCGAGCCAGACCGCGGCCGGACCGGCCACGAGCGCGCTGGCGTGAAGGGGCGCGGCGAGCGCGAACAGGTACGCGAGCAGCGCGCGCCAGCGTGTCGAGGCGCCGGGGACTCCCGCGGTGCCGGCCCTGCCGCTGCGCTCCGCTGCGACGAGCATCAGCGCCGAGAGGAGCAGCGAGGCGGAGTAGACCTCCGCTTCGGTCGCGCTCAGCCAGACCGACGACATCGAGCCCGCGCAGAGCCCGGCGCCGATCGATGCGACTTCCGGGACGCCCGATCGCGCGAGCAGTGCCGTGCCTAACGCGCAGGCGGCGGCGGTGCACGCGGCCGACAGCGCGTTGACCGCGAGCGCGGTCGGCACGCCATGCGCGAGCACGTGCACGGCGCGCGCGAGCGTGACGTAGAGCGGTGTGCCCGGCGGGTGGGGAATCCCCCAGCACTCGACCGCCGCGATGAACTCGCCGGCGTCCCAGAAGGTGACACGCGGCGCGAGGGAGAACCCGTAGAGCAGGAGCAGCGCGCCGAAGACGACGCACCCCGCGCGCAGTCCGGGGCCGGCGATCCATGCCCAGCGCGGCCGGCCGGCCGCGGCGCCGGTACCGGCGACCGACGTCGGGGCCGTCAAGCCGTCTCGATCGCCCGCATCTCCGTGCTCGCCCGCGACGGGCGCCGCGTCAGCAGCTCGCGGACTCGTGTCTCGCTCAGCTCACGCGTGAGCACGCCGCCACTCGCCATCGAGATGATCCCCGTCTCCTCGGAGACGACCAGCACGAGCGCATCGGTCTCCTCGGTGAGGCCGAGCGCCGCGCGATGGCGAGTCCCGAGCGAGCGGTCGCTGAGCGTCGCCTGCGAGAGCGGGAGGATGCACCCCGCGCCGATGATCGTGTCGCCGCGGATGATCACCGCGCCGTCGTGGAGGGGTGAGTACGGCGTGAAGATTGTCGCCAGCAGGTCCGCGGAGACCTTCGCGTCCATCTGGCTGCCGCTCTCGAGGAAGTCCCCGAGCGACACTTCCCGCTCGATGGCGATGATCGCCCCGGTGCTCGATCGCTGCAGCCGGCCGAGCGCGTCGGCAATCGCTTCGGCCACCTCGCTGTCCTGGAGATGATGGAACAGGCGCGACACCGGCGCCTGGCCGAGATGCGCGAGCGCGGCGCGAAGTTCGGGCTGGAAGATGACGACCGCGGCGAACGCGCCGTAGGTGAACACCAGCCCGAGGAGGTAGGTGATCATCGTCAGCTTCAGGGCGAGCGCCAGCGCGTAGGCGATCACGAGGAGCACGATCCCGATGAGCATCTGCGCGGCACGGGTGCCGTGGAAGATCAGCATCACCCGGTACAGCGCGAAGGCGACGACGGCGATCTCGATCGCGTCGCGCCAGTCCGGGTGCAGCAGTCGCAGGTGCTCGAAGATGCTCATCGCCGCCGTGGCTGGTCAGTGGGAGCGCGGTCGCCCGCAATATTGCACGAAACGCCGCCAGGCGCGACGCCTAACGTCCAGTCGCCGCCTGCATCACCGCCCACGCCACGTCGAGCGCCTGACGGGTGGGCGCGACGTCGTGCACCCGGAAGATCCGGGCGCCGAGCAGGAGCCCGGCAACGTTGGCCCCGACCGTCCCGTACTGCCGCCCCGACGGCTCGCGAACGCCGGTCAGGTCGCCGATGAAGCGCTTGCGCGACGCGCCGATCAGCACCGGGCGACCGAGCGCCGCGATCGCCGGCACGGCCGCGATCACCGCGAGCGAATGCTCGGCGCGCTTCGAGAAGCCGAGCCCCGGGTCGAGCACGACGGCGTCGGCCTCGATCCCCGCTGCAAGCGCGGTGTCGAGCGAGGACCGCAGCTCGCCGACCACCTGCCCGACGACGTCGTCGTAGTCGGCCAGCTCGTAGCTCGCCATCGTCGAGACGGTGCCTCGCGAGTGCATCAGGACGACCCCGCACTTCTCCCGCGCGCAGAGGGGCGCCATCGCCGGGTCGAGGCGAAACCCCGACACGTCGTTGACGATGCGGGCACCCGCGCCTAACGCGGCGGCGGCGGTCTCCGACTTGACCGTGTCGATCGAAATAAGCGTCTGCGGAAACCGGCGGGCGAGCTCGCGGATCACCGGGAGCACCCGGGCGCGCTCGTCGGCGGCGTCGACCGGGGTCGCACGGGGGCGGGTGGATTCACCGCCGACGTCGATGATGTCCGCACCCTCGGCGATCATCTGCTCGGCATGCGCGATGGCGTGCGCCGGATCGGCGAACTCCCCGCCGTCGCTGAAGCTGTCGGGAGTCGGGAAAG
>JADMIO011285661.1_pt1 | contig 18597 bp, 19 predicted proteins | sample 8958161 | NCBI WGS metagenome assembly JADMIO01 (sample SAMN16585339, study PRJNA669376) | soil metagenome | isolation source: Crop rotation soil | place: USA: Cullars Rotation, Alabama | collected 2011 | reverse complement strand
GCGCGTGATCGGCCTGTCGCTGCCCAACATCAACAAGCCGTACGTGCACGGCGGCATCGTCCAGACGGTCGTGCTGTGGAACACGCGCGACCTCGGATATCTGACCGTCTACGCCGCAGCGATGGCCGCTGAAGCGAAGCTGACCGCCGGCGTCGCATCGCTGCAGGCCGGCCGGCTCGGCACTGTTACCGTCCGCGGATCGGAGATCGTCCTCGGGCCGCCGCTGCTGTTCGACAAGAGCAACATCGACCGCTTCGATTTCTGAACCGATGCGCACGTCGCCTCAGGAGGCATCATGAAACCGAGGGAGCGGTGCGACGCTCGCCTGAAAGGCTCGCGCTCCGTCGACGATCGCCGCCAACGCTCCGCCGGCCAGGAGCGCGAGCCTTTCAGGCGAGCGATCGTGGCCATCGTGATCGCGCTGGCCGGCCACGGGCTCGTCGCACAGCAGCCACCGGGCGGAATTCCGGCGTTGACGCCGGCGCAGCGCAACGCGCTCGCCGAGCTCACCGCGACCGTCGCGCCGCTGGTCGATGCTGGGTTCCAGTCATTCCGTTTGACGACGTCGCCAAGCGCGCGGAGGTGGCCGATCGTTCGGTGCGCAATATCTGGCTGAAGAAATTGAACTGATCCTGAGAGGTGCGCATGAGATCCAGAACGCTCGTCGTCGCAGTTGCTGTGATCGCGGCCCTGTGGTCGACGCGGGCCTCGATGCAGCAGCCGCCGGCCGGTGGCCGCCAGGGCGGCTTCGGCGGCTTCAAGCAGCCCGATCCGATCGACTTCAACGAACACGACGGCTGGACCTCGCTGTTCGACGGCAAGACGCTCAACGGCTGGTCCGGCGATTCGAACTGGAAAGTGGAAGACGGCGCGATCGTCGTCGAGGCCTCGTGCGAGAAACCGACCGGGACAATCTACCTGGTGTGGAAGGGCGGCGAGGCGGCCGACTTCGAGCTGAAGATGGAGATGAAGGGCACCGGCAGCATCAACGGAGGCGTGCAGTATCGCGGCTGGATTGCGCCGAAGCCGCCGCGTCCCGCCGGCGCCGGCGCCGGCCGCGGCGCGCCGTCAGGGCCGTGCCCGAGCGGTGCTGCCCGCGGAACGCCGCCGAGCGACGAGAGCGAAAAGCAGTGGAACATGTGGGGCGCGCAGTACGATTTCGACGCCGGCAACCGCTATACCGGGCAGTTCTACGAACAGTCCACCGGCCGCGGCATCGTCGCGTGGAAGGGCCAGGTGGTGCGCACCGGCGCGGGCGACACCCGGCGGCTGCTCGCTACGGTCGGCGACCCGGCCACGGTTGACGCGATCTACAAGCCGAACGACTGGAACCAGCTGCACATCATCGCGATCGGCAACCAGCTGACGCACCTGCTCAACGGCCGCGTCATCTCGATCCTGATCGACGAGGACGCGAAACGCGTTCCGAAGAGCGGCATCATCGGGCTGGAGGTCGAGGCGACCGGCAAGCTCTACACGCGCAACATCTGGCTGAAGAAACTCCCGTAGCGCAGTCTTTGCCGAGAGCCGTGCGGATCACCCGCCGGGCAGCTTCGACAGGACGACCGCGGCCAGGAAGCCAACGACCGTGATCACTCCGGTGAGATCGTGGGCGTCGGCGAACGCCTCGGGCATCATCGTGTCGGCAGGCATGCTCAAGATTGCTCCGGCGGCCACCGCCGCTGATACTGCCGGTAATCACCCATTGCCGCTAATCCGTGCCGTGCGCCTCAGGTCGGCGAGCGCCGCGTGCAGCGCGGCAATCTCGTGGCGGAGCGCCTTCACATCTTCGGCACCAGCCACCGCCGCGTCGGGGCGCGCCGCGTCGCGGTCGATGAAGTAGCTGGCGAGCGTAGCGGTGAGGTACCCGAAGGCCACGAACGCATAGAGTGAGAGCAGCAGACAGAGGATGCGCCCCTGCGCGGTGACCGGCCAGTACGACGAACCCATCGTCGTCATGATCATGGAGGTCCACCACAACGCCGCCACGTAGTCGTGGATCCCGGGGATCGTGCACCGGACTTTCGAACGCGTACATCGCTGCCGCACCGGCCAGCGTGACGACGGCCGTCGTCACGATCACGTAGCCGACGCCCCGCCGGCGGAACGTCGAGCGGAGCGCGCTGATCGCCCGGTTCAAGGACGATAGGGCGCGCGCCAGGCGGACGTCGCGGATCGAGCGGAACAGTCGCGCCGCCCTGCTGACACGGGCGAGCCGCAGGAAGCGAACAGCTGGAATCGCGAGCGAGACGGCGACGAGCCAGTGCCGCTTCAGGTATTGCAGCTTCCGCGGCGCCACGCTGAACTCGGCGGCAAAGTCGACGAGGAATACCGCCCAGATCACGTTCGAGCTCCACTGCAGGCCCGGCGTGAGGCCGCGCGTGAAGTCGATGATGAGCAGCAGGAGCCAGACGAACCCGAGCACCGTCACCAGCGGCTCGAGCGTCCGAACGAGCTGGTGCAGCAGGCGCCACCGTTCGCGCTCCAAGGTCTTTCCCGCGGCGCGAGGTGCCACGCCGGAGTAAGTGCAAGAAATAGTCCTGGCGGGCACAAAACGTGCTCACTCGAGATCTCAGTGAGCAACCTTCCGGAACGCAACGAATCGAACTTCCGGCCTGCCCGGGCGCGTGCCGTCGAGATCCCGTGGCGGACGATCCTCAAACTCGTCGCCGCGGCGGCTGGGGCGTGGCTCGCAATCAGATTGCACGATGTCCTGCTCGTCTTCGCGGCGGCCATCATGCTGGCGGCAGCGCTCGATCCGGTCGTCGCGGCACTCGAGCGGTTCCGCGTTCCGCGCTGGGGCGGTGCGGTGCTGATTGCCGTCGTGGCCGTCGCCGGGATCGGCGGCTTTTTCTGGGCGACCTGGGCGTCGCTGTCGGATCAGGCGACCGTTGCAAACGCACACCTCGTCGGCACGATCGAGCGCACGATGGCGAGGCTCCCGCCGACGATTCAGGAGGCGATTGCCGGACGTGCTGACGCTGCGGCGTCCGCGATCGCGGCCTACAGCATCTCGTTCGCGCGCTCCACCGGTTATGCCATCACCGTCGTGATCCTGGCGTTCATCCTGACGGTGTACCTGCTGATCGAAGGACCTCAAACGCGCCGGTGGCTGCTGGCCTTCGTGCCATCGAGGCACTTGCCGCGGGTCGAACGAACACTGTCTGAATCCCAGACGGTGATTTGCGGCTATGTCATTGGCAACCTGATCACCTCGGCGTGCGCGACGGTCTTCATGCTGGTGGTGCTGTTCGCCCTGGACGTGCCAGCAGCCTTGCTCCTCGCTGTGATGACCGGCGTCTTCGATGTGATTCCAGTGATCGGCTCGATCATCCCGGTCGTCCCGGCGGCGTTGCTGGCGCTGACCGTCTCGCCCACCACAGCGCTGCTGGTCATTGGCGCGAACGTTGTCTACAACGCGATCGAGAACTACCTGATTGCGCCGTGGGCGTACGGCGGGCGGCTGCAACTGTCAAACCTCACGGTCATCATCGCGCTGGTTGTCGGCGGCGAGCTCGCTGGAGTGATCGGCGCGCTCCTGGCGCTCCCGGCTGCCGCAGTCTATCCGTCGATTGAACGCATCTGGCTGCGGCCGGTCGTCGGCGAAGACACAATCCGCGAACATCGCAGGATTCAGGCCGGGTGACGGCAGCCTCGCGAGCGTTACGCGAACTGTTTCGCGTGGGCGAGAAACTGTTGGATGTCGGCGTTGGTGTTGAACAGCGCCGGTGAGATGCGGACGAGGGAGCCGCCGGCGCGGAAGCTGACCTGCACACCGGCGCCGTCGAGGACTTCGCGGGCCCGGGCCTGATTGCGATCGAGGTGCACGGTGACGATCGACGAACCGTTGCCAGCCGGCGTGAACGCGCGGAATCCGAGATCGACGAGGCCTTGCCGGAGGTCGCGGGCGAGCGCAACCGTGTGCTGTTCGATGCGAGCGACGCCGACCCGCTCGAGGTACGTGAGCGCGGCGCCGAGCTGATACACCTCGGCGAACGGCAAGGTGGCGTACTCGAATTTCCGAGCCGTCTTGTAGATCTCGTAGTGATGATCCTCGAGCTCCTTCTCGACGTGCAGCGCGCCGCGGCGATCGAGACGGATCCGCTCGAGCAGTTCGCGGCGCACGAAAAACGGCGCCACCCCGAAGCCGCCGAGCAGCCATTTGTAGGTGCCGCTCGTCAGGCAATCGACGCCGGCAGCGCGCACGTCGACCGGGAACATACCGAGCGCCTGCACCGCATCGGCGTAGAACAGGGCGCCGTGCGCATGCGCGAGGTCGGCGATCGGCCGCATGTCGTGTCGGAAGCCGTTCTGGTGCGACACCCACGCCACCGACACGAGCCGCGTACGATCATCGACCGCCCTGGCGAAGTCGTCTCGCGACACGCTGCCGTCGCGATGCTTCACGATCCGCAGCGTGATCCCGCGCGACTGCTGGAGATGGCGATACAGCACGAACGACGTCTCATAGTGCAGCTCGTCGATGACGACGTTGTCGCCGGACTGGAGATCGAGCGCGGCGGCGAGGATGTTCTCGCCTTCGCTGGTGGCGTAGAGGAAGCCGACCTCCTCCGGCGCCGCGGCGATCAGCCGCGCGAACTGCTGCCGGACCTCGTCGGTCGCCTTGAGCATCTCGTCGAGGCGAATCGGCTTCGTCGCTTTGCGCTCGGCAAAGGCGCGCGCCGCCGCCGCGACGGGCAGCGGCACCGGCGCGATGTAGGCGGAGTTCAGATACAGTCCGTCGCCGACGACGGGGAAATCACGCCGGACGCCAAGCGGATCGTCGCCGTTGGCGACGCCGTTCTGCATATGCAACGGCAGCAGCGCAGCCGCCCCCGAGGCGACTTCGATGAATTGCCTGCGATCGATCTCCATGCGACTCCCCCACTCGATCCATACCGTGGCGCAGCCCGAATTCCACTAAATCTTCAACAGCTTGTGCGCGTTGCCCCACGCGATCTTCTCGAAGAGCGCCGGCGGCGCCGATCGCTTCAGCACCGTCAGCGTTTCCCGCGCGACGCACTTCCCGGCCATGCGCGGCGCCACCGGATTGTCGTAGCCGGCGCCGTGGCCGTCGCGGCAGCTGCAGTCGCTGCCGAAGAGCAGCTTGTCCTGGTGGCGCTTGAGGAACTCGCCGGTGAAGTCGGCATCGCGCACCATCGCCGTATTACCCGACACCGCCGACATGTCGCCGAACAGATTGGGATAGTCGCCGAGCCATCGGTCGGTCACGCCGCCACGAACCACGCGGCCGGTTGGATAGACCGATTCGTTGTGGTAATCGGCGCTGACGTTGGCCCAGAACGCGTCCGCATGGCCGATGAACGTCGTGCGCGGATACGCCTTCAGGATCGCCTCGAACGTTTTCGCGAAGCCCGTACTCCACGTGCCCTCGTTGGGCGTGTGATCGACCTCCTGGAAATGAATCAGGATCGGCACGCGCAGGTCGGCGGCGAGCGCGTAGGCGCGGCGCAGCTCCGGACCGTCGGCGGCCACGTGAAACTTCATCTCGCCGAAACCCTGGGCGCCGTTCTTCACCGCCTGCGTGAGCACCGGTTCCGCGTCGGGGCGGGTGACGTCGTAGCTGGTAAACCAGATGAACCGGCCGGGCGCTGCCTGCTGCACCGCCTTCACCTGATCGAGCGCCCCGCCGCGCGTCAGCAGATTGGCCTTGCTGATACCGGCGCCGTCGAGATGTGCGACGTTCGCGGCCGGCTGCGGCCGCATGTGAAAGTGAAGATCGAAGACTGGTGCGCCCCACTCGCGTGCCGGCTCTTGGCCAGCAAACGCGGGAAGAATGGCGGCGGCGGCGACGGTTTCGAGGAATTCGCGGCGGTTCATCACGTTCGCTCCCTGAGGCGACGTCGCCACCACACCTGAAGGACCAGGATCACTCCGCCAGCGACACCAACCGGCAATCCGCGGCGCACGCGTGTTGCAGGCGCGCCGCGCAGATTGTAGTCGACCACGAGGTCGCGCTGATCGACATCGCGATGCTGCGCGGCCACGACCACGCGATCGGTCGCGGGCACCAGCGCGTTCGCCAGGTACACTCCCGCGTCGCCGCGGTACTGATTCCGGAAGCGCAGGTGGTGAAGCCCTTCGGCGAGCGGTGGAACCGGTGCCGCAGCTCGAATCCGCACGGCGCCATCGCCGCGCAGCAGCGCCTCAATCGCCGCACTCGTGCTCTCGACGAGCGCGACCCGCAGCGGGACCTCGTCGACGTCGACGGCAATGACGCGCAGCACATCTTCCGCAAAGACGCGCGCTTCACTATCGGCGATCGAGCCGTTTTGATCGCGGTCGAGCGCCGTGACCACTTGGCTCGCGACGGCGCCCCCCGGCGTCAGATCCAGGACGATCTCCACCCGCTCGGGATAGATATCGAGACGCGCGGCCTGCAGATACTCGTCGAGGCGATGGGCCGAGGGCCGTCCGGCCGACGACAGCACGACCAGCAGCATCAGCGCGCCAACGGCGCTACTTCGCGGTGAATTTCGCACCGTAGTCGTTCGTCGGATCGCGGTAGATAGTGTGAATGTGATCGACGCTGCCCTGCTGCGGCGCGTACTCGATGACCAGCGTCGGCGACTGGACGCGGAAATAGGCGGCGCTGCCGTTGGTCGTCGGCCCGCTCCACGCGAAGTAGGTGTTCGGCAGGTTCGTCTCGATCTCGGCCATGCGCGGCGCGGCGAACGCGTCGTTGATGATGCCGGCCCACTCGCGGACGAGATCCAGCAGCGCCTGCTGCTGCGCCGCCGCGAGCGCCGAGGCACGAATGCCTTCGGGTTCAATCGTCCGCCCGTCGCGGCCGGGGCCGAGCACGAGATCGGCGACGCGGTAGTTGAGAATCGCCTGGCCGCGCTGGCCGGCGTCGAGCGCGTTGACCAGCGCGAACGCCTTGTCGTTTTCAGCGCCGAGCGGCCGGACGGTGCGGCCCTCGAAAGCGTAGCTCGCCGGTTGTGCCGCCGGCAGGCTCGGCGCCATCGTGGCCTCGCTTCCGGCCAGCGTCAGGTTGATCGCGAGATGGTGGCCGCCGAACTGCAGCCGCCACGGCGCGGTCGTCGACGGCGTGCCGAGGAACGCGAGGTAGTACTCGTTCTCGCCGAACGCCGGACCACCGGTGCCGCCGGGCCCACGGCCGCCGCCGCGACCGCCGGCGCCGGACGATTGCGTCGTTCGCAGCACCTCGTCCCCGCGCATGATGTCGATCACCTTGCGGTATCCGTCGCGGCTGAGCGCAACCGACAGCAACGTCATCACGGCCGCACGCTGCGCTGGGGTCACGTCGGCGAGGCGCAGGCCGTTGCGCTGAAACATCGGGCTCGGGAGATTCGACCAGTTGGTCTTCTGCGGGCTGTCGAACGCGAACTGCACCTTCGCGCGGCGCGAATCGTCGAGCGCCGTCAGCACGCCGTGTGCGGCGGCCACGATCCGCGCGGTGACCTCAGCCTGGGAGTGTGCCGGCGCGCCGCGCTGCGCGCCGGCGCTCGCGGCCAGGATCGCGAGCACGCTGATGGCGGCGATCGACGCGATTCGATGTCGTGCATGCATGCCCGCATCCTACTGCGCGCAGATATCAGGACGTGCAGTGGATGTGAAGATTCTTTGCCGGCGGCATCCTCCGTCTCTATACTCGCGTCGGTGAGACACGAGCCGGCCTCGATGACGATCGCCGCCACCGACGTCGCCGCCGTGGCGTCCGCCGACGGCATCAGGCGCGAGCAGGTGAAGTCGGTCGTTCGCGTTGCGGCTGGCAATTTCCTCGAGATGTACGACTTCATGATCTACGGGTACTACGCCGGCGCGATCGGCCGTGCGTTCTTTCCGAAGAGCAGCGAATCGGCGTCGCTCATGTTGTCGCTCGGCACCTTTGGCGCCGGCTTTCTGATGCGTCCGCTCGGCGCGTTGACGCTCGGCGCCTACATCGACCGTCACGGCCGCCGTTCGGGATTGATTCTCACGCTGGGGCTGATGGCGATCGGCACGCTGTCGATCGCGCTGGCGCCGCCGTACGCGGCGATTGGCGTCCTGGCGCCGTTGATCGTGGTCGGCGGCCGCCTGATCCAGGGGTTGTCCGCTGGCGTCGAGCTCGGCGGCGTGTCGATCTATCTGTCCGAGATTGCGACGCCCGGACGCAAAGGCTTCTACGTAAGCTGGCAGTCGGCAAGCCAGCAGCTCGCCGTCGTCTTCGCGGCAGTGATCGGCGTCGTTCTGCACCGCCTGGTGAGCACCGTGCAGATGGATGCGTGGGGATGGCGCCTGCCGCTGCTCATCGGCTGCGCAATCGTTCCGCTGGTGTTCGTCATCCGCCGATCGCTCGCCGAGACCGAAGCGTTCGCGCGGCGCAGGCATCACCCGGCGATACGCGACATCGTGCGGTCGGTCGCGGCAAACTGGCGGATCGTCCTGAGCGCTCGATGATGGTGGTCCTCACGACGGTTGCCTTCTACACGATCACCGCGTACACGCCGACCTTCGGCCGATCGGCGCTGCACTTGGACGAGGGCTACGTGCTGATCGTCACGCTGTGCGGCGGCATCTCGAATTTCCTGTGGCTGCCGTTGATCGGCGCACTGTCGGATCGCGTCGGCCGCCGGCCGCTGTTGATCGGGTTCTCGCTGACGATGCTGCTGACCGCGTATCCGGCGCTCGCCTGGCTGGCCGGCGACGTGTCGTTCACGCATCTCTTGATCGTCGAACTGTGGCTGTCGTTTCTGTACGGCGGCTACAACGGCGCGATGATCGTGCACCTCACCGAGATCATGCCGGCGCACGTGCGCGCCAGCGGCTTCTCGCTTGCCTATAGCCTGGCAACGGCGCTGTTCGGCGGCTTCACGCCGTTGATCGCGACCTATTTGATCGCGGTGACGAAGAACACGGCGATGCCCGGCGTGTGGCTCTCGTGCGCGGCGCTTGTCAGCCTCGTCGCCGTACTTACCCCGGTTGGACGCGAACGCTGAGGACCACGCGATGAGCCACGATCTCGCCCGCCGACGATGTGCTCTGATCCGAAGAATCGCCAGCTGGCTGCTTGCGCTGGCGCTGGTCCTGGCCGCGACGCCGGCGCGTGCCGACGAGATCCACGTGATGGTGTCCGGCGGGTTCACGGCGGCCTACAAGCTGCTGGTCGCGGAATGGGAAAAGGCGACGGGCCATACCGTCGCGACCGTGTATGGCGCGTCCATGGGCACGACGCCGACCTCGATCCCCAACCGGCTGGCGCGCGGTGAGCCGGCCGACGTCGTCATCCTGGCCCGCAGCGCCCTCGATCGCCTCGCCGCGGACGGCAAGGTCGTCGCTCAGAGCCAGACAGACCTCGTGCGCTCCCGCATCGGCATGGCGGTCAAGGCTGGCGCCAGAACGCCCGACATCTCGACCGAAGCGAGCTTTCGCCAGGCACTGCTCGACGCGAAGTCGATCGCGTACTCCGACAGCGCAAGCGGCGTGTATATCTCGACGGAGCTGTTCAAGAAGCTAGGGATCGCCAGCCAGGTCGCCGGCAAGGCGACGATGATTCCGGGGACGCCGGTCGGCGAGAGCGTGGCCGCGGGCGCCGCGGAGATCGGCTTCCAGCAGATGAGCGAGCTGCTGCCCGTACGCGGCATTACCGTCGTCGGGCCGATTCCCGACCCGGTGCAGTTGATCACGACCTTCTCAGCCGGTGTCGCGTCGACAGCGAGAGCGCCGGCGACGGCGCGTCAACTGATCGCGTACCTGTCGTCGCCGGGCGCGCACGCCGTAATTCGCGCGGCTGGCCTCGATCCCGCCGGTCAGTTGTCAACCGAAGGCCTCGACCGCTTCATCACGGTCAACGGCCTGAAGCTTCACTACCTCGATTGGGGCAACGAAGGAAAGCCGCCGTTCATCCTCCTTCACGGGATCTCGAGAACCGCCCATACGTTCGATCATGTCGCGCGGCGCTACCAGAAGAACTATCACGTCATCGCCATCGACATGCGCGGCCACGGCGATTCCGCGTGGGATCCGAAGGCGCAGTACCTCGTCGAGGACTACGTCAAGGACATTGAAGCCATCGTCCAGCAACTGCACCTCGATCACATCGTGATGTTGGGCAATTCGACGGGCGGCCGCGTCGTCCAGGTGATGGCGGGCCTTCATCCCGATCTCGTGTCGCGCATCGTTGTCGAGGACGTCGGACCGGAGCGGCCGGCGGCGATCGCCAACGGGTTCGCGCAGCGCGTCCAGCAGGAGCGCGCCGACGACACCAGCTGGGCGTCGGAGGACGAGCTGTTCGCCCAGACGAAGAAGCAGAACCCTGGCGTGAGCGACGAGATTCTCCGCGCCTACGTGAAGTCGGCGGTCAAACGCCGCGCGGACGGCCGGTTCGTCTGGAAGCGGGATCCGCAGCTGGCCAAGGGGTTCGTCGTCACCGAGTTGTGGCGCTACCTCAGTCGGATCACCTGCCCGACGATCTATATCCTCGGCGGCAAGAGCACCATCGTGCCGCTCGAGACGCAGGAGCGCCTCGAGCGCACGATCCCCGGCGTGGAAATCGTGACCGTTCCGGATGTGGGCCACTACCCCGACTGGGAAAAACCGGCCGAGACGTTCGCGATTCTCGATCGGTTCCTCGGCGTGCTCCCGTAGCGCGGCCCTTTAGGGCTGCCCGCGGCGATCGGCAGGCCTCAAGGCCTGCGCTACGGTAGCCGCGCTTCAGCGTCACGCGCGGCGCGCCTGGTGAATCGCCTGCAGGAGCCGTTCGGCGGGACACGGCTTCGCCAGCACGTCGCTGAATCGCGCTATCGCCTGGGCGCGCACGAACGCCGCGTCGTCGCCGGTCAGCACGACAATTGGAATCGACGCGGTCGCGGGCGTGCTCCGCAGCCGCTCGGCGAGCGCGAACCCGTCGACGTCCGGCAGCAGCAGGTCGAGGACGATCACGTCCGGCCGCTCGGCGATCGCCAGGTCGAACCCCGTCAGCCCGCGCGATGCTTTGACGACACCGAGCTCGTGCTCGATCAGCATCGCGTACAAATCCAGCTGCGTCAGGTTGTCTTCGATGAACAGGACGACTGGTCGTTTCCTGTCGGCGGGGTACGGACGCGGAGCCGCGGGTATGGTCATCGAGGCGCCGTAAGCGTTGCGTAGGATGCTACCAACGCTGTCAACAACGCGCGTCGGTGAGCGCGCCGCGTAGCAATTCCGACGCAAGATGCGGAGTGTGCGACGGCAGCGGTCTGTGCCATCGTGACCTCATGCCGCACACTGTCGCGACCGCCATCGCCGCCGTCGACATCCACGCCCGCGTCGACGCGTACGACTGGACCGCCGTCGAACAACATCTCGACAGCTCCGGATGGGCGGTGCTGCCGGCATTCTTGACATCGGCCGAGACCGACGCGCTCGGCCGCTCGTATGACGACGATCGGCTGTTCCGGAGCCGCGTCGTGATGGCGAAGCACGGCTTCGGCCGCGGCGAGTACAAGTACTTCAAGCACCCGCTGCCGCCGATCGTCGCCGACGTGCGCACGTCGATGTATACGCGGCTCGTTCCGATCGCGAATCGCTGGAACGAATCGATGCGGCTGGCCGTTCGCTATCCTGCGTCCCACGCCGACTTCATCGCGCGCTGCCACGATGCCGGCCAGACACGGCCCACGCCGCTGCTGCTGCGCTACGCGGAAGGCGACTTCAACGCGCTGCACCAGGATGTCTACGGCGAACATGTCTTTCCGCTGCAGATGATGATCCTGCTCTCCGATCCCGACCGGGAATTCACCGGCGGCGAGTTCGTCGTCACCGAACAGCGGCCGCGGATGCAGTCGCGCGTCGAGGTCGTACCGGTCGGCTGCGGCGACGCGGTCATCTGGGCCGTGCGCGACCGCCCGGCGCAGGGGCGCCGCGGCGCGTATCGCGTCACGATGCGCCACGGCGTCAGCCGCGTGCGGTCGGGCCACCGCCACACGGCCGGGGTAATCTTCCACGACGCAAAGTAGCGCCGCCGCCGTATACTGCAGGCGCCCTGCACCGCGCCGCTGGCAACGCGTTGCGAAGAAGGAGGACTCATGTCACTGTCCCGTCGCCATTTCTTCCGCAATCTGGGCCTGGGCAGCGCCGGCCTGCTGTCCACGCCGTTCATCATCGGCCGCGGTCACGAGGCCATGGCGTTCGAGTTGGAGGCCCTGCAGCCGCCCGACGATGGCGGTTTCATCCGGATCAGCTCGAATGAAAATGCCCGCGGGCCGGGCCGCAAGACGATGGATGCGCTGCGCAATGCGATCACGCCGCGCGTCGGCCGCGGCTATCCTCCCGACTACACCGGCGACCTGGTGGGGACGATCGCCGAAACCTACGGCGTCGGCCGCGATCACGTCATCGTCGGCACCGGGTCCGGCCCGATCCTCGAAGGCGGCACGCGCGCGTTCTGCGCATCCGACAAGCCGCTGGTAACCGCGGCGCCGACCTACGGCACGCCGGACCAGGCGGCGAAGCGGATCAACGCGCCGGTCAAGATGATCCGCGTCGATCGATCGCTCGGCCTCGATCTCGACGCGATGGCCGAGGCGGCCAACGGCGCGGGGATGATCTTCTTCTGCAACCCGAATAACCCGACCGGCACCGTGCACAACTACGCCGCCGTCGAACAGTTCGTCCGCAAGGTCAAACAGCGTTCGCCGCAGACGAAGATCCTGATCGACGAGGCGTACATCGACTACGTGCACGATCCGGGCGTGAAGACCGCCGTGCCGCTGGCGACGGAGCTGCCCGGTGTGTTCGTGACGCGGTCGTACTCGAAGGCGCACGGGATGGCCGGCCTCCGTCTTGGCTATGCCATCGGCCAGCCCGAGACGTTGAAGGCGATTTCCGGCGCGTGGAATCTCGGCAGCGTCAACACGCTCACTGCGGCCGCGGGCATCGCATCGCTGCGCGACGCGAAGCACATCGAGGAAGAGCGCGCCGAGAATGCGCGCGTGCGCGACTTCACGCTCAGCGCGTTCAAGAGCATGGGCTTCGAAGCCTCCGACTGCCACACCAACTGCATCTTCGTCGACCTGAAACGGCCGGCCAGCCAGTTCCGCGAAGCCTGCGCGGCGTTGAAAGTCTCCGTCGGTCGAGACTTCCCGCCGTTCGAGAAGACCCACAGCCGCATCACGCTCGGCACGATGGACGAGATGAAGCAGGCGGTACAGGTCTTCAAGCGAGTGCTGACGGCGAGCTCCACCAGCGCCGGCGCTCGATAAACTCCGCGTCCGGTCGCCACGTCTGCGAGCCGGAGTCGATCACAGGATCGGCTCCGGCTCGTTCCTTTGATATCGTTGCCGCATGCTGATCGATGACGGTGCCGGGCAGGCGGCCTTCGAAGTCGGCAGGCCGGCGCAGTCCATCCTTGTTCTCAGCGAACTCCAGGTCGCGCGGCTGCTCGACCCTGCCGATCTGATTCGCGCGCTCGAATCGGCGTTCGGCGCGCTCGATCGCGGCGAGGTGCAGTGTCCACCGCGGCCGCAGATTTCCGTTCCCGGCCGCGGTTTTTCGCTCGCGATGGCGGCGTGGCAGCCGGGCCGGCAGATCTGCGTGAAGGTGGTCAACGTCTTCGACGGCAACCTCGCTGTCGGCCTGCCGAATCACCTCGCGAGCGTGAATCTCTTCGACCCGGACACCGGGGCGGCGACCTGCGTCATGGATGCGACCTTCATCACCGGTGTTCGGACGGCTGCGGCAGCGCTGGTGTCGCACAAGCTGCTGTCGCGCCGCGACAGCCGGGTTGCGACGATCGTCGGTGCCGGCGTGCAGGCGCGGGAGCATCTCCGGCTGCTGCCGCTCGTGCGCGACCTCGACGAGATTCAGATCTGCGCGCTCGACTTCGCGCACGCGCAGCGGCTCGCGCGGTTGCACCCGCGCGCACGCGCCGTCGCCGACGTCGAAGCGGCGATTCGCCGGTCGGACCTCGTGTGCCTGACGACGCATTCGCCGAGGCCGGTCATCGATGCCGCCTGGATCAAACCGGGCACGCACGTGTCGTCAGTCGGCTATCACCCGCCGCTCGGCGAGCTGCCCGCCGACCTCGCCGCCGCCGGCCGGTTGTTCGTCGAGACGATGGACGCGTTCGCGGCGCCGCCGGTCGGCTGCGCGGAGTTGACCGGTGTCGATCCCGCCTCCGCGGCGACGCTCGGCAGCGTCGTCAACGATCCGCGGCGCGGCCGCGCGCGCGAGTCCGAGATCACCGTCTACAAGGCCATGGGCATCGCAATGGAAGACATGGTCGCCGCCAACCTCGTCTACGATCGCGCGCGGCAGTCGGCAGTCGGGACGCTGGCCGATTGGTAGCTGTGGCCGCCGCGGCACTTGACAATCGTTCGCGCGCCAGCGGCCGCACGCGCAGCCCTGCGGCCTTCGCGCCTCCGGCGCGTCGGCGCGCCTCGCCGTAGCTCGCCTGTCTTCAGCGCGAGCGGAGGCGGGAAGGGCTGCGCGATGCAGTGGGCTCACGACGGGGAGCAGTGATGCCGCTACTGAAAGAGTGGGAAAGCTTCTACGTGATCGTCGGCTCGGCGGCCGCGGCGCTCACCGGGTTGCAGTTCGTCGCGGCGGCGCTCATCGCCGACATCGACGCGACGGCGACGTCTGGCAGCGTCGACGCGTTTGCGACGCCGACGATCGTGCATTTCAGCGGTGTGCTGCTGCTGTCGGCGACGCTGAGCGCACCATGGCAGACGCTGGCGCCGCTGGCGATCCTGCTCGCGCTCGCCGGCGCAGCCGGCGTCGTCTACGCGACGATCATCGCGCGCCGCTCGCGGCGGCAGAGCGCGTATCAGCCGGTCTTCGAAGACTGGCTGTTTCACGTCGTCCTGCCGGCGTGCGCCTACGCGACGCTGATCGTCGCTGGTTATCTGATTCGCACGACGCCGGAGGCGGGCCTCTTCGTCGTCGGCGCGGCAGTTATGCTGCTGCTCTTCGTCGGCATTCACAACGCCTGGGATACGGTGACGTATCTCGTGCTGATGAAGCGCCAGGAGCACGAGTCGCCGTAATGCTTACGGCGTCGGACTTGCAGCGCGGTCGTCGGCGAGCGGCGTCCACTCGCCGGACTGGATGAAGCTCGCCCAGTAGAACGGGTGCTGGCGCGCCGGACGCTTCAGCATCGCAATCTTCGACTGCCGCAGCGCGTCGCCGCGGCCGAGGCCGGCGCGCAGACCGGTGTAATAGGCGACCATCGTTTCGCGCGCGATGGCGTCGCTCACCGGCCACAGGCTCATGACGAGCGTTTCGGTGCCGGCAAGGACGAAGGCGCGGCGCAGGCCATACACCCCTTCCCCGTTGCGGACCTCGCCGATCCCGGTGTCGCACGCCGACAGCGTGACCAGGTGCGTGCCCCACAGGTCGAGCGCCGATGCTTCGAGCGCGGTGAGGATCCCGTCCTCCACCGTCTCGTGCCTCAGATTGGCGCCGGCGAGCGCCAGGCCCGAGCGCAGCAGCGGGTTGTCGGCCGTGGCGCCGCCGTCCTGGAGAAAGAATCCATGCGATGCGATGTGGAGGATGCGCGGCGCCTGGACACGCTGCAGGAACGCCTTCTGCGCGCGCTCGCCGGTGAAGAGCGTCGCGTCCGGGAACAGTCCTTTGATCGCGAGCGCCTCCTCCGCAGTCGCCGCCAGCGGCGCGAAGTACACCGACGAGCGTTCGGCGCCGGTGGTGACGCTGCGCCGCGCTGTCGCCGTCGTCCGCACCGGGACGGGAGTGCCGCCGCCGGCCGCCGCCGGCTCGCCGAAGATCGGATCGGCAAAGATCACGGCGCTGCTGCGGCTCGCCCGTTGCACCTGCATTCGCAGTAGATCGCGGCCGCTGGTCAGGTACGAGATCGCGTGCCGCTCGATCAGGTAGCGATCCTGCTCGTCGACGAGCGCGTCGAAGGGCACGAGGTTCAGCGCGCCGTCGGGCGAGATCAGCAGCCGGTCCAGCCCGCCGAACGCCGCGCGGACCGGCGCGATCACCAGGCTGTGCAAGGTGCGGGCGCGAGTCTTCACATCGCCGCGTCGCGGATCGCGGAGCGCCGCGCGCAGCGCGTCGACCGCTTCGTCGATCGCGGCCGCCGGCCCGAGATCGAAGCCGCGCGGCGCGAGCTGGTTGCGGACGACGTAGGCGGCGTAGTGCGGCGGCGCATAGGCTTCGGCATTGCGTTCCGCCCGCGGATCGAAGGGACGGAACACCGCCAGTTCCAGCAGCGCCGCGCCATCGGGGATGGCCGCCTGCACCGCCTCGAGCGTGACGGCGCGAGTGTCGGCGCGGAACGCGGCGCTCCGCTCGGCGAGCTCCGCCTCGAATTTCTCCTTCCGGATCTCCAGCGACTGAATCGCGAGCCGCCGCTGGTCGGCCAGGTTCGGGTTGGCGGCATTCAGCGCCAGCCGCGCCAGCTCCGCCGTCGTCGTCTTCAGCTGCTCGACCAGCTCGAGATTGCGCGCGTCCGAGGTCCGGCGGACGATGGCGAGCGTGTCGGCCATCGCGTCCTGCACGCGCCCTTTGCGCTGCAGCAGCACCAGCGCGGCGAGCGTGGCGGCGTCGGCGTTGTCGGGCGCCTCGCGCAGGTGCAGCGAGATCGTGCGATCGGTCCGTTCGCGCATGGCGTTGACGAACAGCAGCTTCTGCCGTTCGGAGCCGATGGCGAGATTCAACGCCAGCTGCTTCTCGAGGATGGCATCAGCGCGCCGCTGATATGCGATCGCGTTCGGTACGTCGCCGGCTGCCGCGTAGGTTCGCGCGATGTTCCCGACCGAGACGAGCGTCGCCTCCTGAAACGGCCCGGCGGCATGCTCCCAGATGCTCAGCGCGCGCAGGTGGAGCTCGAGCGAGCGGCCGAGATCGCCGCGGGCGCGGGCGACGGTCGCCATGTTGTTGAGGACCTGCGCCACGTCAGGGTGATTCGGTCCGACGATCCGTTCACGGAGCGACAGAACCCGCGCGTAGTACGCCTCGGCCGTCGGATAGTCTTTCTTCTCGCGCGCGACCATGCCGAGGCTCTGCAGGACGACGCCGATGAAGTAGTTGTCGTCGCCGAGCACCTTGCTGCCGGCCTCGAGCGATCGGAGAAACCACTCCTCGGCGTGCCCGAAGTCGGCGCGCTGCCGGTACATCTCTCCCAGATTGTTCAGAAGCGCCGCGTAGTTTCGACTGTCGGTCTCGCCGATCCCCTCGAGGATCGCCATCGCGCGGCGGAGGATCGTCTCCTCGGCCGCGTACTCACCGCCGTCGTGGCGAATCGCCGCCTGCGTCATCAGCGCGCTGACGTACCACTGGTTGTCGGCGCCGAGCGATCGATCTAACGCGTCGATGGCCGGCCGCAGCAGCGCGTCGGCCTTGGCCCGCTGCCCCATTTTTTCGTAGAGCAACGCCTCTCGCGCTCGCACCCAGGCCGCCATCGGGTGATCAGGCGTGAGCGCCGACTCCATGATTGCCGCCGCCCGCTGGAACGACGCCTCGGACTTCGGATCGTCGGGCAGATTCTGGTAGACGCCGCCGAGTTCAGCGAGCACGCTCGCCGTCTGCACATCGGCGGAGCCGCGCGTCGATTCGGTCAGCGCCAGCGCCTGCTCGAGCAGCGCCCGCGCCGCCTCGAACTGGCCATCCTGCTCGAGCCGCGTCGCGCGCGTGCGAAGGCTGCGCGCGTCGCGCATCGCCCGGTCGCGGTCGTTGGCGGGTGCGATCGATTCGAGGCGAACTACGTAGCCACCGGGCGCGGCGACGCCGGGTGCCGCGTTGATCGCGATCTCGTAGGCACCGGCGGCGTCTGCGACAACGTCCGCCTCTTCGGCGCCGACCGGCTGGATGTCGTCCTGGATGTCGGCGACGAGGCGTCGGTCGCCTCCGTAAACGCTGACGACAACGGCGATGCCGCGCTGCTCGACCCGGAGGTGCGCACAGTCGCCGGCCTTCAGCGCCACGGTGTATCGATGCTCTTCGCCGCGATCCAGCCGCCGCTCGATCGCCATGCCCGGCTCGAGCGCGACCGTCGATGCCTGGGCCAACGCTGGCGATGCAGGAAGGCTGCTGAGGACAACGATTGCGGCGCAGAGCGAGTACCGCATGCTGGCTAACGCGGCACGACTTCGAACGCGTAGCTGCCGACCACGTGTGCCGTGTCGCTGCCGGTTCGTCCCGTCAGATCGAGTGTGTAGTGCTGCGGCTTCAAGAGCGCATGCGGAACCGCGACGCGCACCGACGCTCCGTCAGCCGATGCCCTCGCGGCAACCCAGTCGCTCCGCCAGATGATTTTGTTCGACGTCGGATCGCGCAGCCCGGCCTGATATCGGTCGTACTCGTTCGCTTCGAGGCGCAGCTCGAACCCGACGCGATCCGTCGACGCCCCAGGCCGGTTGAGTACCGGAATCGTCCCGGCTGAACGCGTCTGCGGCAGCAGCACGAGCGCGATCGCCTTCGCATCCGGCGCGGCGGCGACAACCGCTGTGCGCGCGCGCACCAGCTGTTGCGCGATCTCCGCGTTGGCGGCGCGGAGATCGGCAATCTCCTGCGCGAGATCGCGGGCCCGGCGTTCGAGCGCCGCGCGACTGCGCTCGGCGACCGACAGCCCTCGGCCGAGGCGAACCGATTCGAACAGCAGCCCGGCGCTGGCGACCAGCAGCAGCGCCG
>JADMIO011288146.1_pt1 | contig 18599 bp, 14 predicted proteins | sample 8958161 | NCBI WGS metagenome assembly JADMIO01 (sample SAMN16585339, study PRJNA669376) | soil metagenome | isolation source: Crop rotation soil | place: USA: Cullars Rotation, Alabama | collected 2011 | reverse complement strand
TCTCTCGCGGAGCCGGCCCGCCAGCGCGCCGCGTTCGCCGGACGCATGGATAAATTGACTGATCGTGCGCAGATGAACAAAACGCTGGAAAGCTATCTGAATGATCTTGAAGTGCTTGGGCGAAACCTTGACGCATGGCAAGGCGGGCAGCCGCCATTTCCTTATCCGGCGTACATCCGTGCTGAGGCGGAACGTACACTTGCCGAGCGAATCAAGTTACTGGCTGACAACCGCCTCGTGCTTGATCAGGCGATGCAGCGCGCGATTGAACTGGGGCGGAAGTTAGTGGAAACCACAAAAGATAGCTGGCGGCTGGGGCAGAATGATCTGCTGCTTGGCGGTTTGCTGGAAACGATGGCGCGCGACCAGACGGCGCAGCTTCCACCCGAAGGATTTGCATTCAATGCCGAAGCGGGATGGAACAATCTGGTCGATCAGGCGCGAACGATTTATACGCGGGCGGCTCAGCGCGATGGCGATATGGCCAAGCCCGAGGCACAGGCTCGCCTGCGTACGCTGGATGCCTACGCCCTGCGTGTGCAGACGCTGGCGCGATGAAATTAATTATGATGGGCTATTGACAACATTCATTGGGTTGATTAACTTCCGGGCATTGCCGGGATGCGCCTATTCGCCAATATGCGGATTTCATATTCCCGGCCCTGCAACAGATTCCGTCTTGACCGAAAGGAGTTCGTATTATGAACCGCATATTACTTGGGCTAATTTTGATGGGTGGGGCGGCCGCCATGCTGACCGGTTGTTACTGCGCGCCGGTAAAGCCCCCTGTAGGCTATTTTTACTCTGATTATAAGTCTCCGCTCGACGCCGACTATGACAAAACCGCGGTTGGCATGAAATCGGGCAGCGCCGAAAGTATTTCGATATTGGGCCTGTTCGCCACGGGCGACTGCAGCGCCAAGACCGCGGCCGAAAATGGCGGCATTCATACCATTCAGGGCGCTGATTACACATTCTACAATGTGTTGGGCGTTTATCAGCGCTTCAATACGGTCGTTTACGGCGAATAACCCCGTTGAATTTCTCAAGGAGATGCGCCATGCGATTTTATCAATGGGGCTTGCTTGCCGCGTTGTGCCTGGTTCCGCTGGCGGCGGGATGTTCCTCGCCGCTGGCGAGTTGTCCCGTCGTTCCGCCTGTGGGGTTCATTTATGAGCACACCAAGGCACCGCTATCGGTAAATTACAACGATACACTTGTGAATCCCGGCAAAACAGGAAGCGTCAAGACGCGCTATATTTGCGGCTGGCCCATCATTTTCAATTCATCGTTTGCAATGGATGATGCTTCGATCCAGGCTGCGGCGCGCGCGGGCGGAATCGATGAAGTGGCCTATGCCGATTATGAAATGATGAATGTGCTGGGTATTTACAGCGAATTTACTGTGCATGCCTACGGCAAGTGAATTAAAAAATTAATTTCGGCCAATGAGCCTATTCACGCGCGCGTTCCATTAGCGTGATAATTTGTTGCTGTTCTTCGCGCTTGAGCTGGCGGAATTGCTGCTGGTGAAATTGTTTCAGGGGCTGGTCGATTTTCTTCAGCAGCGCGGCGCCGCTTGGCGAAAGCCACGCCTTCACGACGCGGCGATCGTCCGTTTGTCGGCGGCGTTCGATCCATCCCTGGCGTTCGATTCTATCGAGCAGTCGCGTGATGTCCGGCTCGCGTGTCACCATGCGTTCGGCGACCTCGCCACAGGGAAGGCCGTTCGCCCCCGCGCCTCGCAATATGCGCAATGCGTTGTATTGCGTATTCGACAGCCCAAATACCTTAAGAAAATCGGTTAGCTGGCGGGTCAACAAATCGGCCGTGCGCAGAATTTGCAGCGCGACCTCCTGCCGCAGGCTCTCAAACGGCTCGCGTTTTTTGATTTCAACAGCCAATTTGCCCATCTTTTTTCCTCCCAAGCCGCAGAAATTTATTTGTCATAACAATTATTGTCAATGCTCTACCTATTTCGAATATAACTTAAATCACTGCCCTTGGAGTTTTGCCATTGGCAGCCGTCGCCTTCTGCCCGATAATAGCCCGTCCGCTGGGAAGCGATTTCCCTTGGCGTGAAGCCTTGCGCGAGGAATGGGTCAATGAGCATTAGTTGGAGCCAGATTGAGCCATTACTGCTGGAAGTCGAAAAACCGGCGCGCTATGTCGGCGGTGAATTCAATCAGGTCGTCAAGCCCGACGCCGCGGTGCGATGCTGCCTTGCCTTTCCCGATCTTTATGAAATCGGCATGTCGTATCACGGCTACCGGTTGCTCTATGAACGCATCAATGAGCGCGAAGGGTGGGCGACGGAGCGCGCGTTCACGCCGTGGCCCGACATGGAAAAGACGATGCGCGAGGCAGGCGTGCCGCTTTATTCGCTGGAAACGCGCCGCGAACTGCGCGAATTCGAATGGATCGGCTTCACGCTGCAGCATGAAGTCAACTACACCAACATCCTGACCATGCTTCATCTGGCGGGTCTGCCGCTGGAGAGCGCGGAGCGCAAAGATCCATTTCCGCTGATTATCGGCGGTGGTGAAGGAGCCTTTTCGCCGGAGCCACTTGCGCCATTCTTCGATGCATTCCTCATTGGTGACGGCGAGGAAGCGGCGCTCGATATCATGCAGCTTTGCGGCGTGGCAAAAACCCAAGGCTGGGGCCGACGGAAGTTACTGCACGAGCTGGCGCTGTTGCCGGGCATCTATGTGCCGGCCTTTTTTGAATTCGATTATTATGAGAATGGACCGATTGCGGCGGTGCGGCAGGTCGAACTGCCCGGCGAAGAAGAAATCCCCGCAGCAAAGCCGCCCAAGGTCGTTCATAAGCGTTATTTTGATGTGGGGCGTGACTTCGGATCAATCAAACCTGTGGTTCCTCTCATGCGCACCGTGCATGACCGGCTGGCGATTGAAATCCGGCGCGGCTGCGTGAATGGCTGCCGCTTCTGCCAGGCGGGGATGATCACGCGCCCCGTGAACGAGCGTTCGCTGGAACAGATCGTGGAGATCGCGCGCCAGGGAATCATCAACACCGGCTATGACGAAATTTCACTGCTGTCGCTCAGCTCGGCCGATTACACGATGATCGGGCCGCTCGTGCAGCGCATGAGCGAGGAGTTCGGCCCCGGCGGCGTGTCGGTTTCGCTCCCTTCGCTGCGCATCAATGCCTTTGACGTTTCGCTGGTGGATGAGATCGCCAAAGTGCGCAAGTCGGGTTTCACATTCGCTCCGGAGGCGGGCACGACGCGGCTGCGCAATGTGATCAACAAGCCGGTCGATCAGGAAAAGTTTTTCCAGATTATCGAAGACGTGTTCCGGCGCGGATGGCGCACGGTGAAGTTTTATTTCATGATCGGCTTGCCGACCGAAACCGACGAAGACCTCGACGGCATCGTTGAAATCTGCGAGCGGGCTGTCGCTCTTGGAAGGCGTTATCACGGTAACAAAGCAGTCGTGAACGTGACGCTCTCACCCTTCGTGCCGAAGAGCAACACGCCGTTTCAGTGGGAGGCGCAACCGCCGCGCGAGGAATTGGAGCGGCGCTTTCAATATGTGAAGGACGCAATCCGACGACGTACGCCTTCGCGCGCGGTCGATATTAAAACCGCCGACACAGGCGAGGCGTTTATCGAAGCATTGCTGGCACGCGGCGACCGGCGCGTGGCCGCGCTGCTGCGCCGCGCCTGGGAGCTGGGGGCGCGTTTCGATGGCTGGGATGAGCATTTCAGCCTGCCGATCTGGGAACGGGCGATGGCCGAAACCGGCATTGACGGCGCGTTCTATGCCAACCGCCAGCGCGAAGAGACCGAAATTCTGCCGTTCGATCATCTGGAAAGCGATGTGGGGCGGCGTTTTCTGTGGGCCGACCAGCGCCGCGCCTGGCGCGAGCGTGTGATGGAAAAATGCGACACCGGCAAATGCGCCGGCTGCGACGTGTGCGACGACGAAACGATCGTGCATACGCTGGCGCAGGATATGGCGCCCGCGGCGGCGACGACCGAAAATATTCCAGAAGCGGTGACAAAAGACGCGGCAGAACTGAATCGCGCGCGCGCGGAAAATAATCCGATCCTCGCCATGCCGCATGCGCCGGGTGTGGCCAACCGCGCGATGGAAACGGTCATGTCCACGCGCCAGAAGCATAATCTGGAAGGGATGGCGACCGATAAAATTTCTCAACGTCAGAGTGTTTGTGATGATGAAACAGGCGAACAGCGCCCATCAAAGCGCGAACGCCGCAGAAATGAGCCGCCCCCGGCCGGGCCGCCTGCCGTCCAGCGCTGGCGCGTGACATTCACCAAGCTCGAAGGACTGCGCTATCTCTCGCACCTCGATTTCGCCAAAGTGCTGGGCCTAGTCATTCGCCGCGGTTCGGTGCCGATCGCCTATTCGCGTGGTTTCAATCCGCAGGCACGCATCGCGTTTGCCCCGCCGCTATCGCTCGGCATGGGGGGTACGCGCGAGATGCTTGATCTGTGGGTGACCGAAGCTACCACAGCGGAGCGCCTGCTGGCGCGGCTGCGGTCTATCGAGTTGAGCGGGTTGGAATTTTTTGATGCCCGGGAACTGCCAGTGCATGGCAAATCACTGGAAGCGGAAATCGAAGCCAGCCGGTTTTCAATTGAATTGACTACGAACATGACGACCCGCTGGCCAATTACAACTTTACGCGAAAAGATTTCCGCCTTCGAGCAAATGGAATCGTTTCCTGTGAAAGTGGAAAAGAAAAAAGGAACGCGTGATGCTTACACGCGCGCGATGGATTTGAAAGAATCAGTATTAGCCTGCTCCGTCGCACAGCAAGCCGAAACTCCCATAATCGAACTGACAATTCGCCAGACGGTGGGCTATTTCATCAAGCCGCACGAAGCGCTTGGATTCATTTTGGGTTCGGTCGCTGCCCTGGGCCGTGATGTCCGCATCAACCGTTGCGGATTCCTGCTCTCCACGACCGAGAAAGTCTCATCTCTATTTGTGGGCGCGCGTTAAATCCTTAATCCAGGCCGTCCTACAATATCAATATTGACTTCACCGCAATATAATCAAATCATGCGACACATGATTCGGATCCTGCCGCCGACGGCATCTGACGCTTGCCTTATGCTTCGTACTGCATGCTTTTTTCTTTTCTTCTTTTACGCGGAAATGATCTGCGCCCAGGCACCTGCCGGATCCAGCGTTGCCCCTACTCCCGACAACAGCTTCACCGCCTTGGGCGCACGACTGGAAGAATCGATCGCCCAGATGGATTGGGGCAAGGGAGAAGTGAGCCTGGCCGTCGGCGATGCCGCATTGCCTATTAATATTCTGTCGGTCGATTCCAGTAAGCCATTGTTGCCTGGTTCGGCGATGCAATTGCTGACGGCCGCCGCCGCGCTTGATTTGCTCGGCCCGGATTTCAAATTCGCAACCGAATTGCAGTTGGCCGGCACGCAGGAAAAGGAAATCTTTAAAGGGTCATTGATCGTGCGCGGTGGTGGCGATCCCACGCTTTCGCACCGTTATGCCGCCCCGCATGACGATCCCTGGGACACTTTTGACCGCTGGGCAAAACTGTTGAAACAACGCGGCATCCACACAGTGGAAGGCGGGGTGATCGGTGACGCGCGGTTGTTCGACGATCAGTGGCTGGCGCCCGGTTGGCCTGATGAGCTGCGCGGCATGCCGGGACTACCCAGCGTCGGGGCACTAAATTTTAATCACAATTGCGTGGAAGTGGACTGGCAGGCGGAGAGCCGCATTGGCGATCTGGCGAAGTATAAGGTTTTTCCCCTCATCGAAAAATATACCTCCTATTTTTCCAGCACGGTCCGCATTTCTGAAAATCCTAACGCCAATCGCAAGTATTCACGCGTACCCGACGGTAATTTGATCAGCGCCAGCGGGGAATTGCCTGCCGGGGCCAGCGCGCGTGAATTCGCGGCTATCGACGATCCGGGACGTTATTTTGCTGAAGCATTCAAATTCCGTCTTCAACAGCAGAAAATCTCGATTAGCGGCAATGCCGCATCCACGGCGCGGCCAGGCGCAGGCACAAGCGAAGGTGATGTGACGCTCGATGTGTATTTTTCGCCGCCACTTCGCGAAATTCTAAAGTTTATGTTATGGCACGATTCGGCATTGGAAGCCGAAGTGTTGCTGAAGACATTTGGCTCGCGCGCCACAGGCGGACGTGAACGTGGCGGCTTTTCCAACGGCGCGGCGGCGCTTAACGATTGGCTTGACCGGCAACGACAGCGAGATAATTTACGGGTAATTGCGGATGGATCCGGGCGTTCGTCTGTGGATCGGATCAGCGCGGGCGAACTGGTCTCTGTGCTGCGCGCGATCCGGCAACGGGAACTTGGAAAAGAATTCGACAACCTGTTGCCACAGGCGGGGCAGGGCGTATTAAAGGACCGATTAAAGGATGACCGCCTTGCCCTGCGGATCAAACGCCATTGGTGGCAGCGAACGCGAGAAACACCACGCGAAGCCTTGCCAATCTGGGGCATGGCAAGCGAAGGTGGCGGAGAAACGCCGGACAAGCATCATGCCGCGCTGTCCGGATTGGCTCGTGCCGCCAATGGGCATCAGGTCGCCTTTGCATTCTTGGTTTCAGATTCCAAGGCCCCGGTTGCAACATTGCGCGGGCAACTCGAACAACTCGCGATTGCTTTGACGCGTTGAATCAACATTTGATGGATCACCGCAAACTGCTACGCACGCTGCAAAATCTACTTACCCTGCGAAGACGGTTGCATCGGTTCATCAGCAATATTCCCTCACCGGTTTATTTTTACGGATTGCCCGCGCTTGTTTATCTGATGTTGATGGCGCATGTCGCCCGCGTCGCCGGACCCGATCTGTGGCCCGCGCCCGATGCCATTGAATACGCATTGTTGACCGACCGTCTGATCCATGCAGAACCGCCTCGCCTTGCAATTGGGCCGCATGAATATCCCGCGCGCTACGCATTGGTTTATCCAATTTTTTCTGCTATTCCCGCAAAAATTATCGAATGGCTGACGGCGCTGCAACATCGCGATTACAGCTATCTCTCGCGGCTTTATTGGGTCGCGATGCTCTTTGGCCTCGCCAGCGTGTTGCTCATGGCGCGGGTTGGCGGCTGGCTCACCGGCTCGCGCTGGGGTGGGCTGCTTGGGGCATTGTTTTTTGCATCTCATCCGGCTTTGCAGCGCTGGGCGGCGGTCAACATGGGCGAGACGATGTTGATTATGCTATGGCTCGCGCTACTTGAGGTGTTGCGCCCCTGGCTTCAAGGTCATCGTTCTATCGAAGAATATTTCGGCAGACGCAATCTGTTGCTGCGCGCGGCGGGCGGCGGGTTGCTGGCCGGGCTGCTGACGATCGCCAAGGCGCCTTTCATCTACTGGGCAGTGGCCGGGGCGTTCATCATTTGTTTTCATGCGCGTCGGAGTCGGAATTATTCGCTGTTCGCGGCATTTATCGGTTGCGGACTGCTGATGGCCGCCGGCGAAGGCTTTTACCGGCACTGGGCTTTCGGCGGCTTTTGGAAAAATGGGTATGCTTACTGGTTTCCGGAAATCTATGAATCGTTGAGCAAGACATTTAATTTTCGATATTTATTCCATGCCGCCGACGGCAGTGAACCGGGCAATCTGGTTTATTACGGTCGTTTGCTTCTGGGTCACAAGGCGCTGTTTTTTACGCCACAATTCACGCTGATGATATTCCTTGCGCTGACCGGCATTGTGATCTGCTATAGCACCCGTTTTCGCCGCTCGCCACTCCCTGCTCTAACGGCCAAAATTCTTGGCGGCTGGCTGCTCGTCGGCATACTATTTTGCTCTCTCTATTTTTTCCAGAATGAGCGCTTTCCACTAATCTGGACCCCACTCCTCGATTTACTGCCCGCCTGGCTGCTGGTGCAGTTGGGCCGGGAAGGGATGTGGTCCCCAACGACACTCCTGCGCCGGTTTGCCTGGCGCGCGATTGCCGTCTGTTTCAGTCTGATCCTGTTTAATCAGCAATTTGCCTTGCGCCGGATTGAATCGCCCAATCCAGGAAACCAGCCGGCCGTGGCCCGTAGCCAGCAGATGATCCCCCTATTGCAAGAAATTAGCTCAGGTGATTTGCTTTTTACAAATTATCAGCTTCCTCTAGTACAACGGCTGCGGCCCGGTCATCGCTCGTGCGGTACGCTCTATGCCTTTGCCCCTTCCGATCGCTATTTCAATGGCCATGCCTATCAGATTCTTAAAAATAACCTCATTCCTTTCAAAAGCGGACGACAGGATGGAATCTCGGAGTCCGTTGCTCCCTGGAACAACACGCTGCCGCATCTTTTTGATCTGAATCATGATTGGTCTGTGAACTTGGAAACTCTTCCCTCGCCTTTTTACTATGTGCTCGTGGTTGCTCCGCCATATTATCCGACGGTCGGCAATTTCTGGCGCGAGACGATCGAGCCCCGATTACTGGAACATTCCAATACCGTAAAACCTATACGATCCATTGGGGATATGACATTATATCGAGTGCAACCGCGTGTCGCGTGGCCACCGCGACAGTGATTTTGCGCATCAGCAGACGAACCATGTATCGCACGTTCCTTTTTTTAATTCTCGGCCTCCTGCCGGCCAGTCACATTTGTGCGCTCGACCATATCGAAACCAAAGATGGCCGGGTGCTTGATGGCGAAATCATACGCCGCGACCAGGCCGGCACCCCTAATGAATCGCTCATCATTCAAAACGGCCCCGTGCAAATCACCCTGCGCGCCAATCAGATTGCCACGATCGCCCCGGCCACCCCCGAGGACGCCACCATTGCCCAGGCGCGCGAGGCTTTCAAAACGAATGAGGCCGAACGCGGCGTCAGCTTGCTGGCCCAGGCGCTTGGCATGTCGATGGAGCCGGGCAGACAGGCCAACGCGCTGGGGGAAGTCATGCTGCGGCATGGGGATGAGCTGGCGCATATCCTGCCCGCATTGAATGATGAACAAACCACCGCCCTGCGCCGCGTTGTTGCGATTGCTGCGGGCGCAAAAAATCTGCCACCGGCCCGCAATGCCGAACTGATTGCGCGCCGTTTGCAATTTGACATGCTGCTGGGAGACGACGCCGATACCTCGCGCGTACTCGCATGGCTGGGGCCGGATTACTTCAAACAAAATTCGACAGAACGTGAACGCTTGACTCAGTGGGTGCTCGGCGCTCTAGCGCCCATGCAGGCGGCGGGCCAGCGCGAAGGCGCGCCTCCCACCCAGGAACGTATGTTGCAAGTTCTCGATTTAATGCGGGGCGTCGATCCCAATCTCGCCGGCAGCCAACGCACGCAATTGATCATTGAATGGGCCTCGAAGGAGCGCCAGGCTGGCCGTTGGACCGAGGCGCTGCACCTCTATCAAACGCAGTTGCTCAATGATGTGCCGGAAATTGCCCGCGACCGTATTCAATTGACGCTGGATGAGGCCGAGCGCGCCTGCCGCGAAAAGGATGATTTGCCCGCCGCCGCGGCGCTTTACGAACAATATGGCATGCCCACAGATGCGAAAATGGCTCGCGAACGTCTGCTGGTGATCTGGCATGACCAGGGCTGGCGCGATTTGCGCAGGCACGATTTTGATGCCGCGCGCGCTTGTTTCGGCAAGGCGGAAGCGATTCAACCCGGTGCGGCCAAACTCGATTACGCCCAACTTGATTACCAGCGGCAAAAGGAGGGAACGCCTACCACCGATACGCTGGCGCGCTATCAACTGGGCATGTTCTGCATGAAAAATGATTTGTTTCCCGAAGCGGTCGCCGAGCTCAAACTGGCGCGAGCCAATACACTGATCCGCGAAAATGCCGACGCACATATTGGTAACATTCGCAACAAACAGGCTGAAGCCGAATTGCTTCGTCTGATGAAATTATCCGAAGCAGGCGAATACGGCAAAGTGCTGGGCGGCGTGAATATCTTCTTACAAGAGGAGTACGCGCCTGGTTATTTGAAGCAGGCATTGTGGTTAAAGGATTTGACCAGCCAACGGCTAAAACTGCAAGTTGCCGAACGCCCGCAACAAGCTGAAGGACTTCTTCAGCGCGCGCAACGGGCTTATTTTGACAGCCGCTATGCGGAAGCCGAGGAATTGCTGCGCGCTGTCATCGAGCGTTTTGACGGCACCCCGGCTCAAACGCGCGCCCGGAATTTCTATGCCGCCGTGCGTCAAAAGCTTGAGCTCGCACGGCAGGAGCAGGGAAGCGCCGGCGAAACAGTTAATACAAATCTTGCAACCACGCATTCCGCCAATTCAACGACAACTTTGACAACCGCGGAAGATGAATTGGCTCGCCTGCGCCGCAATCTGGAGAGGATGAATTATCAGCAATGAGTTCTAGCCCCGGCTCTGTTTCCCAACAACATATATTAATCGTGGAAGATGATCCAGCCTACGCCACCCGCCTGCGCCGCAATTTGGAAACCAGCGGATTTTTAATTACGCATGCGCCCGACGTGCCGGTTGCGCTGGAACGGATGAATGAACGCATTTTTGATCTCGTATTGACCGACATCCGCCTCCCTGGTCAAAGCGGATTGGATTTATTGACTGAAATCCAGCCAGGTCTTGTGCGGGAAGAAGACGGAACAGAACCGCCGCCCGTCGTGGTCCTGACCTCTATCAACTCGATTGACACGGCCGTTGAAGCGATGCGGCTTGGCGCGGTCGATTACCTGACGAAGGAAGCCACGCGCGAGGAAATCGTGCTGCGCCTGCGAAATGTGCTTGGCCACGCCGTGCTGGCGGGTGAGAACCGCCAACTGCGCCGCTCGCTGCAACGCTATGAAGAATTTGAGGAAATTGTCGGGGCTTCGGCGTGGACCAAACAGGCGAAAGAGCAGATTCGAACGGTGGCGACGAACGACGTAACTGTCCTGATCACCGGCGAAACCGGCGTGGGCAAGGAGCTTGTCGCCCGCGCGCTGCACAAGGCGTCCCCGCGCGCGCGCGCCCCTTTTATCGAGGTAAATGCGGCGGCGTTGCCCGATGAAAACATGTTTCTCTCGGAATTATTTGGGCATGAGAAGGGGGCTTTTACCGGCGCCGTGACGCGCAAGCGCGGCTATTTCGAACAGGCCGATGGAGGCACGCTGTTTCTTGATGAAATCGGCGAGCTGGGTCCTGGTGCTCAGGCGCGCCTGCTGCGGTCGGTCGAAACGCTGGAATTCAACCGCCTCGGCAGCGAAAAGGGCATTCGCGTGAATTGCCGATTATTGTTCGCGACCAACAAGGACCTGGCCACTGAAGTCAAAGAAGGCCGCTTTCGCCGGGATCTATTCTATCGCATTAATGTTTATCCGCTCGAAGTGCCGCCATTGCGCGCGCGTCCGGAAGATATTGCGCCGCTGGCAAGGTTCTTCGCCGTCCGCTTTGCCGAGAAACACCATTTGCCACGCCTGGAATTCAGCGAAGAGGCGCTGGCGGCGCTGCGCCAGAATCCCTGGCCGGGCAACATCCGCGAACTGCGCAATGTCGTGGAGCGCCTGGCGATCCGTTGCGCGGGCAAAACCGTCGAAGCCGCAACTTTGCGCGATCTGAATTTTGACGGCGGCGAAACCACCGTCGCGTCGGGAGCCATTATTCTCCCCGAAGGCGGAGTTGATCTCGAAGATGTCGAACGCTCGCTCGTCGTGCAGGCGTTGCACCGCTCGGATTGGAATCAACGCGCCGCCGCCGATCTGCTCGGCATTTCCGTGGACCGCATGAACGCCCGCGTCAAAAAATTCAACCTCTCCCATTCAAGCTGGCGCGTACATAAATAATTCAGCTTGTTCGAGGGACGGCAGCGGTGCTTTGCAAATCAACCAGATCATATTCAATCAGGTTGCGAACCATTGCTTCCAATTCGATCTGTGGTGTCCAGCCGAGGACTTCTCGCGTGCGCTCGATGTTGCCAAACGTATGCGGCCGGTCACCGGGGTGCAGGCGTGTGGGGTCGATGACGATTTGCCGCTGAGGATCGAGTTCTAGCTGGCGGAAGGCCTCCAGAACCCAGTCGCGGACCGTCAGTGTCCGGCCCCCGGCCAGCACGAGGTCCTCGGGATGTTCCATCGCGCCCATGGCGGCAAATGCTTCCATCAGTTCGGGAGCCCACGACCAGTCGCGGACCGTTTCCCAACTCCCGATCGGCACGGCGGGAAGCAGGCCAAGCTTGACGCGCACGGCGTTGCGCACGATGCCGCGCTCCACAAACATCTCATTGCGCCGGGGCGAAGTGTGGTTGAAAAAAATTGCCACGGCGGCGCGCAGGCCGTGTTCCTCGCGATAGCAGTCCGTAAGCTGGTGGGCAAAAACCTTGCTGGCCGCATACGGATTGGTCACGCGGAACTGCGTTTGCGGCGTGACGCCCGCCGCGCCGGCCGTTTCGTGATCATAGCAATCGCACGAGCCGGCCATAATGAACGAAGCCGAAGGAGCATACCGGCGCAAACCTTCGAGTAGCGCAAGCGTGCCCAGCGCATTCGTCCGTGCGGTGGACAACGGCTGTGCCCACGAATTACGCACCGAGCTTTGCGCGGCGAGGTGATAAACAATTTCGGGCCGTGCGGCGGCAATGAATTCCTGCGCGGCTGATTCATTTTCCAGATCGCAGGGGAGCATGGCATCCAAAGCCAATTCATTATTTAATCGTTCGGCAGCGGTCATCTCGGTCGAACGCGCGCCCCCTGTCACATGGCACCCCTGCTTTTTCAGCAGCCGCGCGAGATAATAGCCATCCTGACCGGTGATGCCAGTGATCAGGATGCGCGTGCCTGAAGAAGGTAATTTAAATTGAGGATCAGACATGCCCACTTTTTCTTAAATGCCGCGCCTAATGCCTGCGATTAACGAGCGACTCGAAAATTTTTCCCAAAACTTCCGCTAATTCCAACGGCAAAGCGGCTAATTCACTTTGCGATTGCTGATAAAGTTCCTGACAATAGGAGCGTCCGGCATCGATTGAGCCGTGGCGCCCAAAAATTTCCAGCGCGCGCTGAATATCCTCCGGCGTGGTGTCCGTGCGGGGTTTATCCAAAATAGCGAAAAGCTCCGTGCGTTCGGTAGCATCGGCGTGTTCGGCGGCATGAGCCACCAGATATGAGCGTTTCCCTTCCCGAATATCCGAGCCAATGGCTTCGCGTCCCTTGCCTTCGGTCAGGTCGATAATGTCATCGATAATCTGAAAGAGCGGGCCGAGGAATCGGGCCATGGCGGCAATGCGCTCAAGCACCGGGGGGGCGGCTCCAGCGACAATGGCTCCGCCCTGAATCGGCGCGGCCAGATAGTAACCAGTTTTTTCGAGGACAATACGCATATAGTCGGCCGTGGTGAAATTGCGCAGATGACGGGCATTGAGATCGAGCGCCTGGCCGATATGCGTATGATCGAGCGCGTCGGCAATGAGCCGCAGCAATTCAAAACGCGTTTGACCGGATAATTCCAGCGGTTCCGTCTCAGTAAGCGCGGCCATGGTTTGCACCAATAGGTAATCGCCGATATTAATGGCATGCGGGATGCCATATTTGATCCAGGCACTTTCGCGCCCGCGGCGCATAATGTCGCCGTCTTCCATATCATCATGCACCAGCGCAAAATTGTGCATCAATTCGATGGCCAATGCGAATGGCATGGCTTGCCGGCGGGAAGCGCCCAACGCTTCGGCGGTCAGCAGACAAAGCAGCGGCCGGATGCGTTTGCCCCGCGCAGCGGGGTCATCAATATCGGCTCCCAGTGCGTAGGTCAGGCCATCATGCAGATTGGCGACTTGCGCAAGGGAACGCCGTCTGCAAAACGCTCGCAGTTCGATTTCAAATTCCGAGGCGAGTAAATCGAGGTGCTGTTTCAAATCCTGAGACAACATGGGTTTTAGAGCATAATCCATCTTTGCTGGCATTTACGGAACCTTAGCAGCGTAGTAGAGCATTATTATTTTTGCGAATGGAAAAAGTAGAAGGCGACAATGGGTGCATCTTTACTAATACCTCCGGCGAGGGTTTAAACCATTCCAGCCCGTTTGTTCCGATGGCTGCTGGTTTTTTCGCGAATATTTATTTATCATTGGAAATTGTGGATAATGATTCCGCAAATGTGAATAGAAATTGAGAATATGATGAAAATCGCTTTCGGCAATGATCATGCGGGAGTGTCAATGCGGCCAGCGCTGCTGGACGAACTCAAAAAACGCGGCCATGAAGTGATCGACGTTGGTACGAAGATCGAAGAAAGTGTCGATTATCCCGATTTTGCGCGTAAGGCCGGAGAACTTGTGGTTGGCGGCAAGGCCGACCGCGCAGTGCTGGTCTGCGGCACTGGCGTGGGCATTGCCATGGCGGCGAATAAAATTAAGGGCGTTCGCGCCGCCGTGGTAACGGATGAATTTACCGCGCGCATGTCGCGCGAGCATAATGACGCCAATGTGATTGCCTTTCGCGGCCGCGAATTTGATCCGGAAGAAAACCGGCGGTTGCTGGGGATCTGGCTCGATTCGGATTTCAGCGGCGGCGAACGCCACAAGCGCCGGATTGAAAAAATTAAAAAGATGGAAGAGCCGGGATAAAGGCGCTCGAACTGAGACATTCGGCGGCGAGCCAGCTCTGCAGCATTGCTTCGGGTGTAACCTGCTCGGGAAGTTGTCCAACCTGCCACAAGGCCCATCGCACCGGTTCGCCAATAGCGAAGCGGCCTCTGCCGCCATAAGGCCGGGTATCCCCAAGCAAAGCTCCCGTGGCCAAGCCTAATAATTCCTGAGGGCGCCATGTACTGGCGCTCTTCCAATGCTCAATAATCTGTTGCAGTTCGGCGCGAATTGAAAGCGCATCATTGCTCGCAAGCGAATCGGTTCCAAGCGCCAGAGGCACGCCAACCGCGCGATATTCGCTCAAAGGATATGAGGGATAATCGAACCAGGCATGGCTGCGCGGACAACAGACGACCGATGCGCCACTGCGAGCCAGCAATTCAATTTCGCCCGGCTGCGGAAGATTGCAATGAATCGCTAGTGTGGCGGGGCCAAGCAGGCCGGCTTGATAAGCATGCGTGAGTGGTGGAATTCCTGATCCTGCCGGCGCGCAGGAAGCGCCAGCGGCTTCAAGCACTTCCGCCAGCGCCCCACCGCCGCAAGTGAATAGTTCAATTTCTTCAGGTGATTCGGCGAGATGGAGGGCGAGAGGAATATCCCGGCCGCTAGCCCATGCCGCCATGCGTTGCCAGAATACCGGCGACACGCTATAGAGCGAATGAGGCGATGCGCCAGGCCGCAAGGGTGGAACGCACAATGCCTGATGTTTAACCCAGGCCATTTCCCAATCTGCCCATCGTGATTCAATTTGCTGAGCGGAGGGGGCTATAAATTCCAGAAAGCTGATCCCGAGGGTCTGACGGCCCAACATGGCGGCGCATCCGCTCGGAAAAGAGGCAATATCCCAAATTTCGGTAACACCGTCAGCTTGCAATGCATTCAACGCCGCTCCCGCGGACAAATTTTCATTCTCGAGATCAACAGACGAAACCGGCACGCGGCGCTGTTGAATCATGGCAGCCAGCCAGCGGGCAAAACTTCCGCGCGGTAAGTTATAAGCGCCTGAATAATTCAAATGGGCATGCGCGTTGAGCAATCCCGGTGTAAGAAGCGCCTCGGAGATTTCATGGCGCTTGAAGTCAACCGGCGGCCGCGCAGCCGGTTCGACGCGCGTGAAACAATTGGCCCGCCACTCCACAAGCAGGCCGGGGCAAATTCCCAAGGCCGGGTCGAGGGCCCAACGCGTCCAGAGTCGCCCCTTCGCCGAGCCAATTCCGTTGACAGCCTTCACTTTTCCGTTTCGCTCTTAATCTTGAGCGGCAGCAGCATTTGAAAGCAAACGCGCCCCTGTTCCAGCCATTCAGCGGAGGCAAGGCCAGCGTGCGCCTGCGCGACGGCGTGAACGATATAAAGCCCCAGGCCCGAGCCTTGGATTCTTGCATGGAAGTTTGCCCTGATATAACGGTCGAAGGCATCGGCCAATTGGCCGGCCATGATTTCATCCGTATCATTGATGACCCGCAGGCGGAAGGTATCGTGACGTAGTGGCGATTCGCCGGCCGCAAGGAAGTCAACGCGGAACTCGATAGGTTCACGTCCAGTGCTGTATTTAATTGCATTCTGCAACAAATTGCCCGCCGCCCGGAAAACAAGCACTTCATCAAAGTAGATATGCTCGGGAAGATTTTCGTCACAGTTCGCCTGGATGCGGCGTTGCTGGCGCTGGGCTTCGCTATTGGCCAGTTCGGCCACATCAGCAACGAACTGGCAAGGATTTACCATGACAGGCACAATATGCAGCGTGCCCGAATCGATCCGGCAACTGGTCAGGTAATTCTCAATGAGTTCCAAAATTCTCTGGCCATTGGCTTTGATGGTCTCAGCAAATTCCGCCGCGCGAGGATGGAATTGGCCGGTGACGGGATCATTAATCATCGAGGCGAATCCAATGATTGAGGTCAGCGGCACTTTAATATCGTGTGTGATCATGGCCGCCGTGTCCTCGCGCAACTGGTCGGCTTCGATTTTATGAAAAGCTTTTTCAATGGCCATGCGGAACAAATCGAATTCGAACGGCTTGCGCAAAAAATCGAACACATTGTAATGCACGGCTTCGATTGCGCTTTCGGTTGTCGCATGGCCGGTGATAACAATGATTTGCGTGCGCGAATGGTGCTCATGAGTGTAACGGATAATATCAAGCCCGCCGATTCCCTGCATGCGCAGGTCCGTAACGAGAACATGATATGCTTTTTGTCGAAGCAGATCGATCGCCTGCGCGCCATTATAGGCCACCTGAACCGTATAGCCCGCCAGCGCAAGCAAATCACGCAGAGAATCGGCCATGCGTTTCTCGTCATCCACGATCAGGACAGTTTTACGCGGTAAAATGGAGGATGAAGGCAGCGCTTCAATCCCCGCGGGAGAAGGGACGAATCCTGTGGACGCCGGCGGGGAGCGCAGCGATTCCAAATTTTTCATGGCAGTTGACCGCCGTAAAATTGCCGTGTGAGCGCGGGGCCATTTTCCATGCCATAAAATGAACTATTATAAATATTGCCCGTTGAAACAGTCCCATTTGTTGGATCATAAACATAATAAATTGTCCCCCGCAAAGCGTTGGAATTTGCGGGTCCCAGCGGGCATGCGCACGAGTTGTCAACCGCACCCAAGTAACCATCCGGCCCAACGGAAATCATCATCCAGCCGGCGCCTTCATCCTGAACGCGCCGTTCGGGCTGGAGTGTCCGGGGATGAGTGGCATTCAACAACCAGGAACTTTGCATCAGATCGTAATAATCAATAATGTTGTTAGGTGGCGGCATCCCTTTTTCGAAAGGGTCGAGCGGAAATGAGGTGATATAACCAATGGGCGTGGTCAAGCGGGACATCTGCTGAGCGCGCAAGGTTGCCTGGGCGGTCGGTGGCGTGAAATTGGGAGGTATTGCGAGCGTGTTGCGCCGAATAGGATACTTATTATTCTCTACATTATAAGATTCAACAGCCGTAGCGAGAGAACGCATATCAGCCTTGACGCGAGCGACTTTGGATCGTATTTGCGCCTCGAGAAAATTGGGAACGGCAATCGAAGCCAGAATCGCAATAATCGTGACTACAATGAGTAGTTCGATCAGCGTAAATCCAGGCTGCCATGCCGCACGAGGGGATAATGGCAAAAACTTCGCCATGTGATGCTCTTTTCCGCCGGCTGGTCATTGAATGTGCGCTTGCAGGGCCACACTTCATTCAGTGTAGGGCGAAATCTCCCCGAAAGTCAATTTGCCGGGTGGTTGAAATGGTTCCAATTGGCCGTTTTCAGCCGAGAACAGTTCTTTCAATTCCTTCCAAGCGTACTCGGGAGTGATGCATAGCATTTCCTGATTGAGCGGCAGGCTGCGTTTTTCTTCCGGTGTCAGATCGCAAGCACAGCCTCGTAGAGTGCGGTGGATAGGCCGCTTAAAATAATCACTCCAACGGCGCTCATCCATGGGACCATAGAGCGTCAAACTGGAGACATCAAGGGCATGCGCCAAATGCTGGGGTCCGGCATCGACGGTAATCAACGCGCCACATGTAGATAACCAGGCGGCTAGATCAAGCAGGGATATTCCGCGTAACCAGACAATTCGCTCTTGTACCTGGGTTGGCGCATCCTGCAATATCTTCTCGAGTTCGGGATGCGATTTACTGCAATTAATGGCCAGGCAATGCGGCGTTTCGGACAACAGTTGCAGTATCAATATGGACCAGTGCTCATCGCTCCATTCCTTATACGGCTGGCCGGCGTCGGGGTTGAGCATAATCAACTTTCCTCCTCGCGCGGCGACATGGGTATGAACAGCATGCGCTCGAGCGCGCGCGGCGGGCGCTTCGGCCGGAACAAGCCGTGCCGGCAGCGAAACGCACGGCAAATCCATCGCGGCAAACAGGTTACGGAGATTTTCCGCTTCGTGCCGCGTGGTGTCTTTATGAACGCGATATTGGAGGCGTTCAAGTTGCCATTGGCGGGCTAACGTGTGATCGGCGTCAAATCCGAAAACAGGGCAGGGCAACCTGCGCAACCTAGTTAGCACATTGCCCCATGGCGCAT
>JADMIO011509807.1_pt1 | contig 18603 bp, 14 predicted proteins | sample 8958161 | NCBI WGS metagenome assembly JADMIO01 (sample SAMN16585339, study PRJNA669376) | soil metagenome | isolation source: Crop rotation soil | place: USA: Cullars Rotation, Alabama | collected 2011 | reverse complement strand
CGCGACAACTTGTCCACGTGGAATTCTAAGCTTAGGATCCCAATGTGCTGGAAAGGGGTGATGCGCCAAGTGCTCTTGGAAGTTTGGGTTACCAGCCAAAAAATGCATGGTACCCGATTCCGCAATCTGCCATTGACCTTTCAGGTGGAGTGTTGGTTCAAAACCCTAATTATTAATATGCCATCAATAAATTATTAAAGACAATAAAACAAATTATCATGAAATGGAATTTGGGTTTGAAAAATGGGGTAGGCCTGGCATTTCTTATAATAATTGCCAGTTGCCAGAAATTAGACCGGCCTGTAATGGGTGATTATCCGCCGGATACAAACCCCCCGGGCGGCCCCTTAAAATTTTATGCAGCGATGGATGGTAGTACAGTAGATAGCATCCGCGCTAATTTTGGTACAAATACGAATGTTTCATTTGTTGACGGCGCTTCAAGTGAGGCAATGAAAGCCGGTGCAGATGGCTATGTTGTTTATCCGTCGGCAAATGATTTCAGTCAATCAAGCAGTTTTACCATATCGTTCTGGATGCAAAAGGCAGGACCTAATCCTGCAGGTGCCGGTACTGCATTTGCCTTTGGATTGGCGACCACTACTGATATCTGGACAGCCCAGAATATATTCTTACTATTTGAAGATGGAGGGCAAAGCACAGCCGATTCTGCAGCTGCTAAATTTTACCTGATGGATCAGTGGTTCGAGTTTATAAAAACGCCCACACTTGATAGAAGAATACCCGATATTTTAGACGGCGAGTGGCATCACCTTGCTTTTGTATACGATGCTACATCATCAACGCTTACCACGTATGTGGATGGAAGTGTTCCGACAAATTTGCCTGATGGCTTTGGAAAATTTACTAATAATGGCGGAGTAGCAAACCTGTCAACTTCAGCCGGACTTGTTGTTGGAGGGCCGGGCCATTATGCAGTAGGTAAAACACCAGACGGATGGATGGGTAATTTTAATGGCGGCGTAGACCAGGTAAGATTTTATGGTGTTGCGCTTTCAGCCGCTGAGGTATCAGATTTGTACAGCAGCCGGGAATAATTATCTTTTTTAAGCTGTTAGTATTTATATTGGAGGCTGTCTTTTAAAGACAGCCTTTTTATTTAGATGCTTGTCTATCTTACCAGTGAAAGTAATTAGTCAATATAAAAGATGTGGTGCAGCTTTTTTGCTTATAGTAGCTGCAATGCTTGTATTTACACAATGCATCAGTGATCAAAACAAGGAACAGGAATCTCAGGATACCATAGCCGTTGCAAAACACATTGAACCTGTTAATTACAGCCAGTTTGCCGGTTCTGAAGTATGCGGAAAATGTCATCAGTCTGTTTCAAAAGATTATGAGCATACGGCTCATTTTTTATCCTCACAATATGCTTCGCAACAATCAATAGAAGGGAGTTTTAAAAACGGGCAAAACAGCTTTAAATATGATGTTGATAAAATTGTTTCATTAGAAAGGCAAAAGGACAGTTTTTACCAGGTTTATTATCATAAAGGAAAAGAAGTTGTAAAAAGACGTTTTGATATTGTTATTGGTTCGGGTACCAAAGGACAAACATATTTATCATGGATAGATGATCATCTTATTGAATTGCCGGTTTCTTATTTTACACAGGTTCATCAATGGGCAAACAGCCCGGGTTATCCTTTATCACCGATTATTTTCAACCGCCCGGTTACTACCCGTTGTCTTGAATGCCACAGCACATATGCAACAACAATTAATTATCATCCCAATGTAGCCCCTGCATTCGACAGTTCAAAAATGATATTGACAATTGGTTGTGAAAAATGCCATGGCCCGGCAGCAAAACATGTGGCGTATGAAACAGAACATCCCGATGATTCAATAGGAATGTATATTGTTAACCCTGCAAAGCTTACAAAACAATTATCACTTGATATATGCGCGCTTTGCCACTCAGGGAGATTAGAAGAAAAAACAGCTCCTTTTCATTTTACACCGGGCAAAGATCTTTCCCAATATTTTGAAATGAGCGAAGCAGCAAAAAAAACGGGTGTATTGGATGTGCACGGAAACCAGCTCGGAATTTTATCAGCAAGCAAATGTTTTCGGGCAAGTAAAACAATGACGTGTATCACATGCCACAATCCTCATAAAAACGAAAGAGGGAATACGATAGTATTTTCGCAACGTTGTATCAGTTGTCATAAAGATCAACATAAACAAATAGAAGGATTAGCAAATAATATGCTGATGAATAATTGTATTGACTGTCATATGCCATTACAGGAGTCAACTTCTATCTCTTTTTTATTACAAAACGAAGAGCAACCTGTAAGAGCAAAAATGCGAACTCATTTTATTACCGTGTATGCTGATGAAACAAAAAAATTTATACAACATCATACAGCTTCACAAAAGAAGAAATTATAATGATCATGGATTTAAGAAGTCAAAGAAATAACCTTACCATATTTGTTATTATAGTTTTGTTTTTTGTATCATGTAAAAATCCCGGGAGTATTTTTGAGCAACTTACTTCCTCGCATACGAATATCAATTTTGTAAATAAGCCCGAAGAGCATAAAGCATTCGGTATTCTTTATTACCTGTATTATTATAATGGCGGAGGTGTTGCAACAGGTGATATAAATAATGATGGCTTGCCGGATATTTATTTTACAGCAAATAATCGCGAGGGTAATAAATTATACCTCAATAAAGGCAATTTTGAATTTGAAGATATTACAGGAAAAGCCGGCGTTGCCGGTAACGCAGATTGGTGTACCGGCGTTACCATGGCCGATATAAATGGCGATGGCTTTTTGGATATGTATGTTTGTGCGGTGCAGGGCGAATATAATTTGAAAGGCAGGAATGAACTGTTTATTAATAATGGTTTTTCCTCCTCTCCTTCAGGAGAGGGCCGGGTTCAGGTCACATTTACAGAAAGCGCAGAAAAATACGGATTAGCTTTAGCGGCTTATTCAACCCAATCGGTTTTTTTTGATTATGATCATGATGGAGATCTTGATTGCTTTATATTAAATCAGTCACATAATCCAAATCAAAATATCGTTGACACGAGCCATCGTAAGGAATTTGATCTAAATGCAGGCGATCGTTTGTATAGAAATGATATCAGTATATCCGGGAAGTTCACTGATGTATCTGCAAAGGCCGGAATTTATTCAAGTAATCTTGGTTACGGGCTTGGTATTGCTGTTGCTGATCTGAATAATGATGGATGGGATGATATGTATATCGGGAACGATTTTCATGAGAATGATTATTATTATATAAATAATGGTAACGGAACTTTTACTGAAAGCGGGGCAAAACATTTTGGTCATTATTCACGGTTTAGTATGGGTAACGATATTGCTGATTATAATAATGATGGCCAGCCTGATGTTGTAACTGTTGATATGTTGCCCCCTGATGAAAAAACTGTGAAAACCTATGGCAGTGATGAAAGTTATGAGATGTATAATTTTAAGATCAGGTCGCATGGTTTCCAGGACCAGGTTTCGCGCAACTGCCTGCATAAAAATAATGGCGATGGAAAAAGTTTTAGCGATGTGGCATTAATGGCTGGCGTATCAGCAACCGACTGGAGTTGGGCCCCCCTGTTTGCAGATTTTGATAATGATGGTTATAAAGACCTGTTTGTTTCAAGCGGTATTGTAAAACGCCCTGTTGACCTGGATTACGTAAAATTTATTTCCGACCTTATGCAACGCGTTAACAGGAATGTTTCCGATAAATATGATAAGATGACATTAGATAAAATGCCTGATGGCGCTACGCATCCTTTCTTATTTAAGAATAATGGCAATGGTTTATTTAGTGATGCCAGCAACGATTGGGGCACCGGCAAAATGAAAGGTTATTTTAATGGTGCAGCCTATGCTGATCTCAATAATGATGGCAACCTCGACCTTATTATTAACAATATCAATTCGCCCGCATCAATATTAAAAAATAATGCGCCGGCTAAAAATACTTTATCGGTTTCATTTAAGGGTACAGCCATGAATAAGCTTGGCATCGGCGCCAAAGCTTATATATTTACTCATAAAGATTCAGCAGGCACTACTAGTGGAAAAATTCAATATCAGCAATTAATGCTTACCCGCGGGTTTCAATCTTCCTCTGATGCAAAGCTTCATTTTGGATTGGATACTGTTAAAACAATAGACAGTATTTTAATTGTTTGGACGGATCAAAAATGCCAGCTCATTAAAAATGTTCCGTCAAACAAGTCTTTGGTAGTTGAACAAAAAAATGCTGTCGATTCATTTCAATACGCCAAATTTTTTCCGGCAAAAAAAGAAATATTGCAGGATGTAACAGCGCAGTTGAATTGCACCTGGAAGCATAAAGAGAATGATTTCAACGATTTTAATGTTCAGTATTTAATTCCACATAAGGAAAGTACGAGAGGACCAAAGATTGCCGCAGGCGATATAAACAATGATGGTCTTGATGATTTTTATGCATGCGGCGCAGCGGGGCAGGCGGGAGTTTTAATGGTGCAGCAAAGGAATGGAACATTTGTATCTGTTGATACTGCTTTATTTAACAGCGATGCGATGTTTGAAGATGTGGATGCTGTCTTTTTTGATGCAAATGGAGATGGGTTTCAGGACTTGTTGGCGATAAGTGGCGGCAATCAGCCCCAGGGAAATAGTCCAACTTTATTGCTTGACCGTTTATATATTAACAACCAAAATGGAACATTTACACGGGATGTAAAATTCATGGTTGATAAGATGTATAATAAATCCTGTGTTGCCGTGGCTGATGTTGATCATGATAATGACCAGGATATTTTTATCGGTACACTAGCAAGCACTTTGGCAAATGATTTCGGAATACCACAGCATTCCTTTCTTTTTTTAAATAATGGGAAAGGAAAATTCAGCGATGTAACATATGAAACAATTAACCTGGCAAACCTTGGTACAGTAACATCGGCCAAATTTGCTGACTTAAATAATGATGGATGGCCTGACCTTATCGTTACAGGGGAATGGATGCCAGTGATAATTTTTATGAATGAACATGGAAAATTCAAACGAGATGATATCGGCCAGTCAACAGGTTTATGGCAAAATGTTTTTGTAAAAGACCTGAATGGTGACGGCTATAATGATATTCTTGCGGGCAATTGGGGGCATAATTCAAAACTATGGGCAGGCAAAAACGGGCCTTTAAAGTTGTATGTTAAGGATTTTGATCTTAATGGTACAACAGACCAGGTTTTATGCTATACAATTAACGGGAAAGAGTATACCTTCTTAGCAAAAGATGAACTTGAAAAAAGTATGCCTGTTCTGAAAAAATATTATCTTACCTATAGTGAAGTGGCCGGTAAAACAGTTGATTATATGTTTTATGACTTGTTTAAGGATCACAAAGAGCTAAAAGCTGAAACACTTGGCTCCGCGTGTTTTTTAAATGATGGTAAAGGAAATTTTAAAAAGACTGATCTAAATAATGATCTTCAACAGGCACCCATATTTGCGTTTGCAGATGTCGGAAATGAAAATATTATTGCAGGCGGAAACTTTTACGGAACTATACCTTATGAAGGCGGGTACGATGCGCTTTGTCCGGCTATTTTTTTCTACAATAAAAATGAGTTTAAAACTTTGTCAGTTTTACCGGATGTGAATGGAGAAGTGAGGGATTTCAAATGGTTGCGTACAATTGATAATGGACAAATTCTGGTGGTTGCCCGGAATAATAACAGCTTGTTGTTTTATAAACTAAACCAGCAATAATTATTTGCTTAATTTTTGAGAGATATAAAATCAATGAAATTTGTTTGCATCATAATAATTGTTTGCTGCCTTTATTCATGCAGCAAAAAAACGGATCCAACGCCTGAACCACCTTTAATACCACCAACACCATTAAGTTCAACATCAGTATCAGTAAATGGCGCCAGATATTCCTCGCAATTGTATAATGTAAATTTAAATCCTGTTATAAAAATTGCATTTACAGCTCCCATTGATGAAAGCACAGTGACAGGCAGCATTTCAATTAAAGATGCTTCCAATGTTGATGTAAGTTTTATTGCAACGCTTGAAACGAATGACAGCGTTCTTGTAATAAAGCCGGTATTATCAGCCCTGACAAAAAACACAGTTATCGTTTCTGGCTTATTGAAATCAAAAGAGGGTGTTGCTTTAAAGCCTGAAGTGACAGCCGTTTTAATTTCGCAACTAGATTCAACAGATAAGTTTCCACGTATTTCAGACAGCGCATTACTTACATTGGTTCAGCAACAAACCTTTAAATATTTCTGGGATTTTGGTCATCCGGTTTCAGGCCTTGCAAGGGAAAGAATTACTTCAGGCGATATATGTACAACCGGTGGAACAGGTTTTGGCATTATGAGCATGATAGCTGCTGTAAACAGGAATTTTATTTCAAGAAGCGATGCCTTAAACCGCATTAAGAAAATCGCATTATTCTATAAAGATAACTGTACAGCGTACCACGGCGCTTATGCACATTGGATTAACGGTGCAACCGGTGCAACAGTTCCATTCAGCCAGTTTGATGATGGTGCAGACCTTGTTGAAACTTCTTATTTAATGCAGGGCTTATTATGTGCCAGGCAATATTTTGATGATGCCGGAACAAGCGAAACAAGCCTGCGTAATGTTATAGATGATCTGTGGAATGCAGTTGAATGGAACTGGTTTCGCCAGAATGACCAGAATGTTTTGTATTGGCACTGGAGCCCGGCTTATCAATGGCAAATGAACCTGCAGATCAGGGGTTGGAATGAAGCATTGATCGTATATGCATTGGCGGCTTCTTCCAATACAAGTGCTATTCCAAAAATTGTATATGATAATGGCTGGGCTGATAATGGTTCTATGTTAAACGGAAATAATTTTTATGACATCAAATTACCGCTTGGTCCCGATAAAGGGGGGCCTTTGTTTTTTGCGCAGTATTCTTTTCTTGGTATAAATCCGCACGATCTTTCAGATACATACGCAAATTATTATACGCAGAACACGGCACATTCAAAAATAAATTACAGGTACTGCATTGATAATCCGGGTAATTTTAATGGCTACAGCAATTTATGCTGGGGTCTTACTGCCAGTGATGAACAAACCGGCTACGGTGGTCATTCACCAACAAATGATAACGGAACAGTTTCTCCAACAGCGGCCATTGCGTCTTTGCCCTATTCACCAACTGAAAGCATAAATGCGCTAAAGTTTTTTTATTATACTTTGGGTGACAGGCTGTGGAAAGACTATGGTTTTACAGATGCCTTCAATTTGCACAATCTATGGTTTGCAGATTCATTTCTTGCCATTGATCAGGGGCCTGAAATTATAATGATAGAAAATTACAGAACCGGTTTGCTTTGGAACTTGTTTATGAGTTGTCCTGAAATAAAGCGGGGAATGAAAAACTTAGGTTTCAGCAGCCCTTACTTATAATGTTTAATCAATAAAATAGTTGTGATGCGATCTAAAAATTATTTATTATTTATACTGATAGGCCTGCTGGTTATGAATTGTCATAAAAGTAATAGCTCAACTCCGGGAGGTAATGAGCCGCCAGATCCGCCGGGAACAGTATTAAAGAATAAAATAGATTGGTGGCTTACGAAGGCAGACCAGTCTGCTTTATTGCAAAAGCGAACCGCACTTACATTTAGCGCATCTGGAAATTCTTTGGCAAGCATTGCTATTGACAGTGCTGTTACCTACCAGGGCATCGATGGCTTTGGTTATACATTAACGGGTGGCAGTGCTTTTGTGATCAATACACTTGATGCCGCAACAAAAAATAATTTGTTGCAGGAATTATTTGGTAATGAAGAAAGTTCCATAAGTATAAATTATTTACGAATCAGCATTGGTGCTTCTGACCTGAATGCAGAAGTTTTTAGTTACGATGACATGCCGGCAGGTGAAACGGATGAAGGTCTCGAGCATTTTAGTCTTGATAAAGATCGAAAGGATGTAATCCCATTATTAAAGGAAATACTTTCCATAAATCCCTCCATAAAAATACTGGCAACCCCCTGGAGTCCGCCTGCCTGGATGAAGGATAACGCCAGCAGTATCGGCGGCAGTTTGCGCTTGGAATACTATGATGTATACGCACAATACTTTGTAAAATATATACAGGCCATGCGGGCGGAAGGTATTATTATTGACGCTATTACTCCGCAAAATGAGCCTTTACATCCCGGCAATAACCCGAGCATGTTAATGACCGCAGAAAACCAGGCAGCATTCATAAAAAATGATCTCGGGCCTGCATTTGAAGCAGAAAGCATCAATACTAAAATAATAATCTATGACCATAATTGCGATAAGCCTGATTATCCAATATCAATTTTAAGTGATGGAGATGCAGCAAAATATATAGATGGCTCTGCTTTTCATTTATATGCTGGCGACATAAGTGCACTATCAACATTGCATAGTGCCTTTCCTTCAAAAAATGTTTATTTCACAGAACAATACACCTCTTCCAAAGGGGCATTTGGCGGCGATCTTTTATGGCATATTAAAAATGTGATTATTGGCTCAATGAACAACTGGAGCAGGGTTGCATTGGAATGGAATCTTGCTAATGATGAAAACTTTGAACCGCACGCACCCGGTGGTTGCACGGAATGTAAAGGGGCACTTACAATAAACGGCAGTATCACCCGCAACGTAGCTTATTATAATATTGCGCATGCTTCAAAATTTGTTCGTGCAGGTTCGGTAAGAATTTCAGCCACATCCATCAGCGGTTTATATGTTTCGGGTTTCTTAACGCCCCAGGGTAAAAAAGTTTTGATCGTATTGAACGAAGGCTCATCCGAAGCAAACTTCAATATAAAGTATAAAAATAATTATGCGCAGGCCTCATTGCCCGGTGGAAGTGTTGCCACCTATGTTTGGTAGTGAATTCAGGCCAACTGTAACCAAGCATTATATCTGTTTTGTTGTGGTGGTGCTTGAATGCCTTGTCCACCTGGAAAGTATCGTGGTGTTGTACATTAACTGCAATACACCTTCTTTAATTTCATACCGGTTTGTTTTAAGCAGGTTATCAAAAAAAACCTGCTCATTATAACCAGGGCAAGCCATTTTTGTCGAGATCATATTTTCATTAAAAAGAAGTACATCGTTCTTGATTTCAAAATTACCACCCATATTATTGCAACCGGTGTTGCCGGAAAACCTGTTTGTTTCCAGTTCGAAATTTATGTACGGAATCTTGCCTGTAGCTGTATCCGATGCCAAAGCCGGTAACAATTCCCATTTACCTGCTATGGTTGCGGTATCCCGGCCAGTTTGTGCAATTGTTGAATTTGTCATGAGGAATGTATCTGTGTTTGTTCTGTATATTATTACTGCCGGGAATAATAAAACGGCAAATATTAAATGTTTCATATAATAGATTTCACCGCTATAACCCATGCAAAAAATATGCTTAAACGGTTTTGTCTTACGCCTGTTTTATACAAATAACTTATAGAATACTTCATATTCACCAAAAGCTAAATGAAGAAAACCGTTAAACATCATTCATAAGAACACAGGGGCTATTCCTCAATTTATTTTGCGTTATTTTAACCGCTTGTGTAGGTTGAATTCCTTTACTTTTGTCCGCACCTAAAAATTTAACAAAAACAAAGCTGGAAATCCTTGAGTTATGCAAGCCAAATTTCTGCAGCGATAACCTCTCAAAATAAAATGAATCAAATGAAAAGATTTTTCCTGCTGTTTTTTCTTATAGCCGTTTCTGTTATTGTAAAAGCACAGGTTGATTCTGCTTACATGCCTGAAACTTCTCCTAAACAAGATTGGTCGAAACTTGACCTGAGCACAAGGGCAAATGATCATCTTATAATTCAGTATGGATATGATGCCTGGCCTGATGTACCGGATAGTATCAATACTTCGGGTTTTTCAAGGCATTTCAATGCATACATCATGCTGGATAAACCTTTTCGTTCAAGCCCTCATTTCAGCCTTGGAATAGGAATAGGCGTTGGAACAAGCAATATCTTTTTTTCAAATACTTATGTTAACCTGAAATCGAATACCGCAACATTACCTTTTACGAATGTTGCTTCAGAAGATCATTTCGATAAATTTAAACTGTCAACAGGTTTTGTTGAGGTGCCACTCGAACTACGTTTTGCAGGTAATCCTGTACAACCTGATAAAGGTATGAAGATCGCATTGGGCCTGAAAGGCGGATTACTAATTAGTGCTCATACCAAGGGTAAAAATCTCGTTGATTCTTCGGGCAATTCAATTTATGCCAAGAATTACATACAGAAAGAATCGGATAAAAAATTCATTAATAATACCAGGCTTGCAGCTACCGGCCGTATAGGGTATGGGCATGTATCAATAGATGCATCATACCAGATAACAAGCTTTTTAAAGCCTGGCGCGGGGCCAACGATTCACCCTATTTCTATCGGGCTTACACTTAGCGGCCTTTAATTAGCATACCCTTACTAACTTTGTTACATCATCTCTTACAAAGCCTAGCATTTGATCGATATTAAGCAGCAGGTAAACGCTGAAGAAAAAGCATTGCTGGTTGGTGTTATTCAAAAAGACCAGTCTGAACAGGAAATATTGGAAAACCTGGATGAACTCGCATTTCTTGCAGAAACAGCAGGCGCTATAACAATTAAAACTTTTATTCAGAAGTTACCGCAACCTGATAGCAAAACGTTTATTGGTAAAGGCAAACTGGAGGAAGTGGCGGCCTATATTACCCGTCATCCTGCCAACATCATCATTTTTGATGATGAATTAAGTGGCTCCCAAATCACTAATATAGAAAAAGTAACCGGTGCAAAAACAATTGACCGGAGCGATCTTATTCTTGACATATTCGCAAGGCGCGCAAAAACAGCAAGAGCAAAGGCACAGGTAGAGCTGGCACAGTATCAATATATTCTTCCGCGGCTTCGCGGTATGTGGAAACACCTTGAACGCCTTGGTGGTGGTATCGGAACCCGGGGTCCGGGTGAAACCGAGATAGAAACAGACCGACGTATTGTGCGCGATAAAATTTCGCTTTTGCGTAAAAGGCTGCAGGAAATTGATAAACAATCCTTTACTCAACGTAAAGACCGCGGTGAATTTATTCGGGTATCGCTTGTGGGTTATACTAATGTTGGTAAAAGTACCATTATGAACCTGTTAAGCAAGAGCGATGTCTTTGCCGAGAATAAGTTATTTGCCACGCTAGATACCACAACAAGAAAAGTTGTTTTTGAAACCACGCCATTTCTTTTAAGCGATACGGTTGGTTTTATACGAAAGCTGCCGCACCATTTAATTGAAAGTTTTAAAAGCACACTTGATGAGGTGCGTGAGGCCGATCTGCTGCTGCATGTGGTGGATATCTCTCACCCTAAGTATGAAGAACAAATGGCTACGGTAAATAAAACCCTGCAGGAGATCGGGGCTTTTGACAAACCCGTTATTACTGTTTTTAATAAAATTGATACTTACGAAGAGTTGAATTTTGACGAATGGCTTAGCATAGAAACAAAACAGGAAATTATGAGCCAGCTTGAAGAAAGATGGCAGAAGGCTACTGATAATAAAGCCATTTTTATCTCTGCAACAGATAAAAGGAATATCGGTAGCCTGCGGGATTGTGTTTTGCAAAATATAAAGCAGTTATACAAACAACGTTACCCCTATAAAACAGATTATTTCTTTTAACAACCCGGTTTTAAAAAATCAGTTGTTGAAAATATAAAAACGTTTATTTTTGCTGCCCCTGAATAAAAATATTACTGAATAGCTCAGGCGAAAAATATTCCTCAGTAGCTCAGTTGGTTAGAGCATCTGACTGTTAATCAGAGGGTCACTGGTTCAAGTCCAGTCTGAGGAGCGTTAAGAATGAAAGAGTTGCGAGGTTTGTAGCTCTTTTTTATTTTAAGACTTCGACATAATTCCGACACGTGGAAAGACATATAACATAACAATCGAATCTTTGTATCATTGCCGAAACGTCTTGTCTTTATCAAAAGAAATTTTGCGCGGGGTAATAAAATTTGACCTTAAACTTTTATGTTTGCCACCTCAAAACTGACTTATAGACCAAACAACCCAGGTAAGCCGAAAACTGTACACTTAAAAGAGTAGGCAATCAAAACAAAACAAATGAGAAAACTTTTTATGGGTTCTATTGCCCTTACAACATTCGCAGCGGCAATTGCTATTTTTCAAATAGCAAGCTGTAAAAAAACGAATGCTGAACCACCCCGCGAATGCCCAACACCCATTTATCCGGTTGCAGGAATTTACACCGGTACTTATTCAGTTACTACAATGCCCGAGCTGGGAAATCGTTATTACAGTTTTGCTGTTTTTCCTGATGGCACCTTGTTAACAAAGGGGTTAACAGAATTTGGAGATACTGCATATCATAAAGGCAACTGGGCATTGTCTCCTGACAGTGTATTCACAGCTACTATAAAAACATTTACCACACCGTCTGTGATACAAAATATTACTGGTATTGTTTCAAATGACGGAAAAATTAGTAATGCAACTTGGCAAGACATTTACAATTCAGGGCAATTTTCTACAATGCAAAGAGTTAATTAGGGTCTGCTGATTAAGTCAAAGCGAGTTTAATTTTTTGAAAATTGCGATAGCCGATATACCATTTTATCCATTCAGCAAATTTACATATCAGGGATAAAGATGCCCCCCCGATCAGATTGATCAGGTTAAGCACCAACACAATTGAAGCTATCCATGATTCGCTGGTTTGATTTAGCCTCGCTTTTATTCTGTTCATACCATATGCTGTTTTTGCCTGGCCAAATTTTCCTTCAATCGTGTTTCTTTCTCCGGGTCTTACAGGAATTGACGATGCCCCTTTTGAAGAAGGGCGTCCCAATGGCTTAGCCCGCAATCTGATGTTCTTTTCTTTTAACCACTTTCTGTTTTCTCTTGTACAATAGATTTTATCTGCCAATACCTCCTTGGGATAAAAACCAAACCTGGCTCTGTATTTCTCCACCGATTTTTCTAATCTTGTACCCTCATTAAATGCATCCCACGATAATTCATCTAAAAAGGCAATTCCATTTACAAGGCTCACTTGTATTTTAGAGCCAAACTCCACATTTGCATTTGTCTTTCCTCTAACGATTGGCCTTACATGAGGTTGGTGTATGCTTACTATTCTATCTTCTACGCTATGTACCCTGTTGTCATACATATACTTTTGTTGATCATACAATATTTGTATCACAAGCAGGTATTTGTACTGCTTTTTGCGCAGCGGTATTTTATCATATTGCTCCAGCAGTTTGTGAAGGTTGCTAATGTTCCTTTTTAAATACTGCAATTGTTCCCGGATTGCTTTTCTGATTTCCTTTTTAGTCTTTTTCTTTTTTTGTGCCGTTTGCAAATATTTTTTTCTGGCTATCTCCCTATATGTTCTTGGCTTGGCAGTAGTAAGACCAACCTGAAGTTCATCTATCAATTCTTCTGATTGGCATCATTTAATAAATTTAGATCTGTCGGATAGGCTATATCCTGTGGGCAAGCCGTGGCATCCATTAATAAGCTACCCTTTTGTGCAGGCCCGGTATTATTATCTGAATCATTGATATTGCCTGTTTCACTTTCCGCTACATCATTATTACCGGATGGTTCATCCTCTTTACTATTCTCATTGCTTTGTTCTTTATCAGCAGCTACCTTACTGATTATCCCCAATATCTTTTCATTAATCTCATTGATCTGTTCAAGGGTTAAACGTTTCCTTATGTCAACAAATAAACTCGCATCAAAAGGAGCTTCATTGCTAAAGCTGCTATAACCAATAAAATATTGCATGTACATGTTTTCCTGTATCTGCAGGATGGTTTCTCTGTCACTAATATCACACAGATGTTTAATAATCAAAGCACCTATGGCAACCCTCGGATTGATACTGCCTGCTCCCGTAAATTTATTGCCCAATTGACGATTGTACGTGCTTACCAATGTATCCCACGGAATACTATTGGCCAGTACTATCCATCGATTGGTTGATAGCAGTTGATTGCGGAATGGAGATTCAAAGCCAGACAAGACTAATTGTCGGGGACTCAAATAATCTTGTTTGGATGCACGGCTTTTTAATGCTTTTGCCATTTATCCTTGCACTTTAGTTCTCCCAAAATTAGCTCAAACTCAATACAGGCTTACTACAGAGATTTAAACAGCAGACCCTAATTAAAAAGGTGCAAAGGATTGGAATTTTGCGTCATTTGGCTCAGTGTTTGGCCTGCAGTGATAATATTTTTGCACTGCAATCGAAACTGAGTGCAATTTTTAACCCGATCACTTATGAGACCAGCCCCCTAAAATGGGGCTTTTTTCATTAGTGGCTCTCGAATGATCTGTTTGAGTCATTTCACTCACCGGCTTTCTTTTTCGTGTAATACTTTTACCGCTCAGTATAGGAAATGATTAAGTAGATCAAGTTCAATATCCTATCGGCAAGCCCCCAGTGATGTGGGGCTTTTTAATTGTGCTTAATTCCGGCTAATCTAATCCCAACAATTGCCGCCTGCTGAAGAATGCCTGCCCGGCTCTGTTACGGCTTATTACAACATACTTACCCTGGCATACATAAGCACTGAATGTTCCAGGTGTTACCCCGGTAATCTTCAAAGCCTCTTTCCTGTTCACTATGTCATGCACTTCCATGTAGCTGCGGAGTTCTGCAAGCTGCTTATTTATGTACCTTAGCTGGGTACGTATAGCATCTACTTCGTTTTGTGATATAAGAAGCCTATTGTTCATGATTTGCTGCAGTGTTTGAACTTTTCTGCCCCCCCCTTAATGCGGGTTTTCTTGAGTTGTATAGCCAGATTCCATATTCAAAAAAGCCGATAAGTTTTATACAGGTTATTTAATGATCCGTTTAGGATGGCAGAACCAAATTTGATTTTTGTGAAATTCCGGTATGTTCCTACTACAGTAACATATAATCAAAGATTTATTTTGTCTGCATCATTTGTTTTGTATCCGAAATCTGACCATCAACAATAAGTGCATATTGATACACTCCTGCAGGCAGGTCACCTGCGCTTACGTGAATGCTTCCTTTTCCTTGTGAAGTGATCCTGACTGACTTTAAGAGTTGGCCCGAAGAATTGTAAAAGTTTATATAAGCATTGCTTTTTTTCGAAGGTAAATAATATTGTATGGTAGTGGTACCGTTGAAGGGATTAGGCGTATTTTGCTCGAGCCTTGCCATACCTGTTAAATGTACAAAGGCTTCAGTTTGTAATTGTGAGGATAATAAAGCTTCTAACTTATCAAGCCTTGTTTTAAGCTCATCGTTCTCTTTTGAAAGCTCCTGTACAGCTTTTACAAGCGGAACTACAAACTCCGCATACCTAAGGCCATAAAGGTCTCGATCATTTTTAGGCTTGTCTACACCACTAAATTCATAATTCACTTTCTTTGCCGCTTCTTTTACTTCCTGGGCAACAAAGCCCGTCAGCTTTTGATTAGCTGCTGTTGCTCCGGATGTTGTTTGTTCTTTTTCCGCTTGCTTTGAGATACCGGTTGCTTTGTCAAGGCCTTCTATATCCAGGTTATAGGTAACAGGCTTTAGTTTGTTGATAAATATAAGCCCCGGCACATCTTCCTTTATATTCTTTTTGAACCGGCCATCAGAAAAGGTCGTCCAGTTCACTTACCGCCAATGGAAGTAACAGAGTTGTTTCCGATGCGAACCTGGTTGGAAGCGGTAGCTGATGCCTTGTAGCCAATTACAGTAACATTGGTAAAAGCTGCTGTGGTAGTGGTTTTATAACCAATAAACGTGCTGTATTTGTAATTGTATCGGGCGCCCGCAGAATCTCCCAGGGCAGCGTTACCTGAACCCGTTTTATTGGCTTGCAGGGCATAATTGCCATTTGCTGTGTTATGAGATCCGGTTGTGTTAAAGTACATCGCATTCATGCCGGTGGCGGTATTGCAGTTGCCTGAAATATTTTGTCTTAAAACGTTATGACCTGCGGCAGTATTGTTTGCACCAATAGTATTTCCAGCCAAAGCTGAATAGCCTGTGGCAGTATTGTTTTCGCCGGTAGTATTATAATACAAGGCATCTGTTCCAAAAGCGCTGTTGAACCAGCCTGTGGTGTTTTGGTTCAGAGCGTTATCTCCAAAAGCATTATTGTTATAACCTGTAGTGTTTTCATATAAGGCTCCATATCCAAAAGCATTGTTGTATCCACCATTGGTGTTATTGTATAAAGCAATTGCTCCAAAAGCATTGTTACGGATACCAATGGTATTTTGGTTTAAAGCATTGGTTCCAAAAGCACTATTGTCGTAGCCTGCGGTGTTTGAGAGCAATACATCACCTCCGAAAGCGCTGTTTTTGGTACCTGTTGTGTTATGACTTAAAGCACTCGTTCCAAAAGCGCTGTTGTAATACCCTGAAGTATTTGCGTATAATGCATGAGCACCAAAAGCACTGTTGAAATAACCGGTGGTATTATAGAATAATGCCTTCGCTCCGAAAGCAGCGTTGTATTGACCGGTATTATAGTACAAAGCCTGGTTTCCAAAAGCGCTGTTTTCATAACCTGTGGTGTTTGAGTTTAAGGCCCCGGTTCCAAAAGTGCTATTTTCGTAACCCGTACTATTCAGTCTTAAAGCGTTGGCTCCAAAAGCGTTGTTGTTTTGTCCGGTATTAGCGTATAAAGCGTTAGACCCAAAGGCGCTGTTTTGCGAACCTTTGGTGTTTGAAGCCAGAGCCAGAGTTCCAAAAGCGCTGTTATCCACACCTGTTGTGTTTGAATTCAGAGCGTAAAATCCAAAAGCGTTATTGTACTGGCCGATATTACGGAATAAAGCGTAAGCTCCAAAAGCGCTGTTATCCGCACCTGTTGTGTTTCGGCTTTAAGCATTATCTCCAAAGGCGCTGTTGTAGTCACCTGTGGTGTTTGAGGATAATGCAAGTTCACCATACCACGTATTTAAAGATTGTGCTTTTGCTTCCTGTAGACAAACCAGGCTTATGAAAATAGTAATGACGCTGAGGAATAGCTGCTGTTTCATAGAATGTTTTTAAAATAAGATGAATAATTACAGGTTAATAATTGATTCTAATGCAAAACATCTTCAATGGCTCATTAAATCATTGCAGGTCAGTGTACCACTTTCTAATGTTGGATACTGTATCCGTGCAATAAAGCACAATGACAGACCTGTTGTAAAAATTTTCTTTCTCATGCTGTTAAGTTTGTATGTTGGGAATATTGGTCATCCAATTTACACAACAATTTTGAAAGCAATAAACGACCGGCAATTTCTTTCAGCCTCGCTGTATTAATTCATGTTCACGCTGAGATAATGCATGGCCGCAGTGCTATATAATGAGGAATTTTATATTATCTCGCCGGAAGCCGGTTAATTTAGCTCATCTTATTATCCTAAGCCTGGATTGTTAAAACAAACAGCAATGGATTGAAAGAATGGGATAAAAGTTTTGGAGGAAAAGGTCTTGAATATCTACTTTCTTTACAGCAAACCGCAGATGGCGGATATACCCTGAGAGGCATTCCTGGTCTGGCATTGGCGGCGATAAAACAGAAGACAGCAGGGGAGATGCAGATTTCTGAATGGTAAAAACGGATAAAAAATGGAGTAAAAGAATGGGACAAACGGTTTACATAACATTCTGATGATCATGATAATGCTCCACCCATCAAGCTTGGCTGCAGCTGTTGTTTGGTTAATATTTGTGGTAAATGATTCGGGCATATAAATGTCAACTTTTGAAGTATATTCTTTTTACAACTGAAAATAGAATCAATCTCAGCAGTAAATAAAGACGCACTGCATAAGAAATTTTAGATTATGACAAGCAAAATTTTAAGAACATTGCAAAGATCAAGCGTGTGGTGCTTAGCCATCATTTGCAAGGGCACGAACCAAAATCCAACCTGTTTGGACCGATATTGAACCAGTGTAATTGTAGCAATAATTTTTGCTTTTGCTTTGAATCGCCACTATCTCTTAAACCAGCAAAACACGCCGATTTCGTTATAAGCAGCTTTAATTATAATTTTACCGGTTCTTATTAAAGCCGGATTTTTATAAACATTGGAAATTTGAGAGAATGGAACAAATAGCATGCATATCGCAGAATTCGATTCAGCCAAAATATAAAAAACCCGATTGGCTAAGGGTAAAATTGCCCATCGGTGAAAACTATAAACATGTACGTAATCTTGTTGATACCCATAAGTTACATACGATCTGCGAAAGCGGCAATTGTCCCAATATGGGTGAATGCTGGGGTGCCGGTACGGCGACTTTTATGATCCTTGGAAATATCTGTACCCGCAGCTGCGGTTTTTGTGCGGTAGCAACCGGGAGGCCGGAGCCGGTTGACTGGGATGAACCTCAGCGTGTTGCAGAAGCCATTCATTTAATGAAAGTGAAGCATGCGGTTATTACAAGTGTTGACCGCGATGAATTAAAAGATGGCGGCTCAACAATATGGTATAACACAATCAAGGCTGTAAAAGCACTGAATCAGGATACAACCCTGGAAACA
>JADMIO010871529.1_pt1 | contig 18606 bp, 23 predicted proteins | sample 8958161 | NCBI WGS metagenome assembly JADMIO01 (sample SAMN16585339, study PRJNA669376) | soil metagenome | isolation source: Crop rotation soil | place: USA: Cullars Rotation, Alabama | collected 2011 | reverse complement strand
CACGTGGAATTCTAAGCTTAGGATCCCAATGTGCTGGAAAGCTCTCTGCATTCACCCCATCTGAGATCCCATCGCACAATGCAGTTGCCTAAAAGCACACGATACCCCAGTACAGTGCGCGCATGGGTCCGATTAAGTGGATGCAAATGTTAATCAGATGCTGCGGTTCACCGGGCACACTGGATGTGTGAGGTTTATCATACAACTGCATGAGCTGTATGCTATCCGGTGATAGCACAGGTGAGATCGTACGTTTCAGTTGTGGCAACGGTTACAGGATATCAACCGTGAGGACTGATGTTGTTGTTCAGTTGATACAGTATTGATTGTATTTGACGCGGATGGCGTTGAAATAGGTCGCTGTGACTACTTACCGCACACATCTTGCATCATTCAATTACATGACGGGAAATTATAGCACACTCACGCTGTGGAATATCGACCCATTCGACATAGAATTGTACTACACCGAACAGCAGTGTTGGATCACAGATCCAACGCAGCACCACAACGAGACCATCACATCTGTTAACGAGCGTGGGATGACGCTGCTGCAGAATGCCAACGGTCGCGAGTTATGCAAGTTGGAACCACGAGACAACCGTGGGGGATTGTTGTGTCCTTCGCGATGAACGTATCGGCCGATGTGTATTCGAATGTTGGTGTGCTTTTGCATAGCACCAGTATACGGGCGATGGGTGCTCTCCGTGATGGTCGGCTAGTGACCGGTCAAGAGGATGGTGCTGTGCAGATTTGGACCATCGATGATTACATCAACGCGGGCAAATCGCTGTCACTTGTTGCGTATTCCAGCGCTGCACACTTTATTGAAATCGGTACCGAACTCGTTTTACTGCTCCGCCGGACACAAAATGCACCCGCGACGATGCAGTTCTTTGACCCTGCTTGTGTGGATATGTGAAAGTACAGGTTACATACGTCGTGGCAACGCGCGGAGATATCATGGGGTAACAAGTCAAAGTACAAATACAAACGCGTGCAGTGACTTGATTGCATTTCACCACCTTTACCTCTAACCCTAACTCCAGCAGCGGGTGGGCCACCCACTTCTCAATCGTAAACTGTAACGGTGCTCTGAACCCCAAACCTTGCCAAACCCTAACTACACGTGAGTATCGTGTTCATCCTACGCAGTCGAATGTGAGCACCACTACAGTGCTGAAACCCCCACTTTGAACCGATGCGAATCCTGACTGCGGCAGCGGCGCTCTTCGCCGTGTACTGGTTGCCTTGTGTCCAATCGCAACAATCGGCGTGTATTGGCGAGTACCAGCAGTGCCCCGGTACAACCTTCTGTGTCCTCATCGTGGAGGACTGCGGCCGCTGCAGCACCGGCTACATGTGTCCAGACCGCAAGTCGTGCGCGGAAAACGCGTGGGCTCTGACGCAATGTCCGGGTACCAAGGGCACGCACTACGACTGGACATTGACGTTGGATGAGAGAATTCAGTACCTCGCAGACCAGCTGAATTTGACAGAGATGATATCTCAGATGGTGTGCATTGTGGAGTACTCTAATCCACTTCATAATGGGCAAACAGCTTTCATTGACAGCGGTGCAGCGCCTTTGCAACGACTGGCAGTCAGACCGCTGTAGAGCCCAGCACCGTAGTAGCTGTGCTTCTGACCGTAAACCGGAGTGTCATTGATTTGAACTCGTATAGTGTTGAATGAACAATAAGCTGCTGTTCACTGAACACATAGTAGTCCTAATCGGCAACCGAGTGCATCGCCACCCGAATTTATCATTTCTATTTCATTCATTTATTCATTGCAGACCAACATGGCCGTCGAGATACCAAGCGTCAGCTTACCATTCTACGGCTGGCTGGATGATGACATCCACAGCGAGCGCGACAACCATTCGACGGTGTTTCCCGATGGCTGTGGGATGGGTGCCACTTGGAGTCGGCAGGGCGCACGTCTGATGGCCAGTGTCGCAGGTAGTGAGGCGAGGGCCGTGCACAACGCGTTGGTACACACAGGACAGCGCGGCGAAGGCATCACAAACGATGGCGGCGGCACGGGAATCACAGCGGTATGTGTTAACGCTGGCTACCATTTGCATCCCATGTCTGCGCAGTCGGCAGGTGGGCAGCGATGTCCGTCTAGTCAAACCCTACATAACGTAACCTCATGCGGGAGGTACCATGAAGCAGTGCAACTGGTGAAACAGAGTTCGTGCAGACAATATTTATTGCGATTGAATCCTTCGGAAGATGGATACGCAATGTGTATCTGTCTAAGATATCAACTAACGGAGTTTACTGTGTGATACTTTAGTGTATCGTCTGTATCATATTCACTCATTCACCTACTCGTGAGATACCACTGATGTGGAATGTGTTTGCAGTATGGACCGAATATCAATCTGGTACGAGATCCTCGATGGGGTCGCAACGAGGAAGTCTACTCCGAAGACCCGTTTCTGAGCGCACGGCTATCCGTGCAGCACGTCCGAGGCTATCAAACAGGTGACCGCATACATACGTGAATGGATGACGCACTCTGTATTCTCGTAGTTTCAGGGTTAGTTGTTCGAGATGTGCAAAATAAATCCGCTGGCTAGTGCGTGACGAATACCGCTCTGTGTACTCCGCGATGAGATTGGTCAACTCTTCATCAATTCGTCGCATTTCTTCCACCTTCGGAATCGATTAACATTGATCACATGCGCAGTCTGTCAATCCAGTCGCTGCGCTGACTGGCAGGTTTTTTTTTTTTGTGGAACCATCTAACGGTTAATCATGCATATCTATCAAACTAGTTGTTCGAATGCGGGTTGCCTCAACCTTGTGTTCGATACAATTTTGTTTTGTTTAGGCCCGAGTACGCCTCCGACCGCGAATGGAACAACAACATCGGACTACATCCTGCTGGGTGGCTGCTGCAAACATCTTGCAGCGTACGACGTAGAAAACACAACACATTCGAATCGATTCTACTTCGATGCAGTGGTGTGCCTTACTCGCCTACAACAGTGATGGTGGGGGCGGGATGTACACGAACGTGTTGTTCGTCGCAGGTTGATACTCGAAACATGTGGGAAACGTACCTACCAGTATTCAAAGCGTGCACTATGGATGGAGGGGCGCTGAATGTCATGGTGTGACACACAAAGTCAACTTGCCCACTCTCTGAAGAATGTATCAGAGTGTGACACTTAACGCAGTTCCTCCTGATGACCACGCGATGGTCGCGTTGGTAATAGGTCATGCACTCCACCTACCCAATTCCAGGCACCGTTGCACTTGTAATTCCAACGTTGTGCTGAACTCCGTACTTGCAATGCATACAAATCGAAGAAATACGTAATCTATACTACAGCTGATGCTAGCACGGCTAACTAGAGAACAAATCAAGAAAGTACGTGTGCTCCACGTGTGCTCGCTTTTCAGTGCTCGTATAACGCCATCAATGGAGTACCGGCGTGTGCTGAAGGTCGACTAATGAATGGAGTCCTGCGCCAACAGTGGGGCTGGGATGGCTGGGTTGTGAGCGATTACGACGCCTGGGCGATGATCTATCAAACTAGGAAGTACTGCCCGAACTTCGTGTGCGCGGCAGCTGTTGGGCTCAATGCTGGGATGGACCAGGAGGGCGGCGCCCCACGTATGATGGTGAAACGTCTGACATCCATCCTCCCAGCGGATGGAATCTCACGTGGGTAGCACAGGGCTGCATATAGGACCGCCACCCCCCTGCCCTTCCGCTGAATATGGATATCAGCATATCACGGAACGTGTAACAATCAGGGGTCGCGTTCGACTACTCCACTCGCGCACATCGAGTATAACTGTAGAGATGATATTCCTTATATGTGGCCCCGGGATAGCACTAGATAGTGGTCTTCCTAATCCAGCGTCGATCCGTTGTGTCAATCGGTCTGTGTTCCCACTATCTCACGATCTCACCGTATTCCCTAACCCAACCCAGGCAGCCGCAGGGTTTCAGGACGCCACCCAAACCACTGCTCCCGTCAACTGGTCGCAATCTCCACAGGCATGCGTGCCGCAGCCCGCAATGTCCACTATGTAATCCTTGCTTGTAAAGGCCTTAGTAAGGTATTTCTGGCAGCTGGCATCTCCAAGGCTTACATAAAGAGGAAATAGCGAGCTTAGGTGTGGCATGGAACACTCTTTATCGCCTGACATAAGCCCTACCTGTCCAATCCAACATCAGGCCTAATAAAGTCCAATAAAAAGTTTGTGTAAAGGCCATGAATTCGCTTATTAAGGTATGTTTCATAGTGTAGTACGAAGGTTTCGGCGATTCCGCAGATGATTAACTGATCCACTCCCCTGTCTCATAGCGTAGTAATCATGTCGTGTATCTTCTTGCAGTCGCCATCGGATACCTACCAACCGCCATCGCACAGAACTTGACAAACATGTCGATGGTCATTCAAGCGTTCAAACGGGTGATGAAGCCGCGCTTCTTGCTGGGAATGTTTGATCCACCGACTATGGTACCATGGAACTACCTACTCGTATGATCCCACCGTCGATTTACAACCCATACCCTAACTCTGGCCGTATCTGTCCACCGTTGTACAACGTAATCTTGCATGCTTACAGGACTGCATATTTGGACATTTTTTCGCCATGTCAAGCGGGAATCCGCGCGACCCGGGTGCGCGGCGCACTGGCGCAGGACTTCGCGCGTCTCGGACGAAACTAAAAACTTACCTTAAATTTTTTATTTGTCGAGCTGACAGCACGCCACTGCGCGTGGGAACACAAAATCTGAGCATCTGACAGTTTTCTGAAGAAGCATTCGCGCTGTCTGAGATTAATCTTCTTCCTTGTAACCTCCTAGCTGGCGTTCACGAGTCCATATATTCCAAAACCTGTATCTGACGTTGGTGTGAGATGAGGTATTCTATTGAGTCTCAACAGGTCTCATCATCACAATTTACTGCTGTCACATAACTTCATTTAAATAGCTCATTTAGCAGGTGTAAATAGCGATAGCGTGAAGATGGTACTTCCACCGATAACGCCCTGACACGGAGACCTGTGTGGTTCTCAGTTGTTAAGATGTAGATACACCCTTAGAAACCCTTACCTTCTCCTACCCGCATCACGGTACTTATGTAGCACTACACTTGCACCTGCATTACCCATTTTTCCTTCCCCGGCAACGACGGGCCTAGCCGCTCCTCGTCGTAGTAGTGGCGACATTCAGTGTAACGGATCCAGATGTTACCTGTGAATAACCAATCGCACTCATGCAAGTGTAGAAGTAATGTGTGCAATGAACACCCACTCCTTTTGAGGCGAAAGCACTCGTTCTGGGCCGAACGATGTTACATGGTTACAGGGGTATCACGTGTGATTTTAATAGAGGATCGATATCGAGGCCCCGACGTCAGAAACATTGGCCATCGAGACCTGCGTGCGTTTTTGATAGGAGCATCAAAAGTATTTTTTCGGTCACAGGTTAGATCACGACTAAAGCTACAGAGGGAACGGATAGGGTTCGTTATACCCTATCGATAAGGTTATACGACAGGATTCATTGACCTATCACAATCCTTATTATTAAATTTCAGTCGCAGAATTTGTTACCAACTTGACCTCCCCAAACCTCAGGCAACCCGTGGGATATATCACGTTTTGTCGCACGGGGAGAGGGTATTGTGTTGTGTTTTGTCTTGTTCGATTCAGAACGGCAGCTGGGTGGAGGGTAACACACATCTTCAGTACGCCCGGCAGGTCACACAGCAGTCGATATGTTTGTACAAGAATGCACGCAACGTGCTACCGGGTGCGGTAATCAGCGCGGAAAGTATCGCTGTGATCGGATACTGGGCTGTGCAGGTACACCTAGGTAGTACATTTGTAACATGCCAACAGAAATAGTGGGCAGTAGGCTAGAACCGTTGACATCGCTCTGGGTTGGATGACCACATGACTGCATGTACATTCGAATTGCAACGAGATGCAAACACGGGACAGCAATCCCCCTAGAAGAATTTGAGGGAAAAAATAATTAAGTAATCGACACGGCGTACAATTCGCTTGGTGGCCTACAAGTGAATCATTGCACCCGAGAGTAAAAAAGCAATGCTGGAAATATATGACCCTTTTTGAGGGGGGTTTACGCGGTACCGTATGATCGGATTAGTTTGATCCGTTCATGTGAGTGATTAACCGAATTAACCTAGTTTTTCGATACGACGGCATCATATATTGGAATCTGGGCGGTGCAAAACTCGAAAATTTCCGCAGACGCACTCTGATGTCGGTCAATAGTACAGTTGCAAATAGTACGGTTGCGTGATCGGAGCGTGTAAACAGAATACCATGTGGTCGGTTTGCTTTGGTCATCATTCGACAGCAGTCTCCTACGTTTCGTAAGTTGCGAAACGCACAACGGCAGTCTGCAGACGCGGTTGCAGCGCAATGGGACACACTACTTTTTTTTTTTTTGGTTGTTGACAGCCACGTCCAGTTGAGCATTTTTGCTGTTTCTGATGAACACATTGGAAGCATTTCGATTGTATACTAACAGCTGTGTGACTTCGATAACCATATGTTGTGTTGTGTCACCCTCTACTAACGGTTGGTACCGGTAATAGCTGTCATGCACGTGATTTGTGTCCGAAGGTCGGACGGATAGCGCGTTGTGGATTCTCTCTCCATGCTCTTGGTATCGTACTGAAACGACAAGCCCTCACTGATGTCTGTTTCACCGCTTTGTCTGATGAAATGACATTACTCCACAAACGCACCGCCGTTTTCGCTCTGTGCAGCCATTTCGCACAGTACAGCGTTCTGTCAAAGATACCTCAAACACTCGTAGTAACAAGCGTTATTCGTTTCAATGGTGTGTGAGAGTAAGAGACGACACGGCTGTCGTAGCGATGGCTTGTGCACTCGACATCTGCTTCGACTATCAACGCAAGCGCATTGTCCACTTTATAATCGAGTTCCGACCAGTTGTGAGCGCAAGGTGCAGGCGGACATCTTGCTTGGTAGCCACCGTACCCAAGTAACGACCGGTTTTGATTTCGTGGGTTTCCTCAAACGTGTCCCCACTTATCCTCCGCAATCAGCGTTGTGGGTAGTGAAATTCCCAATCACACGTAACATATCGACGCCTTATTGTTATTGTACCAAATTCCGTAGGTTAGCCGATTACTAGCGCTTCACCCGCACCAGCAGCAATAGCAGTGTTCGCTGCTACGGAAGACTGTACGAACGGAACGCGGTAATGCAGTGTTGGAAGTATCTACGCTTCAACCTGTGTGTCCCTTCTCTCCGAAAAAATGATACAATAATCTTTCCTCTTCGTGTCGACCGCTAACAGAGGATGTCCGAATGAAGTGGACGTTATCACAGCGCTGGTGGCATGGTTGTGGGTTCGTAATTGCTGATCTTACACTTGTGCAACAACGTGTTTCTCGATTTTGTTGTCTTACCATCCCGATCGTCATGTGTGCAGTATACTTGTAACTGTTTAGTGCAGTCATGGAAGCAGATCGGCACTCTATCGGGGGTCGATGCGACAACTGGCTCTTCGCCTTCCACACGTACAAACGCAATGCATCGGCGCTTGCTAGCTTCCATTACTGATGTGTTGATTTTTTTTTTTTGATTTCGCACATTGTAAGCCCACGTATCACATGAATTACCGCCATCGCGACACATGGCCTATGGAAAGAGATGTGCTTGGAGTACACGGCATGCGCGAGTAATCCAATCACTGAATACGCTGTGCACAAAAATGTCGCTCAAGCCGCATCTCGGCGGGTCGCACTCCGTGTGAGTCTTGAGAGGGTAGCACGAAGATTAGAAGCGTGGCATCGTGAACAATGCATCACTTGTATGAGCTGTTGATCTGCATTCCGGATAACACTTTGTTTGAAATATGCAAGCTATTCGCACGCGATTAGCGGTCACTGGGTTGGCAGTAGAATGCCGCTTTCGATAGATAGCTGGAGTGAGCAAGGAGCGAATGCAAGCTTCCCTTGATCCGTAACCCTGCACCATATACTGTTACCTTACACTTGGACGGTCTGTCGTACGATCCAGTCACTACGGGGACTGGGCGTGCTGGTTTTTTTGCGTGGAACCAGCTACAAAGTAATATCATGTAAATCAAATTTAACCTTACTCTTGTCCGTAATCTGACCCTCACCGTAATCCTGCGAGGCTGCAACAACCCCTCCTTTGCTGGGGGAAAAGCACCGTTCGTTTGCCATGCAGCCCCCCGATCCATGTTTTCGGATCGTTTCTTTGTAGGTTGCTCGACTTTGTGCCGACTTTGTATTCACGTCACAATCTTTGTTCTTGCGACCCGACCAAATGGGCCTCACACCGAGACCCACCCAGTACAGGCGCCCAATTTACACATATTTAATTAAAGAAGCGGAGACATCGGTCACATCGGAAACATCATTCATGTCCATGACGAGTGCATTTGCCCCGAAAAAGGAAACGGATTACACGATGCGCACATTATTAAACTAACATTCGTAAACTAGACTATCAGGGGCCACACACAATGACACAGTGGCCGGTGTGAGTACAGGTACTATCGGTACGTGCTTGGGTGTTTAGGTCTTGGTACGGGTACCCAGTTGTTAGTGTTAGTGTTGCCCAGTACTTCTCGTCGTGTCGTGCCCTTCGTATTGCGTCCTGTGTTTTTACGTTGTCGTTCAGGAGGAATTGCTGATTGGCAACTACGCGAACTTCCCTGACAAAGGTTGTGTCACTGTCCTGGATGGTATCATAAGGTATACACTTCTATCCAGTACCTATTGCCTCACCCCTAAGTTTAGTTCTGTTGTCACTTTAGGTACGTCCGCACAGTAAAAACGTTAATCTGCAGGTAATTCAGTCTTGTTCGACTTCCTGAGTGTATTTAAGATTCTGCGAAATACCCCCAAACTTTAGTTCAAATGTCAGTTTACCATATCCCACTTTAACTCTGGCGGCGACATAAGTCTGGCCAACCCTACCCTTAACCGTAAACCTTAGGCCGATCCTTAGAACATGACTCTGGCTGAGACCACCCTTAGACTGTGGCCAGAGTTAAGGGGGGATAGGGTAGTTCCACCTGAAGTTAGGACTACGGTAGCGTGTAACCTACTGTACAATAATAACAGGGCTACACTCAGTAAATTTCGTGGGACTGTAACCGGGACTCCATTCGCACTCTCACTCGCACTCTCGCTCTCAATCTCCCCTCGCACCCGTACTCTCGCACCCGCACTCGCACTCGCGCTCCCTCACACTGCACCCACTCACTCTCACTCGCACACTCGAAACAGCACTCCTACTCTCGCTCTCGCTGTCGTTCTCACTCTCGCTCTCACTATCGCCCTCACTCGCACTCGCGATTTTTCTCGCCGTCGCTCTCACTGTCACTCGTACTCGCACTGAGCACATCGCCCTTTACCACTACGGGAGACTACATATAACATCGTACCGTGCTACCCGCATACATGCCCGAGTGAAAGTGCGAGTGCGAGCGCGGGTGAGTGCGGTGAGGGTTGGAGTGCGAGTGCGACTGCTAGTGAGAATGCGGGAATAGGCCGTCTCGCACTTCACACGCACATTCGCAAGACAGTTGTCTTGCTCACTCTCATTCTCACCGACACTCATTACCGCACGCTCTCGTGTGCACAATCACTTTCTCGTTCTTCTTCTGTTGATGACGTTGCACGTTCGCTCTCTGCGAGTGTGAACGGTAGAGAAAGAGGTGTGAGACTTAGTTTTCTCTCACAGAAAAGTGGGGTGCGATAGGTTTTCTCCGCGCCCGATAAGCTTTTTCGCGAGGAGAAAAACGTTATCTGCTGAGGAGAACAGAGTTTTCTCTGGGCACCGAGACACACAGGGATATGAGTTTGAGCGTCCGAGGCTGACGGAGCGGTGGCGAAGCTGATGAGTAGCGCATACGATCGTTGAACGATTTACTCTCTTACGCTCACTCGTACTCTGCACTCAGCACTCAACACCCGCACTCTCGCTCGTCCTTATCATCATATCTTCGTTGTCTGCCTCCGTTGAGGGTGAGGATGGTAGGTGTCAGTAGTATCACTCTCGTTTCATCCTGCTTTCTCGCTCGGGTTCGCGCTCTGCTTTATCGCTCGGACTCTCGCTTCCCGCTTGAGTAGCGTGTGAAAATATCTTCGGTTCGCCGAACTTTGGATGAACTTCGGGTTCGCTTCCCTCACCTGCTAACACGAATATCACCGTTCCAGTGTGACCCCCTCCGCAGCCTACACAACGGGCAGCATAATCATCGTTCCAAGTTTAACATACATAGCGACACACGATACGACTGCCAGGTGTTCTGCTACGTCTGAGGTTGTGTTGCCCACAGTTACACCGCAAATTCTACGAAGTACACGCCGCCGTGCGCGATGAAAGTTGATTGGATGTGGAGCAACGAATCGACACTGGTCACCGCGCCGTCGAAGAGTGCTAAACACTGCTCCACTCTGTGTCTCTCAACATACAAATGGTATGCATGTTCAACTGCTGGGTACCTCACCCAATCTCTAACCCTAACTCTAAACCGTTGTGCTTACAGTCTGGAATATGGCTTGGTTGACATCGGATGCAAGATCTTCGTGTACTTCGTGTGTTCTGTTACACATAACTTCCTAACCCTAACCCAAAGCCGTGGATACACACACCTTGATATATAACATTGCACACTATCTTAACATAGCATTCATTTTGCCTGAACTGCATGTGGCCGTCGGTGACCGCATCCTCAGTGGAAGCTGGAATGACACAGATTCATTGTATGGAGTGCAATGTTCCAGCTCTCTCCCAACACGTTCGCTACGTTACGCAATTGCGCCATGGACTGGGTGATCGGCAGTAGTCGGGCGTGCGTGCTCGCGGTGTGGAGTGCGTGTGGGCAGGAATTGACTGAGCAACGGGCTTATCTTGTACTTCAGTGTACATTGGTCATATTCTGCACGCTCGTGCCATATGTTCGCGTCGCAACCCACACACGGCTCCGTCATCGGTGGCGCTACCAGTGGCGATTGTACTGGAATTCCGCGTTCTAGTGCACAGTGGAGTGTAGGTACTGTCAACACAAGCAGACAAAAGCATTGCTTTTTGCCCGATGCATATAGGACCGACACCTCCTACCCTTCGTCTGTGTTGGAGTATGGATATCCTCAGAGACCCAGCAGGAGAAACGATAGTAGGCTCAAACCCGAAACCTCTGGGCAGCGTATAAGGATAAGGCCTCTGCCACCGACTCGATTTGTTAGAGGCACAGCAGTTGGAATCGAGACTCCAGAGTTGTGAGTTGAAGGGGGGTGGCAGTCGGGGTGCTCTATCAATGGAGGAGTCGAACGCGACCCTGATTCGTGCATTCGAGTGGTCCAGTTGGTTCCTCGAGCGACCGGAATCAGCAGACATTCAACTAAAAGCTGCACAGTGAGGAGGTCAGTTTTTTCGATCGCTACATGAATTCAATCGGTACAATGGCAGCTTGTGGCGGAACACGGCGTATGTTTGGGCTTAGGATCTTCGCTCTGGTGCGATAACGAACGTGTCTTTCGTCTGTCCCGATCAGGATGCCAAGCGGCTTGGTGCACGAACACCAGTGGATTCGCAGCTGCTGTCGAACTCGCTCAAAACTCCGATGTTGTAATCGTGACGATGGGACTCGATCAAACCATGGAGATGGAAGGATTGGATCGGTCTTACATCGAGTTGCCCCAGGGACAGTACGATATCGTGTCACAGATCAGGCAGCGTGTATGCTTAATTTCCACAATTCCGTACACAATCAGGAGGATTGGGTCCAGGAGCGATGCACGTTAGTCCACGAATATACATCCACGAACATACACCTTTGCGCACCGTGACCTTCATGGCCTTCCTTTCATCTCCACCCTCACCCACCAATTGTCAGCATCATACAGGATTACTTTACTTGTGTGTGTGTGTGCGTTGCTGCGGTCGACCCGCAAGAAGCTAGCAGGTGAACTGACTGGAAACTCGCTGTACTTGTTGTGAGCCGCTGCTCTCGACCCCCATTGGGGTACGCGCGAAGTCGCAAATTTGGTGCAAGATTTTGCGAAACTGGGACTGTGGTTGGCTGGAAATCCTCGCGCATCAGATTTGTCATTGTTCAGGTCGGTCCAAACAAACCCATTGTCGGAGTCTTCCTACACGGTGGCACGTTCTCGTTGGGATCACTGATGATGGACCTGGACGCGATGGTGGATGGGTGGTACCCTGGTGAAATGGTGTGTGTCTGTCTGTCTGTCTGTCTGTCCATGTGGCCAGAGTTACGTGGCCGGAGAGAGTTTGTGGCTACTAAGTTGTGATAAGAATGTAGGTCACAGTCAATGCGTTTACTTTCACTGCTCTTTGATGTTGCGACCCTAATTCCGTGATTACGGCAAAGTTTATGTTTAGCAATGGTTCGGGCTCAGTACGCGCGAAATAGATTCACGCACTCGATACACAGTACATGATGTAATGTACAGTGTGTAACGAACAAAGGATGGTGCAACATTAACAATAAACCGAACACACCAAACTCAGTGTTCAACTTCACTGGGAACGAGAAATCGGTAAACAACATTTCGAAAACAGGAATCGTCTGTGAGTACTGATCTTTCGACAACCGCCGTGTATGATGTGTGCAACTCCCTGAATTTCGTGAACTTGTTTGTGCGTGCACGCTGAAATGAAATGAAATTTTTGCGCACATGATAACGCACTTAACATCTGTGACAGCACATACTGACGACGTAGTATGTGTTTGGCGACTGAAAGACTGCGGTTTTATTACGTGCAGCAAGGATCAGAGCATGATCAAATGGGATAAAAACGGTAACCAGCTACTGCGATTTACCGGTCATGATACATATACGCGTTGTATTATACAACTGCTTCATGCCGAAGATGTTATGTCCATCAGTGATTCCGGTGAAATCATCAAGTGGAGTTCGGTTAGTCATCGCTTGCTAACCTTCACTTTCCGAGTACTGGACTCGTCGTTTCTGCTACAGCTACGGGATGGTCGAATTGTGGTGCCGGGGAGCACGGAGTGGATCACATTTGATAGCGATGGCAATAAACTTTGTAGCTATGACACTCATTACGGTTATCCCTCGTGCATCATTCAACTTCATGACAGTCGCCTGTTGACATCGCATGCCTACCGTAATTCCTTCTGCGTTCTCAAATTGTCGACTATCGACACATTCCGTGAATTGTTGCACATTGCTACGGACGGAGAATACCGAATGAAGGTAGAGCAGCATCACAACGGTACCATCATCTCTGTTGACATTTTCGGCGCTGTCTCAATTTGGAGTGTCGATGGGCAACTGTTGCGGAAGTTCACGACAGCGCACTATGTTGTATCTGTGTACTTCGCGATGGTCGGATCGTTGTTAACGGTGTTGTTTGTTCGAATGTCGGCAGTCTATTGTTGCATGTATCAGCTCCGGCGGCGCGTTATATTTGTAGTATATAGGCACCGTAATCCAGCACTTTCGTGGCAGCATCCAGGTGACGGAAGCACAGGGGTTTGTCTCCATTCTGGCCACAGCCCAAGGGCGGTTTTTGTCGAAATCCTGTAAGCCAACGATCTGCGCTTGAGCTCCAGCATTGTGGTCGCATAATGAACTTCGAGGCGAACACACCCAAACCAGGGAATCGACGCACGCCGCAAACAGCACGCAGTGGTGAACGAGGAATGTTGAGCCCGAATCGCGACCGGTTATTAGAGTCAGAGGTTTTGCATTCACGTTTGATTGTAATTGATACTTATCAAACGAAGTAAACGGTGCGTGCTTCAATCCAACTCCACTGAATTGTGAATCCACACACGACGTATCAACAGCACAAGTTCGGTACCGATTTCAACGAAGTGTGCAACACTGGCGTATACAACAAGACAAAGTGATTCACTACTATTGATGTAATCTTCAATGTTCCAGATTTGTGCTCTATGATCGAAATGACTGGTCACCAATCGACCACAACAGAGTATATTCATGGAACGCACATGTGAACGGCTGAGAACTGAGGTACCTCATTGTAGCCCAGTGGTTGATCAACAAGGATAGCAACAGTCAGAGCATCTGGCCGTTGTTCTTGTCCCTTGGTCGCGATATCAACTACACGGGGTGACATTTTTAGGGTGGAATGGCCATTGCTGATGTGCTGTTCGGTGCGTACAATCCTGGTGGTCGAACACCTGCAACATGGTACAACGCCACGACGGATCTACCACCTTTGTCTAAGATGGATATGTACGCGGACAACGGCACCGATGGCATCACGTACAGGTATGCACTTGATATGTTGAAGAGCAGCAACTGCCCAAGTAATCCTCACCCAAACCCGAACCAAAACCTACGATTGAACCGAAACCCCATGGTGTCATCAATGGGTTCTTCATCTACATCCATCACATTGTGGATTGGGTCGAACTCATTATTTGGTGGGGCAGAGGTTAGAACAGCTTGAGCAAGTGGAGATGAGGGTGCATACGTATTCGAACTCTGAATCAGCACAACACACAACAACACACGTATTTACAGGTGAGATAAATATTGCTATTGATTCAACCTAACCTTTCCGATACCATCCCTCTCGCTAGCGCGCTCTGCAAGTGCAAATACCGTATCCATGCTGGTGGATATCATGACACAAATTGGTCCGGTGGTCAGCAGAAAACGTACATGCATGGAAGTGACTGGTACACCCTAACCATCGTTGCACACTACTACAATTCCGAATGTTGCTTTACTGCCGATTTCCCCAGGAGATATGTGGTGTTGTGGGGTGTGTGATTGTTAGCAGGGCTTGGGTTAACATTATTCTGTAATCCATGGTGGTGGTGGGGTTATCCTCGGGGCCCCTCCCCCTCTATACTCTCCTACTACTATGTTCCAGATACAGTCTGTACTCTATTCTCTGTTTACGCTATACTGTGTCTCCCCGTTGCAAAAATACGCGCCTCGACCCCTCGCACCCTCCCACCCTCCCACCCTCGCACCCTCCACCCTCCCACCCTCGCACCCTCCCACCATGCCCCTTGAACCGAGCCCTGATTGTTAGATATGATTGTACCGTCCCGGAACGTTGTTGCCTAACCGTAATCCACCGTATTACGCTCCTCCTGCACAGGTATTACATGGGTAAGCCCACGCTGCCATTCGGCTACGGTCTCAGCTACACGACTTTCTCGTACAGCAACATTGAGATTTCCAGCGCCGTAATCGGTCCCTGCGACTGCTTCAACGTCACGGCAATCGTACGTAACACAGGCACCATGATGGGCGATGAAGTGGCGCAGCTCTATGTGAAGCAAAAGTCTCAGAATCCAGTACCGAACGTACGGTTGGTTGGGTTCGGTATGCCACATAGCGGGACGACAATAAAACCTCTAACTGATTAACATGGCGGATGCAACGCTGATTCGTAAAATAACAGCTGCAACTCTAGTGGTTTCGGTTCGGAAGATGCGACTGTTGTGCTTCTGACATACTTCCAATGTTACGCCTACTATTTCCTCCCATTCCAACCGTTGGGATGCCACCAGTGATGTTCCTAAGGTAGTAGGAGGGGGTGCAGAGGACCGCGGGAACCCAGGGAGGAACTCCGTGGAGGCCTCTGAATTGCCGTGAAAATGACGTAAAATCACGCTTTTAGGCCCTCTGGACCCACCCAGATCCTCCCCCTTCCCGGGGGGTGCAGGAAACCTTAGGGCCACCATTGGATGCACAACTATGCAATACTTATTGATTGCTTATTCAGCAGAAAATACAAGCCGTATTGATGCAATTCTGGCCGGTTATTGGGCTTGTCAAGGCTTAATAAGGGGGGAAATGATCAGCTTCGGTGTGGTAGCAATACCCTTATCGGCTTGGCGTATGCTCTAATCCTCCGACCCACCACAAACCAAGGTCAGTATACCTGGACTAGTTCAACTGCATTATTCGCTTATTACGGAATTTTTCATAGTGATGCGCGCACCGTAACTTTGCGTGTGTGCGAATGAGCAATCACACGCGTACCCTTCAGTCCGAACCTTCTGCTTCATCTTGTTCAGAGCGTATCACATTGGAAGTCGGGCAGTCTGCTATCGTGACATTCATTGTATTACCCGAATTCCACAGCTACGTACCGGAAACCACCGACGTGTATGAGGGCCAGTACGTGGTGGAAGAGGGCGCTCTTGCTGTGTTCGTCGGTGGTGGTCAACCCGACTACTACGAAGGTGGCCTGACCGGCAGCGTGACTGTGAACAGTACCACGACGCTATCGCAGTGCACAAACTTGTGCACCCAATCGCCGGATGGCGGATTCATGTACTTATAGTAGATTTATGAAAGTACTAATTTATATGTACAGCAGTTGGGTGAAACTGTATATACCAAATCACATACCGCATCCAATTTGCCAAATTGCACCTGTGCAGTAGTTTGCATTGCATTGTTGCGACTTAGCCGTAACTGAATGAAAAATCGAACCGACTAGGTCGGTCGGTAAGTCGACCGAAGCTATCTTCTGCAAAACAAGAAGCGACGATAAGAGTTATTGTAGGCGTAGTCCGAGTTCAACATCGGAAGAATTGTTTGTCAGTGCTCGGCGACTTCAGAACCCTAACACTTACCCCAAACTACCCTATTCCCCCGTAACGCCATATTCCCCCTAACTCGTTTGTCATGGTTTGTGTTTGGTAACTATTGCTATCCCTACCTTAACCCTAACCCAGGCAACAGTACATCAAGTCGTCCTGCGTGCCTTGCACCACGTTGCTTCGTCACTTTCGCGCTTGTTCGATGATTTGAATAGCAAGTTCTAACAGATATACAGATCGAAATGCTGCCGACGGGATTCCATGGCCACCGGTTCCTGGGCCACACATCGGATGTTCGATGTGCGTGCCAGCTTCGTAACGGGTCCATTGTCACGTGCGACTCCACCGGGACTATCATCATCCGTGACTGCAATGGGAATCTCCTGCACAACATTACAACACCTCACACTCTAGACTGCCTGGCGCCGCTGCAGGAGGGCGGGTTCATGTCAGGAGGAGCCAGCCGAGCCGACAGATGGACCGAAATTGGTGAACATCTCGCCCAGTATGAATGGGAGAACCGTGCGGATCTCCTACGGGACGATGCCTGGTCGGGTTACACTTTTTTTCGTGCTATCAAGCAGAATGCATGGTCTTCCGTACACTGCATAGTAGAGCTGCACGATAATCGAGTTGTCCTCGGCATGGATTACATGCTAGTCGTCATCGATGCCGACTGCAAGGAACTGCACCGATACCCTGTGTATCGATCTATCCTATCCGCCATCCAACTGCGTGGTGGGAGGTTGGTCACTGGTGGTGATAATAAGAAAATGACCATCTGGGACACAAATACATTCCGGTCGGTGACCTATGAGGCGGGTAATTGTGTAACCGGACTCTACGAGCACTACAACGGCACGATACTGCGGCAGGATACCGATTTTACGGTCGTGCTCGATAAAGAGGGAGAACGGAGCCTCGCTGGATGCGTTGTATGCACTATACCATATACCATATCGCACATAACTCTGTACCATATCCCACATAACTCTGGCGGCGACAGAAGTCTTGCCAAACGCAAACCTTAGTCCGATTCTTGGGACACTACTTAGGCTGAAACCAACCCGTAGATTGTGGTCAGAGTTCAGGGGGTTAGGGTAGTCCTGTAGACTAGTAATAATACTCTTTAACCGCAACCCAAGTACGCTCCAAATGACTATGCTCCAAACCCACTCTCCCTACCGATAACCCCTACCTTATTCATTGATATTTTCGCCATTTATTTTCCCCGTTCAAGAAGTGCCTCAGTTTGTGAAATTTTCATATCAAGTGGTCAGAAGCACTCGGAACCCATTTGATGTCGAAATTTCACAAAATTCGGCACTGTTCGAACGAAAAATGGCTACATTTTCAATATGTGTCCTGCAGATTGAACAATACCCTTAACCGTAACTATAACGCTCCCAATACAGTGATGGGGATTCGGAGCCACATCGGCGGGGTTCGGGGTGTTCGCTCCGCTGGGTAATCTTCCCAGAATGGCGAAGCTGCAGTCCACCGTGCTACCGTGCGCGTTTGCGAACAGAAATCCGCACTGGCCACTTTTTTTTTTTTTTTGCCTTTTCTGCTTTTCTGGCTTTCCTGGCTCCAGAAAGACAAGTAAAAAAAAGAAAGAAGCCAGAAAGCCAGAAGGCAGAATTCTGACTCCAGACAGCCAGAATAGCAGAAAACTTTGGAAACTTAGAAAAGGCAGAGTATCTGCGCCAGAAATTCTGGCTTTTTTTTTCCCCCCGCCTTTTCTGTTTCTGTAGCCAGAACTCTGCCTTCGGGCTTTCTACCTTTTGTTTGTTCTGGCAACGATATGAGATAGATTGAGCGATAATCGCAATGCAACAGATTGCGGCGCGGTAACAAATGGTGTCGTAGTTGCCCATTCTACTTGACACGCGTAGTGGTGGTGTCATTGCAGGACCTACCCGGCATTCCAACATCAATCGTGGCACTTCGAGATGGACGCATATTGATCTTTTGTGGGGGTTCTCTCATTGTGAT